>ERZ795054.2913-NODE-2913-length-13929-cov-4.396785_pt1 | contig 13929 bp, 15 predicted proteins | sample MGYA00375138_ERZ795054 | MGnify/ENA primary metagenome ERZ795054 (study PRJEB30183, sample SAMN05720215) | anaerobic digester metagenome | isolation source: active sludge of municipal wastewater-treating anaerobic digesters | place: USA | collected 2014-12-23 ...
AGTTGGTTCATCTTTTTTTTTTTCAAGCAGAAGACGGCATACGAGATCCCGAGGCTCGCCGCCACGTCCTTGAGGTCGGTCATCGAGAGGCCGAGGTTCGCCAGCGCTTCCCGCAGCCGGAACGGGACACCGATCTGGCCACCGCTGCCCAGCGCCGAGGTCACAGCGGACTGGACGCCCAGCGTCGTGCTGCCGGCCGTGCCGGCCAGCCGGCCGCCGAAGGCCCCGATCGACCGGCTCAGCTCGAGGATGGCCTCGGTGTTCTGCTCCTGGATCTCGCGCCGGCGTCGCTCTTCCGGGCTCTCGCCGAAGAGGCCCGAGATGAGGGAGGCAACCCCGCCGGCGATGCTCAGGATGCCAGGGAGCATCTCCGTGAGGCTGGCGCCCCCCTCGAGCTTGCTCAGCTCGGAGAGCTGCTTGGCGCTGCTGGCGATCTGGAGCACCGCCTCGGCCGCCTCGGCTGCCTGGTCGGAGAGGAGGCCCATCGACTCCGCGAGCTGCAACGCCCCGCGGCCCGCCTCCTCGATCGCCTGGGCTTGTCGCGCGGCCTCTTGGATGGCCTCCCGCCGCGCGTCGGCCAGCTCCTCTTCGGCCTCCTTCAATTCCTTGGTCCGCTCGACCATCCGCTTGTCGGCCGCTGAGTAGTCGGTCCGAAGCGGGATGGAGCCGTCCTTGCCACCCACGACCCGCGGTGTGGTCCGGATCCCTTCGGCCGCCCGCAGGAGGAGCGTGCGCGCCTCCATCGCGGCCAGGACTTGGTCCACCAGCTGCTGGAGGGCCGCGCGCTCGTCGCCGGAGAGCGCGGCCAGCTTGACGCCCATCTCGTCGCGGAAGCGCTCCGTGGCGGCCACCGCGTCGTCCACGAGCGTCTCCGTGAAGCCAGCCAGCTGTTTCTCTAGGTCCGCCCGGAGGTCGGCAGCGGTTTGTCCGACGGCGCCCGCCAAACCATCCCCTGGAGTTCCCCCGCTACCCGCCGCCCCCTTTCCCGCAAGGAGGGCTGCGATCTGTGCCTGCAGTTTCCCGATGTCCGTGCTGGTCTCGGCGACCTGCTTCCGCACGGCGAAGAGATCGGGCAGGGTACCGCGCGCCTGCGTGGCGCTGAGCCGGGCGAACTGATCAAACGCCTGTTGGAGTTGGGTGAGCTCTTCCCTCGAGAGCGCGGCGAGATCCAGACGCCCGGCCCGGATGCCGAGCCGCACCTCCCGAATCGCGTCGGCGAACCGCTTCACTTTCTCGGCGTCGAGTTCGGAGCGGGGGTCAATGCGCCCAGACGCCATCGCCTGGCCCAGGACAGATGCGGTGACAATCTGCGCCTGCTCCCCGATCTGCCGGGACTTGCCGGTGACCTGATCAATCAGACCGAGAAGCGCCTGTAGTCCCGTCGTCACCATCGGCAAGATCCGGGTGCCCAGCTCGATGAGCTCGTTGTTGTACCTCTGAAAGGTGCTGGCCGCAGTCCGGCTGGCGCTCTCCCGGACCAGCCGGTCCGCCTCCGCCATCTGCCGGAGCGCCGCCGCCGTGTCGATGCCGGCCCCGGCCAGCTCCCGGAGCTTCGCGGCCCCCCGCTCGCCCTGGCCGGCCATCTCCTTGAGGGCCGCGCCCGCCTGCTTCGCGTTGAGGCCCTGGTTGAGCAGGGTGCCGAGCGCCGCCGCAGCGGTGTCGAAGTCGAGCCCGAGTTGCCGGATGCCGGGCGCCGCGGCCTGGAGCGCGGCGAACAGGTCCTCGATCGGCGCCTTGCCCTGGCTGATCGTGAAGAGCTTCGCCGTGACTTCACCGGCCTTGTCGGCGGCCAGGCCGAAGACATCGAGGGCCTGATCAAGGCCGTTCGCCAGCGTGGCCACGTCGCCGCCGGTGGCGTCCGCCAGGTCCTGCAGCACCCGGAGCCGCCGGAGCAGGTCGTCGGTCCCTTCCACGCCACCCTTGGCGATCGCCTCGGCTTCCTGGAGGAGCTGCTCCTGGCTCTTGCCCGTGACCACGGCGAGCTCGGCGACGCCGCGCTGCGCACGCTTGAGGTTGTTAGCCAGGTCGGGCACCAGCGCGCCGACTTTCCGAAACGCCTTGTCTACGCCCTCCGCCATCTCTGTGGCCTTGGCGGCGATGCCGAGCAGGGCGACCCCGAGCGCGCCGGCGGCGGCCGCCGGGTTCGCCTTGACGTAGGCTGAGAATCGTCCGAGCGATTTCTCAGCGCCCTTGAGCTCTCGCTCAAGGCCCTGGGTGTTGGCTGTGAGCTCGTAGAAGATCTTCCCCACGGAAACGGCCCTACCCAAGGGAACCTCCCGCGTTCACCGACGTGTCCTCCACCTGTCCGCGGAGCACGTAGGCCGCGGCGCCAGGGTTCATCCTCGCGGCGTAGCCCAGCGCGGCCGGCAGGTAGCCGTGTTCGTGGGCCAGGCAGATCGCCGCGGCCACCAGACGCGCCAGTTCGTCGCGGCTCCCGTAGGCGTCCACCCGGAGCCGCTCCTCGTCCTTCGGCTCGATCCCGAGGAGGAGCCCCGCACGCAACTCGCCGTCGAAGGACTCCGGCACCAGCTCGCCGGACGGCACCGTGACGCTGGCTCCCCAAGTGACATGCAGCATGTCGACTCTCCCCTCGCTTAGGATCGTTCCAGGTGCTTCCGGCCTTCCCGCACGAACACCTCCAGCAGCTGGCCCTTCACCGCCTCGAGCGCCCGCGCCATGAAGGGGCGGGGCGCGATGGTGAGCGACCGCTTCTTCTTGGTCACTCGACTCCGGTTCCGTCGGCCCCGGCTGCGACGCGTCTCGCCCTTGACCGCCTGCACGCCCTCCTCCATGAAGGACGCCGTGAACCGGAGCGGCCCCACTCGGACCACGTCGCCGAGCGGAGCGGCCTTCACGCTCTTGGCCAGGGCGCCGGTCTGCCGACGGGGCGGCTGCCCCGGCGCGCTGGGCTGTCCCCCAGCCCGGGTGCTCAGCGTCTTCCGGATGCTCTTGGCCAGGGTGTTCCCGGCCGCCCGCATCTCGGGGCTCCGCACGCCGCCCAGCTCGTTGAGTGTCCGCTCGAGCTTGCGGTTGACTTGGACGGTGGCGCCTTTCAGGCCGTTGGGCAGGATCCGGATCATGGGTCCTCAAGCTGCTTCGAGTTCAGGGAGAGAGGAATGCGGGGAGTCTCCGCGCAAAGAGCAAGCGACGATGGAGGATCGCCGCGCCTCCCACGCACCCTCTCACTCAACGTCACGGATGAAGCGACGGAACGCCGCCACCGTCTGGATCGTCACCACGTCGAGCCCGTCACGAATCGCGCGCCCGTAGATCTGCGGGTGGACCGCCCGGAGCTCATCGGCCTCCGCCGGACTGAAGGGGGCCCCGCGCCGGACGAGCTCGCGGGCTCGGGCCCACAGATGCTCGGCGGTTCGTGGTGCCACCCGCGCGGTCTTCATGGGTAGGAGAACCGATTCCACGCGACCAGGACGTCCTCCGCCGCGGCTTCGGCGAAGTCCTCGGAGTGCTCCCGTCCCTCGATCGCTTCCTTGCTGTGGGCCAGTTCATGGGCGAGTGTCCGATGCAGCTCGAGGCCGGTTAGGTCGTCCCGGACCCGCACCAAGTGTTCCGAAGGCGTGTAGACGCCCAGCCGGTTCGGTGCCCCCTCGAACTCCTTCACCATCACGATGTGCGGGCTGGTCCTTGCGGTGATGCCGAGGCGCGCCTTCGCGAGGGCGAGGAACAGCGTGAGTCCCACCGGCGGCGGCGAGCCCCGGTATCGAAGGCGCAGCTCATACTCCTTCGCGTTTTGCGCGTGGGTGAACTCGCGTTCGGCGATCTGGGTGCGGATGCGGTGGAACTCCTCTCGGCGATTCAACTCCTTCGCGCGCACCTCGCGGGCAAGATGCTGGGCGAAGATCGCAGCGATCTCGGACGACTCCGACCCGTGCTTGACTGCCAGCGTCATGGTGTCGCGCGAGGCACCCCGCAGGACCGGGCTCACCTCGAACAGCGCGATCCGCTGGAGGAGCCGACGGGCCCCCTTGGCCCGCCACTCGGGCGTGAGCTCGGCAACTGTCTCCGGCCGGTAGCCGATTGACCACTCGCTGTCCGCTCCCAGGGCCTTTATCGTCTCGAATGCCTCGCGTCCGCGCTCGGTGCCCATGAAGAACTGGCCCGTAAGCACTGCCCGGTTGCCGACTTCCCGCACGAGGCCCTTGCCGACCGGCGCATCGCCGAACATCGCGCCATGGCCGTAGAAGCTCAGCTTCACCCGCGACTGGTCCGGGATGGCACCGGGCAGAATCACGTCCAGCTCATGGTCCACGACGTTTAGCGTGGCCACCACCGCTTCCACTTCCCCGCGGTCCGCATTCTTGATCTGCAGGGCACCCACACTCTTGGTTTCCGCCACGACTCCTCCTCGCAGGTTCCTCTCCACGCTAAACACCCCCATCATCCTGCCCGACAAATTGTCGGACGGCCTCTTTCTGCCATCGGAGCCAGCTGCGATAGAGGTCCCCCTGGCCGAGCTGGCGCGCGGCTTCCCGGAAGGCGGGCTCCCGCCCCATGTCGCGTCGTTCGGCCGCGAGCCGCAAGCACGCGAGCGTCCCGACGAGCCGGCGGAGGGGCGGAACCGCATCGAGCGCATCGGGGTCGAACCCGAGCAGCTTGAGCCACCGGCGCACGATCTTTTGGTCCACTGGCTCCAAGGCAGCCAAGGCGAGCGAGGCATCGGGCGGCCGGCGTGGGGGCACCGAGCTACTCCGACCCTTCCATGGCCGTCAGGCGTGCCTGCGCGAGCCCGAACTCCTCGAGGCTCAGGTGCCCTGACCGCATCAGCCACTCGAGCCGGGCGCGATCGTGAGCGTTCGCCAGGCGAGCGGCCTCGAGGTACCGCGCGGAAGGCGGCCCGCTCAACACCTCCCGGGGATCTGGGCGTGCCGGCGCTTCTCGGAGCTCTTGCGGCACACCCTGGGTGTACGCCCACCACGGCTCGGGGCGCCGGCCATTGGAGTCGACGAGCTGCGACTCGAGCGCCCGCCACGCGGCGCGCCCTTCGGCGGGCCCGCCAAAGTGTGTTTCCCAGAGCCCCAGGTCCCAGACAGCCATTCGGATGGCTGACGTGAGCTCGCGCGGCCCTCGTGATCGTTTCCGTGGCACTGGCTACCTCCGCTTCGGCGGGCGTCGCCACTGATTGCGCGGTGGCCCTGGCTCGGCTTCATCGAGGTTCAGTTGCCGCACCAGCCGACCGAAGGCGGCCCGGGACTCAGCCTCAATCGCGCAGCCGGGATGACGCCGCGGCGCCCCGAACCGATCGAGGTAGGTCGGGCCTTCCTTCGCGATGATCCGGCGGGCCTCCTCGGCCCGGTCCCATGCCTGGCACGCCAAGGTTAGGAGTCGAAGGTGATGCTCCTCGACACCTTCCCAGCACGACACGACGTGCGTCCACCACGCGCGAGAGGCGGCGCTCAAGTGCGTCGGTGGTTTCGGTTGCTTCGCGTGTGCAGCTGTCACGGATGCTCCGATTTCTGATTTGAGTTCGCCAGCTCACGGAGAAAAGTCCTTCTGGGGCATCGGGCTAGAGGCCCCCCTACCAAAACGTTTTCACTTTCCTCCCACCTCATGCGAACCGCCATCCTGACCGCGGTGGTGGCGGCTCGTCCTCGGGCGCGCCAGTCGCCGTACGACCCTCTGCCCTCGTCTTCCTTGAATGGTGGGAGAGACATATGGCAGCGTGATTTGAGGCATCCCAGAATCCCGGGTCGTTCGGTCCTGTCACGGGGCGGATGTGATCGACCACGTGGGACGCCGAGCGCCGCCCCTCGCGCTCGCACAGTTGGCACCAAGGGTGCCGCTGGCGATAGTCGCGACTGTACCGCTGCCAACGGGGGCCATACCCTCGAGCCGTCGACCCAGGACGCGTGTCTACCCGCTTGGGCCTGGCGGCCTGGCACCGCGCGCAGTAGGGCTCCGCCGTGATCTCCGGGCATCCCGGGGTGGCACAGATCCGCTGCGCTCTCCGCGTCACGCGGCCCGCCGCGGGGCATAGACCAGGTACTCCGCGAGGAGCTCGGCGGCCCGTTGCTCAGCGGACGCGAGGATCCGCTCGGCGACGGCCTCCCGGAGCTGGGCCAGGTGCTGGGCATACTCGGGGTCCGACTCAGACAGTGCCTCGGCAGATGTGTAGCTGAATGCCTTGCCCGTGGTGGGATTGAGGCCCGTCGCCATGATCCTGACGATGGCCTGGTGCTTCAAGACCGGGCGCACGCGCTCCAGCGCCATCTCGCGACGGGCAGCCGCGGCATGGAGCCTGGCGCTTTCGGTGAGTGCGTCCAAGGCGGCGCGGGCCTCTGGTGGGAGCTGAGTGGGGTCGATGCAGGTCATGCAGCCTCCTGGGGTCCGGTGTCATGCATGCGGTGCGCGAGCTCGCCGCGGAGGATCTCAGCCCGCCAGGACAGCCCCCGGGCGGTGACCCGTTCGCCGTTCGCGAGAGCCTCCCGCTGCTTCGCCTCGAGCCGGGCGACCTCTTCCCGGAGCTCCCGGGCTGTGGCCTTCCGTGACCAGGCCGCGGGGTCCGTCACGCGCACTGTGGTCAGCCAGTCTTGTCCGTCGATCATGGGGTGTCCTCCCGAGGCCAGGGGCGGCGGAATTCAAGCTCGAGGGCGGCGACCCCCACCTTGGCGAGCGCGAGCTGGAACGGCTTCAGCGCCGCGATCGGCAGGGTGATGGCTTCACCGGTCGGGCGGAAGCGATCGTCGCTGCGGTCCGCCGGCGAGGCGCGCCAGACCCGGAGCTCGAGCCTGACACCGGTGGGGTCGCAAACGGCCGTGATCCTGAGCAGGGCGTCTGAGCCCAAGGGGACGTCTCTGGACTTGAGGGCAGGCTGGTTGATCACTTGCCGCCTCTCCCCACGCGCGAGGGTGGGGTGAGGTGCTCTGTGAGTCGACGAACCGTGGCCAGAGGGGCCTCGCCGGAGACGACACCAGGTTCCTGGGCTGCGCTGTTGGTGTTTTTCTCCTCGTGAGTAACACGAGGGCCGTCGGTGGTACGTTCTATGGAACGTTCACTGCTACGTTCACCAACACGTGGTGACCCACCCTCCATCACGACGTGACCCACCTGCCGTCGCGTGCTGGCCCACCGTGGGTCACCTCCTGACCCACCCACCCCACCGTGGGTCACGTCCTGACCCACTTCGGGGGCTTTCAGCTTGACACGATAGGAGTTACGAGCCCATCCCTCGCCGCGCTTGTTCCGCTGGCAGGAGATCACTCCCAGGCGAGTGAGCTCCTTGAGCCCCTTGCGGATTGTGGTCTCGGAGACCTTCACGTTGGAAGCCATCCGACTCTCACTCGGATAGGCTCGGCCGTCCGCCGCGGTATGCCGGCAGAGCGCCAGGAGCGTGAGCTTTGCGGCGATGCTGAGCGAATACCTCTCCAGTGGCCACATCGGGACTTGGCTACGCTCCGGGAGCGGCTTGCCCGTCCCATCGGGCCGCTTGATCGCATCAGTCACAGCGCAGACTGGCGCTTGATGTGTGTAGGTCGAGTGCTAGATTTCACGTGCGCAGCGCCTTCTGCGTAGGTGGTGAGCGGAGCCCCTGGCCGGCAGCCGGGGGCTTCGTGTCTTCAGGACTTGCCGTTCCGCGGCGCAAGGCGCGCTTGCAGCGCGCGGGTGAACTGGATGGTGCGCCTGATCGGAGCCGTGTTTCGTTGCATGGAGCGTCCCCCAGACGCGACTGCATTGAGGCTCGACGGCCCGGGCCGGTTTGCTTTCTGGCCTCAGGCTGCCGGCTGTGGGTCGGCCACGATCCGCCCAGTCACCTTCCGCGCGCCGGCTGTGACCCAGCGTTCGACCTCCGAACGGCGGAACCGGTAGTTCCGGCCGAGCTGGATGCTCGGAAGCACGCCCTCCCTAGTCCAGCGCCACACGAGCCATACTGAGACGCGGAGCATCTCTGCGACCTCAGCGGCTGTCATGAGCTCCTGGTCAGCCATCTCAATCCCCTCTCTAGTTGCGGCCGCTATCTACTTGCACGGTAGAGTATGCCGTGCTATGGTGTTGCTTTAGGAGGGCGGACTATGCCGAAGAAAAGCAACACAACACGGCGGACCAAAGAATCGGCTCGGCACCTCGTGAGGGTGTGCGACCCAGGCGCCCTTGCACGGGCGCTCGCCGTACTGGTTCAGGATCGGGGCGCCACTGCCGTCGCGGCGGCTCTGAAGGTCGATCGGACGAGACTGTGGCGAATGCGCCGGGGAAGGGCGGTGGGCGTCCGCGAGCCGGTGTTCATGGCCCTCGTCCGGGAACTACCCCCGGAAGCCGCGCGTGAAGCCTTTGTCGGGCGCGAGACGGTGCCGAGGCTTCTGGCGTATGCGGACTACATGGATCGAGCGCTCAAGCAATTCGGCATCTGGCTCCCGAATCTCGCCGAGGTGTTCACTCACCCTGAACGGTATCCAGCTCTGTTCGAGGCGCACCCTGAATGGGGCAGGAGAGTGGGGCCCATCCGCCTGAAGCTCATACTGGAAGGGAAATGGAAGCCGAATCCAACCAAGATGTCGCCCGCTCAGGCGTACCAGGAGGCGGGACTCGAGCTCTTGCCGGTCAATGCGCTCGGCGAAGCGTTGTTGGCGGCGATCCGCGTCTCGTGGAAGGGGAAATACGCCGGGCATTGGCACGCCCTCCGGCTGGGGCTGCAGCGCCGGTGGGGTCGGTACTCACCTGAGATGTTCGCCGAGCTCGCCCTAGCGCAAGCCCGGATCCTGGCGCCACTGCTCCCGCCAGATGCTGTTGCCGCGCTGCGGGAGGAGTTGGTGACACTCGATGGCCCAGAGGAAGCCCCGACGACACTCCTCCGCTTCGTGCGGCTCGACGAATCAGGCGTGTCGCTGCAGTTGGAAGAGCTCGACCGGCGTGGATTGCTCGCCGGCTACTTGAGTGCTTCGATTCGCGCGGAACTTATTCGCCTGGACCGCCCAAGCGCCCTGGCGCGAGCGGCGGTAGCAGTAGCTGGAGATTCGTGAGGGTGTCGGTGACCCCAGCGCCCCGTCGTATTGGAACTGGAGCGCTCTCCTCGCCGCACCGTCCCCTGGGATGGGAGAGAATGCCATGACCACCCCCAAGCCTCAGCATTTCCGTCCAAAGCTCATCGATTTTGCAAAGGCGAGCCCACCCGAATGGTTCTCCGACCGAGACGCAAGCAGCGTTTGGGTTGCGGTTCATCGGATGGCAATGATCAGGCAGCACGAGTTGCCAGCGCGGCCAGTTGTTATTCCCCTGGGCGACACACTCGCACTCGTGCACTGGGGAACGGTGCGATACACCGACGCCTCGCGGGCCTACATCAAACTCGAGGCAGACTATTCACTGAACCTGAACGAAACAGCAGCTGAGGACAGAGAAAGCGTCGTCGGCGCGTGGCTAGCGCTCATTTCACCTCATGACATTGACGGGGTGAAAGGGCACGAACCCACAACTCGGCGCCGGCTCGCGGCCGCCGCGGGGCTCCTGTCGGTCATGCACGGGGACAACATCGCCTATTCGCCCCTGACGGAGGGTGTGGTCCAGCTCAAGGATCTAAGAATCTCGAGTTTCGGCCCCGTGTTCCGGAGCCCGCATGCTTTGCCACGCCCTAACCTCTCGCGTGAGGCACGCACGACCACCAGGGCAGCGGTCGAGAGCATACAGCGGTTCGGAGTTTCAGAACGCAATCGCATCAGCCTTGCCCTCCATTGGCACGCTCAGGCTATCCAAGAGGATGGCGTCGAAGGGTTCCTGAAGGCTTGGATCGCCCTTGAGGTGCTTGCAATGGACGACACCACCGATATCACGCCGATTTGTGAGTCGCTTGGCCGGGCGTACGGACTCACGGGCGTCGAAGCCCGAGATCGCTTCCTGGTCGGGCGACTGTTCGGATTACGGAGCCGGATTGTCCACCGCGGTCGGACTCCCGACCTCCCCGATGCGGTAAACATGTATCTCCAGTCCATTTTCTCGGACGTCCTTGTTGAGCACCTAGCATTGCCGCCCCGCCACTCTGCTGGTGCTTGGCTGGATCGCGAGGACACTTCGCTCCCCGCACTGCTGACTGCGGCCCTGGCAGTGTAGGGTCGTGGTCGAAGCCGAGCAGGCTCCAGTCCACTCTAGTGGCCCAAGTAGTGGTCGAAACTCGCTGTAACCCCACCAAACAGCCGCCAAGTTGGGCCGCGTGGATTGGTGCGGCGCGCGGCCCAACCCTACTGCAGGGCGTAACTTCCGCCAACTTCCCCTCACCTACGCCAAGAGCCTCGCGAACATTCCCAAGCTGGACGTCGCCGGTTCGAGCCCGGTCGCCCGCTCTCCGTGACACGCCGGATGCCCCCGTCGAACCCTTCGGTTCGGCGGGGGTTTCTGCGTTTGGGCCGGTCTTGACGAATCCTTGACGGGGGTGGACCATCGTGCCGGGGTCGTTCCGGTCACCAGGCGGTGACCCGTCACGTCAGCCCGTTCCCGGAGGAGCGGCTGATCCCCACCCAAGGAGGGTTCCATGAAGTCACCATTGCGGTATTTCGCCGTGCTGGTCGTACTCTTCGGCCAGGCGTGCACGGACGAGGCGCCCACCGGCCCGGCGCTCTCCGACGAGGCTGGCCTCGAGTTGCGTCACGGCCGCGGCGAGTCCGACGCCATCACGGTCATGACCCAGAATCTCTACGTCGGCGCCGACGTGGACGCGGTCATCACCGCGCTGGCCACCCCCGACCCCAACGACGACATCCCCGCGCTGCTCGACGCGGTGGCCACCATCGAGCGCACCGACTTCGCAGTCCGCGCCGCCGCGATTGCGGACGAGATCGGCCCGACGCACCCGGCGGTCGTGGGCCTGCAGGAAGTCTCCACCATCGGCGTGGATATCCCGCCGCTCGGCGTCAGCCTCCATGTGGACTTTCTCCCGATCCTGCTCGACGCGCTCACGGCCGAGGGGCTGAACTACGTCGTCGCCATCGAGCATGAAAACTTCACCGCGTCGCCGGCCCCCGGCATCAGCCTGACCGACGCCGAAGCGATCCTGGTGGACGCGAGCCGGGTGCAGGTGCTCTCCGCCGCCGGCCACACCTTCGCCGCCAACCTCGGCGTCGTGGCCCCCGGCGTGGACCTGCAGCGGGGCTGGGTCACGATGGAAGCGGTGGTGGACGGGACGCCCTACACCTTCGTGAGCCTGCACACCGAAGGCACGGGGCCCGACGAGCTGCTGCTGCAGCTGCACGCGCTGCAGGTCGGGGAGATGGTTGCTTCGCTGGGCACGGCCTCGCCGGCCGTGGTGATCGGTGACTTCAACGCCCAGCCCGGCTCCCCTGCCTACCAGGTGATGGTGGACGCCGGCTTCACGGACGTCTGGGGCGCGCTGCGTCCCGGCGTGCGCGGCTATACCTGCTGCCAGGCCGCCGACCTGTCCAACCACAACCCGCAACTCCACGAACGGATCGACTACGTGTGGACCCGCGGGCTCGGCAACGCACGCGGTCCGCGTTCGTTGCAGGGCCGGGTGGACTTGTTCGGCAACGTGCCATCGGACCGGATCCGAAACAGCGCGGGCGAGTGGATCTGGCCCTCCGACCACGCGGCGGTCACGGCCAGCATCCTGTTCCCGCGGGGTCGGAGGATCTGACCCTCTGACCGTAACGTAGCGCAAGCGAGAGAGCCGCCAGGATCCAGGGATCCCGGCGGCTCTTTCGGATCAAACCAGTCGGTCGGGGTCCTCCGCGGTCAGCGCCTCCGCGGGCGGGGACCGTACACCGGCTTGACGCCGTGCGAAGCCGCCGCCCAGAGGGCCAGGATCGTGGTGATGCCCGCGATGGCCCGCTTTTCCTGCTCGGCGTGAATGACGAGCCCGTAGGTGTCGGCCACGAAATGGAGATTGCCCAGCACCTTGCGCGCGGCCTTCGTATCGATGTTCCCGTGCCAGAAATCCACCTGCTCGATGATCATCTCCTGGTGGCGCCGCAGGAACTCGCCGAGGGAAAACACCTTCTGGCTGAGGGGGGTGCGCGTGCGGCAGAGGACCAGGAGGTCGCCAAGGTAGACGTCCCAGAGCTCGGCGAGCTGCCGGTTCGTGTGGCGGCGCAGCGCGCGGGCGCGCGTGAGCGAGAACTGCGCCTGCGACTGCCGGCGGGCCCGCGGCACGACGGGGTGGAGGTCGTAAAAGGTGTGGGTGACGGTGTCGTCCACCTCGTCGTCCTCGTGGTACACCCACCGCCGCCGGAGCGTCGGCCAGTCGGCGATGGTCACCACCTTCTTCTCCCGGCTGTCGAGGAGGATGAACTTCCCTTGCTCGACGTTGACGGCCGTCAGCCAGTGGCTCCATTCCTCGACGCAGAGGAGAACCGGAATCCCGCGCCGGAGGTAGCGCACCAGCTCGGCGCGGGCGTGCGCCTCCTGGTGCCGCCGGATCATCAGCAGGTCGCAGTCGAACTTCCGTGCGGCACGGCCCAGCTGCAGGTCGTCGGTGCCATGCCACCAATGGGTGCCGGCGAGCTTGCTGATTTCCCGCTCGTCCTTGAGGACGCCAAGGGTCACCAGGGCGTGCTTGAGCGCGAACGGGCCGCACTGCCAGATGTTGGGTTGTGGGTATATTCCCATGTCCGATCCGGTTCGGGACTGCAAAAAGGTAAGCGGATGAGGGAATGATGCCTACGGCACGCACGCGCGGCTCGGTGGTGGTCCTCTACAACAGCGTGAGCGACGAGGGCTACGACGCCCTCAAGCACGTGGACCCCGCCTCGCTCGGCTTCACCCCCACCTACGACATCGCCGTGGCCACGGTGGCCGAGGAGTACGAGGCCATCATTGCCGCCCTCAGGAAAGAGGGCTTCCAGGCCCGCGGCGTCAACCTGCAGGACAAGATCGCCACACTGGAGCGGCTGGTGCGCCGGGGGCGGCCCGACGTCGTGTTCAATCTCGTCGAGTCGTTCCACGACGACGCCGAACTCGAGCCGGCGGTGGCGGGCTTCCTCGACCTCTACCGGCTCCCGTACACCGGCGCGCCCCCGATGGCCCTGGCCATCTGCCGGCGGAAGGGGCTGATGAAGCAGCTCCTCCTCGCGAACGGCGTCCTCACCCCCCGCTATCACCAGCTCTGGAAGCCGAAGATCGCCGTGCGGCACGGGCTCCACTATCCGCTCATCGTCAAGCCGGCCCGCGAGGACGGGAGCGCTGGGATCGAGGGCCGGAGCGTGGTCTACGACCGGCCCGGCCTGCTGGCGCAACTGGAGCGCGTCTTCACCGAGTTCGGCGCGCCGGTGCTCGTGGAGGAGTTCATCGAGGGGCGCGAATTCCACGTCGGCATCCTCGGCAACGACCCGGCGGTCATGCTCCCCCCGGTGGAATACGACTTCTCCAAGCTGCCACCCGACCAGCCGACCGTCATCAGCTACGCCGCCAAGTGGGATCCGCTGGCGGAGGTGTTTCACCAGGTGGACGCCCACTGCCCGGCGGAGATCTCGAAGCGCCTGACCAAGCGGATCGAGGAGGTCGCCATCCGGGCGTACCGGGTCTCCGGCTGCCGCGACTACGCCCGCCTCGACCTGCGGGTCTCGGCCGAGAACCACGTCTACGTGCTTGAGGTGAACCCGAACCCCGACCTGACGGAGGGCGTCTCGTTCATGCACTCGGCGGAGGTGGCGGGCCACTCGTTCTCCGCGACGCTCGGCCGGATCGTGGAGATGGCACAGGGGCGCGCCGCGCCGCCGCCGGCGCCCCGCGGCTAGCCCCACCTGCATTGCAACGCGATACCGTGTATATTGTTGCCGATTCGTGCCGAACCCTGGGCGTCTGGCCGCGCACCCGGATTGTGACCCGGCATGTCGAAGCAGGCGATGGCGGACCATTCCGGCGTCGTATTCGTGTCACCCACCCCATGAAGGAGCAGGATATGCGTAGCATGAAGGGAACGATGTTCGCTGCCGTGGCGCTCGTTGCGTTGGCCGCGTGCAGCAAGGAGAAGGCGCC
>ERZ795054.2915-NODE-2915-length-13925-cov-7.745278_pt1 | contig 13925 bp, 13 predicted proteins | sample MGYA00375138_ERZ795054 | MGnify/ENA primary metagenome ERZ795054 (study PRJEB30183, sample SAMN05720215) | anaerobic digester metagenome | isolation source: active sludge of municipal wastewater-treating anaerobic digesters | place: USA | collected 2014-12-23 ...
ACATCTGGGCACGGACTCCCATTGCCCGAAACTGGTAATCCATGGCAACAGGAGATCTGGTAGTTCACGAATTGGAGGACGGGGGCGGCTTCATGGAGAAGACCGTCCCTTCGCCCGGAAGTATTCTCCTGGGCAGCACCGTCACAGACACCCCGTACGAGATTCAACCGGAGGATATTGGCACCCTGGTCATCTGTGACAATCCAGCTGATATCAGCATCGTAATCCCGGAAGCGATCCTGACTGCAGGAAAGGTGGTGGGGTTTCTGCCGATCCAGGATGGTAAAGTGACGCTGGAAGTGAGCAACACCAACTCCCAGGTAATCAATAATGCATGCAACTCAGCAGGCACCGACTGCATCCTTGCCCTGTTGTGCCTGGATGACACCCCCAATGCAGAAGTGTATAAAGCGATAGGAGGAATAGCATGAGTCTTTTATTGAACCTTGCCTTACTGCAGCAACAGGCAAACATCCGTATGGTGCCCAAGCCGGGATTCACTACCCAGTGGACCGTATCCGGAGATTCAACCGCCCGCACCATCACACTGCCGCTCACCGATCATGGCACCTACAACTGCACCGTTTTGTGGGGCGATGGAAGCTCAGTGCAACTCACCGCCTACAACGATGACAACAGGATACACACCTATCAGGCAAATGGAACCTATCAGGTGGAGATCATTGGAGAGTGCCCCGGATGGAGCTTCAACAATGCCGGGGACAGGCTCAAAATCAGTAACATCATCCATTGGGGAGATGCCTCAAAGTTCGGAGGGTTTGCATACCTGGACAATGGCTTCAACGGCTGTTCCAACCTCATTTCCCATGGCGCCGGTGCCATCCTGCGTAAAGCATCCTGCACCTCGCTGCAGTTCCTTTTTATGGGCACGGGGATTTCAACCCTGCAAAGCTCATTGCTCGCAAACTGTGCCCCGGTACTCAATCTCCAGGGCTTTGCTGCCAACTGCCCAATCCTGGAAAGCATCTCCGATGACCTTTTCAGGGGTTGCACCAGCGCCACCAACTTCAGCCAGGTGTTGTACTGGAACCAGAAGCTGGAGCTCAAACCCTACATTTTCTACGAGAGCGGTCAGCAAAGCACCGTGTTTGCCAGCCGGGACATGGTATTCACCTTCGGTTTCCGGCTTACCAGCCCCAGCGCTTTTATCGGGGTCAAAGGAACCGCTCCCGAACTGTGGAACTGCACCTTTAAAAGCGTGTCCACCTACCGGTGTTTCGCCAACCACGCCACCACCACCCTGAACAACTACGCCAGTATTCCTACCAATTGGAAATAGCCTGAAAACCCTCATCTTCAACCCCGCAAGGTATGGCAGAACAAGAAGCCTTCGCTCCATTTGATTCCCTGGAAATCACCTTTGACTCCACCGAAATCACATGGGATTCTTGTCACCACGCCAAAGGTCAGCAACTGAAGAAAGAGGGTGTGATCACCGGAGGGCTGGATCTGGTGCTGACAACTCAGGATGAATGCCACAGGGAGATGCGGCTGGATATGTTCCCCGATACCCATATCTCGCTTAAAATCCTGAACCCCCTGTTCCAGGAGATGGGTTCCCACTCAACACCCTTCACACTGCCCACCTCCAAAAACAACCTCATTGCCTTTGGGTTCCCCAACCGTGTGGAAGGGTATTTTGCCAGCCGGCAGCAAGCGTATCCCATCCGCATCTTTCACCAGGGGATCCAGGTACTCACCGGCAAACTCACCATCACCTCTTCCGACAAAAGCAACATTGAGTGTTACTTCAAATCCGGCAACGGGAACTTCTGGTCCGACATCCGGGAGAAAAGCCTGAAAGACATAGATCTGGGCAAAAGCCCGGTGTATCCTCAGATGTATGACCGGTACAACTTTGCATCCCAAAGCCTCTGGTCGAAGTACCCGCAGTATCCGTTTGCGTGCTATCCCATCATCAACGAAAAGCTGGCAGAGGATACCGGCATCGAAGGGATCTACCAGGACAAGAAGGTGATCAACCACTTTTACCATGACCTCCAGACCCAGGAGCAGGGGGTTGAAGGAGCCATCATCCCGCAGCTTTATGTGGCGTATATCCTCGAGAGGCTGTTTGCCACCTTCGGGTATTCGGTCGAAGAGAATGTGTTTACGACCCATCCGGAGCTTTCCACCCTAACGCTTTATAATTCCTATACCTACTTCACAGCCTTTGTAGCCGATCCACCTGCACAGTTTGATTATGCCAACCATGTGCAGGATTACCCCATTACGGACTTCCTGAATGTACTTGAAGTGATGTTTGGTACCAAGTTATATGTCAATGATTTAACCAAGACAATCCGGTTTGTATTTATCAGGGATCTGCTTACCCGTCCATCCAGTCGGTTGCTGAAAAAGATCACCTCAACCATCACCCTGGAAACGGTGCCGGGTTACGACAGCGTGGAATTCAACTTCAATGGCGACGATGTGGTTACCGAAGAAGATGCCATCAAGGATATTGAAAACCACCCGATGGATTCTCCGGTGATGTACATTGCAGACCTGCCAAACCCCACCACGATTTTCTCCACCCGGTATGTCATCACCGAGGACAAGTACTACATCGCCATGAAGTCCCAGGCTCCACCGCTGGTCAACTGGGAACTCTATTCCTACAACCTTCGCAAGGGCTCCACCCAGCCGGGGCAGAATCCCTGGAAGATCGAGTGCCCCGGATTTACCCTGCCCATGTATCTGGGTTATGACAATTTCTACACGGCAGCACCGTATTGGGATGTTGCCCACTGGCCTCTGGCTGCCCATCCGGGAGTAGGGAACTTCTCCTTTGCGCCGGAAAAGGAGGGGAAAGATTCCTTTACCCCACGGTTCCTCTTTTACCGGGGAATGCAGAGCGGAGCTCCCCTGGCAACCTGGGATGTGTATGACAAAAAGCCAGTCCCGGTGCAGCCTCACCTTCCGGTAAAGATCCCGGAGGCAACCGTAGCCTTGCAGTGGGAAGGAGCCTTTGGCATCAAGGAGAACTTTTACCGGGAGTACATCCACTGGATGCTCTCCGGCCACGACAAGCTGGAATTCAATGCCTATCTGAACATCGTGGAGATAGCCCAACTGGACTTCACCCAATCCTATGCCCTGGAAGGCAATATTCCCCTGCTGATCGAAAGCGTCGAAGTGAGCCTTGCCCCAACCGGAATGACTGCCTCGAAGATCGTAGGGCACAGGATCTAGAAGTCAAACACCTTCATCTGATCCCTGCGAAGCTGATCACTAACATGAGCGTAAACCATTGTCTGGGTGATGGCAGCATGCCCCAGGAGCTTCTGCAGCGTTGCCAGGTCATTGGTTTTCTCGTAAAACAACGTAGCAAAGGTATGCCGGGCAACGTGAAAGTGCAGGCTTTTGCGGATGCCCACCAGGTCTGCAATCTCTTTCAGGTAGTCGTTTGTACGCTGTTCACTGATCATATCAAAGACATACAGGTCACGGGGCTTCCGTTCAATCTGGCTCAAAATCCATAAGGCTGATTTGCCCAGAGGAATTATAACGGTTTCACCGGTGGTTTTCCGGGTTTTAAACGGAGTAATATATATGGTATCGTTGATGATGTTCTCCCACCTGAGCCTTTTGATATCCGAAATGCGCAATCCGGTAAAGCATGCGAAAAGAAAAGGTGACAACACCCTTTTGTACTTTTCGGAGGTATACGGGCCTTTGTACATCTTCATCAGGTCATCCCTCTCTTTTTCCGACAGATACACAATGGTTGGTTTTCCTTTGCGGACTTTCACATTGTCGAAGGGGTTGCGCTCCATTAGCTCTCGTCGTATTGCAATGTTGATATAGGTTTTCATGATTTTCATCGAATTGGCTACCGTCACGATATTGTTCTTCCGCTTAACCCGAAGGAATGTCTGAAAATTGTTGATGAAGTCAGGTGTAAGCTCAGAGAACATCGCCGTTTTTTTAAATTGCTCCATCTTACTGGCAAAAGCCCGGTGTTGTCGTTGCGTGGTTTTATAAATTTCACCGCCCCGGTTTTCAATCTCTTTTTTCATCCACAGGATGAAATCACCACCACCGCCGGTGGTTTTATGCTCAGCCTTGAGGATTTCCGGAGTGAGTTCCCTTTTGGTCAGCATGTATCGTTTCTGTATCTCAAAGATATCTGACCTGGCCTGGCCAATCATCATATTCAGCGATTTATAATCGGGATGGATGCTTTTAACAAGCTGTTCCTTATTATCCCAGAATAATGGTTCCAGTTCAATTTCCGTGGGCAGTTTCACGGTAACACCATGAACGTGAACCTGGGCATAAAGAGCGCAGGTTCCATCTTTTCGAACGTAATCTGTTTTCAGTCTGAATTTTATCGTGCTCATAATTCTGGGAAGATTTTGGGAAGTGGGAAGTTTCCATAGAAGTCCCCTTCCGGTGGATAAATATTTTTATAGATAATTAATTTTCAATGGATTAGCGACAAAAAATAAAGAGGGACAGACCAAATTTTGATTTTGGTCTATCCCTCTGTATTTGAGTTCAATAACTGTTAGAACACTATGCTGTTGTGACCCCGCCAGGGTTCAAACCTGGAACCTTCTGATCCGTAGTCAGATACTCTATTCAGTTGAGCTACGGGGCCGGTTGTTTTAACGGCTGCAAAGATACGTATTATTTTTATCCATGCAACAGAATTGGTTTTTTCATAGGGTATCAGCTCCCGGGTGTGATGGATGGTGCCGGGGCGGGTGAAACAGCCATAAACCGGTAAGAGATCCCACAGGTAAACTGAAACCTGGAGGCTATCTGGGTTTTATTCACGTATTGATACAGTGGAATCTCACTTGAAACAAACAGGTTAAAACCCTTGCCAGGTGAGTAGTTGACCTGTGGCACCAGTAATACCTTTTTGCTTCCGGTGGCTTTGGGATCGTACAGCGGATAATCGTACTGCATGATCACAGGATTGATCTTCATGGTGCCAATCCACTCCCCTTTCACCTGAAGCATCGCACTCACACTTTTCTGGATACGGTAAGCGGCAATCAGGCAGAGGCTCGAATAATCCCCGAACCGTTCGCCGGCCGGATTCCACCCTTTGAGGATATACATGCCACTGGCAAATAAACGCACCCGTCTGGCAGGGATTGAATGGGCAAAGAAAATATTGAATATCACATCATTGGCGCCGGAAGAGGGCTGCACAGCGGGGGGATTCTTCAGGTAGATCGTCTGTCCCGAAAAGGGCTCCAGAAAACCTGTGGAATCCTGATAATGCCCCAGGGAGAGCTTAACACCGATCCCCGCGGTGATTTCGGTCTGGTTCTTTTTGAACAGGTTCACCTTCGGGAAAAGAATCAGATCACCGATGCCGGATGAGTGGAGGGTATCGTCCATCAGCCCGATCTGCATTTTACGGAGCCAGTAACCGCTTTCGACTGAAAAGGTGAATTCTTTGGTGATGCCGTATGCCATGCGGAAATAGCTGTACCTGCTGCCGAAAAATTTCAGATAATTTTTGTCGATCTGATTTCCGGTTTTAAACCGGTCGGAACTGATTCCCTGGAAATTGGCATTAAACTCCATCTGCCCCTTCAGCAGAACACTCTGGGAGATATCAGAGGCAATGGGGCTCCCCCCTCCAACACCGCAACACTGAGCCACAACCAGCCTGGAGACAAAGGTCAGCAATATCAGGAGAATAGTTGAGGAAGCGGAGAGAGTTCCGAGAGCGAAGCGATTCGGGATTGAGGAGGTTGAGGAGGTTGAGATGGGGGAATGGGTTTTCATGCTGATCAGGCTTATCAGTTTCCGACGATCAGTTTTATGGTTTTGTTTCCGCCTTCAGAGTTCATCCTGACGAAATAGATACCACTGGCAAGACCGGTAACGTCTACCTTCCATTTGTTCTCACCGGCGGGTAGAATGCCATCGCAAAGAAGCTTCAACTCCCTGCCCAGACCATCGCAAAGTGCAATCCTGCAGTTCGCCTGCTCCGAATTCACCAGGGTGATAACCGCAGAACTTCCTGCAGGATTTGGAGAAACACTGAAACCAGCGTCCCCCTCTGGCAAATCACCCACTGAGGTCTCGGTAAGTGCCAGACTGATGGCGGTTTGCAAATTGGTGGTGTTGACCCCATTGTTCTGATTGAAATAGACTTTTCTGGCCAGGCCCCCGATTACCACCACCTTGGGCATGCCATCGGCTCCATAATGCGACATCTTGATGGCATTGTTCGAAAAGGATCTGTGGGGAACAATGCTGTATGAAGAGCACCAGAATCCGATGTCGCCGCAACTGGTGTTGGCATAGTCGTCGGCTACCCAGAACTCCACCTTTCCGGGGTGAGAGGTCTGAAAACTACTGGCTACATTATAGGCTGAGGTGGTTGGTAAAACACAGCTTCCGCAGGGCATTACCCAGCACAGCACGATCACTTTACCCGAATCGAGCTGCTCAAACAAGCCCACCGTTTGATTGTTGCAGTCGGGAACCTTGAAGTTAACAGCCGTCTGGGCCTCAGCTGTTGACAGCATAGCGACAAATAATAAGATACTCAGGGAGAGGAAGGGTTTCATGAGTTAGGAGTTAGGAGTTATCAATTGTTAATTGAAAATTGTCAATGTGAATGATTAGATAGGTTGACTGATTGATGGATGATGAATTGGGTATTTTGGTATTTATATTATTTGACAATAATAATGCAGATGGGTTTAATAGATAGCAAAAATAGGGTATTTCGGATGGCAGGAGGGCATTTTGCATATGGTTAACAAAAGGGGGGGGAGATCGGGATTGAACATTCGCAGGGATGCCTTGTTTAATGGATCAGATTCATTCATCAACAAAAACAAAACATCATGAAAAAGAACGTTGGCTTAACCGATAAAATCATTCGTCTGCTTATCGCTGCCGTACTTGTGGTATTATTTTTCACCCACACCCTCACAGGCATCTGGGGCATCGTAGCGCTGGCGGGTGCTGCCGTACTGGCTCTTACCGCTTTCATCAGTTTCTGTGGCTTGTACACCCTGTTCGGAATATCCACCTGTCCGGCCAAACGAAAATAACCTGCAGGTCGTAACCGACCGGAAATGAGAAGTTGAATTGTATGACAAAAGAGCAAAGTACTTCCGGATCCTATTCCATTCAGACTACCGGCAAAGAGACCCTTCTTCACTGGTACCGGTTGATGACGCTGGGCAGGGCACTGGACGAGAAAGCGCCCAATTACCTGAGGCAGGCACTCGGATGGTCGTACCATGCGCCTTATGCCGGGCACGACGCCATCCAGCTGGCCATCGGGCAGATGTTCAACCGCGAAACCGATCACCTGTTTCCGTACTACCGCGATATGCTCACGGTACTATCTGCCGGTCTTACCGCCGAAGAGATCATCCTGAACGGCATCAGCAAGGCCACTGATCCCGCATCGGGCGGACGGCACATGTCGAACCATTTTGCCAAACCGGAATGGAACATCCACAATGTATCATCGGCCACCGGAAACCACACCCTGCATGCAGTTGGCGTGGCAAGAGGGATGCAACGCTATGGTATTCAGGGAGTTGCCATTAGCTCCCAGGGTGAGTCGTCTGTATCGGAAGGGTATGTGTATGAAGCAATTAACGGAGCTTCGAGAGAGAAGCTGCCTGTAATATTTGTGTTTCAGGATAATGGTTTTGGCATTTCGGTACCCAAAAAGGATCAGACGGCCAATCACCATGCGGCGGACAACTTCAGGGGGATGAAAAACCTGAAGATCCTGCACTGCGATGGCAAAAACGTTTTCGATTCGATGAATACCCTGGCAGCAGCCCGAAGCCATGTGCTGGAGGTGGGTGAGCCTGTGATCGTGCATGCCCGGTGCGTGCGAATCGGTTCCCACAGCAACTCCGACCGGCACGAACTGTACCGCGACGACAACGAGCTGCACTGCACCGCTGCTGCCGATCCTCTGCAAAGGTTCAGGAAACAGCTGCTGCACAGCAAACGGTTTACAGAAGATGACCTCCGGCAAATTGAGGCGGATGTAAAGGCTGAAGTGAGTGCAGCCCACAAAAAGGCGATGGCCGCCCCCGATCCCGATCCGGTAACGGTTCACCGTTATGTGCTGCCGGAGGACCACGATGCCGGTGAATGGCCCGAAGGGGTGCATCATCACGACGGACCTGCAAAGAAGCTGATTGAGGCGCTGAATGAGACCCTGAAGGATGAATTCAGGCGGAATCCCGATACCTATATCTGGGGGCAGGATGTGGCCCACAAGGAAAAAGGGGGTATCTTCAATGTAACCAAAGGGATGCAGCAGGAATTCGGGAAGGAGCGGGTTTTCAACGGACCGATTGCCGAAGACTTCATCCTGGGTACCGCCAACGGCATGAGCCGACTGGATGAGAAGATCCGTATTGTGGTGGAGGGGGCAGAGTTTGCCGATTACTTCTGGCCGGCCATGGAGCAGTTTGTGGAGATGACGCACGAGTACTGGCGCACCAACGGGAAATTTTCGCCCAACGTAACCATCCGGCTGGCCTCCGGCGGATACATCGGCGGCGGTCTTTACCACTCCCAGACCATCGAAGGAGCGCTGGCCACCTTCCCCGGGATCCGCATTGTGTACCCCTCGTTTGCCGACGATGCGGCCGGACTTCTGCGCATGGCGATGCGTTCGAAAGGGCCTACCCTGTTCCTGGAACCCAAAGCGCTGTACAACAACCCCGAGGCTGCCACCCCGGTACCCGATAATTTTTTGGTTCCCTTCGGAAAAGCAAGGGTAAGAAAGGAGGGTAACGATCTGAGTATCATCACCTATGGAAACACAACACATCTGGCCCTAAAGACTGCTGCGGAGATTGATGCAGCCGAAGGTAAAAGCATCGAGCTGCTGGACCTGCGTTCCATTTCACCTCTTGATGAAGATGCCATTCTGGCCACGGTGAAGAAGACCGGCAGGGCACTGGTGGTAACCGAGGATAAGGTTTTCGGGGGCTTCGGGGGAGAGGTTGCCGCGCTGATCGGCGAAAAGGGTTTCAGGTATCTGGATGCCCCGGTCATGCGGGTAGGGTCAACCTTTACACCGGTGGGGTTCAATCCGATCCTGGAGAAGGCCATTCTTCCTGATACTTCCAGAATTGCAGAAGCTGCCCGGCAGCTGCTGGCCTACTGAAAAGGCCTGGCAAAGGCCCTTGTGAGATTATACCCATTGATTTCCAGCAGGGATGGAAGAGGTGTATTGCACCACGGAGACATGGAGGCACTGAGGAACACGGAGAAGGTTTGCAGTACATGGGTTTCCGCTGTAAAAAGCCTGTACACCGCTCAGAGTCCTGTTTATCAGTAACCTATGTTCATCGGCATTAACGGTATGGAAATTATCTTTCTCGTCAGGTTGTTGATTAGTTCTTTTCGTCCTGGCGTATAGCTTCTCCACAGTTCGTCCATTTTGAAGTTCGCAAAACTCATGGTTAGCCGCTTACCGACTAATTTCGTTTGGTCTGATGTTTTAATACCTGGTGACGTTATTCTATATCTATATCATATTTGTCCAAAAGTCCGGAAACACCCATTATAGAAAACTTTGCTTTCTTAATTCGGTTAATTTCCGGGTCAATGGAATATTTGTAAGATGTCCGGAAATCGGCTTTTTCGAGTGTCGTGTGGTCAAAAATGGCTTGTAACAAATTGCAGTTGTCAAACACCGCACTTGTCAGGTCGGTTTCTGTAAAGTCAGTTTCCTGCAACTGCGAATCTTTGAATAACGTTTTTTTGATTTTCGTCTTATAAAATGAAGAATGATTGAGTTGGCAACCGTCAAACGAAAAGGAAAGTCCAAACTTGTTGCAACTGTCAAACTGAAGTCCCAACATCTTACACTCTTTGAATTTTACCTCCCGAAACGCTGTATTGTTGAGTTTTGCCAAACTGAAATCACAGCCGTCAAATATGCAGTCAATAAACTTAAATTCTGAAAGGTCGCTGTTGGCAAAATTGCAACCGTGGAAAATGCAGTTTTCGTATTCGCCTTGTGTCAGCGTATCATTTCGGTCAAAAGTTTTGTCCTGAATATATGTTTCCCCCATTTGTCTGTTCTGTTATTTGTTACGGTGTCCTGTTACATTTGCCACTAACGGCATTTTGTCTAAACCCCCCCCTTCCGGCCTGCGGAGGATCAAATGTACGGCTTTTTGAGGAAGTTGAGGAGGCAGAGTGAAACAGGCTTGCTAACCCACGAGGTGGGTTTAACAGGATTAGCCCCGGATCGCATCCGGGGTTAATTAGTAAGTAATAACATCCATAAACTTGTTCCATCAGAATCATCGGGATCACCTCCGTAAGATTCAAATACAAGTTTGGTCCCATCTGATGAAATAGAGGGAGCTCCATCGTATCCCTCATAATTACTTAATCTTATCGGATTTCCTCCTTCAATCGGTACTATGTAAATATTGGCAAACTCCAAATTAAAATCACAGCTATAGATAATAAACTTGCCATCATTTGAAAAGCAAGCATCTGTTTTATCTCCTTTACCGGATGTAACCTTTCTTTTATTACTTCCATCAGTTTTCATTATCCAAATATCCCATTGCTTATTCTTATAGTTCTGAAATAAAATATAATCTCCTGAAGGAGACCAGTTTGGTTGGCGGCAATCATCATCTTCATCAGTAAGTGCCTGATAGTTTGAACTTTTATCCAATTTATATTTCATTATTACACCTTTTTTTTCTACATCGACAGGATGTGATTCAAAAACAATCCATTGTCCATCTGGCGAAAACGTAGGCTCATATGCCATATAATCTGACCTTTCTGTTATTTTTATTTCATCCCCAGGGCTTCCGTTATCATCAATCAAATATATTTCATCATGTGGATCTCTGGAAGATGAAAATATAATGCTTTCATTTTGTGTATTCCAGCATGAACCAGGCAGGTTAACATTAGCACTCCCATCCATTACCAACGTATCAATTTCACCTGTATCTAAAAAATAAATAAAGACATCTGCTGGTTCCCGGTTGTATCCATTTCTAAATCTAGTAAAAACTATTGCGTCACCATCTGGTGAAAACGCCGGATTCTGCAAACTTCCAGAAAGTGGAATATTTAATTTGTTTGCAGTATCATGCCTCTGGTAGGATTCGGGATCCTTTTTCTCGCAACTTGTGCATAAAAGAAAAAATCCTGAAATGATGAAACTAAAAATTAAACTACCCTTTGCCATAAGATTATGTCTTAGAATTCATCATTTACAAAATCAGTTTGTCCAGAAACCTCCCGTCCGCCCTTCTGAGGATCAAATGTACGCAGGTTTGCGTTAGGTTGAGCAGGCATTTCTTAGGATTGCAAAAATAGATGTTAAACAATTAAGGATCAATGTTTAAGGTTCAACGGTTTATGTTTCAGGATTTTTGTCGCGCTGCAGACGATGCCCTGAGCGTGGTTCCTGAGCGGAGTCGAAGGATAGCCGAAGGGAGCGTGGTATCGGTAGCCTTCATGGGCTGCTGGTGTTCGTTCCTTTTCCTTACCTGGCAAATGCCTGAATTTCATCAATTCGTCCTTCTCTGAATGCTTGTAGTACAATATCGTAGTCCAGCCGTCTGTTAAAGAACAGGGAAGAATAGTTGCGTTGTATAAGGGTGCCATTAAATAAATAATGTTCCAAGCGTTTAATTCCCTCAGGATTTTCTACATGACTCAGTGCAAAGTCAACAAATCGCGTCATTGCCAAAGAAGGCCTGTTGGTTAAATGATGCATGATATAATCAATATCCAAATCATTTCCTACCACAGCTTTTTCAATCAATTCCCCTAATATCCCTGTAAATCTGTAACCTGTCATTTGAAACTTTCGTTCGCTGGTATACTTGGCCCTGACGTCAGTTTGTCAAAAATTCTTCCCTCTGGCCTTCTGAGGATCAAAAATACGCAGGTTTGCGTTAGGTTGAACAGGCATTACTCCGGATTGCAAAAATTTGTGTTAAACGTTCAAGGATCAAGGTTCAAGGTTCAAGGATCAAGGATCAAGGTTCCAGGATCCAGGTTTCAGGATCCATGTTCCAGGATTTTTATCGCTCCGTAGGAGCGTACTCTTTGTAGCAACGGGCATCCCGACAAACATAAAAGCTCCGTAGGAGCGTACTCTTTGTAGCAACGGTGGCGCACCAGCTAACCAACAGCTGCGTAGCAGCGTACCTTAATCCAATTGGGCTAAAGCCCTATATATCAAGGTACGCGGCCACCCCCGGGCTGAAGCCCTGGGTAACTGAGAAAAGCCCAAAATGAGTTTTTAAAACAAAATCCATGGCCCCTACCTTCAGGCCAGGGATCAGAAGGGCGCTCAGGGAAAGGGCTTTAGCCCAACAGAAGAAAGCTTTGGATCCTGGGCGAACCGAAGATTCGGAAGAAGAACACCACCCCACCGCCATGTTTAAGGGGGTCAGCATGATCCGATTTATTCACAAATATTGGATTCGTAAATAATCGATGTTTGCAGTGAGGATGATATTTCATTCGCTCTTTTAAAAATACAATCTTTTTCTCCTGACATAAGTTCAATCCTTTTGTCTGGTAAAACCATAAAAAGTTTGTACACATCCTTGGTTTCATTTCTGCTTACAGAGAGAACATTCATGCTTTGAGTTTCCTTTGTTCTGGTTATTTGAAGATTTATAAAAGACCGGATATCTTCCCATTCACCCTTTTTAATCATTAGAAAGCCCACATATTTTTTTAATCTTCTGTTGTCAATATCTATGATTATTCCGGATTTCATGAAAAGACAGACTAGTGATACTACAAAAAACAATATTCCTTTCCAGTCTGAAACTGCAATTCTCCATACACCTACACCTAACAACATAATTCCCAAATAAATGAAATTAGGCGGAAGATTACCTGTTTTGTATTTTAATACCATATTTTATTGCTATTCCTTATTTATTGCCGATGCCAAATACATTGACAAATTACTTAATCGCACTGTATCAGCCACTCTGACACCAAAGGTAAAGAAATTAATTTAGTTTCAGCATGTGTGCTGTAAAAACTGGGGTTGCCGCGTTATTACCCCCACCTCCTTACCCCGGGTACAACCTGGGGCTATTTTTGTTTAACCCCGCAAGCGGGGTTTTCTGTTTCCACAATGACGAAAAACCCACGCAGTGGGTTGAACAGCAATGGCCCCGGATTGCATCCGGGGAACACGATGCCCCCCACGTCCCGCAACCCACGCAGTGGGTTGAATACCAATAGCCCCGGATCGCATCCGGGGAACACGATGCCCCCTGCGTCTCGCAACCCACGGAGTGGGTTGAATACCTCAATGCCCGGAGGGCAGACAGGTTCTAACCGGGGACAGCGTCCCACGGCGAAAAACGCCATGCCGGAATCCTAGCACTGTAGGTGCGGCAGATATCGAGTTGGGCTAAAGCCCATTACAACAGGTGCGCGGCCACCCCCGGGCTGAAACCCGGGGTAACTGACAAAATCAAATTTGGAATTTTGACAAACAGGAATCCGTTGCTCCGGCCTTCAGGCCGGGGATCAGAAGGGCGCTCCGGGAAAGGGCTTTAGCCCAATAATAGAAGCTATGGATCCAGAGCGAACCGAAGATTCGGGAGAAGAACACCACCCCACCGGCATGGGTAAGGGGACAGTATGGTCCGATTTACCCACTTCGTTTCTCAGCCACACTGCAAGCCCCGATTTATCGGGGAAGCCTTAGCTATTAGCGGTTCGGCGTTTGTTGTTATATCTATCTTTCTCAATTTAGTCGTGTATCTAATTTCGGGTTTAGAACTTGTTTTTCTTCATATCCTTTTTGTAGTTCTTAATCACTTTTCCAAACTCCTTCTCTTTTTTTCGCCTCTCTTCAATGGTTGATTCAAAATGTGCTTTTTCCCGCTCCATTTTCAGATAGTTTTCATAGGATT
>ERZ795054.2916-NODE-2916-length-13923-cov-3.818575_pt1 | contig 13923 bp, 9 predicted proteins | sample MGYA00375138_ERZ795054 | MGnify/ENA primary metagenome ERZ795054 (study PRJEB30183, sample SAMN05720215) | anaerobic digester metagenome | isolation source: active sludge of municipal wastewater-treating anaerobic digesters | place: USA | collected 2014-12-23 ...
TCATACCCTTGCAACGATGCCCCGGATCCGGCCGATGCCGGTCCCGACAGCCTGAATATTACCGGAGGGACCATCACCCTTCAGGCCAGCACGCCTGCACAGGGGGTGGGTCGATGGACCGTGATTTCAGGTCAGGGTGGTAGCTTCGCCGACCACACCCTCCCGGGCACCCTTTTCACCGGTCAGGCAGGAAAATCCTATTCCCTGGCATGGACCGTAAGCACCCCCTGCGGAAGCGATTCAGATAGTGTGGAGATCAGCTTTGCCACTCCCCCTTCCTTGTGCGCCGACAGCCTCACTGATGTCCGTGATGGACAAGTGTACCCTGTGGTGGAGATCGGAGGCCGCTGCTGGATGGGCCGTAACCTCAACTACGGGGTCATGGCCACCAGCATATATACGGGAACCGTCCATAAGGATGTGGCCAACGACGGGATCATCGAGAAATACTGCTACAATAACGATCCTGCCCAATGCGAGATATACGGGGGGCTCTACGACTGGGACGAAGCCATGGCATACCTCTGGACGGAGGGCGTACAGGGCGCCTGTCCGGCCGGATGGCATCTGCCGTCCTTTGACGAATGGTCCGGCCTGGTCAATGTAGCCGGGGGGGAGACCCGTGCCGGGGGAATACTGAAGGAGAACGGATTCGCCCATTGGCTGAGTCCGAATGCCGGGGCAACCGATAGCCTGGGCTTCGCTGCGCTCCCGGGCAGTGCCCGCTATGCCGATGGGATATTCAGTGTGCCCTATGCCCAAGGGCTCTTCTGGTCATCCACCCAACCAATTGATCAGCAGCCCTATATGCTACTTATGATCTACGACGACAGCATAGCCGCCATATTCGGCTATGGTCGCGAGAACGGATTAAGTGTACGCTGTGTCCAGGATACCCTTCCGGCCTGCACCCCCCTGCCTGATCCTGCCAACGCCGGTCCGGACCAGATCAACATACCGGGAACAAGCATGCACCTGCAAGGGAATGCCCCCAGCCAGGGAAGTGGGGTCTGGCGCATCGTGTCCGGAACGGGCGGCAGCCTGGCCGACAGCACCTCGCCTGGCAGCCTGTTCACCGGGGTAGCCAACGAATGGTACGAGCTCACCTGGACCACCTTTACCTCCTGTGCGTACAGCAGGGACAAGGTCTACCTCAACTTCAGCGGAGCATTACCGTTCAGCTGCGGCGACAGCCTGACAGATACCCGGGACGGCCAGGTATACTCTACGGTACAGATCGGCAGCCAGTGCTGGATGGCCAGGAACCTGAACATCGGCAGCCTGGTACCTTCCACCATCACCTATTCCACGCATACTGACGTAAGCAACAACGGGGTCATCGAGAAGTACTGCTACGAAAACGCCGATAGCAATTGTCTCGTTTTCGGAGGGTTGTATGACTGGAACGAAATGATGGGCTATGACACTACCCCCGGCGTCCAGGGCATCTGCCCGGATGGCTGGCACGTGCCCACGGTACCGGACTGGGACCTGCTGAGCCTCTACCTTGGAGGGGATGCCATGGCCGGCGGGATGCTGAAAGACACGGGCACCGCGCTCTGGACCACTCCGAACCAGGATGCCACCAACAGCTATGGATTCTCAGCTATCCCCGGGGGCAACCGGGATCCCGGCGGGTTCTTCAGTAACCAGGGCTACAATACCACCTTCTGGGTAGCCAAGGAAGCCGCCGCGCTCTATGCCGGATACCGTGACATCGGTTTCAACAGCGGATGGCTTGTCAGCAGCACCCATCCCAAAGAGTATGGGTTCAGCGTGCGATGCATCAGCAATAACACCCTGCCTTGCAGCCCACAGCCCGACCAGGCCAATGCCGGTACGGACACCTTCAACATCCCCGGGACCTCCTTCAGCCTGCAGGCCAGCACGCCATCGAATGGCAGCGGACAGTGGTCGATCCTGATTGGCCAGGGAGCTAGCTTCACCGACGACAGCCAGCCCAATGCCACGTTCTCCGGGAACGCCGGGGAGGCCTATACCCTGGTTTGGACCGTGAGCACCGGCTGCGGATCCACCGTGGACACCCTCAACCTCAGTTTCGCCGCACCAGCATTCAACTGCGGGGATAACTTCACGGATGCCCGCGACAGTCAGGTATATCCAACCGTAGTGGTTGGAAGCCAATGCTGGATGGCGAAGAATCTCAATGTCGGAACACAGATCGCATCCATTATCGGACAAAGTGACAACGGGACTGCAGAAAAGTACTGCTATCAGAACAATGCCTCACATTGTGATGTATACGGCGGGCTGTACGAATGGAACGAGATGATGAATTACTCCAGCAACGAAGGGGCTCAGGGCCTGTGCCCCGTCGGTTGGCATGTGCCCTCCGATGCGGAATGGAGCACCCTGGAATCCTCCCTGGGCGGAGTGAGCGTCGCCGGGGGAAGACTGAAGGAAATGGGAACAGCCCATTGGCTATCCCCAAATACAAATGCCAGCAATTCCGTGGGAATGACCATGTTGCCGGGCGGTTATGAATACAATAGCAGTTTCGGCAATCTGGGGAACCGCTCCTATGTATGGACATCCACCTCCTACGATTCGGTGACTTCCTGGATGCGCAGTCAGTACTTCAATTTTGCCACCAGCGGCAGGAATACCGGAAACCGGGGAAGTGGCTTCAGCGTGCGCTGCCTTAAGAACTGACCGGCATTGTCCCATTTTAACGATCTTTGGCCGGGTGGACGAATTTTCACACCCGGCCATTTTTTATGACAAACTCTGTAGATCAATATATTGCAGCCCAGACTAATGAAGCGCAAGCGCTCCTGGAACGGGTGCGTGGACTGGTTAAAGGGCTGGCTGCGGACGCTGAGGAAACGATCAGCTATGGAATGCCAGCCTTCAAACTGAATGGGCGCATCCTCCTGTATTACGCGGCACACAGCCGTCACATCGGGCTCTACCCCAGCGGTTCGGGCATCCTCCGCTTCAGTGCCCGCTTCGACGCCCTGGGGCTGAAATGGTCGAAAGGCGCTGTGCAGCTGCCGCTGGAACGCCCCATTCCGGAGGACCTGGTGAGCGAACTGATCCTGTTCAGGGCGGAGGAAAACCGGATGAAGCCTACCCCTGGACGAAAACCCCGAAGGACAGGATGAACCTTCATGGCAAAGCCGCTCGTCCTGCCGACAGCAATGCGTCGATAGCCCATACAACCCTCCCCGCGGTGTGGATGAAGGCTGCAGTGCTCGGAGCCAACTGGGCTGCCTCGGAAATCATCCTCGGCAGCTTCCTGCACAACCTTCATGTCCCTTTCAAGGGAAGCCGGCTGACAGCCATAGGCCTGGTGCTGCTGATCGCGGCGGCCCACCGCTGGAAGGATAGCGGCATCTTCTGGAGGGCAGGACTGGTGTGCGCCCTGATGAAGACCATGTCGCCCAGCGCCGTGATCTTCGGCCCCATGGTGGCCATCTTCATGGAGGCCCTGCTGTTCGGGGCGGCCGTGCGCCTGCTCGGACGTAACTTCCTGGGCTTCCTCACCGGCTCTACCCTGGCCATGACCTGGATCCTGGCACAGAAGATATTCAACTATGTTCTGTACTATGGCTTCAGCATCGTAGGGATTTACAGTGATCTGGTAGTTTACGCTGAGCGCCAGCTGCGGTTGGGCACTCCCCTGTTCTGGCTGCCCCTGTTCCTCCTGCTGTCGGTTTACCTTCTCGCTGGTCTGCTGGCAACGATAGCAGGCATGCGCATCGGCCAGAAGTCGGAAGGCTTTTCCATCCCGCCGGAGTGGCAGGAACCCATAAAGCGGGAATGGTCGAAGGAAGCCCCTCAGCGCAGCTTCCCTTACTCCCTGGGTTGGTTGCTGTTCAGCTTCCTGGCCCTGATCGGCACCCTGGTCCTCATCAATAATAGCCCCCTATGGATATGGGTCCCCCTGACCACCCTGCTGGTAGCCGTGTGGGTGAGGCGCTACCGTCGCGGATTGCGCCAGATCACCCGTCCACGCTTCTGGATTTTCTTCTTGCTGCTCACCACCCTCTCCGCCCTGCTCATATCTGGGCTGGACCATAAGGGCGGCACATGGCTCGACGGGCTGCTCATCGGGCTGCAGATGAACTTCAGGGCAGCGGCTGTGGTCACAGGCTTTGCCGTGCTGGGAACCGAGCTGTACAACCCCCGCATCAGGGAGTACCTGTCACGGACCATGTTCCGCCAGCTTCCCGTGGCGATGGAACTCGCCTTCGATTCCCTGCCCGGCATCATCGCCAAGCTTCCTGCTGCCTCCTGGTTCCTCCGCCGGCCCTTCGATATCGTACGCATGCTCATCCATGATGCCGATACGCGTATTCAACAGCTTAGCCAGCCCGCCCAAGGGGTTGTGCTGGTCACAGGGGAAGCAGGACAAGGTAAAACGACCTTTCTCCTTCAGCTTTTCACCATTCTCCGGAAGGAAGGGATCAAAACGCAAGGACTGGTGCTGAAGCGAATCCTGGACGGCAACCAGGTACAAGGGTATGACCTCCTCCTCCTGGGCTCTGAGCGAAGCCTGCCATTCCTTCGAGTGGCCACTGAGGGCCAGACCGCCGATATCGGGAGGTTCAGGATAGCGACCGAGGGGCTGGAAACCGGCCTTGAGCACCTGCGTTCAACCCCTTGCAGGAATGCGGAGATATTGATCATGGATGAAATCGGCCGGCTCGAAATGCGAGGTGGAGGCTGGGATCCGGTCCTGCAGCAATTCCCGATGACCGGAGGCCCTTTGCTCGTGGCCAGCGTTCGCGATACCTTCCTGGAAGAGATCACCTCACACTATTCCTTAAGTCCTTCATATATTGTTAACGCCGGAAAGGAAGACCCCGGCCCTCTCGCCATGAAACTGGCACAATGGTGCAGGAATGAGGAAGCGGGATAAATTGACACAGTCCTCCTGCCCTGTTGCAACAGAACAAAACGCGGCACGATTGTAGCTATTTTTGTGACATGGATACCGGGAACACCAAAGTGCTCATCATCCAGACTGCGTCCATAGGGGATGTCATCCTGAGCACGGCCTTGGCGGAGAGCCTGAACGCACTGCAGCCTGCGCCAGAGATTCATGTTGTGGTCAAACAGGGGATGCAGGGGCTGTTCGAGGGACATCCGTTCATCCGCAAGGTATGGGTCTGGGACAAGCGTTCCCGCAAATACCTGCAACTGCTTCGCCTGATCGTCGGTATCCGGAAGGAAGGCTATGACAGGGTGGTCAATGTGCAGCGTTTTTTCAGTTCCGGGCTCCTCACCCTGCTCTCGGGTGCCCGGCAACGCTCGGGGTTCAGCAAGAACCCCCTCTCCTTCGGGTTCACCCGGCGCGTGGTACATGAGATCGGAAACGGAATGCATGAAACGGAGCGCAACTACCGCCTCCTGGAAGATTTCAAAGGAGCCCCGTTCCGGCGACCGGCCCTGTACCCCGGGCCCGACGAGATGGAAGCCGTCCGTGCCTACCTGAAAGAACCCTTCATCACGGTGGCCCCCGCATCCCTTTGGTACACCAAGCAGTTTCCGCCCGATCGCTGGGTGGAGTTCCTGCATAATGTACCCTCAGAGCTTCATATCCTGCTGCTGGGCGGCCCACCCGATACCCCCTTGTGCCGGCAGATCATGAAGGAGCTCCCTGAACTGAGGATCACCGATCTCAGCGGCAGGCTCGGCCTGCTGGAATCGGCCGCCCTGATGAAACATGCGCGCATGAATTACGTAAACGATTCCGCGCCGCTTCACCTGGCCTCGGCGGTCAATGCCCCGGTGAGGGCCATCTTTTGCTCCACGGTGCCGGACTTCGGGTTCGGGCCCCTGTCGGACGATGGTAAAGTTGTGGAAACGGAAGTTGCGCTGGAATGCCGGCCCTGTGGGCTGCACGGACTGGAACGCTGTCCGGAGGGGCATTTCCGGTGCGCAAACACCATAGATCTGAATAAACTCTGGACTGAATTATGATCATGATGCAGGAAGAAATAAGGATCGCAGTGGAGGTCCTTAAAAAGGGAGGTGTCATCCTGTATCCTACGGATACCATATGGGGGCTGGGTTGCGACGCCACCAGCCGCAAGGCTGTCTCCCGCCTTCATGGAATCAAGAAGCGGGCGGATCGCAAGAGTTATATTATCCTGCTGGACCAGCAGGAGCGCATCCCCGAGTATGTGCATCAGGTGCCGGTGAAGGCCTGGGAGCTCCTGGAGCAGATCACCACTCCCCTCACCATAGTATACCCCGGGGCACGCAACCTGGCCAGGAATGTCATCAACGAAGATGGCAGTGTGGGTATCCGCATTCCACGCGATCCTTTTGTTATCAGCCTGCTTGGAGCCTTCGGCAAACCCCTGGTATCCACCTCCGCCAACTTCAGCGGGGATACGCCTCCTCTTTCCTACCGCGACATTTCCCCTGACCTGATCGCCTCGGTGGACCATGTGGTGGACTACTACCGGGACCGGGTAGAAAGCACCAAGCCCTCCACCATCATCCGCCTTCTCGATAACGGGGATTACGAGGTCATCCGAAAATAGTTGTGGCCTGCGGAGCCAGTGAATTCCGCCTTACATTTACCCTATGATACGCGCAGGGATACTGCAGTTCACCCCCGCCTTCCTGAACCGGGAAGAATCCATTTCCAGGGTGGAGCGCCTGCTCGATGGAGTGGAACTCCCTGAGCTGTTGGTGCTCCCCGAACTTGCCGACTCCGGATACGCCTTTCCCGATCGCGACTGTGCCTGGGACATCGCCATGCCGGTGCACTGGAACCCCTTTCTCGACTACCTGCATGGACTGGCCGAGGCCCAGGGAACCCATATCGTGAGTGGAGTGCTGGAAAAGGCCGGCAACCAGCTTTACAACACCTCCGTGCTGCTCGGGCCCGCCGGCATCATCGGCATCTACCGCAAAGTGCATCTTTTCATGGGCGAAAAGGACATATTCAGTCCGGGACGCGCCAGCCTGAAGACCTGGCCCACGGCCATCGGCCGCATCGGCATGCAGATCTGCTTCGACTGGATGTTCCCTGAACCCTGGCGCATCCTGGCCATGCAGGATGCCGACCTCATCGCCCATCCTTCCAACCTGGTACTGCCCTTCGCCCAGCAGGTCATCCCGGCCTATGCCCTGGTAAACCGTGTCTTCATCCTCACAGCCAACCGCACCGGTAGCGAGAACGGAGTCAGTTTCACTGGTCGCTCCCTCATCGCGGGGCCGGATGGCAGGTTGCTCGCCCAGGCCACAGAGCAGGCGGACGGGATGATCCAGGCCACCCTCGCCCCTGAAGAGGCACGGAATAAGATGATCACCTTCTCCAACCATGCCTTCCGCGACCGCGTGCCTTCCCTCTACGGCCCGCTGACCGAAGATACGCAAAGGATAGAACCATTCTAAATTACATAGATTTCATACCTTTGCACCGCCTGATTTGCCCCTGGCTCACCCCAGGGCCTGGCGATCAAGGACCCCAAGATGTGACACGCGCACAGAACCATATGGAGATCAAGAAATTTCACAGCATCAAGCACACCGACAAGGAAACCCTTGCCCAGTGGTACCGCTTGCTGACCCTGGGCCGCCGGCTCGACGACCGTGCGCCCAATTACCTCAAACAGGCCCTGGGCTGGTCCTATCATGCCCCCTACGCTGGACACGACGGGATACAGCTGGCCATCGGTCAGGTATTTGAGAAGAGCAAAGATCATCTGTTCCCCTATTATCGCGACATGCTCACAGCCCTCTCGGCTGGCATGACCGCCGAAGAGATCATCCTCAACGGCATCTCCAAGGCTACAGACCCTTCCAGCGGAGGGCGGCATATGTCGAACCATTTTGCCAAACCCGAATGGAACATCCACAACGTCTCCTCCTGTACCGGAAACCATGCCTCCCAGGCGGCAGGTGTGGGGCGTGCCTTCCGCAGGTACAACCATGAAGGCGTAGTGATCAGCTCGCAGGGCGAGAGTTCTGTGAGCGAAGGGTATGTGTACGAAGCTATCAACGGCGCCACCACTGAGAAACTCCCCGTAATCTTCGTCTTCCAGGATAACGGCTTCGGGATCAGCGTGCCCAAGAAGGACCAGACCGCCAACCGCAAGGTGGCCGACAACTTCAGTGGCTTCAAGAACCTGGAGATCATCCATTGCAACGGCAAGGATGTGTTCGACTCCATGAATGCCATGCAGACAGCCAAGGAATATGTAAAAACCAGCGGTCTCCCGGTGATCGTACAGGCCAACTGCGTGCGCATTCACAGCCACTCCAATAGTGACCGCCACGAGCTGTACCGCGACGATGCCGAGCGCAACTATGTGCTCGAATATGACCCCCTGGGCAAGTACCGCAGGATGCTGCTCCGCTATGAGCGCTTTACGGAAGCAGAGCTGGAAGCCATTGAGAATGAGGTGAAAGATATAGTGAAAGCCGCGCACAAGGCAGCCCTCGCGGCCCCTAATCCGGACCCGGCCAGCATCTTCGACTTCGTTCTCCCCGAGGCCTATGCGGCCAGCAAGTATCCTGAGGGAATTCACTCCCATCAGGGGGAAAGCAAGCGCCTGATCGACGCCCTGAATGAAACGCTCAAGGCCGAGTTCCGTCACAATCCCGACACCTTCATCTGGGGCCAGGACATGGCGCATAAGGAGAAGGGTGGTATTTTCAACGTATCCAAGGGATTACAGAAAGAGTTCGGAAAGGATCGCGTGTTCAATGCACCCATTGCGGAAGACTACATCGTGGCCACAGCCAACGGCATGTCGCGCTTCGACGAAAAGATCCGTATCGTGATCGAAGGGGCTGAGTTTGCGGACTATTTCTGGCCGGCCATGGAGCAGTTTGTGGATTCTACGCACGATTACTGGAGATCCAATGGCAAGTTCGTGCCCAATATGACCATCCGCCTGGCCTCCGGAGGGTATATCGGTGGTGGGCTCTACCACAGCCAGTCCATCGAAGGTAGTCTGGCAACCTTCCCCGGGACCCGCATCGTATATCCTTCTTTCGCCGACGATGCCGCCGGCCTGCTCCGGACCAGCATAAGATCGAAGGGCATTACGGTCTTCATGGAGCCCAAGGCGCTCTATAATGCCCCTGAGGCCTCCACCCCTATCCCTGACGATTTCGAGGTACCCTTCGGCAAAGCCCGCATCCGCCGCCAGGGCCGGGACCTCTCCATGATCACCTACGGCAACACCACCCATCTCTGCCTTCGTGCCGCCGAACAGCTGGAGAAGGAGACCGGTGCCAGCATCGAGGTACTCGATATCCGCTCTATCCTGCCCCTGGACAAGGAGGCCATTCTTGCCAGCGTGCGCAAGACCAGTCGTGCCCTTGTGGTGCACGAGGACAAGGTATTCGGGGGCTTCGGCGGGGAACTGGCCGCCATGATCACGGAGGAAGCCTTTGAAGCCCTGGATGCCCCGGTGCGCAGGGTAGGTTCAACCTTCACTCCGGTGGGATTCAACCGCATCCTCGAAGCCGCCGTGCTCCCCAATGTCGAGCGTATCTACATGGCTGCCAAAGAGCTCCTCGCCTATTAAGAATAAAGCATCATGAAGAAGACCGCCATCGTTTTCAGTTTCCACACCAATAAAACGCGTAAGATCGCGGAAAAGATACGTGAGGAGTTCGGTAAGGCCAGCATAGATATGGTGAATGCCGAGGAAATCACCCCTAAACAGTTCCTGAGCTACGATAATCTCATACTCGGGGCTTCCACCTGGTTCGACGGGGAACTGCCCAACTTCTGGGATGAATTTGTTCCCGCCATGGAAGACCTGGACATGAAGGGCAAGACCGTGGCCATCTTCGGAAACGGGGATCAGAAAGAATACCCTGACAATTTCGTGGATGCCATCGGTATCCTGGCCGACCTCCTGGAATCACGCGGGGCCAGCATAGTAGGAATGACGCCTCTGACAGGGTATACCTTCACACGTTCCCGGGCCCAACGGGGCGATCGTTTCGCCGGCCTCCCCCTCGACTGGGAAAACCAGCCCCGGCAGAACAGCCCCCGGGTGAAGGCCTGGGTGGAACAACTCAAAAAGGAGTTACCTTAAGGATAAATCGATTAATCGATAACCGCCTTCATGCGGGTCAGCGAGGAGGCGTGAAAGAACCCCATCGCCCCAGGCTGTACATTGCTGCTGATATTGGCCGGAGGGCCGCTGAACAGCGGAGTGTTGAATCCGGTTTGATCCTGGAGTTCCCAGATGAAGTTGGCATACTCCTCAGTGATGGCAGCCATCTCCAGCGTTACGGTATCCCCCGGTGACACTGAGGCTCGGTCAAGCCATTGAACCATAATACCATAGGTGTAATTTCCATTGAAAAACTCATCGGAGGCCACCACGTATTCGTCGATAGTATCGCTCATCAGGATATCATTGACATAGACCCTGAAAAGATAGAAATCGCGGCTCGGAGGGTCCAGGGCATAGAGCTGGACCTGCCAGATCTCCCAATCTTCGCGATACTCCAGCCCGATGGAATCCATTGCAGAGACGCGGGGCATGGTAGAACGGGCGGTGAACTCCTGCTCCTGGCCGTCGATGACCACTCCTCCGATATCCAGCACATAAGTCCGGCCAGGAACCCCTATAACCTCAGGTCCTGTCTCATAAATCCCGGGCGCGACCTCAACAAGGAGGTAGGTATTTTCGCCGTCGGAAATGCTTACCCTGGCCCCCTCCACCCAACGGGGCGGGGCATTCTCGAAATAATTCCCGGACAGGCTGAGCACAACCCGCTGCGGTCCGGGCTGATCGGTAATACCACCTTCCACTACAAGGCGGGTGTAGGTGTCATCCAGCTCAATATCAATGCGTTCTGTGCATGACATAAAGACCACAGAGAAGGAGGGAAACACCAGGAGCATTATTTTGAATAGCGCGCGCTTCATGGCTCAGAACTTGAAATTGTAGGTAAGGGAAGGTATGATGCTGAAGAGATAGGTCTTCTCGGCATAGGTTATCTCGGGATTGGCCTCATCCTGCACAAAGTTGATCGCCCAGGCATTTTTTCGGGCATAAGCATTGTACACCGAGAGGTTCCACTCTCCTTGGAAATTGCGGCCCGGCTTTGCCTTGCCCAATAGGGTGATGCTGAGATCGAGGCGGTGATAATCGGGCATGCGGTAAGTATTGCGGTCACTATAGATCGGCACCACTTTGTTGCCGATCACAGCCCGCCCCGTAGGGAAAGTCACCGGGTTGCCCGTAGCATACACCCAGTTGGCCCCGAAGGTGAGCCGTGGGTTAAGTTCATAGCTCAGTACCACCGACACATCGTGGGGTTTGTCGTAGGGAGAGCGATACGTTCTTCCGTCGTTCACCCCCCGTATGGTCCGGTCAGAGCGGGAGAGGGTGTACCCAACCCAGCCGGTCAAGGCCCCGGTATTCTTGCGAAAAAGCAGTTCCAATCCATAGGCCCTGGATTCGCCGAACCTCAGCTCCCCTTCGAGTTCCTTGTTCAGCAGCAGCTCGGCATGGTCGCGGAAATCAATGGCGTGATCCACCATCTTATAATAGACCTCGGCTGAAGCCTCGATCATGCCCTCCCTCAGGTTACGGAAATATCCCAGGGCAAACTGATCGGCCACCTGAGGCTTCACATTGGGCGAGGAGGGAAACCAGATGTCCAGGGGAGTACCACCGGTGGAGTTGGAGGCCAGGTGTACATATTGCCGTGTCCGGGAATAACTGAGCTTCAACGAGCTCTGCTCGTTCAGCAGATAGGTCATTCCGGCCCGGGGTTCAAATCCGGCGTAAGTGTTGTAAATCCTCCCTTGCGCATATACTGATGAATCGATCACCTGGAAGCGCTCATCAAAATTATACACTGTTCCTGAACCGATGTTCTGGAACATGCTGTACCTCAACCCATACTTCAGCACCACCCTGGAGCCGAGTTTCTGCTCGTTGCTCACATAGAGCCCGCTTTCTATCGCAAAGGAATGCGGCACCTCGAAGGTGGAGAAGATGGTCTCCTCACCCAGTCCACGGGCCACCCCCGGCTCGAAACGATGGTATACGGTACTGGCGCCGAAGCGCAGGGTGTTGTTGGGGTCAGGGTAAAATCCCAGGTCGGCCTTGATGCCATGGTCGACCATGCGGGCGGCCCAATCGAATGAATTGGCCTGTCCTTCAGGAACACCCAGGTTGTAGCGGTAGGCTGACCTGAGCACGGTGACATTGCTGAACAAACGCTTGGAAAAGAGATGGTTCCACCGCATACTCATGGTCTCATTCCCCCAGCCCATCTTAAAATCAGGGTTGCGGAAGACGTCCTTCCCGTAATACCCTGAAACGAACAAACGGTCGTTCTCCGATATCCTGAAATTCATCTTTCCATTGAAATCATAGAAATACAGGATGTTCTCATTGATCTCCTCATTCTTCGACAGCCGCAGGAAGACATCGGCATAGGTCCTCCGGCCGGAAAGAACCCAGGAGGATACATCCTTCTGGAGTGGTCCTTCCAGGGTAAGCCGGCTCGATATAGTCCCTATGCCCCCGCTGCCGCTCACCGCCTTCATATTGCCATCCTTCATCCGCACATCCAGCAGGGACGATAGCCTACCCCCCGCCCAGGCGGGGATGTCCCCCTTGTACAGGTTGACATCCTTGATGGCGTCGTTGTTGAATACCGAGAAGAATCCCAGCAGGTGGCTGGCGTTATGCACTGTGGCCTCATCCAGTATGATGAGGTTCTGATCGGGATTGCCTCCCCTGACACTGAAACCGCTGCCCCCTTCCGAAGTAGCCTGCACCCCGGGCAGGAGTTGTATGGCCTTCAGGATGTCTACCTCACCCATAAGCGCAGGGATCTTGCGGATGGTCTTTACATCCATCTTTACCACACTCATTTCAGCCTTGGCCAGGTTCTCACCCTGGCGCTGCCCCTGGATCACCACCTCCCCCAACATGGCACTCACCGGCCTGAGCTCGATATTACAGGTGGTGCTCGTCCGAAGGTCGAACGTCTGCGTATGGGGTTCATACCCCACATAGGAAAATACCAAAGTGTAACGGCCCGGCAGCAGGCTGATGGAATAGAACCCATAAACATTGGTCGAGGTGCCTGTGGAAAGCTCCTTAACCAACACGGTGGCGCCCAGCAGTTCTTCTCCGGTGCCGGCATTGCGAATGTTCCCGCTGATGGTGAAACGGCCGGCCATTTCTTCCACCGGCCCGTCAGCCGCGGCCAACAGCCTAAAAAACCCAAATATCAATAAGGCCCCGATCAGGCTTAAACGCTTCATACCTTTTATCCCGCTATGGCTTACTAACCCTTAATCGGCCTGTTTTGTTCCAAATCCCCCAAAAAGGAAGCCCAGGCTCACCTGGGGGCCACTGTAATCTTCCTCCACAAATACCGGCTCAGGACGGTCAGAATATTCAAAATCGTCCACCCCGCTCACCAACTGGTAGCCCACGCCCAGGTTGACCTTGAACCAACGGGTGATGTTCATTTCAGCTTCCAGTTGGGGATGCAGCACAAAGATGCGGTCCTGGGAGAGGTAATCGTAATTGTCAATATCGAAGGTTTCGTCATAGAGTGCCAGCTCTCCCCAACCCAGGCGGGTACTCAGGCCAAGGTGCACCAGGGCCGAGGGGCGATAGATATACCCAAGCCAGAAGCCCCCATGGCCAAGGCTGGTGCGCAAACGATCGTATGACGTGCCCCCGAGCTCAATGTCACGTCGTATATGGCGTGAGGCCAGCCCCATGCCGTATGCACCGATGAAGACCCGCTGATCGATCAGCAGGGCCCCTCCTCCGCCAGAATACACGGCCATTTCGTCCTCGGCCATGCCGAATTGTACCAGGGGGCCGCCGAACCCGGAAAATCGGTGTTCACCGGCAGAAAAAAGGTAACGGAAAGGCTCCTCCTGTTGCTCCTGGGCCTGCAACGGACTCAGGAAGGGGACCAGAAAGGCCA
>ERZ795054.2917-NODE-2917-length-13921-cov-5.102769_pt1 | contig 13921 bp, 16 predicted proteins | sample MGYA00375138_ERZ795054 | MGnify/ENA primary metagenome ERZ795054 (study PRJEB30183, sample SAMN05720215) | anaerobic digester metagenome | isolation source: active sludge of municipal wastewater-treating anaerobic digesters | place: USA | collected 2014-12-23 ...
GGACTACCCGCGGGCGAAACTGCTCGTCGTCTCGCCGACCATCGAGCTGGCTGAGGTCTACCGTGACCACCTGCACCGCCGTCGGGTCGATTCGCTCATCGCCACGAGCGACGACAGCGCGCAGGCCGCCGCCGCGATCGCGCGGTTCAAGGGTCTCGCCGTCCCGTCGACGGACGTGCTCGTGACGGTCGCCATGGCGTATGAAGGGCTCTCCGTCCCGGAGGTCACGCACATCGCATGCCTCACGCACATCCGATCCGTCCCGTGGCTCGAGCAGTGTTTCGCGCGGGCGAACCGGACGGCGGAAGGCAAGGCGGGCGGGTACGTCTTCGGGCCTGACGATCCGCGCTATCGCGCCGCCATACGGTCCATCGAGGCCGAGCAGGCCCAAGCCCTCGCGGATCGCGTGGAGGGGCAGGGCGGTACCGCCATGAGCAATCCGGAAGCCGTGCCGGGTACCGCGAGGCCGTGGATCACGCCCCTCGGCTCAAAGGGCTACCGGGAGGCGGGCGCGGAGGACGGAACGGCGCCGGAACTGCCCGACGGCGGGCTCACGCCACGGGAAGCCGAAAGGCTCCTCCGAACGCAGATCGCCCGGCACGTCGAAGCGTTCCTGGCGGGCAAGCGGCACGGCTCGAAGGCCGTATGGTCGCGGCTCGTCTACGCGGCGCTCCGGGAGGCGGCAGGGGGGAAGGCGCGGGAGGACTGCACGGTCGAGGAACTGACCGCGGTGTGGATGGCGTGCCGGGAGAGGTTTCCGGTATGAGGCTAAGGCTTTGGCAAGAAGAGGTCGAGCACCCATCGTACCAGCGGAAGGATGGTGAGCTCGGCAAGTATCGCCAGATTGTCGTGCAATTCCTGGCAGACTTCAACAAAGGTCCGGTCGTCCTTCATTGCCTACTCCTCCGGCCTCGGCGTGGGCCCGGATTTCCACTTCAGGTCGCGGGCCGCGAGCGCCTCGTGGAGCAACACCTCGACCATGTTCGAGCGATTGCGCCGCTCTTCGTCCGCGAGACGATCCACTGCCGCGATGAGCTCTTCCTCGAGCCGGAAGCCAACCTGCATTTTCACGCCCCCATCGTACCGCGTTGCGCGGTGTTTGACAAGAATATACGTTTTTCGCCCCTTGAACGTCAAGCGCCGCTTGACAACGTTAGACAATGGGATATACTCAAGGCACAAGAGGAGGAAGCCATGCCCGAGGTAGGTGATGAGTTTGCGCCGATCCCGAACGGGAGGCCGGTGGACAAGATTAAGAAGTTTGGCTGGAGCCTTGTCGACAAGCCGGGCCGTCTCCGAATGATCGACAAGAACGCACTCGAGATAGACCCGGAGTACCAGCGCGACGCATCAGTAGGGCGCGTTCGATCCATGGCCTCTGCGTGGAGCTGGATCGCGTGCGGGGCGATAACGGTGGCCGAGCGCGATGGCCGCCTGTGGGCGATCGACGGCCAGCACCGAGTGTTGGCCGCCCGAAGCCGGAGTGACGTAAAGAATCTCCCGTGCATAGTGTTTGAGACAACCGGAAGATCGGAAGAGGCCCTCGGGTTTTTCCGACTCAATACGGGCAAACCCATGTCCTCGATCGATAAGTTTCGGGCCTTGCTGTGCGCGGGAGACGACGTCGCCGGCTACGTCAATGAATCGCTCAAGCGCCTAGGGCTGAAAATTGGAAAGCGAACAGAGCCCGGATATATCAGGTGCATCCAGACACTGCTCAATATCGCGGCGCGAAGCCGCAAGGACTTCGACAAGGTTATGCAGGCCAGCAATGCGGTGTGCTGGCGGTCGTCCCCTGTCCACGAACGAATCGTCTCCGGGCTCGATTATATCCACCAACACTGTGGAGCTGGGCTGGATGACGCGCGCCTCTATCAGCGTCTCGTCGACGCAGGGGCCGCCCGCTTACTTGGCGGCATAGGCCGCGCTCGCGCCTTTTACTCGACCGGTGGGCCCAGGGTGTATGCCGAAGGCATCCTCGCGGTCATCAACAAAGGCCTCCGCGTCAAAATCGAGCTCGACCCTGTCGACGGCGCTGGCGCCGCATGAAATCCGACCCCTGTCTCCATTGCGAGGCTCAGACCTGCTGTGAAGCCGGGATCATTCCGTGCCCGCTCATCGGGCCGGAGGACATACCCGCCCTCGAGGCGGAAGGAGAAACCATGGACAAGCAGACGACCGACACCCGCGTCCGGATGAACCTCTCGCAGAGCGCGAAGGGTTTCTTCCAGCTCGACATCACGGCCGAGTTCCCGACCGCCGGCGAGGCCGCGGCCGCGCTCTCGGACGCGATCGACAAGGCGCGCGCCGTGTGCGAGGCGAAGGGCCTCAAGATGGCGGACGCCGCCGCCTAGACCGTCGACACGTGAGGACGCCGCGGAGGCCTGCGCGTGGCCTTCGGGGTGTTCCTCCTTGCGCCCCTGCCGGGCGGGACGCGACACCGCGAAATCGGTGCCCGCCCGGCTTTCTTTCCCCAAGGAGGGGATCATGACCAGCAAGCAGGCCCGCGACTTCATCGCGAAGTACTCGAACGCCAAGAGCTTCGTGAAGCCTTCGCACCTCGAAGAGCTATCGCCGCTCCTCGAGGTTCACGTCGAGGCGATCGAAGTCCGGAAGGATGAATTCCACGACATTTCCGGCGCCTTCATGCCGCGCAAGGAGACCCTCGACAAGTTCGCCCAGGCGGCCGGCGTTTCGTACAACCCGACGGCCGAAACGACGCGCAAGGAAGGCGAGGGCTGCTACGTCGGAACGGCGCAGGCGAAGGTCCTCGGGCCGGACGGCAAGGAGCTCCTGGGGCCCGTGTGCGAGTACGAGTTCGACGTGTCCGTCCGCCTCGAGGAGCTCAAGCTCAAGGGCAAGGCCGACTGGGACCACAAGGACTCGAACGGCCGCCCCGGGACGAGGCAGTACACGGAGATCGAGCTCGGCGCTGAACGCATCCAGCTCATGAAGGTCGGCCGCATGCGCGCGAACACCGGCGCCCGCAACCGCGCGACCCTCGCCGTCCTCGGCATGCAGACCGGCTTCAAGGGCCTTTTCGGCAAGAACGAAAAGGACGAGACGACCCGGACCTTCCTCTTCTCCCGCGTCATCTGGAACGCGAAGAACGAGATGGTGCTCAACCGCATGCTCGACACGCTCGCCGCGCCGCAGACCGCACTCTACGGACCCGCCCCCGCCCGCGCCATCGCGGCCCCCGAGAGCGAGCCGCGGAACGTGACGCCGCCCACCCCGGGCGACGACTTCCCGGACATTCCCTTCGGCGAACCGGAGGCTACCCCGGCCGTCGATCCGAAGCTCGAAGAGCTCGTCGCGCGGCTCGGCGAATGGGCGATCGGCGACAACAAGGCCGTGGCGAACATCGCGCAGCGCGTCATCGATTCCGGCGAGTCCCGCCCGAAGGTCCTCGAGGCCGCGCTCTCGCTGCTTTCCTACCTCGCGACCGGCAACCCGCGCGGTGCCAAGCAGTGCGCCGACGCGCTCGTCATGACGCCCCTCGACCTCGTCGTCCTCGCGGACCTCGCGAAGAAAACCGGGGCGAACGCGGAGGCCGCCGCATGACCTGGCGCATCGTCATCCGGGGCTCCGGCATGTCGTACCTCGTCCACGCCGAATGGCGTGACGAAAAGGCGGCCCGCCGTGACGCACTCCGCAAGCTCATCCGGGACGAACGCGTGCCGGCCGAGCCGTTCGAGATCAGGACCATCGAGAGGGTACCAGCATGAAAACGCTTCACATCGGCGACTTGCATTTCCAGCGCGACCGCTACGACGAGGCGGCCTCATCCGTCCGCGCGCTCTGCGCGGACATCGACCGGAACGGAGGCGATCTCGTCGTCATCGCCGGCGATACCTGGGACGGGCCCGTCCAGAATACGGCCGGCGCCAGGTTCGCCGACTTCCTCGGCCTCATCCGCGACCTCGCCGACCGCGCGCCTGTGGCGATGATCTACGGCACGCCGAGCCACGATACCGAAGGATCGCTCGAGGTCTTCGAGCACATCGAGGCGAAGCACGGCATCGAGATCCTCCGGCCGGGCATCCCCTACGGCCTCACGCGCGACGGCGTGGTCTACGACATGCAGAGCGAAGAGACCTCGAGCCCGGCCGAACTGCTGCTCTTCGGAATCCCCGAACCGTCGAAGCGCTGGCTCCTCGCTGGCGCCGACGCGGTCGGGAAGGACGAGGCCGACGCGTTGGCGCGGGCCGCTCTGCGGGCGCTCTTCATGGGTCTTGGCGGGCTCCGGAAGCAGCATCCCGATCTTCCCTGCATCCTTCTCTACCACGGCGAGGTGGCCGGCGCCAAGAGCGCGACCGGGTACGGTGCCGAGGCTGGCGTCGGGCTGGCGGTCACCCGGGACGACCTTGCGGCCGTCGGGGCCGACTACTACGCGCTCGGCCATATCCACGAACCGCAGAAAATCGGCGACCTGCCGGCGTTCTATCCGGGCTCGATCTACCCGATCAACTGGGGCGAGACGCACAAGGCCGGGTGCAACGCGGTCGACCTTCGGCCGGTTGATGTCGAGGGAGGGTACGCCTACGGCTATACACTCTCTCGCCTCGACTTCCCGCACGCTCAGCGCCTGAAGATCGCGCATACCTACGGCCAGGAGTGGACCGGATCCGTCTCGGGTCGGCGGGTGTGGGTAGAAACCACGTGCACCCGCGAGGAGGCCGCCGGTATCGATACCGACGCGCTCCTGGACAAGCTCCTGTCCGCAGGCGCGCTACCAGGCTCTCAGGTAACCCTCAACATCCTCCCGACCGAGACCGTGCGCGCCGCCGAGATCACCGAACAGCGCACGCTCGCCGACAAGGTCCGCGTGTGGGCCGAGGCGTCCGCGCTTGAGGTGCCCGTCGGCGTCAACGCGAAGGCCGCCGAGCTCGAGGCCGAAGGCGCCTCCGACGGGGCCGGCCGCGGCGCGCACATCCGAATCGACCGCCTCGTCCTCCGGGGCGCCATCGGCATCTGGAAAAAATCCAGAAAGGACGAGATCGACCTCGACCTCGCCTCGCTCGGCGCGGGCGTCCTCGCGCTCGTCGGATCGAACGGCGCCGGTAAGACGACCATCATCGAGAACCTGCACCCCTGGCCCGCGATGCTCACCCGCGACGGGACGCTCCGCGACCACTTCCGCCTCCGCGATTCCTGCCGCGACCTCTACTTCACGGACGAGCAGACGCTCGTCCGCTACCGCGCGCTCATCACCATCCGGGCGGACATCGCCTCTGGCGCGACGGAGTACTACCTCTACCGCGACACGGGCTCCGGCTTCGAGCCCATGCCCGGGATCAACGGCCGGAAGGAACCCTACGAGGCCGCCGTCACCGAGCTCTTCGGTTCGCTCGAGCTCTACCTCCGCACGGCCTTCGTGACGCAGCGCCCGACCAAGTACGCGCCGGACCTCGCGACGGCCACCGCGGGCGAGCGGAAGGCCCTTTTCGGCGAGCTCGCCGGGATCGACTACCTCGACCGCTACCGCGTCGCCGCGAAGGCCCGGGCCGACGCCCTCGAGTCCGACCTCGTGCGCATCGACGCGACCATCGACGCGGCAGCCGACGTGGACGAGCTCATCCAGGACGCCGATGCCGACATCGCGTGCTACACGACCATCCGCGAAACCGCCGAACGGGAGGCCACCGAGGCCGCGGGCAAATTTGCCCGCGCGGATGCCGACCGCGAGGCTATCGCGCAGCGCGTCCGGGAGACCGAACGGCGCTCCGACCGGGCCGCGGCCATGCGCACCGAAATCGCGGCGCTGCTCCGCGAGATCGACGACGCAGGCCACACGATCGAAACGGCGACCAAGGCCACCGAAGGCCGGGCCGCCGCCGAGGCGGAGCTCGAGTCCATCGCGAAGCTCGAGCGCGAGAAGTCCGAGATCGAAGCCGCCGAGACGATCGAACGCCGGCGCCACGACGAGGAGGTCGCACGGTTCAACGCCGAGCGCCGGACGCTCGACGACCGCCGGAGGATCGCGCAGGCTGCGGTCGACGGAGCCCGCCGCGCGCACTCGGAGGCGGGCCGCGGCCTGGCCATCGCCGAGACCCGCCTCGCCGCACCCGTGGCCGACACCTGTCCGACCTGCGGGCAAGCCCTCCCGCCCGACGCCCTCGCACACCTCGAGGCCGAACACCGGAAGAACCTCGCGGAAGTGAACCGGCTCCGCGCCGAGCTCGAGCGCACCGCGTCCGTCCTCTCTGACGCCGAGGCGACCCTCGCGGCCGTGCCAGAGCCCGAGGAGCCCGAGCCGCGCCTTAAGTTCGCCGGGACCGACCGCCTCCACGAGATCGAGCGGTCGCTCGAGTGGACCGACCGGGCCGACGCCGAGGAGACTATCCGAACCGCCCGCGAGGCTGTCGTCCGAATCGAAGAGGCCACGAAGCGCCGGACCCTCGCCGAGACCGCCGCCGCGTCGAAACGCCCCGAGCTCGAAACGCTCGAGCGCGAGGCCGCGGGCCTGCCCGACCTGAACACGCAGCACCGCGAGGCCATCGCCGCGCTCGAGGCCATCCGGGCCGAAGAATCATCCGCCCGCGTCCGCGCCGCCGAAGCCCGCGCCCACGTCGAGGCCGCCGAACGCGGTCGCGCCGCCGCCATAGTCCGACGGGACGCACGGGACGCCGCGCGCGTTCGCCGCGACGGTATCGCCCTCGAGGTCGCGGACTGGCGGTTCCTCGAACGCGCCGCCGGGCCGAATGGCATCCAGGCGCTCGAACTCGACGCGCTCGCCCCGAGCATCGCCGCCGTTTCGAACAAGCTCCTCGCGGAGGCCTACGGCTCGCGGTACCTGATCGAGTTCCGCACGACGCGCATCGCCGGCAAGGGCTCCAAGACGAAGCAGGTCGAGGACTTCGAGATTTTCGTCCTCGACACCGAAACGGGGGACGAGCAGACGATCGACTCGCTTTCAGGCGGCGAGGCCGTGTGGATCCGGAAGGCCCTCTATGACGGGTTCGCCATCGTCCGCGCGCACAACACCGGCACGCGGTTTCAGACCGTATTCCTGGATGAGGCGGACGGCGCCCTCGACCCCGAGTCGCGCATGCTGTACCTGCGGATGCTCGAAGCCGCCCACCGCGAGGCGGGCCGGTTCCAGACCATCCTCATCAGCCACTCGACGGAGATCCAGGCGATGGTCGAGCAGGTCATCAACGTCGCGGACCTCCGGGGCCGAGCGGAGCAGGGCGAGGAGGCCGCGGCGTGAAACGGCTCGAGGTGACGCTCACAGACGAGGAGCATCGGGACCTCTGGGTGTCGGCTATGTACAAGCACATCAAGGCGCGGAATCCCGTGGCCGCGGTGCTCGTCCAGAACGCCTTCGGGCTCATGGCCAAATACGCGATTCCAGACGCGCGGCGAGAAGAACTCGAGGCGAAGTACCTCGAGGCGTATCCGGACGCGCAGGCGGTACAGCCTGACGCGATACAGGGCAGTTCAAACGGAGGGCAAGCATGAGCGCAGACCTGAATACCTGGACCGGCGTCGGCCGCCTCGGCCGCGACGTGGAAAATCCCTCGGGCAACGGTCCCGCGCGTTTCTCGATCGCCGTCAACCGCCGTGCCAAACAGGGCGAGGACTGGGTCGATGAGGCCTCGTGGATCGACATCGAGTACTGGCATAAATCGGTCCTCCCGTACCTCCGGAAGGGCACGCGGATCGGCGTCCGGGGCGAGCTCCGCCAGGACCGCTGGGAGCAGGACGGGCAGAAACGCTCGAAGCTCGTCGTCGTCGCGCAGGACATCCAGCTCCTCGACTCGAAGGGCGAAACGACCGGAGCCGCGTCCGCGCCGCCGAACAACGGAACGGCCCGCCAGGGGAGCGCACAGCCGGCCGCCGTGCAGAACGATTTCCCGGACGACATCCCGTTCTGACCGAACGAACCAGGGCCGCCCTGCCTGACCGCGGGGCGGCATTCCCTTGCCCATAGGAGCCCGAGATGGCGCGTCCCGAATCGTCCGGAATACCCTACTTCCCCATCGTGACCGACTGGGATCAGAAGCTGAAACTCGTCCGTGCAAAGTACAAGCTCGTAGGGGTCGGCTGTATCGTCGAGCTCTGGAAAACGATCTACGCCGAAGGCTATGCGATCGCCTGGGACGAGGACGCGGAGCTCCTATTTTGCGACGTGAATTCCATCGACCTCGCGACACTTCGGGAGATCGTTTCATTCGCCGCATCGAAGGGCGTTTTCGACAAGCGGCTCCTCGAAGAGCGGCGCGTCCTCACGTCGCACGGCATCCAAAAACAGTGGCTGGCTGTCGTCCGAAAGGCTCACCGGACGAGCACCGAGATCGATCCCGAGCTCTGCCTCCTTACCGATTCCGAGCTCGAAGGGGTAAAAGTAGAGAGGAAACCCCGCGAACGCTCTGAAAAGTATAGAGGAAACCCCGCGAACGCTGCCGAAAGTAGCGAGGAAACTACACAAAGAAAAGAAAAGAAAAGTAAAGAAAAGAACCAAGAAGAGATGGCGCCCGTTCCGCTTCGCGGCCCGACCGCTATCAGCGACGCCGACCTGACCGCCAGCTTCCCGGACGAACCCTTTGCCGATCAGCCAGCCGACCCAAAGGCCGCCCCGGTGGATCCGCTGTACAAGCCGATCATGGACTCGTGCCTGGCCGTGGCCGAACGGTTCGCCAACTACGCGAAAGAGGGCGCCGCCGCCAAGCGGCTGTGCAAGATGATCCGCGACCGGAAACCCGAAAATCCCGAAGAGTTCACCCGCGAAATCCTCGAGCTTTTTCTCACCCTCCGGAAAACCGGGACGCCATTCTGGCGGGGCCAGCCATTCACCCCTTCGGCGATTTCAGCCGCCGGGATTTTCGACCGGCTCATGGTCGAGTACGAGAAGCGCCGCGAACGCGCCGACACCTCCTGGATCCCCGAAGAGCTCGGAGCGCCGGTATGACGGTCAAGCAGTTTGTCGAATGGGCCCAAGGCTACTACGCCCCGTATCCGGCTGGACAGCGGGCCGACGTGATCGAGTACCTGGCTGCGTGCGCGCCGGCGTACCTCGATGCGCTCAAGGCGTCGCTCCTCCGGACCTTCTCGCCGAAATACGGCAAGGCGCCGGCTGTCGCCGACTTCGAGGAGGCGAAGCCCGAGGCCCTCGAAACGCACTCGAAGCGGATAGACCCGACGCGATACACGGCACTCCCTGAACCCGCCGACGATCCGGCCGAACTCGTGATGGTCGACTGGGAGGCGGTATTCCGGCGCGCGCTTGAAAAATCCCGAGAGGCAACACGGGGCCCTTGACGAATCGCGCCGAACGCGCTACGTTCGGAGTGGACAGCACGACTACCACGAGGCCGGGACTCGCCATCCCGCTCGGCACGATCAAGTGGCGGGTCGCGGTCTTGAAGCGGGCCTTGGAACGGCGCTACCGGAGGGAATTCGAATGAAGCGAAAGGTCGACGCGGAACGGCTGTTGCGCTCCTTTTACGCCGACGAGCTCGCGGAAGCGAGCGCCCGGACCGAGGACCGACACCCGGGCGTCCGCCCGGTAGCGGACCGGGGACAGAGCCCCGCGGCGCCTCGGGAACGGGAGCCCCCGGCCCGGGCCGCGCGGGAACGCGCACACAAGATGCCATCGAGAAGCCAGCCGTATGGCAGGGCCGATGACTTCTTGTGTGCGCGGCTTTTTGTTTGGCCGCTCGGGATGGCGAAATGGCGGAAGCGTCGAAGCCCGTAAAGCGTAAGGCCCTGTCGATACGGGACCGGCGCTTCCTCGCGCTCTACTTCCAGCACCACGGGAACGGCACCCGTGCCGCTCTCGCTTTCGCCAGGGAGCTCGGCCAGGAAATCAGCGAGGACACGGCTTCGGTCCGAGCCTCGCAGTACCTCCACCGCATCCGCAAGTCCGACGAGTTCCAGGCCAAGCTCGACGAGGCCGGGCTCGACGACATCGCGATCATCACGAAGGCCCGCGAGCTCATGGACGCGAAGAAGCCGATCCTCGACTTCAAGACGGGAGACGTGCTCGGCGAAGCGATCGACGGCCAGACGCAGATCCGGGCGCTCGAGCTCGTGACCGGCTGGCGCGGCCGGACGCCGAAGCAGGTCGTCGCGTTCGAGGAAGACCTGCCCGCGATCGTGTTCGAGGTCCAGGGCGAAGGGCGCGCCGAATGAGCGACGCGATCCGCTTTCGGATGTCGAAGCCGCAGTCGCGCGTCTTCGCAAGCCCCGCACGGTTCCGCGCGCTGAACGCCGGGCGCCGGTTCGGGAAGACGCACCTCGCCGCGCTCGAGCTCATGGCGTCGGCGGTTAATCGCAAGGGCTCGATCAACTGGTACGTGGCGCCGACCTACCGGCAGGCCGAGCAGATCGCCTGGGCGAAGCTCAAGGCCATGATCCCTGCGGCATACATCGCGGCGAAGAACGAGTCGGACCTGTCGATCACGCTGCGGAACCGGAGCACTATCGCGCTGCGCGGTGCCGACAATCCCGACAGCCTCCGCGGCCCCGGGCTCGATTTCGTCGTCCTCGACGAGGCGGCGTTCCAGAAGCACGAAGCCTGGGCCGAGGTCATCCGCCCCGCCCTATCTGACCGCCTGGGTCGCGCGCTCTTTATCTCGACCCCGTGCGGGTACAACTGGTTCTACGACCTCTACTGCGCCGCGAAGGGTCGCGACGACTGGGCGGCGTTCCAGTTCACGACGCTCGACGGCGGCAACGTCCCGAATTCCGAAGTCGAAGTCGCGCGCTCCGAGCTCGACGAGCGCACCTTCCGCCAGGAGTACGAGGCGAGCTTCGAGGCACTGACTGGCCGGGTGTACTACGCCTACGACCGCGAGCAGAACGCGCGGCCGATCGCCGACGACGGCAAGAGCCCGGTGCTCGTCGGGATGGACTTCAACGTCAACCCCATGTCGGCCGTGTTCGCGATCCGCGCCGGCGACCAGCTGCACTTCTTCGGCGAGCTCCTCATGCCGAACGGCAACACCGAAGAAATGTCGAAGGCCATCCGGGCGCGTTTCCCCGATCGCTCCGTCCGCGTCTACCCCGACCCGACCGGGAACGCGCGGAAGACCTCGGCGCCCGTCGGCCAGACCGACTTCACGATCCTCCGCGCGGCTGGTCTCAACGTCGTCGCGCCGTCGCATCCGTACCCGGTCGCGGACAAGATCAACACCGTGAATTCGGCGATGAAGACCGCGTCGGGGATCCGGCGCATTTTCGTTGACCCCGTGAAATGCCCGAACCTCGTGAAGGCATGGGACGGGCTCACCTACCGCGAAGGGACGAGCGAGCCCGACAAGTCGCTCGGACTCGACCACGTCACGGACGCCGCCGCGTACCTGATCCTCTGGGAGCTCCCGCTCCGTGAGGCCGCGCGCATCGTCAAGGTCCTGGGGGTCTAACCATGCCAGTCGACACGCACCACGCAGAATACGACAAGGCCCTCACCACCTGGACGCGGGCCCGCGATCTCGTCGCTGGAGAGGACGAGATCAAGGCGAAGGGCGAGACCTACCTCCCGCGGCTCCCCGGGCAGACGGATACCGAGTACGCCGCCTACAAGCTCCGCGCGGCGTTCTTCAACGCGACGGGCCGAACGGTCGACGGGCTCGTCGGACTCGTGTTCCGCAAGGACCCGACCGTCGTGCTGCCGGCCGCGCTCGCGGCCCTCGCGGAGGACGTCGACCTCGCCGGGAAGACCCTGCCCGAATTCGCGCGGCGCATCGTGTCGGACGTCGTGCAGGTCGGCCGCGGCGGGATCCTCGTCGAATACCCGAAGGCCGAAGTACGCGACCGGACCGCCGACGAAGTGACCGCCGAAAACCTCCGGCCGTACATGACCTTTTATCCGGCGGAGAGGATCCTCGACTGGCGCACGGGCCGCGTGAACAACCGGCACACCGTGACCATGGTCAAGCTCGAAGAGACGATCGATGAGCCGGATCCCGCCGACCCGTGGAAACGAAAAACCGCGACGCAGATCCGCGTTCTCGACCTCACTCCCGCCGGCGTAATGGTCAGCGTGTGGCGCAAGCTCGAGGCCGGGTGGACCGCAATCGAGACGTTCCCGCTGATTATCCGCGGGCAGGCCGCGACCGAGATCCCGTTCGTCTTCGTCGGGCCCGTCGACTCGACGAGCGAGGTGCAGAAATCGCCGATCGTCGACCTCGTCGCCGTGAACCTCTCGCACTACCGGACGTCCGCCGACTACGAAAACGGGCTCCACTGGACCGGCGTACCGACGCCGGTGTTCATCGGCAATTTCATCAGCTCCGACGGCAACCAGGTCGACACGGTGCGCCTGGGCTCGTCCTCGGGGATTCACCTCTCCGACGGCGGCGATGCGAAATACCTCGAGTTCGAGGGCTCCGGTCTCGAGGGAGGCCTCGGCAAGGCGCTCGAGCGGAAAGAGCAGCACATGGCCGTCCTGGGCGCGCGGATCCTCGCGTCGGAGAAGCGGGCAGTCGAAGCGGCCGAAACGGCGGCGATCCACCGGGCCGGCGAAAACTCCGTCCTGGCGTCGCTCGCGCAGTCCGTCTCGAAGGCGATCACGCGCGCCCTTGCCGGCATGGCCGCATGGCTGGGCGTGGATGGCGAGATCAGCTTCAAGCTCTGCACCGACTATCTGCCGACGCCGATGGATTCGCAGACCCTCGCCGCCCTCGTCGCCGCCTGGCAGGCCGGCGCGCTGTCGGAGCCGGAGCTCTTCGAGGCGCTCGTCGCCGGCGAGATCATCCGCAGCGACAAGGACGCAGGCGAGCACGAGAGCGAGATCGAGGCCGAGAGCGAGCGGCGCGCCGAGGATGCGGCGGAAAAGCTCGCGGCCACGGCGAAGATGGTCGCTGACCGGGCCGCCAGGGGCGCCGCGTGAACGCCTCCACCCGCCTCCTCGCCGACCTGCTCGAACGCGGGGTGTACCTCGAGCGGTTTGCCGCGAAGGAACTCCGCGCGCTCCTCCCGATCCTCGAGCAGGCGCACGAAGAGGTGCTCGGCAAGATCGCCGCGACCGGCGGCGAATGGACGCAAGCCTGGCTCGCGGAAACGGCGGCCAACATCGAGCGCATCTACAACGCGGCGACCGAGAAGCTGTCCGGCCAGCTCCACATCGACCTCGAACCCCTCGCCACCGAAGAGGCCGACTGGATGAAGAGCGCGCTCGAGACCGTCACGGGCGGCCTCATGGTTTCCGCCCCTCCCGCCTCGACGTTGTGGGCCGGCATCAAGGCCCTGCCGGCAGCCGGAGGCTCGACCCTCGGGATGCTCTGCGCCGCGCTCGGCGTGAACGCCACGACGGACGTTTCTGCCGCGATCCAGATCTCGATGACCGAGGGCGAGACGATCGACCAGATGGTCCGCCGGCTCCGAGGCCGCGTCGTCCGCCGCGCGTCCTGGCGCACGGTCGACGGGCGGCGCACGTACATCCCGGGCACGTACTCCGGCGGCGTCATGACGCTCACGACCCCGCAGGCCGAAGCGCTCGCGCGCACCGCCGCCATGCACGTCGGCAACCAGGCGCGCGAAGCGGTGTACGCGGCGAACGCGGATCTCGTGAAGGGCTACCAGCGCGTCGAGACGCTCGACACGCGCACCTGCTTAATCTGCGGCGTCGCGGACGGGCAGATCGTGAAGTCGGGCGAATCGCGGACCATGCTCCCCGCTCACCCGGGCTGTCGCGGGGTATGGCTGCCGGTCCTGAAGAGCTGGCGCGAGCTCGGTATCGACGCGGACGAAGTGGCGCCCGGAACGCGGGCCTCGATGGACGGGCAGGTAAGCGAATACGAGACGTGGCGGGACCTCCTCGAGAAGGCAGGCCCAGCGCGCCGCGTGGAGATCCTGGGGCCGTCCCGCGCGCGGCTCTACGCGCAGGGATATCCGCTCGACGCGCTCGTGAAAGACGGTCGCGTCGTTCCGCTGGCCGAGCTGCCGAAGCGGGGCGCGGCATGAAGAATGACGA
>ERZ795054.2919-NODE-2919-length-13918-cov-5.437712_pt1 | contig 13918 bp, 6 predicted proteins | sample MGYA00375138_ERZ795054 | MGnify/ENA primary metagenome ERZ795054 (study PRJEB30183, sample SAMN05720215) | anaerobic digester metagenome | isolation source: active sludge of municipal wastewater-treating anaerobic digesters | place: USA | collected 2014-12-23 ...
GACAGCCCGCCGCCAATCGTGGCGGACGCCCAGGGCCGATACCCCGTGCCTGTGCCGGGAGCTTGGACAGAGCTATGAACTCGAGCAACTCGACGCCGCGCGAATCGACGGCCGCTCCCGGCGGACTCGAGGGCGCGCACGACGGCGCGCGGCAGGCGAAAACGCCCTCGTTCAGACTCGGTCGGATCATGGCGGGCTGCACCGCGCTCGTGCTCGCCTGGATGGCCTGGACACCGGGCGCGTTGGCCGAATCGACTGAGTATCTGGTCTATGTCGGGACCTACACCGGGCCCAAGAGCAAGGGCATCCATGCCTTCCGATTCAATGCCAAAGATGGCCGCGCCGAGGCCCCGTTCCTGGCGGCTGAAACGGCCCACCCCACCTTTCTGGCCCTGGCCCCGAACAAGCGGTTCCTCTATTCCGTTGGCGAGTTGGGGACGTTCCAGGGCAAGAAGGCCGGGGGCGTCAGCGCCTTCAGCATCGACCGCGCAACGGGCAGGCTCGAACTTCTCAACCAGGTGTCGTCCGGCGGTCCCGGGCCCTGCCATCTCGTCGTGGATGCCACGGGCAAATGGGTGCTGGTCGCAAACTACGGCGGCGGGAGCGTGGCCCTCTTGCCAATTCAAGGCAACGGCGCGCTTGGCGAGGCAGTGTCGTTCCATCAACACCAGGGATCGAGTCTGAACGCGAAGCGGCAGGAAGGCCCGCATGCGCATGGCGTCACGCTCGATCCCGCCAATCGCGTCGCCATCGTGCCGGATCTCGGCCTGGACCGGCTCATGATCTACCGACTCGATGCCGCGGAGGGCCGGTTGACACCCAATGACCCGGCCTATGCCGCCGTCAAGCCAGGGTCCGGACCGCGTCATCTGGCTTTCGCACCGGGCGGCAAGCACGCCTATGGCATCAACGAACTGTCCTCGACTGTCACCGTTTACGCCTATGACAGTGCGAAAGGGTCGCTCGCTGAAGTGCAGACTCTGTCGACACTGCCGGACGGTCTCGACGCCAACAACTCGACCGCCGAGATCGAGGTGCATCCGACCGGCAGGTTTGTTTACGGATCCAATCGCGGCCACGACAGTATCGCCGTGTTCGCCCGGGACATGCAGCGTGGCACGCTCGAACGCGTCGCAAACGTCCCGACCCAGGGCAAGGTCCCGCGCAACTTCGCGATCGCCCCCGGCGGCGCATGGCTCTGGGCGGCAAACCAGGGGTCGGACAACCTTGTCCTGTTTGGAATCGACCCCGAGCGAGGTCTTCTGCAGCCCGCCGGCGTCACCGTTGACATCGGCGCGCCCGTCTGTGTCCAGTACGTCCCGTTGGATTGACCTCTGAATCAAGTCGGGGGGCAACGCGCGATGTCGTTGCCCTGATCAACGCGACTCCGTCCGTTCAAGCCGTGGCCAAACGGATCGCGCAGGGCGGAGCTTTGTCTCTGAACGCAGTTGCTCCGTCGGCCTGGCCGTTCGTTGCGGCGCTGCTCCGGAGACAGTTTCCCCACCGCCCCATCGTGGTGGTGACCACTGACCTCAAGGCCCAGGAACGCCTTCATCAGGATCTCCTGACATGGCTGGCGACCGACGCGCCGACAGATCCGGCCCGGCCCGGCCCGACCTCCCGGGCGCTCTTTTACCCGGCCTGGGAAGCTCTGCCCCACCAGGGCCAATTGCCGCATGCCGACGTCATCAGCGAGCGGCTCGAAACCCTCGTCGCCCTGGCTGAACACCGGCAACGATCGAATCGCCCCCGGGAACGCCACGGCAACTCGGAGACCGGACCCGCCGGGTCACGGGAAACGGGCGCATCGTCGACCCCGACCACCGGGAGCCCAGGGCACCGCCCCGCGCCGGTGGATCGAATCCCTCCCGCTCCTTTGGTGGTTGCGTCGGTCGGCGCATTGCTCCAGCGCACTTTCCCATCCGATTGGCTCAGGGCGCGCCATCGCGTCCTGCGGCGCGGGGACAGTCTGGCCCCGCTCGATCTGATCGAATGGCTCGAGGACCAGGCCTATGAACCCGAGGCGCAAGTCACGCAGAAGGGCGAGCTGGCCCTGCGGGGCGGCATCGTCGATGTCTTCCCCTTGACCAGCCCTTGGCCGGTCCGGCTCGAGTTCTTTGGCGACACCCTCGAATCGCTCCGATTCTTCGATCCGCAAACGCAGATCTCACGCGAGGAAATCGAGCAGATCACCCTGGCCCCCGCCGGTGAAATCGGGCTCCTGCGTCAACTCCTGCACGCCTCTGAGCATGTCGGAAGCGCGCGCGTTTCGAGCGCCGACGCCCTGCCTGCCGGGGCCACTGCGCCGGCTCAGGCACAACGAGCATCCGCCGAATCGGATCATCCGTCCGCCCCACTGACCGCGTCTGAGGCGCGTCTTGCTTCTTTCCTGGATCACCTTGGCCCCGACGCCCTGGTGGTGTTTTGCGATCCGATGGCCCTGAACGAACAAGCCGAGCGCTATGCCGAACAGGTCCCGCCCAGGGATCCTTTCCACGTCGCTTGGGACCGGGTCCAAGCAGATCTCGATGCCCGCGGCCTCACCCGTATCGACCTGGTGGAGACCGAGTTTGGGCAGGGCGCCGCGCCCGACGGTCATTTGCTCGACTGGGCGGGCGCCGCACTCGATCCGGAGATCGACGATCCGAACCGGGCGGACCTGACCTTCACATCGCTCGATGCCTACCGTCCGCTGGGCGATCGCCAGCCCGAGCCACAGGTCGCCGAGGCCCAGCGACGCCAGTTCTTCGATCAGCTCCACCGATGGTTGCGGCAGGGCTTTGCGATCGAGGTCTTCTGCAACAACACAGGCGAACAGCAGCGGCTCTCCGAACTCTGCCGTGAGTATGGACTCGGCGAACTCGAGACCCGCCTGGGAACGCTCTCCCGCGGTTTCCTCTGCGAAGCCGCACGGGTCGTTGTCGTCACCGACGCCGAAATCTTCGGCCGGTACAAGGTCCAGCGCCCACGCCGACTCAAATCGCCACACGCCGCCGCCATGCGTTCGGCCTTTGACATTGACTTCACCGATTTGGCCGAAGGCGATTACGTTGTTCACTTGCAGTACGGCATTGGCCGCTATCTGGGCCTGCAGCGCCTGCCGGCCGGCCGCGGACGCAAAGGGGCGACAACGGACTCTGAAGAGCCAGGGGATGGGTCGGGCGGCGAGGAATGCCTGGTGATCGAGTATGCGCCAGGCGATCCGAAGGAAGATGCCCCCAAGCTGTATGTCCCGGTGACCGAGTCCCACCTGGTCAGCAAGTACGTCGGCGCGGGGCGGGTGCGTCCCCCGCTCAACACTTTGAGTGGAAGCCATTGGCTCAAAGCCAAAGCCCAGGCCAATGCCGCTGTCCGCGATTTTGCCGCCGAACTCCTCCGCCTCCAGGCCGCCCGGTCCGCGCAGTCGGGCTCCGCCTTTCCGCCCGACGCGCCCTGGCAGCTCGAGTTCGAGAGCGCGTTCGTCTACGAAGAAACCCCGGATCAACTGCGTGCCATCGAGGCGACGAAACAGGACCTGGAACGTCCGCGCCCGATGGACCGGCTCATCTGCGGCGATGTCGGGTTCGGCAAGACGGAGGTGGCGATCCGAGCCGCCTTCAAGGTGGTGCTCGCGGGCCGGCAGGTGGCCGTTCTGGTTCCCACGACCGTCCTCGCGCAACAGCATTGCAACACCTTCCGCGAGCGAATGGCCGATTACCCGGTGCGGGTCGAACTGCTCTCCCGATTCCGCACCCGCCGCCAGCAGAACCGCATCCTCCGGGACCTCGCCGCCGGGGGTGTCGATATCGTCATCGGCACCCACCGGCTCGTTCAACCCGACGTCGCGTTCAAGGACCTCGGGCTGGTGGTGATCGACGAAGAGCAGCGTTTCGGCGTGGTGCACAAGGAACGGCTCAAACAGCTTCGACACATGGTCGACGTGCTCACCCTGAGCGCAACGCCCATCCCGCGCACGCTCTACCTGGCGCTCACGGGCGCCCGCGACATGAGCACCATCGAGACGCCGCCCCAGGACCGCCTCCCCGTCGAGACCGTCATCGCTCCGTATGACGAGCGCCTGATTCGCGACGCCATCCAGCGCGAGTTGAATCGCGGCGGCCAGGTCTTCTACCTGCACAATCGGATTCTCGACATCGAGGCCGTTGCGAACCGGCTGGGCCAGCTTGTCCCCCAGGCCCGCCTGGCTGTCGGCCACGGCCAGATGCACGCCGACGACCTCGAAGAGGTAATGACCCGGTTCGTCAACGGCGAGATCGATGTCCTCCTGTCGACCACTATCATCGAAAGCGGCATCGACATCCCCAACGCCAACACAATCATCATCGACCGCGCCGACCGGTTCGGCCTGGGCGACCTCTACCAGCTCCGCGGACGCGTCGGACGCTACAAGCACCAGGCCTACGCCTACCTCCTGATCCCGCGTCACGCCGGCCTGCTCGCCGACGCCCGCAAACGCATCAGCGCCGTGCGCCAGTTCTCCTCCCCCGGCAGCGGATTCAAGATCGCCATGCGCGACCTCGAAATCCGCGGCGCCGGCAATCTGCTCGGTCCCGAGCAAAGCGGCCACATCACGGCCGTCGGATTCGAGCTCTACTGCCGCCTCCTCAAGCACAGCATCGCTGCGCTCAAGGGCGAGCCGATCAAGCCGCTCAAAACAGTCTCCGTGCGCTTCGATTTCCTCGATCTCAGCCCCGTCGGACATGATGACCCGCAACCCGACGCCCCGCCTTCGGCTCGAACGGACGCCAAACCCCAAACAACGCCCCCTGCCCCGCCCCGCGCGCCTCACGGATCGCGCTCTGCCTCGGCGTGTCTCCCCCTCCGCTACGTGCCCGAGCCGCACCATCGCATCGAGATGTACCGCAAGCTGGCGCAGGTGACCGTCAAGGCCGAACTCGATGCGGTGCGATCCGAGCTGCGCGACCGGTTTGGCCCCCTGCCCCCTGCGGTCGAACTTCTCGTGCAGGTCTGTGCGCTCAAGATCCTCGCCGCGGATCGCGGACTCGATGCGATGGAGACACGCGACGACCGGTTGATGCTCACACGCAACGGTCAGTTCATCCAGGTGGGTGGACGCTTTCCGCGCCTTACGAAGCGAACCGCTCCGGCGCGCTTGAACGAGATTCGCAAGATCCTCCTCGCGCTCGAACCTCGCCCACTCGACAGGGTCAGCCCTTAAGTTATTAGCGCGGGACCAGCCAGGCGCCTGCGATCCGATCCTGCAGGTTGCGCTGCCGATCCGCCAGCGAGAGAATGGTCAGGCCAATCGCCAGCAGGCCCGGCAGCACCGCGGCCCAGACCGGGCCAAGCGGCCCTTTGAGCATCCCAAACAGCAGTGGCGCGAGCAGGACGGGTGACCACGCCACCAGGCCACGCCAGAAGACCCGCAGGCGCGAGGCCGGCGCGCCGTCCTTACGCACGATGGCCACCCCCAGTGCCCTCAACACGAGCCCTCCACGAAAGGCCAACGCGCACAGCAGGGCGGGCAGCCCCACATAAACACACAAACCTACGAGAAACACCATAAAAGGAAACCATCGCTCCTGGAGAATGCCCGGTGAACTGGACGCCTCAACATACGGTTTCAGCGCCCTCCCAGCCTCCTCGACCTCCTGCGCCGTCGGGCGGGGATGTTCGAGCACGCTGCGTTCGGCGAACTGGCGATTCTCACCGCTGATCATCGACGCGACAAACGGACTGCTCCAGGTTTCCGTGTTCGTGATCGTCGAGCGAAAGTGCTCTGCGATGTAGATGGCGATCAAGCGGTCGTCCGGGCCGGATCCGCTCTTCATCCACTTCGAGTGCCCCGCCGCCCGCTGCGCTAACAGCGCATTCAACTGGACAATACCTGGCTGGGCACGGTTCATCCGATCGAGCATCTTCAGGCCAAACACCATGCCCAGTGTCATAAACGCCGGCACCGCCACGCATGCGGCCACCACCCCCATACGCCGCGCGCGGGACACGACGGTCACCCGTGACAGCAATGGTTCGAGGGCTGTGGCGATCGCCTGCGCGCTCGCCCACTCGCCAAATGCCTCGATGAACTTCCGGGCGTGCAACGGCAACGGCACGGCCGCGGACAAGCCAGCCGGACCGGTTGTCCCGGCGCCTCTCCCTTCGAGAGCCGCCCGAGCGACCTGGCCCAGGAAATCACGCGCTTCGGTCCGCCGATTAGCCGGTGGCTCTGGATCGGGTGACGCAAGCGCCTCCCCTCGATTCGCCTCCCCTCGATTCGCGCTGGAAAGCGCGCCCGGGGCGGGAAAATCGAGCAGCTTGGCGCGGCCGGCGTCCGTGATCCAGATCCTGTCCAAGCCGAGCACGGCGGGCAGCGTGCCGTCCTTCTCCGCCGCACTGATTTCGCTGGCCAGGTCGTGCAGCCAAAACCTGACCCGGTCCCAAGGCTGTGGTTCCCCGATCAGGCTGACCAGCGGTAGGCCCGCCAGCGCCTCGAACGCGTCCCAGTTCTCCTCCGGTGCGCGGCGTCCCGCAATCCAACGCAGGCGCCCCACACGCCCGAGGCTGCGCAGGTGCGGCGGCATGGGTGGTGTGCCGGACGGGACCTTGCGCAACCACACCTTGCGGAGCAGGCGCAAATCATAACAGAGCAGCCAAGCGGCGCCGGCGGAGGTTTCGAGGGTCTCGAGCACCTGATACGGGCCCACAGCAGGCCCGCTGACGGTTTCCGTCGACGGCGTTTGCGCGGCACCCAGGGTCGGACGCGCCCGCAGTGCGAGTCGGGAAACCACGCGTGTTCGAGTAAGGAGATCGTGCACGGCCGCGAAGCCGTTGCTCCGCCGGACAGTGCAGAAGAGGAGCCCGAGCACAATGTAGAATGAGAAACCCATCAGGTGCCGTATGGGCGAAGGCGCATTCAGGTAAGCCGTCGGGTCTGGACCGTAAACCAGCCAGAACGGCAACGGGGGCAGCACGACATAGCACAGAGCCCGTCCCAGCGCCCGCCCGAATCCCGGCGTGCCCCGGTCCGCCCCGATCACGCGCAGGCCGCACAGGGCCTTGCCGGGGCTCGCGCCTCGAAGGCCATCGAGCAGCGCGTAGTAGAGGACTGACAGCACCCCAACCCCGACGAGCACTGCCAACGCCCCCGGCGAGCGCTGATGCGCCTGGTTCAAGAACTCCATCGGACTGCCCGACAACGGCACAACGACCGCCAGGAAGACCAGGTTGAGGATGAGCAGGTCCAACCCGCCGGCCAGGAACCGAAATCCCAACGTCGCCGGCGTCGGGGCCGTCGAACTGTAGGGAGCGAGGGCCTGGCGCAGTTCGTCGTAGGATCGGAAGCGGTCGCCCGGCAGCTTCTCGAGACAGCGGGAGACGACCTGGCCCAGACCTCGGGGAATGTTCGGGCGGTGTTTCCTGGGCGAGGGCGCGCGCTGTTCGAGCACGGTGGCCAGCAGTTGCACGGCGTTCTTTCCCTCGAATGGCGTGTGGCCGGTCAACAGGTAGAACAAGGTGGCGCCCACCGAGTACAAGTCCGACCGCGCATTGAGTTCGTCGCCCCGCAACTGTTCCGGCGAACAGAACGCCGGCGTGCCCAGAAACATCCCGGTCGCCGTCAGAGCGGGTTCGGTGCGGATCGCCGTGGAAATCGACAGGCCGAAGTCGCCGATCTTCACCGTGCCGTCGGCATCGATGAAGCAATTCGACGGCTTCACATCCCGGTGCAGAACGCCGATGCGCTGGGCGGCATCGAGGCCGGCGATGACTTCGAGCACGGCATCCACCGCACGCCCCACCGGCAGCGGGCCCGCGGCCTGCACCCGCTCTTGCAGCGTGCCGCCCGCCACCCGTTCCATCGCGATGACAGGCGTGCCGCCGATCTCCTCGGTGCCGAAGACATAGACGCTGTTGGGATGATTGATCGAGGCCGCCAGCCGGCCTTCCCGGAAGAACCGCTCGCGCGCCTCGGGTGAATCCAGCGTGTGACTCAGAACCTTAAGCGCAACCCGGCGCCCGTTTTCGAGGTCTTCCGCCTCATACACCGCCCCCATCCCGCCCTCGCCCAACCGCCGCACGATCTGGTAATGCCCAAGCTGTTCGCCCGGCTGGGGCAGTCCGCGCGCCGGTCTCGGTTGTTCCGAATCGATGACGGTTCCATCACCGGCTGCGATCGGTTGAGTGTCCAACCCGGCCCGCAGGAGGCATTTCGGACACAGGTCCGCCGGCACGTTGCCGGGAAGCTCGGCCCCACATTGTGCGCACCGGCGAGGCGAGGAAGGCTGTTCAGGCTTAGACATTGTATCGCGTCCTTTCCATCAGCCTCTTAAGCAAAAGCGCGGCAAGGTAACGCCACCGTCAGTGGGCTCGATTCAGGGACCGAAGGCCGTGAAGAGGTGCCGGATCTCCTGGTCGATTTCCTCAGGCGCCGACACGGTGTGCGCGATTTCCGCGCGCAGGAGAGCGCGATAACGCGTGCGCAGGCGGTGTACGGCCATCTTGACTGCAGCCTCGGTGAGCTTGAGCCGGGCGGCAATCTCCGCGTAGGACAAACGCGATTCCTCCTTGGCCAGGCAGCCTCGCAGATGCTCGAAAAGGCTCGCCCGCCCCGTCGCCGCATACTCGGCTTCGAGCGTGGCCATGGTCCGCTCCAGCAGCGTCATCGCCCATTGGCGGTCGAACAGCACGTCGGGCTGAAGCGTGTCGGAAAGGTCGGCGGCCAGCCGCGATTCCGCCAACGCCTGATCGACGGTCACGGACGCGGCAAATCCGCCCCGTTTCCGGGCGTGTTGACGGTCCCAGGCGTTGGCCAGAAACCGCTGCAAGGCCGTGAGGAGGAATGTGCGGAACCGGCCCTTCTCCCGCGATGCGGCGGTCAGGTAACTCTTCTCCAGCAACCGCTCGAAGAAGCCCTGGGTCAGGTCCTCGGCGTCCGCGGGGCTGTGGCCCGCGCGACGCACAAAGGCATAGAGTGGATACCAATAAGCCCGGCAGAGCGTCTCGAGCGCCGCCGCCGACTGGGGCGATTCGAGGTCGCGAGCCGAAAGCACCACCGACCAATGCGTCGTTGCGAAGACGACGCGCTCGATGCCGCCCCCGGATGAGGGAGGTGTCGGGCTCGTATCGTTGCTGGGCTTGTCTGTGCTCATGTGCAAACCCCGGGGTCACGTTGGACACAACGCGCTTTCCATTGAGCAATGGGGTCGCATCTAAATAGTTGACAATCACTTCTGAACCTCGCAACGAAGGGCTTGCGCTCGGCGCTTCACGCCCCGCGCCGCAGCCAGACCCTGCATGCCCATGTGCCGCATGCCATCGAGAGGCCGCACCGCTCCATGCGTAACCGCCAGTTCCATCGCTCCGTCGCCCCCCCAGTCCCCGCTGCGATCCTTCTCATTCCGTAGAAACGCATCCCCCTTCGGTGCTCCCAATTCATCACCTGATACCAGGCGCCCGCAACCTCATTCCGCAACGGCCTCGCCACAGGCCAGACATGGCAACACCGCGCGCATCGATTTGTCAACTCTTTAGATGCGACCCCATTGTCTTGTACGAACTCCGCGGAGCCCCGGCAACCGGTGTGCGATTTCAGCGGCCGCCAGAGTCGCGCCGACACCAAGCAGAGTCAGCAGGAGCGCCTTGGCGAACGGACCGGCATCGAGCGGTCGGAGCAGCGGGGTCAGCGCCACCAGCACAGGCGCGTGCAGCACGTACACGCCGAACGATCGGTCGGACAACCATCGCGCAACACGGCCTGCCTGGGTCCATCGTCTGCGAAACAGCGCCAGCATGCCCAAGCCGAGGCCAAGGCCTGCCAGTTGCTCCCACAGGGCGAGTCCGAAGGCGCGCCAATTGGCGCCGCCCTCGTAGCGATAGGGGCCGCTTTCCGGGGGCGGGCCTCCCAGTGCGAGCAGCAGCACCAGCAGGGCAGGTCCGGCAATGACCCCCAGCCAACCCGCCACGCGCGCCCGCCGCGAATTCGCCAGCGCCTCGAGCCAGCCGTTGCGTCCCGCCGCCACCCCCACGACGAACGCCGCGACATACTGCGGAAAATAACAGAGCTGGAAGTTCAGCACGCTCGTCCCGATCGGCTGAAACAATCGCACGCCGAACGTGACCAGTCCCAAAACGATCCCGAAACTCAGCAGTCCCCAGGGCCCCGCCGCCGCCGCGCTGCCCGTGTCCATCGCTTGAGAAGACCCAGGGCACAGCGATCGCCAGCCCGCGAGCACCGCGCTGAAGAGCAGCAGGGCCAGCACAAACCAGAGCGGTCCGCTGCCGCGGAGCACATCGCCGGACGTGATGTAGGCCGAATAGAGCACGGCAAGTGGCGGACGATCGGGAACGCGCGAATGCCCCAGAAGAACGAAGGCCATGATGGGGTGGATGAGCAGCATGTACAATAGGGCCGGCAGCCCAAGCCGAAAGGCCCGTTCGCGGAGAAAGTGGGCCGGGCCGCGGCGCCCCAACGACCGATGCGAGAAGAAGCCGGCCACGAAGAAAAGGAGGCCCATGAAGAACGACTGCAAGCCCAACTGCCAGGCGATGAAGGCCAGTCTGACACCCAACGCGGGCTCCGGATCCTCCTTGATATACCAACTGCCCACATGGCTGTACGTGACGCAGGCGTGCATGTTCACCACCAAAACAATGATGGCGGTGCGCAGGTTGTCCAGCCAGGCAATGCGGCCTGTGGGAGCAGTCACAGGAAGATCCTCGACCGGCGAATTATGTTTCAGACAAGCCAAGCTGGTCTGCTGGGTTAAAGAGGTCGAGGATTCTCCGGAGCGAGGCATTCGGCGAGCTCAGCCGAGCCGACCTCGGCAAGCTCGGTCGAGCCGACTTTGACGAGCTCAGCGGAGCCGCGCGGCCGAGGGGGCCAAAAGAAAACGCAGCCCGTTCCTGCGGCTGACGACGGGCATCGCACCGAGGCGCCCCGCCAGAAAAAGAGCCGCTCCATACGCTGCTCGCCTTGCACCTCAGCCGGACGGCGCCGACCGGTCAGATGGCCGCCGCGACGGCGTCGCCCATCTGCGACGTGCCCACCGGACGTTCCTTGGCGTCGTGCGCGCTGGCGATGTCTTTCGTGCGATAGCCTTCTGTGATGACCTTGTCGATCGCGCTTTCGATGGCCTTGGCGATGGCGGGCGCCCCGAGGCCGAACCGCAGCATCAGCGCCGCGGCCCGGATCAGGGCAATCGGATTGGCGAGGTTCTTGCCGGCAATGTCGGGCGCGGTGCCGCCGGCGGGTTCATACAGGCCGAAGGTCCGGCCCTGCTGTGTTGCTCCGAGCGTGGCGCTGGGAAGCATGCCCAAAGACCCCACCAGGGCCGCCGCCTCATCGCCCAGGATTTCGGCGAACGTGTTCTCCCCGAGGATGACGTCGAATTGGGTGGGACGCAGAACGAGCTGCATCGCGGCGGTGTCGACCAGCATGTGCTCGAGCACCACGTCCGGGTACTGCCGGCTCACGTCGGTCACGACGTCACGCCAGAGGATGCTCGTTTCGAGGATGTTGGCCTTGTCGACGCTCGTGACCTTCTTCCGGCGCAGCCAGGCCGCCCGAAAGGCCATGTGGGCGATCCGTTCGACATCGGAACCCGTGATGGCCATGGTGTCGATTGCGCGCACAATCTTCCGAGGCTTTGTGCCTTGGCGCCGCACGTCCAGGACCTCCTCGGTCTTCTTGGGATACGCGTGGTAGAGACCGCCGGTCGATTCCCGCACCACCAGCAGATCGATCCCTTCGCCCAACCGCTCGGCGCGAAGGGGGGAGGCAGAGGCGAGAGCCGGGTGCATGCGGATGGGACGAAAATTGGCGAACAGCCCGAACTCGCGGCGCAGTCGGAGGAAGGCAGCGCGCTCGGGACGCTTCTCCTTGGGCAGTTCGGCGTCCCGATAATGCAGTCCGACGGCCCCCAGAAGGATGGCATCCGACTTTTTGCAGACCGCCAGCGTGGGATCCGGCAGCGCCTTGCCCTCCTTGTCGATGGCGTCCCAGCCCACCGGGGCCTCGGTGATATCCAGCTTCAAGCCGTGCTTCTTCTCGACGGCTCGCAACACCTTGATCGCTTCCCGCATGATCTCCGGACCGATGCCGTCGCCGGCCAGCGCCGCAACTTTGAGTGTGGTTTTGCCCATAAATCATCCTTGAGAGAAATCGGTGAACTCGGCCTCAACAGCCAGCCTTTCATTGATCCAGGTTGCTTTGGTGTTTAGGCGATTGTGCGCCCGTGAGCGTCCAACCAACACCCGCCGAAGTCAAGCCCGGCCCCAGCCCTGCCGCCAGTTCATGAAGGCGAAAGGGCTGGAGGAGGGGACGGCTCGTCCCCCGCCGACGCGAGTGAAGAGGTGTCTGTCGGCGACGAGGCCCTGCCTGCCGGCAGGCAGGCGTCGCCGCTCCACTTGATGAATTCCCCTCAACAGCTTGTGGATCGAACGAATCGAGGTTTGCGGAGCACCCGTGTTACTGCCCGCCGGGCGCGGCCAGCAGGCCCGCCATGACCTCGCGCAATTCGATCAACTGCCGTTCCTGGCGTTCGTCAAACGACCCAAGGCGCTGGGCGTAGGTGTCCATCCAGGTGACCAGGCGGTTCCAACTGTCGGCATCGACCCTGACGTCCCGGTGCGCTTCCTTCTCCCGGAGCGCATCGAGGACCGCGCTGGTCCGGGCTGCGCCGTGGCCGGCCTGCGAAGCCCCGCGCGCGTACGCCTCTTTCACATGGTCGCGCAGGCTTGGTTTGCCGGCTGAGACCAGCGTCTCGTAGGCGGCGTTGGGTGTCAGGTCGAGCTTGGCGGCCTCGATCTTGCCTCCATCGGGTCGATGACACTCGACGCAGTGTCGGTCGAGCACCGGTTGGACCAGGCGATCGAAGCGCAACGGCCACGAGCCCTCGGGGCCGGGGGTCAACTTCGAAGGGGCGCGGCGGCTGGCCATCACCGTCCGAACCGGCGGGGCGAGCATCCGTTCCTCATGGCATCCGATGCAACCGAGCGTTTGTCCCGGCTGGACATGGCTCGAACTGCGCATGGTCTGGACGGCCATCCCATCGGCGTCGAGGGCTTGGAAGAAGAGCATCACGCCCGACGGGACAAGGAAATGGGCCGAGCCGTCGGGCTCAACGGGCACGGTGCCGAGCACGCACTTTCCCGGATCATCTGAAGTCAGACCGATGTTCGGGTAATTCATCACGGGATGCGTTTTGGGCGGAACGGCGACAATCCGCAGGGCTTTGATCGTGTCCGGCGCCACGCCGCCGAGGCCGCGGCTGACGTCGGCGAGAAGAAAGGCCCCTTCCTGTGGACCGTCCCAAGCAACGGTGTTGGCCACGTCCGGCGGCCGGGAACGGGGCCGGACGGGGATTGGCTCGCAACACCCGATCTGCTCGTCCCGATGCAGCATCTCGAGACCGATGTCCGCATCGTAGAAATAGAGCCCCATGCCGTTGGGCGGGCGCAGGACGGCGTGCCAGCGATTCCAGTCGTCCGGCCCGGGCACGTCTGCGCCTTCTTTGGTCCAGACGGTCAGAAAGTGGCGCTCCGAGAGTGGCCACGGATTGGCGTAATAGGTCGTCGGCCAGCCGTCGATTTCCGGAAACGGGACCTCGGGCGTCAGGCGTTTCAGAGACGCCTCGCCTTCGGTGCCAACCGACGGATCGAGCAGGACCAGGCTGCCCATGGTCTGCGAGTGATGGGCGGAGGCGGTGAAGACAATCTTGCGCGAATTGGGGACCGGCACCGGCTCGAATGTGCAATGAGGGCTCCTCGTGAACCCCTTGTACACAAGACGCGCATGGGTGCCGTCGGGTCGAACGCTCCACAAACCCATGTAGGGCATGTTGTCGCGATCGACGTAATCCCAACGCGAGTAGAGGATCGTGCCGTCATGCGCGATCTCGGGGGTCCACTCGAACATCTCGAACGGGGAGATCGCGCACAGATCGCTGCCGTCGGCATTCAT
>ERZ795054.2922-NODE-2922-length-13901-cov-5.458111_pt1 | contig 13901 bp, 14 predicted proteins | sample MGYA00375138_ERZ795054 | MGnify/ENA primary metagenome ERZ795054 (study PRJEB30183, sample SAMN05720215) | anaerobic digester metagenome | isolation source: active sludge of municipal wastewater-treating anaerobic digesters | place: USA | collected 2014-12-23 ...
GGTGGCCGGCGTCGTGGATCGGATCGAGGGAAACATCGTGGTGGTGGTGATCCGGGATCCAAGCGACCCGGACAGCACCCGTGAAGTCTACGTTCCGCGGGAACGGTTCAAGAGGGTCGATTTGCAGGAAGGGGACCAAGTAACGGTTCTCCTGGATTGAGGGGAAGAAAATGAAGACCGTTCAAATCACGTTCGCAGGGCCGAAGTCGGATGCCCTGGCCAAGAAGTTCTTTTCCTACCTGGTTGACGGTGGGCTCGAAGATCAGCTTATAGAGCAGCTTTCCGGAAATGGCGCGACGCTCGAAATCAGCGATTGCAGCACCGATGACCTGGCTGTCTTGTTCCAGTGCAAAGAAAAGGAAACGAAGCGGGCGCCGCGAAAGAGGGCAGGGAAGTGAGAACCGGCCTGGTGGAGCGCAAGGCGTCTATTCTGGTATGCGAATACCAGAATAAAAAACCGCTGTATGTATGCGGTATTTCAGGTCTTGCGGCGCGGCTTCGAACGCTGTTTAACGCGGTTCAGTTCCTCGTCGGCCTCCTGGCGCAACTCTGCCTGAAACTCGGCGGTTTCCTGCCAGAACGCTTTCGGAACCTGGGGCGGGACGACGAAAAACGGCTTGCCTTCACGCAAGAGAAGGTCGCGCAACCATACCCGGTCGCGCATGAAAACATCGGCTTCCATGCCCCACGGTTTGCCGTTGATGCCGTTGGTGAGCTTCATCCAGCGGCGGAGCATGGCCACAGGTGTATCACCGCTTTTTTCGAGATCGTAATGCCGCAATTCGAGGTCTTCCGGTTTGTAGTTCTTGGGCAACGATAGGTTGACTATACGCGCATCGCGGATACCGAAGGTCTTCAAGTCGCTCAGAAACGTGTCGAGCAACGCCCACCCGAACGGGTCGTAATCGACCAGGGCGAGAACGGCCGGCGGCGGGAGATCCGGCGATGCCGCAAGCTTCGCTTTCAGTGCGTCGGTGAAATACTCGCTGGTGATCGTCGAGGGCTGGCCGCCGGTGGCGATGATGGTTGCGCCGGTAAGATCCTGAGCGGACTGCAGGAACATCCGATAATGGGCTTCTTTCTCGGCCATGATGATCACATGCGGGTTGTAGGTGCCGATGTTCCATTTGCCTTCTTCGATCAAACCGAACTCGTGATAGGAACAGATCTTTGCTTGTACCATCTCGGAAAGTTGCTCGGAGAGCGTCTTGTAATGGTCGGTATCTTCGAGGATTCCCAAGAGACTCAAGACCGGTTTCACCTGGTACCAGAGCGATCGGACGTTGCCGCCTTCGACGGGGCTCGGCTGGCCGGCGCGGATGTAAGTGACCAGTTGCCAGAGGAAGTTGACCATCAGGACCGAAACGACAACGCTGGAGCCGGAAGCGGTCGAGAAATTCGCGAGCAGCTCTTCCTTCGTCATGGTCGTGATGTCCTTGTCGAGATCCTTCACACCCATCTTCATGAGGTAGTAATGCGGGATCGACAAAGGTTTCACGTAGAGCAAATCATCGACGTCGAGGTATTCGAGGACCGGCTTTTCGTAGCCGGCGAGGAGCGTGAGCTGCTTTCCATTGTCGAAGGTGAGCAGCCACCCGCCGCCGCTCTTCGGTTTCTCGGATCGGCGCAACCGGTTGATATTTACAATGTAACCACGCCCGATCGTTGCCCAACCGGCTTGTTTGAGGAAGATCGCTTGAAGCTTCGAGAAGCTCCGAAGCGTCTGGACTTCGCGGTCGGAAAGAACCGCGAAGCATTTCCCGGCCTTGGTCCGGATCGCCAGGACCTTCGAGGAATCGACGTATTCAATGTCGGTGCCGAGTCGAAGGGCGATGTTGAAGCCGGCTTGGATGCGACGCGACAAGAAGCCGGGAAGAATGTTCACAGTTCGAGAAGGGCGCGAAGCTGTTTGAGGTTGCCCGCGGACACGGAAGCGACGGCCTTGACCTGGTCGCCGAAGGTCAGTTCGTAGAGGTTGGTTTTGGGATTACGGCGCAAGGTCTTCACCGCAAAGACATTGACGAGGAAAGACTTATGAGAACGGAAAAAACGCGGGTCGCCGGCAAGCTTCTTCTCGAGGGTGTTGAGGAAATCGAACCGTTGCCACTGCTGGCCTTCGCGGTCATGAATGACAATGCGCCGATCAGGAGTGGTGGTGATGAAGGCGATATCCTCGGGCCGGACGTAGACAACGGCCTCGGCGGTCTGGACCGGCAACGACCGAAGCGGCGAAACGATCCGGACCAAGAGGGCTTCGAGGATCTTCGACGGATCTGGGGCCGGCGGGGTCGGAGCGGGCGGATTGTCCGGCCTGGCCTTGGGCGGTCGACCGCGGGGGCGCTTCGCCGGGATCGGGACGGCTTTGGCTTTGGGCTTGGGGCCCGGTTTCCGAGGGGGAACCTTCAAGGATTTTTTCTTGCTCTTCATTTCCGCAGTTTAGCACATTTTGCGGAAACGACGGTTTTTCGGTTCGAGTAGAATTGAAGTAGGAACGGCCATTGAAAGGGGGTTCGGTATGCCGAAGAAGACTGTAGCGGGAACGGTGGACCGGTGCGAGGGTGACATTGCGGTCGTGGTGATCAAGGATCCAGACGACCCGGATTCGACGCGGGAAATCTACGTCGACAAGAAGAACCTGAAAAAGACCGACTTGAAACCAGGTGACCAGGTCTCGGTCATCCTGCCGATGATCGAGGTGGCACCGGCACCGAAGAAGGCGGCGAAGAAAAGACCGCGGGCCAAAAAGTAACGCGGCGTCATCCAGTGTCATCTACCGTCATCGGTCCGGTTTCGCCTGCGCCAGGCGAAAGGCCGGCTTCGGGTTCCCCTCCTTCCCCGGCGGAGCCGCCCGTCGGTGACCCCTACGCGCCGACCGGGGCGAGGACGTCAAGGCGGGGACCCGAACGGCGGCGGTTTGCCGTTCGGGGTGGAGGCCTTTACGCCCGGAGCCCTGGGCGGCATTCACCGGAAACTGACGGGCGGCGCAGTGGGGGAAGGAGGGTGCCCGGGTCCGGGGTTCCCCCTTCATTCCCCGGTGGTGAGCCAAGAGGAAAACCCGGCGGCGTCGCTGAGGCACTGCGCAGGGCTTACCACGGGCGCCCCGCATGCTCCTTCCCTCCCGCCGGTTCCGCTCCCCAAAGTAGCCCAAAACGGGGGTGTTGGAGGGTCGGAAGGGCTCCGAAAGGGGTTTTGGACAGTTCCAGGCAGGATATGGACAGTGGTAGTGGCATGTCTGCAAAAGATGGTGTTATCCGGATTGTGTCTGGTTGCCGTTCTGATGCGTCAGGTGTGCCTGACGATGTGTGATTGGCCGTTTTTACTGCGTCTATTTTCCAGAAGGCAGGTCCCGTGTTTTCTGGGATTCGGCAGGAAGGCCCGGCGCTGGTATACTGATTTCGCCCCCTACCGGCACGTCTGACGAGGGGTAAAGGGAGGAAACCATGCCTATTGTTCACCAGGACCAGGGCTTCGACTTCACCATCAAGCCGGAAGACAAGGACCCACCGAAGGTTCACATCACCGGCGCCGGCGGAAAGTACCTGTTGGTTCGGATCGGCGTTCCCGGCGGCGAGGTTCCCTACGTCGAGCGATACGAGAAGGTCGACCAGGACGAAGTAAACTGGGCATGGGACACAATCCAGACCTACCAGGAAAACTTCCTGATCGCCTGGAAACGGATTCACGGCGGGGAGTGGAAGACGCTTCGAGGGCCGGTGAAGATCGGGCCGCCGGTCGCCGGGTGTCGGCTCCGGCTGAAACCGCAAACCGACCTCGAAGAAATCAAAGAGATGATCGGCGGGATTCCCGACCAGCGTTTCTACAAGCTGAAGAAACGAATCATCGCCGATCTCGACGGCGCCGGCTTCAAAGACATCGACCTCGGGCTCTACATCCGGCTCGGCGTCTGGTCGCACATCGGCAGCAGCTACCGAAAGACGGCGGCGGAAGTAAAGGCGCTGTGCAAGGCAATGTTCGGATACGCCATTCCCGAGAAGATCGGGAAGGTGGTGCTACGGGATTACCGGTACCGGAGGGAGCTTACGAAGATTGCCCCCACCTTGATCGGGTTCCACAACCGTAAAGTGGAATAGGATCAAGTAATCGGAATCTTTGCAACCGCGACTTTGTAGCCAAGCCTTTCTATCGTTCTTGCATGGTTCAATAAGTTGATGGCGCTGAACAAGAACAGCTCATTAGCAATTGTGCCGGGTCGTTCGGTCGCAATGCAGAACACAAAAACAGGAACCGGAGAAAGGAGATTTGCATTTCTGCCATTGGCCTTGGTTACAATCGCGTTACGATACGGTGCGCTATCGTGCAACAAGACAGCTGAAACCGACCCTTGGCAAAAGAGATGACTCAGCGTAGAAGAACGATTCATTTTCTTTACGCAAAGGAACTGGTTTTCCTGGGTCAACAAGTCGCATGCCTCGACTCGCTGATGAGGCTCGTCTAGCGTGATGTTTTTCGCATCAAGAACAGTCCACGTTTTGTTTTCCTGCTGGAGACGCTTGTTGTAGACTCCCTCTGCCTCGCCACGACGCATCGGTGTGAATGAGAAGGACGCGGTCAAATCCTCAATAGCGCGGACTTTTGAGCGAGTTGTTGCCGCATAGTTGTTGTCGATTAGAAACCATGCACCCGCAGAAATGGTATAGGTTTTCTGATTGAACTCTGTTTCAAAAACAAAGAATTCGTAGAGCGAATTTGCTTTTGTGGTTGGCTGATCCTGGTCATCAAGCCCAACGATTTTGACCTTGTTCACGGGATCATCAATATCTGGGTGGTTATTGAGAAACTCATAGACCATAGCGATGGAAAGGCCCTCTGTCTCGATGAAAGCCTTATTCGAGTAAATCTTGTATCTATCGAGACGCTGAAGATCTAGAAATGCTTCGGGAAGAGCGAGAGAGATCCTGTCGACCGATCGCTTTTCAACAGCGTCTTTTAGCAAAGAATCGAGCAGTTGTTTTACCGGCTCCTCAGATTTGACAGGAATGAAATAGTCAAGAAATGGAAACCTTTTCTTGTAGTCTGTCGAATTGAATAATCCAAGCAATTGGGCGCACTTGGACGGGAGATCATTAAATGTGATTGCGGAATTGATTTGCAACGAATCGGAACCAGCTAACGATGAAGCGATGGTTTTGTCTAGCGGCGAACCACTCAAGAATCGGACCCATTCGTGGTCAACGTCTATTGAAAAGTCAGGAATTGAAGCCTCTTCACTAAGATTCACTCGTTGTTGCCGAGTTACCAAGTCGATTGTTCGAGAGTCAATCATCCGGACATTGTCTTTCCCAATAGCATTGGCGGCTGCCTTGATTCCGAAATTTCGCTCTAGATTCGCCCGATTGATGGCCAAGAAGCCGTATCCAAAGGAGACAGCAAAGAAACGACCTGATGTCTTCAGCAGTAAAAGAAAGCCATGCCCTTGATTTTCAACACCAGCAACGGAAAAATACTTTTCTATGAACGGTGACCATTTAGGCGGTTTGGCAGCCAAAGAAACCCAGTAACCAGCGGCGTCAAATGGGAGGGCTTTGTCCGGGTCAATTGGGTCAAGACCTGGGTAGTCTTCTTTGATGCAGTCGGCAAATGCCTTTACATCCTGACGGAAAAGCAAAAACGACAACTTCACAGAACCTCCCTAGCCCTGAAGGCTGAAACATCTCTTGGCAGATAGCGTCACCCGTTGGAGATTTCAAAGACGACCCAAAAAGCGGTGGGTGGAATAAGTCACATCATTTGGGACCAAGACCGAACTTCATGCTCTGTGCAATACGAAAACAAGCGAATCATCGGCTTTGTCCTCGATAATTTCGGCGACTCGCCATGACCCTATGTTTTTCCATTGGTTCTTTGCAACCTTCTCAAAGACTTCTACTGCGGTTTTCTTTTCGACTGCAGCGATGAGCGCGGTTATCCCATGTCCCTGAGTCATGGAGTTTACCCGATACCTTATTTCCCCTGGTTTCACCGTGTTCGAGTAACGACCACTTGAGTGAGGATTATAGATAACCGACTTGGCAACGCCGTTTTTAACGTATATCCCGGCCACCGTTCGATGCACCTTGTGTACTTCGGCCCACGAAACAACTGGTTGCATTTTCCCTCCAGGTATCGGTGATTTTGGAGCAATGAAACAACATCGTAAATCTGCGAATTATTTTTTCCCCGCCCCCCTTGTTTTTGGGATGTATAGGTGGCAATCCCAAAAAAGCGAGGTGCAAGCTACCATTATGAAGCAACCCTTACCATCTTCCAAGTCCCATCGTCCAGGGAGATCTTGCGCTGTTGATGGGCGCTATTTTTTCTTCTGTTGCGCGTTTTATGTTATGTATGTTACCTTCCACTCATGTCTATGCGCAGCAAATCCGGTCGGATTGTCATTGATATTAAGCCTGCCGTCAAGCGACGGCTTTATGCAGCATTGTCCCTGTCTGGGCTGAGCCTGAAGGACTGGTTCATGCAGACAGCAACTGATTATTCCGCAAAGCAACTGCAACCATCATTGCCTCTCTCTACGTCCACCAAACAACAACGACCAAGTGCGAAAGCCTCGACAACCAAGGCCTTTTCTGTGGTTTCACTTTTTTCCGGGTGTGGCGGAATGGACCTGGGCTTTCTCGGAGGTTTTTCCACCCTGAAGAAGCAATACCACCGGTTGCCGTTTAACGTAGTTTGGGCGAACGATTTGAACAGCGCCGCATGCAAAACGTATCAAGCTAACATTGGCAAAGAGATTCTCTGTGGCGACATTTGGGATTTCCTCGACCAACTGCCACCTTCAACCGATGTGATAATTGGCGGATTCCCATGCCAGGACATTTCTGTCAATGGGAAACGCGCCGGGGTCAACGGAAAAAGAAGTGGCCTTTATAAAGCCATGGTGGAAGCTGTCAAAATCACAAAACCGAAAGTATTCATTGCTGAGAACGTAAAGGCCCTTTTGCGACATCAAGATTGGCTAAACCAAGTCGTCGGCGATTTCAAAGGCCTTGGCTACAATGTCCACTTTCAGCTTTACCAAGCCGCTGATTATGGTGTCCCACAAACTCGAGAGAGGGTCGTATTTGTGTGTACCGCCCCAGGGATTCCCGCATTCACCCCACCGGAGCCAGAAAGGGAGGCAGCGTCTTGGATTTCTGCAAAGGAGGCCATCGGTGATTTGGAGACGATGGACCCGTTGCTCACAAAAAACCATATTTGGAGCTTCGCCAATGTCAGTCCAGAACAAGGAAACAGGAAGCTAATTGCAAATCGACCAGGCTATACAATTCGTGCGGAGTGCCATGGCAATATTCAATTTCATTACTCCCTGCCGCGGCGGATCTCCATGCGTGAAGCCGCTAGACTACAATCATTTCCTGACAAATTTGTCTTCCATTGTGGGATTAGAGAGATGGAACGACAGATAGGTAATGCCGTGCCACCAGTGCTTGCATGGCATATAGCCAAAGCCGTTCTTACCACGCTTGAAGCATCACCTTCCTAATCTGGCTTCTTTCGAGTCAAGAAAAGCGTCTTTGATGGCATCCAGCCAACAGCTATTTCATCGGCGCGTTTTAGCCATGCCCTAATTCGTTTTTCCGGTGGAACAGACTCCCCCCAATACTCAACAAAAAGAGCATCGTCCATTGTTGCTGCGGCATCAAGCATTTCCCGTTCGATATCTGCCAAAGCCCGAAGGACGTAATTGCCGCCCCTTGTCTGGTCGGAACGCATAGCTACACTACCAGCTGAAAACAGATCTCTGGCCTGCGAACATAGGACGCCATGGTATGTAAGCAAAAAGAGAGTGACGTTATCGTACTTATGCTTAGCCCGCGATGGCTGAACTATTTCGGGACATAGGAGGGCGGCCTCTGCTCGCAAACGTCGTTTTTCTGCCTGCGGAAGAGACATGTACAGCCTGGCTTGAATTGGAAGCGTGTGCCCCTGGTCGGGCCGGTCCTCCAGCCACCACAGTTTTTCCCCCTGTTTTAGACGGCCTCTTGCATATTTGCGAATATGCTCCATCCGTTCATGAATATCCAGGCGCGAAAACGCCTCATAAGTAACGCCCATTTTCTTGAACAAAGAATTTTCAGCGTTTATTTCTACTTCGAATCTGGGAACATGGGACGTTCTTACGTGAATTACGCAATTGTCGTATTTATCCCAATCGACAGCCGGCTTACCCCCCATTTTTCCAAACACGACATATATGTGTTTTACGGTCTTACTTCTCGTGCTTTCAAAAACGCTGTTCGCCACGCTTCGCCAAGTGTCATTTTCAGTGAATTTGACCTCAATCCCGAACTCACCAAGTACGATGTCAGGAAACACATAGGGGTGTGCATCAAAGTCCACTGAAATTCTATATTCAGAGATCAGATCTTGAATGACTTCTCTAACCCTCGTTTCGAAAATATTCGATTTGCTCCACTTCGCTGAGGTGGAACATTCGCCATTAAGCCTCTTGCAAAGTTCTTTTAACAAATCTTCAAATAGATCTACCGTGAGTTGCTTTGTCATGCTTGCCCTCGTTGTGCATCAATTGAATTCAGAGTTTTCTTGACCCTTATGGCAACGCGAACTGGAAATCTCAGTGAATGCTCCCAAATTCTCAACACAGTCCATCCAAGCTCGCGCAATCGTTTAGAAACAGTTCGATCTCTCCGCTTATTAGAAGCTATCTTGGGAGTCCAGTAACTCACCCTTGTCTTTGGCATTCTGCAATGACGACTGCAACCATGCCAAAAACAACCATCCACAAATATTGCCAGGCGATGAGATCGAAAGATAAAGTCCGGTTTTCCAACAACAGCTTGTTTTCGCCGCCAACCAGTAATTCCATTTGCTCGGAATATTCCGATCAGCTTCAATTCGGTATTCTGATTGCCATACGACCGGATTGAGGCCATAACTTGGGAGCGTTTTAGCTTCGAAACCGTGTCCACCATCATCTCCTCGAATGGGGAGATGCTAACGTACCCTGCGACTACAAGAAAGCTGGCAAAGTGCTTTTTTGAGATGGGGAGCCCACGCGCCGTGCGCGGGGGCGGATGGGGAGGGCCGCGCCGTTGCCCGGGGAAACGAGAACGCCGGGAAACAAGATGAGGCGGAAGCCCGCGCCCAACGTCCGGCCGGAGCGCCCCGCGGGCGCGTAGGCCGAGCGTTGCCCGCGCACCTGCGGGCGGCGCGAAGCGCCGTCCGTGACGGGGGCCGGCGAAGCCGGACCACGGCACCCAGGAGCGCGGCGCGGGTTTTCCGCCGGACTGAGGGCGGACCAGAACGGACCCGAAGGGGCCGGTCTGGTGGGGGTGGGGCGTGGTGATGCGGGCAAGTTTGCATAATGAACCATTATGTAAAGCCGACTGAGCGCTTGCCGCGACGGCCCGAAGGGACGGCGCGGCGATCGCGAAGGAGGCCGAGGGCGGGGGTCGGCAAGGGCTGCGTCGGATAAGAAATTTCTTATCGGACGGCGGAGCCGCAAACAGCGTGACGGGAGCGCCAGGGATGGCGCGATCCGGCGCGATGTTTGCCTAGCGGAGCGGACAGCCCGGTGCTTTTTTTACGGAGCGAAGCGGAGTGAAAAAAGCATGCCGACCCCTGACCGAAGCTTGCCCGCGTCGCCATGACCCACCCCCTCACGCCGAAGGCGTGACCGCCCGGGTTTCAGCAACCAAGCTCCTTTGCTCGATGAGGCGCGGACCGGGGCGGGCGGGGGAATCCGAATTTCTCAGTGCGCGACCGGCGGCACGGGTGGCCCGCTCGGGCAGCCGACCGAGGGCGCGCTACCGCCTGGTCCTCTCCGAGTACCGCAAAGTTCGACCGGTGTACCCCGGTAACGGTGGTAACGGTGGTAACGGTCCCCCCTAAATGACGGTCATTATGCCGGTTTCGACCGTTACCGTTCGTGAGGGTGGCCCGGTAACGGTGGTAACGGTCCCTGTGGAAAGTGGCTAACCATCATGGTTTGAACCGTTACCGGTCTAGGTGGTCTCCCGGTAACGGTAACGGAGCGTTACCACCGTTACCACCGTTACCACCATTCCACCCGTTACCACCGTTACCCAATGGGGGGGGTATATCTACCATCAGGGAGGTTGGAAACCTCCCCCGCCTTTTTCATTGTGAAAAGCAGCTTCCGTGCTGATTCCTGGCTCTTCCCAAGAGCCTCGGCAATGGCCTTCGGATACATGGGACCGGAGTTGATCAACAACTGAACGACCGCTTTCCGCTCGCCGGTCAACGCGATCTCCTTGGCATCTCCGAGAATGGACCAGATGCCGCTATCAAACTTCATCGCGATTTCCTGAGCTTCGATGTCGCGGCCGGTAACGTGAAGAATGGCGCTTGCATCGCCTTTCCCGGTGTCGAGAACCCAGACCGAATCCGCGGCGCCGGTAATGCCGGTCGTTCCCGCGACGCGATCGAGCGCATACTCGGCGCCTTCTTTTCTGATGTGGTGGATGATGAGAAGTGCGAAACCGCGATCAATGGCCAACTTCTGAAGGCGACCGACGAATCGGTAATCATCACTGAACTGGTTCGAGTTTCCCTTTGCGCTCGGGAGGATCCGGCCGAGAGTGTCGATGATGACGAGCCGCGTGTCTTTGTGGCGGTCCAGCCATTCAAGCAACGAAGTCATGCCGCCCATTGCCAGCGGTAGGAAGTCCGTGACCAGGTGAAGTTTTGCCGGCAGACGATCGGCCGGACCTTTGACGCGGTCGAGGCGGTTTTGTAGTCGGCGCTCGTTGTCTTCAAGAGCCAGGTAAAGAGCGTCGCCCTTTTCGACTTTGATTTTCCCGAGGGCGATTCCGCCACTTGCGACCGCGAGAGCGAGACCAAGACCCATCCAGCTCTTCCCGCGTTTCGGGCGACCGGCAAGGATGGTAAGCCCCTCGGTGAGAAGACCTGGGACCGCCCATTTCGGCTCGGGAAATACTTTGTCTTGCAGGTCGGCGGCGGAAATGACCTTGAGGCGCGGCTTTCCCTGGTCCGGGTCTTTCGGCTTCCATTCCTTGGCTTTCTGGGTCAGGGCCTGGAATTGCTCTTTGTTGCCGCCATGCGTGAACCAGTCGGAAACGTCCTTGACGCCCTGGTCTGAGGGCAATGTGAGAATCCTGGTTTTCTTCGCGTGGCGGAAGATTTTCCCGGCAACGTCCTCGGCGTGTTTCCGGCCTGGCTCGTCGTTGTCGGGGATGATCGTTACTTCCTTCCCCGTGAAATATTTACCCCATTCCTCGTGCCACTTGCCGGCGCCCATCGGGTTACAGGTCGCGGCGAGGTTGTAGAGCATGAGGGTTTCAACGTCCTTCTCACCCTCCACGATGAAGACGGTTGACGCCTGCAGAACCTCGGGCAAGCGATACGGCACCATCTTCACGCCGCGCAAAGACCAGATCCAGCCGCCTTTTCCGTTGGGGTGACGCTGGCGGAAGTCCTTTGGTCGGAAGCGAACAGTTTGAAAGAGAAGCTTCCCGGTTTCGTCCGTGTAGTCGTAGGTTGCAACGATCTCGGACCGCTCCGACTTGGTCGCCTTGGGAAGTGCCGACAGGAAAAGATCCTTCGGCTTGAGATCCAGTCTTTCGAGGATCGCGGCGGTTTCGCAACCGGCGTGACAATGGATCAGGATCTTGTCATCGGCCACCGTTACGGAAAGACTGGCCTTTCGATCCTCATGGGCGGGGCATTGTGCCTGCCACCCCGCCGCCGTCTTTCGGAGTCCCGAAAGACGTTCTAGAAAGCTTTCAACGGTCATGAAAAAAGCCCCCAATGTGTTCAACCAGGGGCTTCTACTTGACCATCACGAGCTTTTTCGGTAGATTCTACCTTACAAGCAAGCAAGGACGGCCACAAAGCCCCTTGATGAACCCGTCGACGTTAGCAGCGCCGGCGGGTTCACTACTTTTAGTCGGTACCCTGTAGTAACCGCATACTATCCCGTACTGAAGCCTTATTCAAGGGTGTCATCCTTTTCCAAACCCTTGGTAACCAACATCCTGATTGCGTCAGCCCGGCAGATTTTGAGGCCGGGATTTTCCTTCTCGAAGCTCTTCACGAAGCGGTCAATTTTTTCGAGCAACGGTTTCGGGAAGCGCATGGTTACCATTGAACTCTGGTCTTGCGTTGTCCCTTTGGCCACGTCAAACCTCCTTACACATGATGTAATCTCGCATAAGTCTTTCGATTGCTATGATACATCTTTCGTTTAGTCCCGTCTATAAGCGTCAAGATCTGCTTTATGGTTTGCGGATGCCATACTCCCTCCCTCTTGGGCGTAAATCCCTGTTCAGTAAGGATTTCCCCTATCTTACGCAGTGAGTATTTGCGCTTACGAAGGCGGGTGATGAGCTTCACGGCGTCTTGCTCCCGGGAATTAGGGACCAGACGACCTTTCTCGGTAACGTCGAAACCGTAGGGGACGGTCCCGCCGGTCTTCTCTCCGCGATGACGTTTGACCGCCATGGCGGCGGCGGTCCGCTCGGCGATGGCTTCACGTTCCCATTGGGCAATGGAACCGAGAACGTTCAAGACCAGGCGCCCGGCCGCGGTCATTGTGTTGATGGAATCCTGGACCGAGACAAGGGCGGTGTTGGTGCGGTCGAAAAATTCGACCAAGTGCCCGAGGTCCTTGACCGATCTGGTGAGACGATCGAGGCTGAGGACGACCAGCGCTTGAGCTCCCCCACCCTCGAGGATCTCGAGGGCCCGGGTCAGGCCGGGGCGTTTGAGATTCTTCGCGCTCTTTCCGCCTTCTTCGATGACTTCGACCAGGTTGAAATCGGATGCCTTGGCATAGGCAACGATCCGGGTTTTTTGGTGAGTCAGTGAAAGGCCGGATGTTGCCTGCTCTTCCGTACTGACTCGGACATACCCGACGGCGCGGATGGAATGTTTTGATGTCATGGGGGGATGCTATCTCCGAGGGCGGTTTTTGTCATCCATCCACGCAAGGTTGACAACGTGATTGCGGAAAGTCTTATTGCAGGCCTATCACGGGATGTTTTCACGGATTCCCGCCAGAGGTTCACGGGTCGTTTCAAAACGACCCGTGAAGGTTTCGGGATTTCGTGAAAGCGTGACCGGTTCCCTCACGTTTTCCCGGGTTCCCCGAAAATCCGTGAATGAAAACGGCGATGGTAAAGGAAAATCGGGATTATGCCGATTCACGGTAACGGAGTCCCTGTTTCCCGACTTCCCGGATTGGAGATTCATATGAGCCGCGAATTCACACTACCAGAGGCCGCCGAAAGCGTAGGGGCGAGCGTCGATCAGCTCCGTTACTGGATTACGTTGATGGAGATCGACAGCACCCGCCGAGGGAAGTGTCGCTATCTCGCTGAAGAAGACGTTTCACGACTTCGCGGAATGGCCGCGATGGTGAAGGGCGGGACCTCGCCGAAGGAAGCCGCGGCGCTCGCGCGGGAAAATTTGAATGAAGCCGTGGTCATTCCGACACCCGTTGCGGAACCGCCCGCAGTCATCAACGATCTTCAACGCGCCTTGATGTTGTTGGCCGAAGAAAACCGGCAGATCAAACAGACGATGGGCGCGATCCTCGAAGAAGTGAAAGCATCTCGAAGTGAGAATGCCGCGCTCCGTGGCCAGATGGCTTTGCTGATGGCGCCGAAGCAAGATGACAAACTTTTCGAGATCCTGAATCGACCGGCGGAACCGGTGAAAGCCTGGTCTCCGGCAAGCCGGCCCGATCCGTTGGAAGGGGCGGGCCTTTTGAAGCGGGCTTGGGCGCATCTGGTTCACCCGGAAAAATTGCGGCGGCACGCGGAAAACTGACCGATGGCAAAGGCCGCGAAAACCTCGAAGACCAGGACGACGAGAGCGACGCGCGAGAAAAAGCGGGTCGCCGGCGTCGTGGATCGGATCGAGGGAAACATCGTGGTGGTGGT
>ERZ795054.2925-NODE-2925-length-13895-cov-5.425145_pt1 | contig 13895 bp, 14 predicted proteins | sample MGYA00375138_ERZ795054 | MGnify/ENA primary metagenome ERZ795054 (study PRJEB30183, sample SAMN05720215) | anaerobic digester metagenome | isolation source: active sludge of municipal wastewater-treating anaerobic digesters | place: USA | collected 2014-12-23 ...
CTCGCAATGACGGTAGTTCTACCGCCACATCGTGTTACCGTCATTGCGAGGAGCGAAGCGACGAAGCAATCCTTATCGAATAATTACTAACTTAGCTCCCCGTTACATGGCAATGAATTATGACTCCCCACCACCGAAAAATTATCCTCGCGGTTACCGGTGCAAGCGGATCGGTTTACGCGAAGAAGCTTCTCGATTTATTACCTGCACTTAAGACCCCGCCGGTAGAGATTGCAGTGATTTTCTCCGATAATGCAAAGGAGATATGGAAGTATGAAACCGGAGACCCGTTCCGGGCAATTCCGCCGGTTAAGGAATACTCCAATAAGGATTTTTATGCACCCTTTGCATCGGGATCATCAGATTATGACACGATGATAATTTGTCCTGCTTCAATGGGAATATGCGGAAGAATAGCAAATGGCACATCGGAAGACCTCATTGCCAGGGCCGCGGATGTTATGCTTAAGGAAAGGAGAAAACTGATAATCGTTCCGAGGGAAACTCCCTATAACCTTATCCACATAAGGAACATGGAAACCCTTACCCTTGCCGGGGCAATAATCTGTCCGGCAACCCCTTCATTTTACAGCAAACCGGAGACCATTGATGACCTTGTCCTGACAGTCGTTGAAAGAATTATCACACTGGCAGGTTTTGAAACAGATACATACAGGTGGATGACCAATGATTGATAAAAAGATCGTCAGGTTCTTTAAGAAGCATCATGTTCTCACCATAGCAACCAGCTATGAAAATATGCCATGGTGTGCCAGTTGTTTTTATGTTTATCTTGAAGATGAAAATGCTCTTGTATTCACAAGCGATATCAAAACCCGTCACGGTCAGGAATTTCTCAGAAATCCACATGTTTCAGGAGCCGTTGCGCTTGAAACAAAAATCATCGGCAAAATCCGGGGTATTCAGTTTTCCGGGATTGTGTCAGAGCCTTCCGGGGAGCTCCTGGAAAGAGTAAAATCAGCTTACCTGAAGAGATTTCCCATTGCTATGTTAATGGAAACGAGGCTCTGGATAGTGAACCTGACCTTTATTAAATATACCGATAACAGGCTGGGTTTCGGGAAGAAACTGATCTGGAAAATGGAGGATATCTGAAAAATGAGTAAGCCAGCCGCAAAAACCCCTGAATAATACCTGCCTGAGGGCTGATGTAAAAATCATAAAGTGATGTTTTACAATAATTTGACTTTGCGTACTTTGCGAATTCTTAGCGTACTTTGCGGTTAGAGAGGATTATTGGTATGGTCTCAGGGAATCATTTTCCCAACTGTTGTTTTACGATTTTAGCGATATATTTCCCGAGAATATCAAACTCAATATTCACAACCGTTCCTTTCCTGATCTGGTGGAAATTTGTAACTTCATATGTAAAGGGAATTATAGCCACCTGGAATGATTTTGGCTGTGAGTTGACCACGGTCAGACTTACACCATTGACCGAAACAGAGCCCTTTTCTACAGTAATATAATCATCCTGAAGCGGTTCGTATTCAAATGTATAGTACCAGCTTCCTCCTGCTTCCTTAACATTGGTGCACAAAGCGGTCTGGTCAACATGACCCTGTACCATATGCCCGTCCAGCCTGCCATCCAGCTTTGCACTTCGTTCCAGGTTAACCTTATCGCCGACCTTCAGGAGGCCGAGATTTGATTTCTCCAGGGTTTCCCTGATGGCCGTAACGGTGTAAGTATCTTCTTCCTTTCTGACCACAGTAAGACAGACACCGTTGTGCGAAATGCTCTGATCGATTTTCAGCTCACTGGTGAACGGACATCTCATTGTGATGTGAAGGTTATCCTTATCCTTTTCGATCTTAACGACCGGAGCGGCTACTTCAACTATTCCTGAAAACATATGCTGCAAGATTTATTTTTGCAAATTTAGAAAATAAAACTACCTCTTCCTCCTGACCTTCTTCTTCTCAACCGGAAAACCATCCCTCTTCCATGCAACTATTCCGCCATCAAGGTTATAGAGCTTTTTAAATCCCTTTTCTTGAAAGAACTCAGCGACTCTTTTACTGCGGTAGTCAATTGAACAATAAAAGAACAGTGCAAATTTTTTATCAATTGTATCTGCGGAAATTTCGAGATTTCCTGATGACGGGATATTTACAGCATCTTTGATCCTGTTGCCCCTGTATTCAAAAAATTCCCTGACATCGATCAATATGGCACTGTCAGCGCGGAGATACCTGAGGTGAAAATCATAAGGTTCAAGTGACAGGTATCTGGAGGAATCAGGTATCTGGGCTTGGATCAAAGCGCTGCCGGAAACCAGCAAGGAGACAAAGATGGCTAATAATCTCATCAGGTAATCACTAATTTGAAGCTTACAAAAATATAAATATTTAATATCTGTTCCACAAACATGTCGCCTCTACGAGGCTCATAAATGTGCAAATGGCCTGCGCTCTGCGCTCTGCGCTCTGCGCCATTTCCCTTTGTCTCCCCGTCTCCTCATCTCCCCCTCTCCCTCTCTCCCTCTCTCCCTCTCCCCTCATCTCCTTTTCTCTCTTCCCTTCTCCATTTCTCCCAATCCCCCCATCTCCCCCTCCTTCTGCCCCGCCTTTCATCCTTCTTTAACTTTTATTATCTTTGTCCGTTTTTTAAATAACTTAAACGTCAGTTCAATGGGGAAGCGATTTCCTGAATATAAGGCTCTTGACCTTGCTCAGGTAAATAAAGATGTACTCAGGATATGGGACAAAAATGATGCGTTCCACAAGAGTATCCGTCAGCTTGATGGTAAAGGCGAATTTATATTTTATGAAGGTCCGCCTTCTGCAAACGGTATGCCTGGCATCCATCATGTAATGGCAAGGACAATTAAAGATGCGATTTGCCGCTATAAAACCCAGTGTGGTTATGAAGTAAAACGTAAAGCAGGGTGGGATACTCATGGATTGCCTATTGAGCTTGGAGTTGAAAAAGCACTTGGCATTACAAAAGAGGATATCGGAACGGAAAAGATCTCCATTGAGGAATTCAATAAAGCCTGCCGGATCGATGTGATGAGATATACCGATCAGTGGGAAGAACTTACGCGAAAGATGGGATACTGGGTCAATATGGACAATCCGTATATAACCTATGATAACCGTTATATCGAGACTTTATGGTGGCTTCTGAAACAACTGTATTCAAAGAATCTGCTTTACAAGGATTATACTATCCAGCCATTTTCACCGGCAGCAGGAACAGGACTGAGCTCGCATGAACTTAATCTGCCTAACTGCTACCGCGATGTAAAGGATACAACATGTATTGCACTCTTCAGACTTGTCAGGGATCAGAAATCTGAGTTCCTTTATGAAAAGACAGATACTGATGATGTCCATATTATGGCCTGGACAACCACTCCCTGGACACTTCCTTCAAATACGGCTCTGGCTGTGGGGAAAGAAATAATATATATAAAGGTACGCACCTTTAATCCGTATTCATGTGAACCTGTTACTGTAATTATTGCAAAAGAACTGCTTAATTCAATGTTCCCTGAGGCAAATGCCGGTCTTGAAATTTCAGATTATAAGCCGGGGGATAAGAAAATCCCATATAAAGTGCTGGATGAATTTCCCGGAGGAAAGCTTGAAGGTATAAGTTATGAGCAGCTTATTGACTGGGTTAAGCCTGATAAGGGAGCATTCAGAGTTCTTACGGGTGATTTTGTGACTACTGTGGATGGTACAGGTATTGTTCATATTGCACCGACATTCGGCGCCGATGACTACAAAGCAGGCAAGGAGAATGGTGTTCCCGGAATGATGTTGAAACTGAAAGACGGTACTTATACTCCTATGGTTGACAGGAAAGGGTATATGGTACCAATAGCCGATCTGGATGAGAATTTTGTAAAGGAAAGAGTTAATTTAAATACTTATTCAGGCTTTGCGGGTCGTCCGGTTAAGAATGAATATGATGAAAGCATTCCCAGGGATGCTGATACCCTTGATGTTGATATAGCAGTGATGCTTAAGCAGAACGGGAAAGTGTTCAGAATAGAAAAGATGGTGCACAGTTATCCTCATTGCTGGAGGACAGACAAACCGGTGCTTTACTATCCGCTCAATGCATGGTTTATCCGTACAACTGCCCTTCGTGACAGGCTGATTGAACTTAATAACACAATTAACTGGAAACCCCAGTCAACCGGTACAGGTCGTTTTGGCAAGTGGCTGGAGAACCTTGTCGACTGGAACCTTTCACGTTCGCGTTTCTGGGGTACACCACTGCCGATATGGATCACTGACGACAGGAAAGAATCCATCTGCATAGGTTCTGTAAGTGAGCTTAAGACAGAAATTGAGAAATCAGTTAATGCCGGATTCATGAACAAGAATCCTCTGGCTGAATATGTTGAGGGTGATAACTCTAAGGAAAATTATGAGAAGTTCGATCTTCACAGACCTTTTGTCGATGAAATAATACTTGTCAGTAAATCCGGTAAGAGAATGCACCGTGAGCCCGACCTTATAGATGTGTGGTTCGACTCTGGAGCAATGCCTTATGCCCAGGCTCATTATCCGTTTGAGAACAAGGAGAATTTCAGTGATATGTTCCCGGCCGATTTTGTTGCCGAAGGTGTTGACCAGACAAGGGGATGGTTCTTTACACTTCATACAATAGCATGTATGACATCCGATTCGGTAGCATTTAAGAATATTATTTCAAACGGGCTTGTGCTTGATAAGAATGGCAACAAGATGTCGAAGCGCCTCGGTAATGCAGCCGATCCGTTTAAGATAATTGAAGATTATGGTTCTGATCCATTACGCTGGTATATGCTTACAAACTCCCAGCCCTGGGATAACCTTAAATTCGATGTTGAAGGTGTTGAAGAAGTGAAGCGCAAATTTTTCGGGACTCTTTATAATACTTATTCGTTTTTTGCCCTGTATGCCAATGTAGATAATTTCAGGTTTGCAGAAAGGGATATCCTTGTTAACGACAGGCCTGAAATTGACAGGTGGATCATGTCGTTGCTCAATTCGCTTGTAAGGGAAGTTGGGAAGTGTTATGAAGATTATGATCTTACAAGGGCAGGAAGAGCTATCCAGGATTTCGTGATAGATAACCTCAGTAACTGGTATGTCCGTCAGAGCAGGAAGCGTTACTGGGGAGGGGATTATGACCATGACAAGATAGCGGCCTACCAGACATTATATGCATGTCTCGAGACAGTTAGCAGACTTGCTGCTCCAATCGCTCCATTCTTCATGGATCAGCTATTCCGCGACCTCAATATGACTACCGGCAGGCATCATGAGGAATCTGTTCATCTGGCAGTATTCCCGAAACATGATGAATCCCTTATTGACAAGGATCTTGAGGAGAGAATGGATATAGCTCAGAAGATATCTTCAATGGTACACGGTCTGAGAAGAAAAGTGAGTATTAAAGTTCGTCAGCCCCTCGCAAAAATAATGATCCCGCTCCCCGACAGGTATTTTAAAGAGAAGTTTGAAGCCGTAAGGGATCTTGTACTTACCGAAATCAATGTCAAGGAAGTTGAATATATTGAAGATACAGCAGCTATTCTGGTAAAAAGGATAAAGCCGAACTTCAAAACACTTGGTCCGAGGTTCGGGAAGCTTATGAAAGAAATAAGTAATGCAATTTCAGGACTTTCGCAGAAAGATATTGCTGACTTTGAATCTTCCGGATCCTGTTCATTGAATATAAACGGCCAGCATGTTGACCTCACCCTTACTGATGTTGAGATCATTTCTGAAGATATCCCGGGCTGGCAGGTTGCAAATGATGGCAGACTTACAGTTGCACTTGATGTGACAGTGACGGATGAGCTTCGTTATGAAGGAATTGCCCGGGAATTCATTAACCGCATTCAGAATATCCGAAAGGAGAGCGGCTTCAATGTGACTGATAAGATAGTGGTGAAGATTGAGGATCTCGATTTTGTGCGGGAAGCCGTCAGAAGGCATTCAGGTTATATCGGTTCACAGACACTTGCAAGGGAGGTTGTTTTGGAAAAGGAACTGTCGGGACGGAAAGTCAGGGAAGTGGAGATTGATGAGGTTGTAGTGAAGGTTGTTATCGACAAGGACTAATGTTCCGATAAGTTGTGGTACGTGGAACGGATTGCTTCGTCGCTTCGCTCCTCGCAATGACTGTGCCTGTCCGATTAATTGTAGTTTACGGAACGGATTGCTTCGTCATCCCACCCCCAGGCTCCTGGTCGTCAACCTAACGGAGTTTTGTGGAAAACTTTCCCCTCCTTTTTTTAAGGAGGGGTGGACAGACCACAAGATCACCTAATGTGTAGGAATATAGATTTTCTGGCCGGGGTGGTTTATTTTATTCAGAGACATAAATTCCCGTTTGCTAATTCCGTTTTAACCACCCCGGCCGGGAAAATGACCATTGTAAACGCTTCAAAATTAGAAATCCCAACCACCCCTCCTTTGAAAGGAGGGGAAAGTTATTTAGTTACAATCCAGATAATTACAATAATTTTCGTTATAATCGTATTTCTTAGCTTGACGGCTATGCCTCCAGGCGGGACAAAGAAGCAATCCTTCACGTAAACTCCAATTAATTGGACCAGTCCCTTTCCGGAAATTTGTATTTTACTTTTCGTTACATTTGTGTACTATTAAGCAACAATGAAACGAATCCTCGTCACCGGAGGTGCCGGATTTATCGGATCCCACCTTTGTGAAAAGCTCCTCAGCATGGGGAATGAGGTCATCTGCCTCGATAATTACTTCACGGGGTCGAAGAAGAATATTATGCATCTTCTCGATAACCATTGCTTTGAAGTGATCAGACATGATATAACAATGCCGGTCTATATCGAGGTTGATGAGATATATAATCTTGCCTGTCCCGCATCACCTGTTCACTATCAATATAACGGCATAAAAACTATTAAAACATCCGTGATGGGGGCCATAAATACTCTCGGGCTGGCAAAGAGGACTAAATCAAAGGTGATGCAGGCATCGACGAGCGAGATATATGGCGATCCGGCGGTTCATCCGCAACCTGAAAGCTACTGGGGAAATGTAAATACTCTTGGTCCGAGAGCATGCTATGATGAGGGGAAACGTTGTGCAGAGACGCTTTTTATGAATTACTACATGCAGCACAGACTGAAGATCAAAATAGCCAGGATATTCAATACATATGGCCCGAGAATGAGCACAAATGACGGCAGGGTGATCTCAAATTTCATCGTTCAGGCATTGAAAGGAGAGGATATTTCCATTTTCGGCGATGGCACCCATACCCGAAGCTTCCAGTATGTCGATGATCTTATAAACGGGTTGATAAGAATGATGGATACTCCCGATAATTTTACCGGACCGGTTAATCTGGGTAATCCGGTTGAGTTTTCAGTAAAGGATCTGGCAGAAAAGATAATAAAGATGACAGGATCAAAATCAAAGATCAGGCACCTGCCTCTTCCCGAGGATGATCCTAAGCAAAGGAAACCGGATATTACTCTTGCCATAAGGGAACTGGAATGGAAACCTGTTGTCGGACTTGAGGAAGGACTTGAAAAAACGATAGGATATTTCAGGAATATATTAAAGTAATAATTAAGTCTTTCTAAGTCAAAATTGTTCATAATTTTCTGACTTCCTTTGTGACCCTTTATGATAACCTTTGTGACTCTTCGTGGTAAAAAAAATTTAACCGCAAAGAGCACTAAGGTCCCGATAGCTATCGGGATCACAAAGGACACAAAGTTTATGAAAGACTAAACTAAAGATTCATTCTCAGAGCTTTCTTTACTAATCATTTGCAAATTAAGTCTGCATACCGTTTAAATTAATTTTTTTCACATGAAGATCATCTGGAAGTATTTAAAACCATTCAAAGGACTACTGTTTCTGGCGATGGGATTAGCCGCCATTGCCCAGATCCTGGAACTTATTGATTCGATCATCTTCGGAAAGATCATTGACAATTTTGCAGTGAACAGGGGTGATCGCAGTGAGGATGAGCTCATCAGGGGAGCATTGCGGCTGCTTGTCCTTGCAGTAAGTATTGCCCTTCTGTCAAGGCTGGCACGCGCATTTACCGACTATGTAACCCGTCTGGTTGTACAGAAGTTCGGTTTGTCGGTTTTCGATGAAGGATTAAAGCATACCCTTCGGCTTCCCTATCATGAATTTGAAGAGACAAGCAGCGGACATGTTTTCTTCTTTTTATCCTTTTATGGCTGATATTCCGGAATGTTCTTTCAACAGGCGAGCTGATCTCAATGCAGTTCATCTCTACCCGTATCATGTTCCCGCTTCAGGATCTGGGTAGTATTATTCTGGCATACCGTGAGGCCGAAGCTTCCCTTCAGATTTTCAACGAACTCATGAAGAAAGAGCCCGAATACCGGCCTGAAGATCCTGTCGAGATCGGTGATATTGAGAAACTCAATTTTGATAAGGTAAGCTTCCGGTATAAAAAAGCCGATCATGATGCTATTGAAGATCTCTCCTTCAGGGTTAAAAGAGGAGAGACAATTGCTTTTGTCGGTCCTTCCGGTTGCGGGAAGTCAACTCTTGTAAAGCTTCTTGTCGGATTATATACACCTACAAGCGGAACCATTTATTATGACGATATTCCTGCAAAGGATATCCGGTATAACAGGATGAGGCGGCAATTGGGTTTTGTCACACAGGACACTCAGCTTTTTTCCGGGACGATCAGGGAGAACCTTCAGTTTGTTAATCCGGAAGCCACAGATGAACAGATCAATGAAGCGCTCAGGAAAGCATCTGCAACGGAAATGATCAGGAGCTCCCCCTTAGGGTTGGATACCATGCTCGGGGAAGGCGGGAAAATGGTATCGGGAGGGGAAAAACAAAGACTTGCAATTGCAAGGGCACTTGTCCGCAAGCCAAATATTCTGATCTTCGATGAGGCCACTTCTGCTCTTGATTCAATAACCGAGGAGGAGATTACCGGAACTCTTAAGGAAATATCATCCGGTAAGCAGCAGATCACTCTTATGATAGCTCACCGGTTGTCAACGATAATGCATGCCGACAGGATCTATGTTCTGGAAAAGGGAAAGATAATTGAAGAAGGTACCCACTTTACCCTTCTGGATAAAAAAGGACTTTATTATGCTATGTGGAGGCAGCAGATAGGTGAAAGAAAAACCGTCCCTGTTGTTTGAGACGGTATTCCTTATTCGTATAAATTCTTCAGAAGTTATCCGTTCAACCGTTATGGCGTTAACCAGGACGGATCGTCCGTGATCTACTTCTGTTTCATTTTGGCATCAATGCATAAGGTGGCATGAGGTACTGCCCGTAATCTTTCCTTGGATATCAGTTTCCCCGTTTCACGGCATATACCATAGGTCTTATTCTCGATCCTTACAAGAGCAGCCTGAAGGTGTTGTATGAATTTCAGCTGACGCTGGGCCAGCCTGCCGGCCTCCTCCTTTGATAAAGTAGTTGCACCCTCTTCCAGTACCTTGAAAGTGGGAGAGGTATCCATTGTATCATTACTCTCCTCGTGAGTTATGCTCGACTTCAATATCTCATAATCTTTTCTGGCCTTATCCAGCTTAGCCAGGATGATCTCCCTGAATTCCTCAAGCTCCTCATCCGAATATCTTGTTTTTTCAGCCATGGCATAAGATTTTAATTATGCCGCAAAGGTAGGACTTTTTAATTATAAAAAAAACGAAACAATATTAACAAAGGGCGTAACGGCACAAAGGCACAGCGGCGCAAAGGCACAGCGCATAGCCGTCAACCTAAGAGGATTTGGGTATTTAGTTTCCCCTCCTTTGAAAGGAGGGGAAAGTTAATTAGCTGCAATCCAGATAATTACAGTAGGTTCCTTATTATTGGATTTCTTGGGTTGACGGCTATGGGGCATACCCTCGTACCGTCCCACCCTCGTACCGTCGCACCGCTTTGCACCTTTCCGCCTTTTTTCTATCTTTGGCCAAAATTTCTGGAAATGGACCCGGTTCTTCCGTCTGAAGGCAACATACCTAAACTGATTAAAAAACAACCTCCTCCCAGGTGGTTTGCCGTTTATACAAATCCCCGTGCCGAGAAACTGGTTCATTCAAGGTTGCAGGAAGAAAGTGTCGAATCTTTTCTTCCTCTTCAGAAGACTTACAGGAAGTGGAGCGACAGAAAGAAGCTGGTACTGAAACCACTGCTTTCATCCTATGTATTTGTAAAGGTCGTGCCAAAGGAATTTATTAAAGTCTATAAGATAAACGGTGTTGTAAAGTTCGTTTCTTTTGAAGGGCAGCCTGTTGCGATTCCCCAGAAACAGATAGATAATCTGAAATTGATAGTTGACAGCGATGCGGAGATAGAGGTTACAACAGAACAGTTTGAAAAGGGTGATGTGGTTGAAGTAATAAACGGTTCACTGGTCGGGCTGACAGGCGAGCTGATCAGGGTCGGAGGAAAGAAAAGGGTAATTATCCGGATTGATAAGCTCGATCAGAATATTCTTCTTACAATACCGGTTACATTTCTGAGAAAGATAAAGTCATCAGAGCAAAATTCCGATAATGAACAAGATAAGGAGAAAGATAATAAGGTTTTATAAAGTATAAATCTTTTAACCGCAAAGTTCGCAAGGTTAACCGCAAAGTTCACAAGGTAAACCGCAAAGGGCGCTAAGCAAACCGCAAAGATCGCAAGGTTAAGCGTAAAGGTCGCAAAGACTTATGAAAAGGCTACAAAGTTGATGGTAGAGACCACAAAGCTCTGAGTTGTAGATGATTAACTTTGTGCTCTTTGCGAATTCCTTGCGCTCTTTGCGGTTAAAGAATCTATCAGGTGAGGCACCCTCTTCTTCCCTTAAACAAGTTATAATCCAAGTTCTTTTAACCGAATCTTTATCCTGAATGAATTAGGAATTTCCTCTTCGCTGATCAGGATCAGATATCCTCCACCGCCGGCACCGGATAATTTCCAGGCTTTTGCCTTTCCCTGATATTGTTCTATGATCTTTTTAATTTCGGGAGTTACCATTTTCGGGAACATCCTGATCTGTGAATGAAATGAATCCAGAAAACCTTTTGAAAATTTCATGATGTCTTTTAAAAGCAGTCCCTCCCATGCTGTTTCTGCTGCTTCTGTAAGGCTTCTGACGTTTTCTTCATTAATATATGTATCGGAAAGGACATTAAAACCCACAGGTCTGGGCCACAGTGTAACCATACAGAGTCTTTCCTCGAGCCAGCCGATGATATCCGGATCGGTTATTGTATCAAAGCGGGACGGCCAGTATTTTCCTTTCTCATAGAAGAACTTGTTTATCCCGGGCATTGTAATTCCTATCGAATCCTGAGAACCGCTCACTTCCACGGTTCCGGGATCATTGTCATACCTGAAAAGCGTTTTTGCCAGTTTTTCGGGTTTTTCAAGAGGAAGATGATCGTTCCATAGTTCTATAGCCTTTTTCCTGGTCGATGTGGCCATTCCCGACCGTTCATTGAATTCTATTGTCGGTTCAATAGAAGCTGTAATTGCTGCCCCCGGATGATATTTCGATACATAAGGCTGATCAATCCATGTTCCTGCAATGTCGATCCTGTAAGGTATGGGTCTGGATGATCGCAATGCTGTTGTTGATCTTACAGGCAGGTTGGCATGAGGGATCCTTCTGAGTACCTTATATTCAACGTTCAGATCCCTGCACAGATCTTCTTTTTCGGGAGAATGGCCATCTTCATTTACGATGAAAATATCAGGTTTGAGTATCCTCATATCTTCTTCAAAATCCATCAGTCCGCTTCCCCTGTTAACCCCTACTTTATGAACGCATGCCAGGGCGCTGATCATGTAGGCGCGTTCTTCTTCGGAATAAACAGTTTCCCTTCCCTTGAGATCTTTTATTGTCTTATCTGAACCCAGACCTATATACAGATCGCCATATTGTGCGGCTTCCTGCAGAAAAGCAACATGCCCCGAGTGGAGCATATCAAAACAACCCGATACGAATACTTTTTTTCTACTATTATCCATATTTCGAATTTTGTCTGTTAGTCGTGCAGTCTTGCGGTCGTGCAGTCGTGCCTTGCCATCCGTAGCTTGCCTGGAACATCGGAGCTTTTTTGACCAACGGAGCTTAAGTGAAAGATGGCAGTCTTACGGTCTTTACGTCTCCTTATCTCCTCCTCACTTTATCTCCTCCTCACCTTATCTCCCCCTCTCCTCATCTCCCTTTCTCCCCCTCCTTCTTAATTGCTTCTCGCATCATGAAAGAAAATATTCCACCATGACCTGAAAAAATACTTTGTATCAGTTTTTACCGGATGTTTTTCATACTGATCGAGGTATTTCATTTCAGAAGCCTGGATCTCTTCTAGGTTGGCAGGCATATCGGCATAATACGGAGGAACCAGTCCGGGCTTATGCTTTTGTCTTCTTTCCCTGACACTCTCATCATATAGATCAAAATACTGTTTGCTGAGAGGTCTTACACCGACGAGCTTCATATTCCCCTCAAGCATATTAATGAACATCGGGAACTCATCGAGCCACACTTTTCTGCAGAACGATCCCCATGATGTGATCCTGAAATCGTCACGGAATTTACCGCCTTCCTGGAGGTCATGCATTTTATATACATAATCCTGGATATACTCGGAGTAAGGGTGCATGGTCCTGAGTTTGTATACTTTGATCAGATTCCCATCTTTACCTACCCTGGGCAGAGCAATGATTGGGCCGTAATAATAACCATTGGTGGGCAGAGGTTCGCCTGTCTTTTTTGCTTCAATGCAAAGTTTATTTTCGATAAATGATTCCTGCCTGATCCGGAATCCTCCCCGGCAAAGACGTCCGAGAGCTTCTGCGCGTGAGATCACCATGTTATTGCCCCGTGTAAGGAACATATATAATGGACGGGTGAATCTCAGCTTTGGGAGAATACGTTTCACTATGAAATCAAAGGAATACCAGATATAGTTAATAACAGGCGGAAATTTCTTCAGCAATCTCTTTTTCCGCTGATCTTTTGTTTCAACACAGCAGAAAAAATATCCGTTCAGTTCAAGCTTACTGTTAACAGCATCAATAAAGCGATCAAGTTGTTTTATATCATTGATGCGGTGGAGATTGATTATGTATTTATATTTCTCCACCGGCAGGCTTTCAATATTAAAAACTGTAGTCGTCGATAATACTGCCGTACTGCCATTCAGTTTCGGACCGGTCATATCTATTATTGCCCTTGCCATATCCGGCCCCGATTCATTCTCTATGGCTTTAAATACACCGGGATTAACTTCATGAACCTCCCCGCGGTTTTTGCCGTTACCGTTACCATTACCATTCAGGTTATTCACGAGTTCCTCTTCGCTGGGTTTTCTGTATTTCCTGAATTTTTCAGCTTCCTCATAATCGCGGATGTTGGCTTTTTTATAAGCTATGAATATCGACCCGGCCAGGAGTTCCAGCACCGTGGCAATAAGTATTGTTCCAAGGACCACTGCACGCGAATAGGAATAGTCGCGGAAGATATACATAATCAGAGCAGTAATTGAAATGGCAATTATATTACTGCTTATGACTCTGTTAAAGAGAGTTGTGAAGTTGATGATCTTTCCCCTGTGCATCTTGCCATTCAGCAGTGAAACCGACAGCCAGATCAGGGTAAGTATTCCGAAAAACACGATGTGAGACGGGACATAGGAACTCAGGCCGGAAGGTTTTAATGCGGCCATTATCAGAAAAGATATTGCAAGAATAACAATATCAGCTGATAAAGTAATGACCCTGAACTTATTCTTTTTCACAGTAGTGACCTGATGTGGAAGGGTAAATGTAAAACTTTTTACCGGATGAAGGATGTAATTTCAGACAAAAATATTAACGATTTTTCGAAAATGCGGTTTTTCCGGGACCGGCAACCGACTT
>ERZ795054.2929-NODE-2929-length-13888-cov-8.146678_pt1 | contig 13888 bp, 10 predicted proteins | sample MGYA00375138_ERZ795054 | MGnify/ENA primary metagenome ERZ795054 (study PRJEB30183, sample SAMN05720215) | anaerobic digester metagenome | isolation source: active sludge of municipal wastewater-treating anaerobic digesters | place: USA | collected 2014-12-23 ...
ACCGACGAACGGGTTGCCGTTCCCGTACATCAGGCCCCACCCGATGATCCAGTACGACAGAGAGGCGATCGCGAACACGATGAAGTTTTTCGCCAGGATGTTGACCGTGTTTTTCGCGCGGCACAAACCGGATTCGACCATGGCAAACCCGAGGTTCATGAAAAACACGAGAAACGCGGTGAACAGGACCCATACGGTATCGATGCCGACCTGCATTGAAGTTTTCATCGCATCGATTGCGGCCATCGCGGAATCTCCGCCTTCTGCCGCAAATATCGGCAGCACGGTGAAAACCGGCGCAGCGATCAGTGACAAATACATGCTTAGCTTTTTCATAAGCCCTCCTCGATTTATTTTGTTTTTCAAAGGAATTACGATTTGTGAATTTCCCCGTGATTGACTCTTTATGCCAATTCATGAAAAACATCTGAGTATTGTTATTGCAAAAATCGTGCCAGGGTAATCAGAGAAATTTTTTTAATTGCGAATCGTGCGGACCAAAACGGTTTTACGGATCAAATTTAACATCGATGCAACAAAAGATGTCGAAGAATGAAACAGTTGAAACGATCCGGAAGATAGAAATCCACAAACTGCCGTTTGGAAGAGGGGCCTTTTCAGGCAAACAAAATAATTTGTGACAAATATGTTATTCACCTATTACAATATCACAATAATGTAACGGTATACTGAGGCGTTTGTGTGTTCCTTTAATAAACGGTCAGCTAGTGAAAAAAGTTCATTCAATCTATTACTTGTAGCACATGACGCATGTCATGAAAATTAAATGTTACATAGATGTAACAGTCATCCGGTTTTTTTAATTGCTGACAGAGACACGCTTTAATAGCTTGTAAAATGACTCGCTGCAGCAAAAGTTCATTTTTGTCACAAATACAGGCAGCGACGGCCGGGACTGAAGAAGAACAGGAGACCGCACATGGACGAAAACAATCCCCATCAGCAGGGCCTTTATAAAAGCGAATTCGAGCACGACTCCTGCGGAATAGGATTCGTGGCAAGCATAAAGGGCAAAAAGACCCATGACATCGTCAGGAGGGGAATTGAAATCCTCGAGAGAATGGAGCACCGCGGCGCAGAGGGCGCGGACAATAAGACCGGCGACGGATCCGGCATTCTTCTGCAGATGCCCCATGCGTATTACAGGGAAATAGTCGACGGGCTCCCGGACGAGGGGCGCTATGGATCCGGAATCGTATTCCTTCCCCGCGAAGGGAAGGAAGCCGCATACTGCGTAAAAGAATTCGAAAAGACCGCAGAAGAAGAGGGGCTGCGCGTCATCGCATGGAGAAACGTTCCGGTCGACAACGCCGGCATCGGCGACATCGCAAAAAGCTCGGAGCCTGTAATCAGGCAGGTTTTCGTCGAGGGAAAGGACGCCCTTGAAGGAGCCCGGCTCGAGACCAGGCTGTATATATTCAGGAAGCTGATCGAAAAAAAGTTACGGGATTCCGCTCTCGGTCAAAAAAAATGTTTTTATCTTCCTTCACTATCATGCAGGACCATCGTGTACAAGGGCATGCTGATGCCCGGACAGGTGAAATCCTTCTACCCCGAACTCAGGGATGAAAGGATGAAAAGCGCCATCGCGCTCGTGCATTCGCGGTTCAGCACCAACACCTTCCCGTCCTGGGACCTGGCCCAGCCGTTCAGGATGATCGCCCACAACGGCGAAATCAACACGGTCAAGGGCAACAGGTTCTGGATGGCAGCCAGAGAGCCTCTTCTCTCATCGGAAATTTACGGCGAGGATATTCACAAGCTGCTGCCGGTCATCGAACCGGGAAAAAGCGACTCGGCGTCGTTCGACAACGCGCTGGAGCTGCTGGTTGCGTCCGGCCGCATGCTGCCCCATGCGCTCATGATGCTCATCCCGGAATCCTGGAATGACAAGAATCCCATCCCCGATGACCTTAAATACTTCTACGAATACCACGCGACCTTCATGGAGCCGTGGGACGGGCCGGCATCGATCGTTTTCTGCGACGGGAGATACGTCGGCGGCACGCTGGACCGCAACGGTCTCAGGCCTTCACGGTACATCATAACAAGGGACGGCATGATCGTCATGGGCTCGGAGGTCGGGGTCCAGGACTTTCCGCCGGAAGAAATAACGTACAAGGGGAGGCTCACTCCCGGCAAACTCCTGCTTGTCGACACCGTCGAGGGCAGGATCATCCCCGATGAAGAGATAAAAAGGGAGATCGCCAACGCCAGGCCGTACCGCGAATGGGTGCAGAAGCACCGGCTCGACATCGAAGACATCCCCTATGGCGAGACGTCGACCGGGGAGCTGTCGGGCGAGCGCCTGCACGAGACCCTGCTCTTGCACGGCTACTGCCGCGAGGACCTCGACGACATCATTGCGGTCATGGCCGAGACTGCGCAGGAACCGACCGGGTCGATGGGGACCGACACCCCTCTGGCGGTCTTTTCGGAGAAGCCCCAGCCGCTGTTCAACTATTTCAAGCAGTGCTTCGCCCAGGTGACCAACCCGGCCATAGACCCGATACGGGAGGAGCTCGTCATGACGCTGACGAGCTTCATCGGCGCGCAGAGAAACCTTCTCGCCGAAGATCCCGGGCATTGCCGCATGATAAAATTCAGGCGGCCGGTATTCACCGACGCCGAGCTGGATAAGCTGAAAAATTCCGGGATCGAGGATTTCAGGACCGCGACCGTGGACATGATTTTTCCCGCGACAAAAGAAAAGGGCGCGCTGGCCAAAAGACTCGAAGAGATGTTCGTCGAGGCGGATTCGTGCATCGAAAAGGGCGCGTCGATCATCGTCCTATCCGACAGAAAAGCCGACGAAAACAACGCGCCCATTCCCTCCCTGCTCGCATGTTCGGCCATGCACCATCATCTCATCCGTAACAGGAAGAGGGCCCTGGCCTCGCTCGTAATCGAAACTGCCGAGGCCCGCGAGGTGATGCATTTCGCACTCCTGTTCGGCTACGGCGCGGCCGCGATCAATCCCTACGGGGCGCTCGCCGCGATCAACGAGATGCAGCGCACCGGACGCTTTGCGTCCGACATCGACGGGTACAAGGCCCGCGAAAACTATCTCAAGGCGCTCGACAAGGGCATACTCAAAGTGCTCTCGAAAATGGGCACATCCACCCTCCGGAGCTACCGCGGCGCGCAGATATTCGAGGCGATCGGGCTTGCAAACGGTCTCGTCGAACGGCACTTTACCGGGACCGAATCGCGCATCAGTGGCATCGGCCTTGACGAAATCGCGCGCGAAGCGCTGGCGAAACACCGCAGGGCCTTCATCGAAAGTCCCCGGCTGCTTCCCTCGGACGGTGTTTACCAGTACCGCAAGGGGGGAGAAAAGCACGCCTGGAACCCTGAAACTATCCACCTGCTCCAGACGGCGGTCAGGAACGGCGATTACGAAAAGTTCAAGGAGTTCTCGCGCACCGTCAACGAATATAACATGGCCCCTCGCTTCGTCCGCGGGCTGTTCGAGTTCAAAAAAACAGACCCCATTCCCATCGAAGACGTGGAGCCGGAGCAGGAGATACTCAAGCGTCTCACCACCGGCGCGATGTCCTTCGGTTCGATCAGCAGGGAGGCGCACGAAACCATCGCGGTGGCGATGAACACCCTCGGCGGCCGCAGCAATTCGGGTGAAGGAGGAGAGGACCCCGAAAGGTTCGTACCCCGCCCGGACGGGACCTTCGCGCGCAGCGCAATAAAGCAGATCGCATCGGGCCGCTTCGGCGTGACCAGCAATTACCTGGCGAACGCGGACGAGCTTCAGATCAAGATAGCCCAGGGAGCGAAACCCGGCGAGGGCGGCCAGCTTCCGGGACACAAGGTCGACAGGATCATCGCCAGGACCAGGTACTCGACCGCTGGCGTGACCCTCATTTCACCGCCGCCCCATCACGACATTTATTCCATCGAAGACCTCGCGCAGCTGATCTTCGACCTGAAAAACGCCAATCCCCGCGCGCGCATCAGCGTAAAGCTGGTTTCGGAAAGCGGAGTGGGTACGGTCGCGGCGGGCGTCGCCAAGGCCCACGCCGACAACATCCTCATCAGCGGGTTCGAGGGCGGCACCGGCGCGAGCCCGGTAAGCTCCATCAAGCACGCCGGCCTGCCGTGGGAAATAGGCCTGTCTGAAACCCACCAGACGCTCGTCATGAACAACCTGAGGGGACGGGTGAGGCTCCAGACAGACGGACAGCTCAAGACCGGAAGGGACATCGTGCTCGCAGGAATCCTCGGCGCCGAGGAATTCGGTTTCGGCACCTCGACGCTCATCGTGCTGGGCTGCGTCATGATGCGCAAATGCCATCTGAACACCTGCCCTGTCGGGGTCGCCACACAGCATCCGGACCTCAGGAAAAGGTTCAGAGGCAGGCCCGATCACTTGATCAACTTCTTCATGTTCATGGCCAGGGAGGTCAGGGAGATCATGGCCTCGCTCGGGATATCGAAATTCGACGACCTGATCGGCAGGACCGACCTTCTCGCTCTGCGAAAACTTGAAAACTGGAAAACCGGCACCATTGACGCGTCCAGGATTCTGCACCTTCCCGCAGAGGCCGGGACAAACGCGCTCCACTGCTGCGAAAGCCAGATTCACAAGATCGACAGCGTCGTAGACAGGACGCTGATACAGAAATCGAGCCCGGTGCTCTCCGAAAACCGTCCCGCGAGCGTGTACATCGAGATGGCGATCAGAAACACCGACCGCGCGACCGGGACCATGCTCTCGCATGAAGTGTCGAAAAAATTCGGCGAGCGGGGCCTTCCCGAGGATTCGATCAACTGCACGTTCAGGGGCAGCGCGGGCCAGAGCTTCGGCGCGTTTCTCGCGAGGGGGATAACGTTCAGGCTCGAGGGCGACGCGAACGATTACTTCGGCAAGGGGCTCTCGGGCGGAAAGCTGATAGCGGTGCCGGCCGCGGGCTCCACGTTCAGGCCGGAGGAGAACATCATAATCGGCAACACGGTGCTGTATGGGGCCACGGGCGGACAGGCCTTCATACGGGGAATAGCGGGCGAGCGCTTCTGCGTGCGCAACAGCGGAGCAGAGGCCGTCATCGAGGGGACGGGCGACCACTGCGCTGAATACATGACCGGCGGCCGCATCCTGGTCCTGGGCAGAGTCGGCCGCAACTTCGCCGCGGGCATGAGCGGCGGCGTTGCCTACGTGCTCGACCGCGACGCCAACTTCGACTTTTTCTGCAACCAGGCCATGGTCGAGCTCACCCCTGTGCGCGACTACGACGACCAGGACGCGATCATAGGGCTTCTCCACCGGCATCTCAGGCACACGGGAAGCTCGGTGGCCAGGGAAATTCTCGACGACTGGTACGGATACCTGCCGAAGTTCGTCAAGGTAATGCCGTTCGAATACAAGCGCGCGATCAAGGAACAGATGATCGAGCAGATAGACGAAAAACTCAAGGCTATCAGGGAAGAACAGCAGCTTGGAGGTACTTTCTGATGGGAGATCCGCAAGGCTTTCTTAAAATCAAGAGAAAAGAATCGGGCTACAGGCCCGTCGAAATCCGCATAAACGACTACAGCGAAGTAGAGCAGACGCTCCCCGACGACGCCAGAATGTCGCAGGCCTCGCGTTGCATGGAATGCGGGGTGCCGTTCTGCCACTGGGCCTGCCCGGTCGCGAACGTCATGCCCGAATGGCAGGACCTGCTCTTCAGGGGCAAATGGAGGGATGCGTACGAGGTGCTCCAGGAGACCAACAACTTCCCCGAATTCACCGGCAGGGTCTGTCCCGCGCTGTGCGAGGCGTCGTGCGTGCTGTCGATCAACGACGACGCGGTGACCATACGCCAGAACGAGGTCGCGGTCATCGAAAAGGCCTTCGAGGCGGGATACGTCAAGGCCCGGCCCCCGCGCCGGCGCACCGGCAAAAAAGCTGCCGTCATCGGCAGCGGGCCAGCGGGGCTCGCGTGCGCGGACATGCTGAACAGGGCGGGACACACCGTGACCGTGTACGAAAGGGAGGACAGCGTCGGCGGATATCTGCGCTTCGGCATCCCGGACTTCAAGCTCGATAAAAAAATAATCGACCGGCGGATCGAGGTGCTCCGGAAGGAGGGACTTGTCATCAGGATCGGCGTCTCGGTCGGACAGGACATATCGGCCGAAGAACTGCTGAAGGAGAACGATGCGCTGTGCATAGCTATCGGCGCCAGGAAAACTCGCGACCTTCCGATAGAGGGAAGGGACCTCAGGGGAGTGCATTTCGCCATGGAATACCTCGCTCAGCAGAACCGTATCGTCCGCGGGGACCCCATCAGCGACCGGGATCTGATCATGGCGCTGAACAAGAACGTCCTCGTAATAGGCGGCGGCGACACGGGCTCAGACTGTGTCGGGACCGCAAACCGGCAGGGCGCGCACAGGGTCATGCAGATCGAGATCATGCCGCAGCCTCCGAAAAACCGGACGGCGAAGGAGCCCTGGCCGCTGTGGCCCCGGCTCTACAAGACATCGAGCTCGCACGAGGAAGGCTGCGAGCGGAGATGGAACATCGTGACCAAGAAATTCATCGGTGAAAACGGCTCGGTGAAGAAGGTCCTGGCAGCCCAGGTCGAATGGAAGGAGGAAAGCGGGAAAACGGTGATGGCCGAGATCCCCGGCTCCGAGTTCGAAATCGATGCGGACCTCGTGCTCATAGCCATGGGCTTCGAGCATGTCATCCATGAAGGAATGGTGAAGGCACTGGGGATTTCGCTCGACGGACGGGGAAACATCGCGGTTGACCGGGACTTCATGACCAGCCGCAAGGGAGTTTTCGCCGCAGGCGACGCGCACCGCGGGGCGTCCCTGGTCGTATGGGCCATTCACGAGGGGAGATGCGCCGCCGAGGCCATTGACCGGTATCTTTCAGAGGATTGATCAGATCTGATTGGGCTTAACCTTTATTTTTTCCTCGGGTCGGGGTTGCTGTGATTGATCCTGCCGGTTCTGCTCCTGCTGCTGCATCCTTCCCTGCTCCATGGCTTTTTCCATGCTGCGCTTCATCTCTTCCTGGATGCGCTGAGAGTCGAATCCCTGCTCCTGCATCTGCCGCATCATACGGTCGAACATCAAACCGCTTCCTCCCACGCAGGCAGCGCAGGCGAGGAAGAACAGGAACGAAAAAACCGTGCCGATTATCGAGGTTATCATTCCGCCGGTCGCGAAATCTGCCGGTTTTCCTTCACGCCTCAACCTGTTCCTCGCTGTTATACCCAGCGCTATACCGATAACGCCGAAAACCAGGCCGAAAATGTTTAGTCCCGGGATTAAAGACAGGACAATCGAAATAATGCCGAATGCGAGCGCTGCGACTGCCATGGCAGGTCTCCTCTCCTTTTTGCTGATTCAGAAGTTTCCCAGAACCGCTGTTTTACTACAATCACATTTTCGCCCGAACATGAAAAATTCAGGCAGGATTCCAGGGGGATTTCACCTCTCCCGTTTCTTTTTGAAAAAACTCTGGAGCAGCTCGACGGATCTCTCCTCGAGCAGCCCGAACTCGATCGCCGGAACATGGTTGAGGAGCGCATTGCCGCACACGTCGAGCACGGTCCCGCACGCGCCGTATTTTCGGTCACGCGCGCCGATCACGAGCCTTTCGATGCGCGCGTGCACTATGGCGCCGGCGCACATGGCGCAGGGCTCCTTGGTGACGAAGAGCCCGCACCCGACAAGCCGCTCGTTTCCCAATATCCGCGACGCCTGTTCAATGGCTATCATCTCGGCATGGCGCGTCGCGCAGCTGTCGCTGCGGTTCGAGTTGCGCGCCCGGGCGATGACCATGCCGTCCTTGACGATTACCGCGCCCACCGGCACCTCGTCGAGCTCCCCGGCCTCTGCGGCCAGGCCAAGGGCGAGCTCCATGAATTCAATATCGGTCACGTCTCTCTTTCCCCGCTTCCATGATCTCTCTCACCGCGCGGTCAAGCTTGTCATAGTGGCTCCCGCGCCAGTATACGCGGCCGCACCCGCGGCAGCGGAAGTATTCAGTGCACCATGACCGGACTCCCGGAGGCACCAGATCCATCGCTGCCGAATAATCATCCCCGCCGTCGGCCGGGTCGAGGCGCCCGATGATGCCGTTGCATTCGATGCACCTCGTGAACGGACTGCACCTGGACCACAGGTCGAGCCTTTCGAGCACCTCTGTCACCTGCGCTGCCGGATCGGTGCTCCTCACGATGAATCCCCTGGTCACCGAACGCCTCATCAAAAGCTGCCGGTCCCTGGTGAGCAGCACCCTTTTTTCTTCGGCCGAAATCCGCGCGAGATGATCGTCATCCCTGTCCTTTTCATAGTCGGCGTCAAAGCCGAGCAGCCGGAGCCTGCGGGCCAGCTTGCCCAGGTGCACGTCGAGAACGAACCTCGTGTCCCTCAACGGCTCGGGCCTGAGCCTTGATGCGCCCTGAATGTCCAGCGTTTCAAATTCAGGATACACGCTGATGCGGTCATCATCTGAAACGATGTAAGAGAAATCGACCGATCTGCCGTTCACCAGAATGAGGTCCACCTCAACATGCGGCACGCCGAACGATTCAACGAGGTCCTTGACCGAGCGCTTTCCCTTGAACGTGTGGACGATGTCCCTTTTCCTCTTCGCCGCGGGAAGAAAGTCATTGAGCTCTTCATAGAAGCGTATCGTGACCCTGTACATTACAGGTCCGGCAGCAGGTCATCCAGGGAGCGCTTGGGCACGTGATGCACCCGGTTTTCGTCGCGCCAGTACTTGATGTCCCCGTCGGGAGGCACCCCGTCGATGACCACGGTCTCCCTGGGCACACCCAGCGCGATGACGAGCTCGATGGAGTATTGTTCGGGGATGGACAGGACCTCGCGCAGTCCCTTCTTGTTCACTGAGCCGATGATGCATCCGCCGTAACCCTTCTCGACCGCGCCCAGGAGCATGGTCTGCGCGCAGATGCCGTGGTCCCAGATGACCTCGTCGCTTATCCGCTTGTCCGAAAGCATGATGATGTAGGCCGAGGGGCGTTCGCCCTCCTCGGGCCCGGGCCATTCTTTCAGGTACGCGGCCCATCCGAGATACGGGAATATGGTCGAATTTTTCGCCGAATCGGCCGAGAGGATGTATTTCAACGGCTGCCGGTTCGCGGCCGACGGCGCAAGCCTGGCCAGGTCGACAAGGTCCCTGAGGTCATCGAGGGGAATTTTCCTGTCCTGGTAAAAACGGCGGTAGCTCCTGTTCTTTCGCACAATGTCCTTGAGCATCATCCTCACCCCCCCGGGAGCCGTTTCCTCACATGTATTTGGGCTCCTTGTATGAATACATGTCATGCACCCCGCCCTCGATCTGGGCCGACAGCGAGCGCAGTTCGAACCTCAGTTTTCCGGAATAGAGGTATTCATGCAGCGTCTTGACGTCCCTGGCCCCCATGTCCTGGAACGAATGCCGTATACCCTGTATCAGGTAGGGCACATAATCGAACAGCGATCCCTTGTCGACGACCGAGCCCGAAACACCCTGCGCGACCTTGATCTTGGCGTCCTCGGCGAAATAGCGCTTCGATCCGCCGGCCTCCATGGCCTCCTGGGACGCCATGCCGCGGTACTTTTTCAGGCGCACGCCGTTCTCGTAGAAGTAATCGCCGGGGGCCTCGGCCGTCCCTGCGAACATCGATCCCATCATCACCGACGAAGCGCCCAGGGCCATGGCCTTGGAGATATGGCCTATGGTGGCGATGCCCCCGTCGGCGATCACCGGCACCTGGTATTTGCGGGAGTATCTGGCCGTCTTGAATATCGCAGTGGCCTGCGCCCTGCCCACCGACATCGTCATCTGTGTCGTGCAGATGGAGCCGGGCCCCATGCCGATGCGCAGCGCGTCAACGCCCGCCCTGATCAGGTTTTCGGCCTGCTCCTCGGTGACGATATTGCCGCCTATGATGTCGATCTGGGGATATTTCTTTTTTATGTACTTGATCATTTCGACCTGATACACCGAATTGCCCTGCGCCGAATCGATGACCACGAGATCGACCCCTGCGGCGACCAGGGCTTCGAGCCGTTCCCTGGCCTCGTCCTTGGTGGAAATAGCGGCGCCCACGAGAAGCTGCTTCCTCGCGCCTTTGGATGCGAGCGGATATTCCCGGTTTTTCAGGAGGTCGTTGCGGCACATGAGGGCCACAAGCCGGCCCTCGTTGTCAACGATGGGAAGCTTGCCCTTCTTCGACGTTTTCAGGATATTGTTGGCCTCGACGAGGGAAATGCCCACCTTCGCGGTCAGCAGGTCGGTGGTCATGACTTCGGAAAGCTTCTTGCCGCGGTCGGTTTCGAAATCGAAGTCCCTGTTAGTGACGATCCCCAGGAGCTTCGATTCGAGCTTGCCGTTCTCGGTTATGGGGATACCCGAAAAACCGTAATTTTCCTTTATGCGATCGATGTCGGCTATGATATTCGAGGGAGACAGGACCATCGGCTCGTTTATGAAGCCGTTCTCGTAACGCTTGACCTTCTTTACCTGATCGGCCTGCTCCTGGACCGTATTGTTGTAATGGATTATGCCCACTCCCCCCATCAGCGCGAGGCCGATGGCCATCTTGCTCTCGGTCACGGTGTCCATGGGGCTGGAGACCATCGGGCTCTTGATCCTGATGTTTCTGGTCAGGTTGGATTCAAGGTTCACGTCCTCGGGCGCGAAATCGATATATCCCGGCAGTATGATAAAATCGTTGTAGGCGTAGCCGTTTTCCCGTTCAAAAAGTTCGGCAGCCGAAAAACCGTCAAGTTTGGTCATTCCTTTCTCCTCGAAGCGATCTTCTGAGACTCCATGAAGACCCGCCGCAACGATCAGAATTTACCTGAGAATGTCATTTCAGCGCGGTCTCGGCGGATCTTTCCCGGTAGATTAATGGAAAATCAAATATTTTTATTGTCTATTTTGTCAAGCAAATAGAATTATGTTTCAAAATACTGGACATTCCTGAAAAATCAAGGAGAAAAACATGGGGCATTGCAAACGCAGGGGATATTGCTGCCAGGACGTGCGGCTGGCGGAGTCGCCCGAACTTCTTCAAAAAGCGTACGAATACTGGATAAAATCCCCGAAAATAGACCCGAAGTTCTCCGATATCTATCTCATTTACCCCATGCTGATATTCAAATACGAAAATCCCTCCGAAGACCTCCCCTACCACTACAGATGCAAGCATTTCATCCATGACGAAAACGGGATTCCCGCCTGTTCGATCCATCCCATAAGGCCGAGGATGTGCAGCGGCTTTCCCCATTACGACGACGTCGAACACCTCGACACCGCGGGGCCGCTGAGCCCCTACGAGGGATGCGGATACAACGACCCTGATTGAGGCGGATTCATTCCAGGGTGCATTCCGGCGCGATCCATTCGCCCGGGCCGGCGAGCAGATAGCACATTACGTATTCCTCGAGGGTCTTCTTCGGCCCTTCCCGGTTGGCCATGAGTCTGAAGCTCGCGTTTTTATGCCGGTGACGGTATGACTTGAAAAGCTCCCTCGGATCGTCGTACACGTATTCGGGATAGTTTTTCCTCTGCCCGAGAATGATGTCGATTTCATGCTCGCGGAGGCACGATTTTCCGGTCCTGTCCATGTTTGCCGACAGCACCTTCATCTCCTCGTAGCTGAGGCCCAGCAGGAACTCCCTGAGCGCGTCGACCTCTTCGATGCAGAGATTGTCCCGCTGCAGGAAATCCACCCATATGTGCGACGTGGTTTCAGAAACCTTGAACAGCTCCGAGACTCCCAGCATCGTGCCGAATGCGGGATGCAGACTCCTGCGGGCCTTCCATATGCCGTTTAAAACCGGCGCGAACTCCTCGACTCCGTGGTCCATTCGGTACTCCCACATGTTCGCGAGAAGGTACCCCGCATTGCTTCTTATGTGCTCCGGGATATCGCGGTCAGAAATTATGGAAAGAAAGACCTCCTCGGCCATCAGGTTGAACACGGTCGAGGAGATGGCTTCCGTTATTTCGGCGCGGCCGCCCCGCTCTTCGTCGACCAGGTAATAGAGCAGGTAAAAAAAATTGATCTTGGCGAAAAAGAGGCTCTTCCCGAGCAGGGCCTTAGTGGGAACGTGAAGGACCAGGTCGGCGGTATCCCTTATCTGCAGAGTTTTGACGAGGGTGTCGACCGAACGCCCGGTAAGCCCGAGGCGCTGAACGCCGAGGATAGAAGGATATTTTGAAATGGCCGTGGCCAGATCATGCAGGGCCGTTTCATTGTTGGCCACGGATTCGTATTCCTCGGATCTGCCCTCCCCGCTGAGGCGGTTTTTAACGTTCTCGACTATCCTCTCCTCAGCGGGATTCAGCGGAATGATTCTTCTCATGGCGTTCCGGTGCCGCGGCCTCAGAACTTCAGTTTCTTCTTCAGGGACTTCGTCGACTTGTTTATTTCTTTTCCCGCGCTCTTTTCGGCCTTCTTGACTTCATCGGCCGCCTTGTCGGTCGCCTTGTCGACCGCTTTATTGACTTCTTTCTCGGCCGCTTCCTTGGCTGCTTCGACCGCCATGCCCGCGGCGTCCTTTGCGAGATCGCCGAGCGAGCCGAGTTTGGGATGCACCAGAGAAGCTTCAGGCTTTGACATGGTGCCGCCGACCTCGTATCCGAGGAATATCCTGCCGTCCTTGTTGACGAGGGGCTTCATCGCCTCATCGACGAGCTTCTCGGGCTTGACGACCTTGGCGAGCTTGCCGGTCAGGACCTTTTTGACATTCGATTCAAGGGACTTCCTGATTTCCTTGTCGTATTTTTCAGCCACGACCATGTCGAGCTTCACGTCGATGTCCTTGGAATTGACGTTAGCCTTGCCCGCATAACCGAGATTGAAATCGTCGGTCTTGAGAGTCCCGTCCTCGAGCTTCACTGTGCCCGCCTTGTACCAAGCCTTCACGAAAGCGTCTTTCCAGGTCACGGTGTCTTTCAGGAACCCAACCTTGCCGATATATTTGGTCAATGCCTCGATCTTCTTCAGCTCCTCGAAAATCTGGAGCCCGGTAAGGCTGCCTCGGGGCATGCCCGCCTTGATCGTGAGCTCCGGGTCGAGCTTCCTCGTTTTCAGGTCAAACGGCCGCGCATCCGCATCAACCGCAAAACCGATGTCAAATGACTTGACGCTGCCTGATTTCATGGGTCCGGTCGTTTTAACGCCGAAATCGAGTTCGATCTTCAGTGAATCGTGCTTTTCAAGGGCCTTCGGGTCGATGTCCACGTTTTTGACAAACGCCGCAAGGTCATACACCTCGAAGGTCTGGTCATATTTTTTATCAAGGTACGAAAGCCTGCCCTTTTCAATGCCGATTTTACCCACAGACACCGCAACAGGGATATCGTCGGCTGTCATTGGCTTGTCGGGCTCCAGCGCCTCTTCCTTTTTCTTTCTCTCGGCCTCGGCCTTTTCCTCAGCGGTCATGGGCTTCGGCTTCAGCAGGTCGTCGAAGTTGTATCCGCCGTTTTCATTCTTCACCACGCTGATTTTCGGCTCGCGCAGGACAAGCTCCCTGAGGACCAGCTGCCTGTGCACGAGCGGGAGAAGAGAGACCTTGAAAGTAAACGAATTCAGGCTCACGAAAACGTCTTTCGACGGGACCGGCTTGTCCCTGAGCGCCTCGAGCTGGCGCGCGTTCTTGTAGTTGGATATGTAAACGCCGTTGACCTCGATGCCCGAAATTGCGGAAAAGATGCCGACATCGATGCTTTCGATCGTCACATGCCTGTTCAGCGCCTCGCGCATCCTGTCCTGGATGAATTCCTTGTCGACCACGATTATCAGCACTATCCCTGCGATGAGAATCACCGCAGCCACCAGGCCGATTATGCCTCCGATTATTTTTAACGCGATCTTCATTGTATTACTCCTCA
>ERZ795054.2937-NODE-2937-length-13871-cov-4.130573_pt1 | contig 13871 bp, 14 predicted proteins | sample MGYA00375138_ERZ795054 | MGnify/ENA primary metagenome ERZ795054 (study PRJEB30183, sample SAMN05720215) | anaerobic digester metagenome | isolation source: active sludge of municipal wastewater-treating anaerobic digesters | place: USA | collected 2014-12-23 ...
CAGCGACCCGGCTTCTTTGAGGACTGCCTGGGCATCCGCCTGACCCTGCGCCTGGGCGATGACCGTCTGGGCGTCCACTTCGGCCTGGGCTAAACGCTGCTTGGAGGTTTCCACCTGCTGCTGGGCGACCTGCTTGGCCTCGATGGCGGCATTGAACTCGGGCGAGAAATCAAAGTTAACGATGTTCAGGTTTTCCACGAGGACATGGTATTCCGCCAGCTGGATGGCCAGGGCTTCTTCCGCCCGGGTTCTAACCTCATCCCGTTTGGTGATCAGTTCCTCGGCGGTGTATTTGGCCGTGGTGGCCTTGAAAATGTTCTGAACAGCCGGCGCAATGAGGATCTCCTGGTAGTTGGTGCCCACATTCTGGAAAACCTGGATTGCATAATTGCCATCCAGGTGGTAGTTGGTGGCAATGGTCGATGTGACCACCTGCAGGTCGCGGCTGGCGGCAGTTACATCCACCTGGTCCTTCTGGGTGCGAATGCTCATCAAATGCACCGCATCTGCCAGCGGAATTTTTATGCCCAGACCCGGCTGGACAACATGATGCACGGCACCCCAACGGGTGATCACACCCACGTGTCCGGCGGGAACGGTGAATACGCTAAAAGCCAGCAGAGCTAACAGCAGAACGCCAATGACGATGCCAACCCTGATCTGTGAGAATGTTTTCATTTTTTTCCTTTCGTTTGCTTTCCTTGTCTGGATGATTTCATACAGTTATATCGGCGGTATGTTCATCTCTCTACTCTATATTAACGTCAAAACAGCCATTCAGGTTTCTTTTTAACAGATACTCATCAACCACCTGCTGAACAGCAAGGATGAATGCAAATATAATATACCTTTAAAAAACTATGATCTTTACAACAGACCCATTCATTGCATTCATGCTCATTGTTTTTTTGGCTTACTTTATCGTTCGCAAAAAAGATCAATGGAAGGTTCTGCTCATAGCGAGTTACCTGTTCTACTGGTGGCTCGCAAAGAGTGCTGTCATTTTTCTGGTAATTTCAACTCTTTCCACTTATCTGGCCGGCATCCTGATGGAAAAAGTTAATCTGCAACAGGCAGCAAGGCTGGAAAAGGAAAAGACATCTTTAACAGATAAAGCCATAAATGCAATTAAGAAGTCTTCCAGTATCCAAAAATCATTGATCATTGTGGCCGCGTTGTTGATCAATTTCGGCATCCTGGGCGTTCTGAAGTACGGCAATTTTGCCATACCCATTCTTAATAATTTTCTGAGCCATCTATCACCCAATATTAAGATTTCAGGGCTAAACCTACTGCTGCCACTCGGCATTTCCTTTTATACCTTCCAGTCCTGTGGCTATGTGATAGATGTCTATCGCGCAAAGATACCAGCCGACAGGCATTTGGCTAAATACGCCCTGTTTGTTTCCTTCTTTCCGCAAATTGTACAGGGACCCATCAGCAGGCATTCCGACCTTGCCCACCAGTTGTACTCCTCCCACCCATTTGATTACAACCGCTTGAAATTTGGGCTTCAACTGGTCCTGTGGGGCGTATTTAAAAAGCTGGTCATTGCTGATCGGGTGGTGATGGCGGTTGACCAGATCTTTGGGAACTACCCGGAATACAGCGGTGCTGTTGTTTTTCTGGGGGCAATCCTGTATTCCATTCAAATTTACTGTGATTTTTCGGGCGGGATTGACGTCATCCGCGGAATTGCCCAGGTGATGGGTATTGATGTGATGGAAAATTTCCGGCGACCCTATTTTGCCAGATCCATCGAGGATTTCTGGCGCAGGTGGCACATCAGCTTAAGTGCATGGATGCGCGATTATGTTTTTTACCCGCTCTCTTTTTCCAGGGTGCTCATCCGGTTGGGTAAAAAGGCAAGGAATATTCTTGGCAAAAACAGCGGGCATGTATTGCCATCCCTGGTTGCCACCACCGTTACCTTTGTTTTGGTCGGCATCTGGCACGGTCCGCTGTGGAAATTCGTCGCTTTTGGCTTTTACCACAGTCTGCTGTTGAACATCGGCATGATCGCAGGCATGGTCAAGCAACGGATCAAAATAAGTGCTTCTGGCCAGTTCCAGAAAATCACCCGATGGCTGGGCGGAGTGGGCACCTATGCTTTGGTGTGTATTGGCTGGTACTTCATGCGCGCTGACGGATTTAAAGCAGCATTGAGGATACTGCAGCATACCTTCAGCCAATTTTTGACCGGCAGTTTGAATTCTGGTGCGGCTTTGAATATTGGGCTGGATGATCAGGAAATTGCCGTGTTGGTATTTTCGGTACTTGTTCTGTTGCTGGTTGAGATCAACCAGGAAAGGGGCATCCAGGTGCGGCACAAGATCAGCCAGATGCCCATCGCCCTGCGCTGGGGCCTTTACCTGGCTGCCATCATGTTCGTGGTCATTTTTGGCGTTTACGGGATCACTTTTACGGAAAAAGGCTTCATTTATATGGGTTTCTAAGGCATGAACACAAAAAAAGTTTTTCACATCTTGGGATTTATTTTCTGTTTGTGCCTGGTATTTGGGTACCTGACCAGGGTTTTTCTGCCAAAATCAAAAGGCGAGCTGGATTATCTGCCCAAAACAAAAACTTTTTACGATCAGCCCAAAAACACAATCGATGTCCTTTTTTTTGGAGACAGTACTTTTCGGAATGGAATTTCACCGCTTATCCTCTGGCAAACGGCTGGAATCACCAGCTATGTACGTGCCACCAGCCGCCAGGATCCGATGGTCGCGTATTATTACTTGCTGGAATCGTTGGAATATCAGACTCCCAAAGTGGTTGTCCTGGAAGGCCAGACCCTGTTCCTGGATTACAGTATTGATGGCCGTGAGATTTTCTACCGCGAAGCGATAGACACCATCCGACTTTCTGCGGCGAAAGTACAGTTGATCTTTCAGGTGATAAAGGGAAGCTCCAATCAAACCGCATCCAGTTATCTTTTTCCATTATTGCGCTTTCATACCCGTTGGAAAGAACTTGCTTTTCGTGATTTGCTAGATATTGACTTGCACCCTTACGACTACTACCGGGGGCATGGAGTGGTGTTAAAGCGTGTGCCTTATGATCTGCCTGACTCTTATATGGCAGCCAACACGGAGATGGCTGCGTATAACGAATATTCCATTCCCTATCATGAAAGAATCATCCAAGTTTGCAAACAAAAGCAAATCGAGGTTATGTATTTAGACTTTCCCTTACTGGAACTTTCTAGTTATGCAAAACACAATGCGGGCAAAAAAATGGCTGAAAAACATGGCTTGTTATTTCTTGATTATTCAGTACCGGAGGTCTTTTCCCGGGTTGGTTTTGACCCATCTATAGACATGTGGGATATCAACCATATAAATTCCTATGGTGCTGCCAAGTTTTCAAGGGATTTAGCCAACTTGCTTGACGCGCAGTTTGACTTACCTGACCGCAGAAATGAAGTGGGGATGCAACAATGGGATAGTGACTTGAAAATTTTTCTGGAACAGTTATCGCAAGATGAGTGAAAACTGAGCGGATGCAGCCAGATTATTGAATTTGGCTAATAGCGCCGATAGTATCTGGCGCGGCCACTTTTACGCCCTTTGACCAGGTAGTAGATCAGCGCGGCGTAGATAGCCAGCAATCCAACTACCAGTAACGGCAAACGGGGGGAAGCGGTCATCAGGTCCCAGGTGTAGAATTGCCAGGCCTCAAACAGGCTGATCAAGCCCTTGGTGCAAAAGGCAGCCAGCAGGGCAATGAGGATCCAGCCATAGCGGATATAGGTGCGCGCCAGCAATGCCGAGCCAGCCAAAAAGCCCAGCAAAAAACCAGCCACCCAGATGGCGGAAAGCAGACTTTGCTCAATGAGGTTGCTGTTGATCAGCCCTTCCAACCAGTACCACATATGCTTATCCTCCCACCAGCGGCATCTGGCAATCGCCGATGATCTTGAGCAAACTCAGCTTGACCCAACCCTGGTGGGTGGGTTTTTCAATGCCCTGGATGAGCACCCACTCGCCAAAGGGGTCAACCTTCTGGATCTCCAGCTTTTCCCCGAGCCCCACACAGCAGCCGATGATGTCGCCGCCGGGTGTACGGCGGATGTTGATGCCATTCATGGTACCTTCGGCCTGGCACTCCAATGCCTGGCCGGTGCTGAGGGGTGAAGGAGTGAGTGCAGGGGTGGATGTTGAATAGGAAGGGGTGGCAGAGGTGAGGACAATACGGGTGGCCGCCGCTGCGGTTAGGGCGGGGAAAAAGTCAGAAGGCGGTTGGCGAAAACAACCCGTGAGGGTTATCAGCAGGAAGGCAGATAGCATTCCAATTCGGGTCTGGCGGGCGATACCGGTTTTACTCCCCGTTGTATGAAAAGGCAGACATTGATCAAACATGGACATACTTGAATTATACCCACCCATTGGACGAATATAGGATGACGGCTGTTTGTAACCAATTAAGCTCTTGTCGTGTGGGTGGTAGTACAATCGGTGCGAAACAAAGAATTTCAAAGGATCAGATATGTCCGAGTATGCCATCACCACCCACGACCTTTCGCGCAGTTTTGGCGCAGTCAAAGCCCTGGATGGGGTAACCTTTGAGGTGCCAGCCGGTTCAATCTTCGGCTACCTGGGACCCAACGGAGCCGGCAAGACCACCACCATCCGCCTGCTGCTAGGCCTGCTGGCACCCGACCGGGGCTCGGCCAGCGTGCTGGGCTATGACACAGCCAGGCAGAGCGAGCATATCCGCGAGGAATGCGGCGCCCTGCTGGAGCATACCGGCCTGTATGAACGCCTGACAGCTGCCCAGAACCTGGATTTCTATTGCCGGGTGTGGCGCATGCCGGTCAAAGAACGCCAGGTGCGCACCCACGAACTGCTGGAAAAGATGGGGCTGTGGGAGCGGCGGGGCGAGATTGTCAAAAATTGGAGCCATGGCATGAAGAAGAAATTGGCGGTCAGCCGCGCCATGTTGCACAACCCGCGCGTGCTCTTTTTGGATGAACCTACCGCCGGACTGGACCCGCTGGCCTCAACTGCCCTGCGTGAGGATATCCGCAACCTGGCTGAACATTACGGGGTGACCATCTTCCTGACCACCCACAACCTGGCCGAGGCCGAAAAAATTTGCCAGCAGGTGGCCCTGATTCGGGCGGGCAAGCTGCTCAGCATCGGCTCGCCGGATGAACTGCGCATGCAGCGCGGCGGGGAAACCCTGGAGGTGATTGGCACCGGCTTTGATGCGGATCTGTTGGTTGCCCTGCGCAAACGCAAGGAAGTGCACAGTGCTGTTCTCCAAAACCGGCACCTGTGGGTGACTCTCAGCGGTAAATCGGGCAGCACCTGGCTGGCGCCCTTTTTGCTGAAGGGTGGCGCGCAGATTGAGGAGATCCGCAAGGGCAAGGCCAGTCTGGAGGAAATATTTGTGGAACTGATGGAGGACGAAAATGCTGCATGACATTGGTACGATCATAGGCAAGGACCTGCTGGAAACCTTTTCCAGTCGCGGGTCGCTAAAATCCGGCATCCTTTATTTGGCCATCCTGGTGGGAGTGATCGGGGTGGTAATGCCGCTGAATGCCGGGTTGGACTGGCTGAATGATCCCCTGGTGGCGGTGATGTGGGCCTGGTTCCCGATCTTCCTACAGATCAGCGTGGTGACAGATTCTTTCGCCGGCGAGCGTGAGCGCAACACCCTGGAGACCCTGCTGGCCAGCCGGCTTTCGGATCAGGCCATCCTGCTGGGCAAGATCAGCGCGGCGGTGCTGTATGGCTGGGGCATTTCGGTGGTGGCCAACCTGGTGGCGGTGGTGACAGTCAACCTGAGCGCCCACACATCTACTTTCCAGTTCTACCAGCCGGAGATCTACCTGCTGCTGCTGTTGCTGCCCCTGCTATTGGGCTGGCTGATGGCCAGCGTGGGTGTGCTGCTTTCACTGAATGCCCCCACGGCGCGGGCGGCCTACCAGCGTCTGAGCCTGGTGCTGGTGGCGGTGTTCATCCTGCCCAACCTGGTGTTCAGTTTTGGCGGGCCAGCTTTGCAAACAAAGATCCTGCAGTTTTTTGACGGGGTGGATATGCTGGGGCTGGCCATCGGGGCAGGCATTGTGGTGCTGGTGCTCAACGTGGGCGTGACCCTGCTCGCCATGCGCCGCTTCCAGCGAGCGCGGCTGATCCTGGAGTAAACAATATTCCTTTTTCCTCTCCCTTCCGAATCCTATCGCAGGGGCGATGGGGTGAGGACTCATGACGCATAGTAACGTCCGCCTGAGTTTTTCAGGAGAAAAACGAAGGCGTGTAAACCTCAAGGAAGACTCATGCTTCATTTGAGGTTTACTAGGTCGCTCTTGGCTAACGTGCATGGTAGTGCCAGCAGGTAGGGAGTCTTATTTTTATCTTTGAGGAGAGGTTAGTGGGGTGCAATCTCCCTTTTTCCTCACCTCTCTGAGGGGAGGCAGGTGGGGAGTCTTCCTCCCCTTCCGAATCCCGGCAATCGTAGGGCGGCTTTGTAAGCCGCCGATCTTTCCTCTCCCTTGACGGGAGAGGATAAAGGTGAGGGTGAAAGTGTGCCGGGGCTGGCGTCAATCATTCCTTATCAGGGGAGAGGCAAATAGGACAAGGGACTTGACATGGCACGAAGCGTGCAACATAATCCTTTAAGAGTAACAGGAGGTCCCTTGATCAACGGATGTGATGTCAGCCATGTCAATGGCAAAAATATCAACTTTAACCAGATGCGGGCGGCGGGCGCCGAGTTTGTCTACATTAAGGCGACCGATTTTGACCTGGCGGACGGGGTGGACCCCTGTTTTTACCAGAACATGGTGCGCGCCAAAGGAGCCGGGCTGGCCATCGGCGCCTATCACCGCTGGCGGCCGGATAGCAAATACGGGGTGCAGGAGCAGTGCGCCCTGTTTTACAGCGTGGCGGGTGGCTTGTTTGACCTGCCGCCGGCTATTGAGGCCAATGAGGGCGGCAATCCCAAATCGTTGTGGACCGCGCGCATGTTTGGCATGCTGACCCGCACTGAGGAATACTTTGGGCGGCGGCCGATCATCTTTACCCCCTATGATATCTGGCGCCTGCACTGCAACAATAACGAATGGCCCAGCCGCTACCCGATCTGGATCGTCTACTACAAGGGCGGGGATACACCCAAACTGCCGACCATGTGGAAGACCTGGAACCTGTGGCGCTATTCCGCCACCGGCAGTGCCGTCCAGTACGGGCTGGACCCGAAGGAAACCCGCTATGCCAATTTGGATTTGTTCAATGGCAGTTTGGAGGAGCTGAAGGGGATGTGAAATACCTTATTTAATAGTAGTGAAGATTGAACCACTTGGGGATAAATTTGATAATTGATAGATATAAAACTTTGTTATATCTACAGTCCTCCACATAAAATTTTTGTTTCTGCTAAAAATTATTCTAGATAAAAAAACCAAAGACTTTCAAAACAGGACTACTATTTAACAAATAATGACTAATACCCATTCTGCTAACAACCGCTTAATGAGTCTTATAGGCAATTTATTACATTAATAATTATATAAAATAAGCAAAATAGAATTGTGAATAAAAAAGTTGAATCAAAAATAAAAGAATGGGTGAATAAATATAGATCTTTAATTTTAAGTTTGAATAATTCAGAAAGATTAATATTATTTATCGAAAATCCAAACACTTTGAATGGATCATTAAAATGAAATTTTATTTTCTTATTACCTGCTTGATATGACATCCTATGAAAAAAAGGTATTCCGCCAACAAAATTACATTTTAGTAGCTCGCTATCTTCAATTTCACAGCCCCTCTGTTTTATTATTGTGACTAATGCTCGATTACGAAGTTCAATAGACCATATTATAACTGTTATAAGTAACAGGAAAACAGGCTTCCACCACGCAGGCTCGCTTGAAACTATAAAAAAACCAACAGCAGTAATAAAAAAACTAAAAGAGATTAGCCGAATATTAGCAAGAGTATTGAAATAAGTATAAAGTGCAGAATATTCAGCAACTGTTATTTCATGTATTTGCTGTTTAATATTTTTCATCACTAATCCCCGTTTTCATAATGAAAATGGCTGAGTTATGAGGAACATTAATTATTATATGGCCTTTAATTGATTTAGTGTAGAATCATAAATAAATGAAAAGTGAAAAAGTTGAAAATACCTTACCTAGAATAATCAAAGTTAATTCGGATTATCACAGAACAAAGATTCCAATTGAAACAAAACGGCTTTGCTCATGTGCTCAAAATAATTTAAATTGTTTAAGTGGGAAAGATTGGCTAAAATGTCAAATTGGTGTATGGCAATTCTTCTATGAGAGCCGAGATATTAGGGATAAAAATTTACATCCAGCCACATTTCCAATATCGTTGGCAAAAAAGGTAATAGGTTTATTTACTCATGAGGGGGAGTTGGTGCTTGATCCTTTTGTTGGTAGTGGAACAACATTAGTGGCATCTCAAGATTTAAATAGAAATGCCGTTGGATTTGACCTTAATGAAAATTACATAGATTTATGCAATGAACGACTAAAAAGTAACAACCTCTTCAACAAAGCCCAACAAGTTGCCATTCATGATGATGCGTTATATATTTCGAATTATTTTGAACCTGATTCCATTAAGTTAATATGGACCTCTCCCCCATATTCAAATCTATTGAACCGCAAACGAAAAAATAAATCAAGGCGTGATAGAAACAATGAGCAACTACACAAAATAGAACAATATTCACAAGATCCAAGAGATTTGGGAACAATGGCCCTTGATCAATACACATCAGTTATGGGCGAAATATTTGGAAAACTATTACCCTTATTAAAAATTAAAGGTCATTGTGTAATAAATGTGCCTGATATGTGGTGGGAAAACGAAAGAATTACAATTCACCTTTCACTAATTAACGAATTTCGTAAAAGGGGCTATGAACTTAGAAACACAATTATTTGGGACAGAACAAATATTGTTAATAGAATTGGTATTTTTGGGTTTCCCAGTAACTACATCACAATGGGAACTACTTTTGAATATTTACTAGATTTTTGGAGGCCACCAGGCTAATGGTTATTTATTCTAAGGAAACCCTGATAACTGCTCTACAAAAAATTCGAGATCGAGGATGGATACCAAATGCTAGACCTGGAAATGTGGGTGGTGTGGGCAATACCCTCGAAGATCTCTTGGGAATTGAGGAAAATAATTTGCCAATTCCAAATGCAACAGAATGGGAATTAAAATCACAAAGAGCTCAAACCGGAGCCCTAAACACTTTATTCCACATGGAACCATCTCCACGAGGTGTAAAATTTGTCCCCAGGATTCTAATACAAAAATATGGATGGAGACATCAATTAGCAGGTATTCAATATCCTGAAAGTGAAATGAGTTTTCGGCAAACAATAAATTGCCTTGATAGAAGTGACAGGGGATTTAAAGTTGATGTTGATAAAATTAATAGCAAAATTTTAGTAACCTTTGATTCAAAAAAGGTTGACCCGAGGCATTCTGCCTGGCTAAAAAACGTTGAGGAGCGAGCAGGTTTAGGTGAATTAAATCCACAGCCTTACTGGGGATTTAATGATCTGTTTCATAAAGCTGGAACAAAACTTCTAAATTGTTTTTATGTGCAGGCTGATGTTATGAAACAAAACGGCAAAGAATTTTTTTACTATAAACGTATCCTAATTCTTCAAGATTTTAACCTTGGTGATTTCATTAGAGCTATAGAAACTGGAGATGTGTTGGTTGATTTTGATGCTCGCTCTGGGCATAATCACGGAACTAAATTCCGATTACGTCAAGAAGCAAGACCAAGACTATACCACCATATTTTAGAAATTTAGGATATTTGGGAATTATTAAAATGAAATACATAGCAACAGGAAGGGTTCATCCTGAAAGAGCCAATGTAAACTTTCCAGCAATTGAATGGAATATTCCAGAAAAAGGTCGTGTTGTTGTTAATTGTGATTCATCGCAAATATCTGTTTCTATGGACTTATCAACAATTGATGGGTGGGCTACCGCATATAATGTTGCAGGTAATTTTGCGAGCATGATCATTGGTGCTCTAGGCTTTTCTTTAGGTTCAGGTTATTCTATTGAGATCACTCAGGTAATTAAAGAAGATGGAACACCACTTGTGTTCGGTGTTCGTCAGTATGCTGAGAATCCAACACGGACACTTGGGTTCGACCCATTTATCCCTATATTTACGCGAGCATTTAACCTTTCAAATCATGATATCTTTTTTAGGTTAGCATTGATTGATTTTCTTCGTGCAATCAATGATGTAAATGATTGCGCAATGTATTGTTATAGGGCAATAGAAAGCATAAAATCTGCATTTGTTTTTGCATCTGGGAATGATAGTTGGGATGAAATGCACCTTGCTCTAGGATCAGACAAAAACACCATTGAAAGTAAGATCAAATCATTCGCTGATCCAATTCGCCATGGTAATTGGGTTAATGCAAAAGTAACTGATGGTAAGACTAGGTGGGAAATGCTTGAAATTACTAAGGATATTCTATGGAAATACCTTAACCTTAAGATTCCTGAAGAGGTCTAATGCAATAGGTTAATTGAACTCTATTTGTTAATGTAACAATAGATACACAGATTATTCATTGTTCCTTTTAATAAGACTGATATTTTTAAAAGGAATTGACCTTTGTTAAAATATTTGTTCGGTTTTACTCATTCTCAGTTAAGATCTGTTTTGATAATACTAATAAATTCTAGAGGGTAGGCAAGATTCTAGACATTCCTAGTTGTGGTGATGGGTATTTTATTGACTTGCATTATTAGTATTGTGGATACAACCCATTCGAGAACAATTTGAACATAAGCTATATAATGGAATTTTTAGAAGGGAAAGATGGTAATTAGCAGGTTTCCAAAAACCTGTTATAAATTTACCCCCTTATCATGAACAACTATTCAAAAGGCTTCAACAAACCCGAAGTAGCCAGCCCGCTTTCAGGCTGGCGTAAGGGGCGCCCGCGCGGATGCAGGAGCTGCCTGGCGATCCTGTTGTTGTTGCCGCTGCTGCTCTATTTACTGGCGCCACTGGGCACCCGGCTGCTGATCCTGGGCATTGACCGGACGGCGGACGGATCCTGGGCCGGGCGCAGCGACACGCTCATGCTGGCCAGGGTCAACCCGCTGCTGCCGACGGTCAAGCTGCTGTCCATCCCGCGCGACCTATGGGTGACCATCCCGTTCAATGGTGAAAACCGGATCAACACTGCCCACTTCTTTGCCGAAGCGCTGACCGCCGGGACAGGCCCTTCGCTGACCATGGAGACCATCCGCGAGAATTTTGGGGTGCCGGTGAAGTATTACCTGCGTTTTAAGGTGAACGGGTTTGCCGAGCTGATTGACGCAATGGGCGGGCTGACGCTGACCCTGAAGGAACCGATGGCGGGGCTGCCGGCCGGCAGCCACTGGCTGGATGGCTCTCAGGCATTGGCCTTTGTGCGCAGCCGGTCGGGCAGTGATGATTTTGCCCGCATGCGCCAGGGGCAGGTGTTCATGGCCGCCTTTGCCAGGCAATTGCTCAACCCGGCCACCTGGTCGCGTGTGCCATACATGCTGACCAAGGTGATGGCGGCGGTGGATAGCAACCTGCCAATCTGGCTGTGGCCGCGGGTGGTGACCTCGTTTGCGTTTGCTGGCATTTTTGGCTTTGAGACGCTGGTAATTGACCGCAGCATGGTGACGCCCACTGTGACCTCCGAAGGGGCGCAGGTGCTACTGCCCAACTGGGGATTGATTTTGCCCTTTGTGGGGGAAAATTTTTAGAGCCGTTAAGATGAATGAGTGAGTGCTCAGTTAAGAATCAAGAACCCCACCTAACCTCCCCTTGGAAAGGGGAGGAAGCGTATGACCCCACCAGTCATTGCCTTGGTGAGGGGAGGAGACTAACTCTATCCTGGATTCAAATGCCAGGTAGAGCCTAATAAATTAAAGCTATTCCTCCCCCTGGTACTCTTCAGGGGGAGGCAGGTGGGGGTCAAGAAATGACTTGCATAAACTCCTGAGATATTCCACAATTTGTGCCAAATCCTGATAGATTTCTGAATTGGTGAACCGCACAATCCGGTACCCGCGATGTTCAAGGAACCGGGTGCGATCAGCATCCTGTTCGGGCTGGTCGGTATGTGTTTCCCCATCCACCTCGATGATCAATTTCATTTGGGGTGAGTAAAAGTCAACGATGTACGGTTTTATCACATGTTGACGCCGAAATTTCACCCCTTCCATTTGCCTTGCCCGTAGTTCAGCCCAGAGTTTCAATTCTGCCGGGGTCATGTTTGTCCGCAAATCCTGTGCACGACTGACATACAGTTGATGGCGGGCATTGGCAAGGTCAGGCATATTGGGGAGTATACAACAAAGAAATCCCGCCTAACCTCCCCTCTATTGGAGAAAGAGAATAAGACTCCCTACCTAACCTCCCCTCAGAGAGGGGAGGAATGATTCACTAGGTAACTAGAATAACAAGGGGTTGGTTATTCACCCATGACGAGGACTTCGGCCACGCGTTCCCGTTCGCGCACCTGATCCCAGTCCACAAAATAGATAAAGCCAAAATCGCCCAGGCTGAGCTTGCCTTTTTCCAGGATGATGGTTTCGCTGCGGCCAAAGAAAACGGAGCGCAGGTGGGCATCCGTGTTGAGGCTGCCGCGCTCGGTCTCACCGGGGTGGGACAGGGCGAACTTGATGTGTTCGGGGCCGGGGTGGTGATACTGGCCTTCGGTGCGGCAGGTGGGGATGAGTTTTTCCATGATCTCCATCAGGTCGACCTGCAGAAATTCGCGCCCGAAGTAATTGACATCGTGCGAGCATTCCTGCAGCATGACCGAACAGGTGGTGTGATGGGAGAAAACGGTCACCAGCCCGTTCTGGATGCCAGACTCGGCCACGATCTCTTTTACCTCTTTGGTAATGTCATGAAAACAGGGCATATGATCGTGGGATTGCAGTTTGATCTTTTTAATTACAGTTGCCATTTTATAGGTCCTCCATGGGTTGCGGATGAAATGATGTGATGCACAGGGCAGGGCAAATGCGGTTGGGAAGAGAAATCACCGCAGCCACTGCATATGGTATTGTATGTTCCGGGCGGGGTTCTGTCAATGGTATTTATTAAAAGACAAGAATAACGTTACTATATTGACAAAGTAATGACAGAAATAACAAAAAAAGTATTGCTTTTTGCTATGGAAATGCGCTATACTATAGGTGTTATCGAACAATCGTGTGTTCGCAAAGATAACAATTAGCGGTATTATCAGAGAACGATCTGCGGCTGAGTCTGGTGCATCACGAATTTCTTTTTCTATCACAATAAGGAGATATAAAAGAAACAGGAATGCCAACAGTTCAAAAAGCAAGGATCAGGACACCATTTTTTGAGACGGGGGTAAAGAATTACATCTATGGCGATGCGGTGTTGGCATACGCGCAGGCCGTGGATGCTGCCGCAGCCACCTATGACATTGATATTTTATTTATTGCCCCCTACACCGAGATCCGCAGGGTGGCTGAGAATACCAGCCGGCTGATCGTGTTTGCACCCTACATGGATACCTTGCGCCCGGGGCGCGGAATTGCGGATGTGCTCCCGGAGGCCATCAAAGCCGCGGGTGCCAGGGGGGTGGTTTTGAACCATTGTGAACGACCTATGACCCTTTCCGCCATCCGCAAGACGATTGAGCGCGCAAACGAGCTGGAGCTGCTCACCTTCTGCTGTGCGGATTCGATCCCGGAGGCAAAGGCGATCGTGCAGTTCCATCCGGATATCATCAACCCCGAACCGAGCGAATTGATCGGCGGCAGTGAGTTTTTTGTAAAGCTCGCGGACAGTGTTCGGCG
>ERZ795054.2941-NODE-2941-length-13851-cov-4.507031_pt1 | contig 13851 bp, 7 predicted proteins | sample MGYA00375138_ERZ795054 | MGnify/ENA primary metagenome ERZ795054 (study PRJEB30183, sample SAMN05720215) | anaerobic digester metagenome | isolation source: active sludge of municipal wastewater-treating anaerobic digesters | place: USA | collected 2014-12-23 ...
AAACCGTGGTGGATCGCTGCGCTGGTCTCCTGGGGCATCGCGCTGTTCGAGTACTCGGTCCACACCCAAGTCCACCATAAATGGACAAACTATTCTTTCTTTAACCAAATCAGCGGCCTAACGATTTTATACCTGTCCATCAAAAGTCATGGACTGATGGACAACTCAAGTCCCCTTTGTCCATTTTCTTAATAGGCGTAGATTCCGGCTGACCTTGATTGCCCCGCGTTAGCCTTCAGGTTTTTCGACCTCGATCTTTCATGAGCTTAATTGGAAGCGCATGTAACGTGTGCCATGAGTATGGAATGATGGAGACTTAACTCCGTCAACACCAAACTCAGCCACACGCAGCCCTTCTTGGGTCCAAATCCCCCACTTGGTATGGCACTGCGGGCAGGATGCAGAGAATGAACAATCCCCGCTCTCAAAACTAAACATAGCTGCTTCTCCGCATTCCCTACAATGGGACAACTGTTTCAGTCCTTCAACACAGTTAAGAATCTCTGAACGAGTAGTGTCGTTTATCTCTGCCGTTGGCAGCCATTCCTGTAACTGCTGATATTCGTCAATATCAAGAGGTCTGGGCATAATGAAATCATGATGCCCGATGCTGTGTACAAGCCCCTTTGATTTCAGCCAGTCGCTAGCCTGCCTAGGGAGCTTCCTAATGGGTTTAGCATATAGGTCAAAAATAGGTCGCCAGACAAATGATTCAATCAGCAAGCGAATTTTTTCTAGACCAAAAAAATCTAATGGACTGAGAGACAGGGTTTTAACATTCGGCGCCACATCGGGCAGTAAAAAATCGTCTGGCTTCAGCATTGCCACAAGGACACGGTGTTCAGCGTTGTCTTTTTTATTCTGGATTAAATCTGGCATTATGGCCGTCACGATCACCAGCCTAAGTTGATCATACTCCAAACACCATTCGTCGTGACTGCGATAAAAGCGCCCTGACTTTCCAGCAAAATCGAATGCATTGCCTGTAAGCCGAATAGATTTAAATTCCGTCATCACGCGACGACATAGCATTCCAATATAAATCACATAGTCGTCAAACAATTGCTTGTTGCGATTCATTACGTCCTGCGGGGTAGCTGGTTTTTCAGCAGTGCGCTTCTGGTATAACCGCCAAAAAGTACGTAGGTGGCGATAGTGTTGGTCGTGCTGAAGGATGTTTGTTTCGCGAAGTTGTTCGGGTACGTTTGCATTACGAGGCACTCGGCCATATAGATCCCCATTTCGCAGCACACTAATCTGTTTGCGGAGTTCCCCAATAATCTTTAATGAATATCTAGAAGCCTCTAGCAAGCGCTCTGTCTCATCATCTGTAAAAGCCTCTCCCCAAAGTTTGCAGAGCGATTTACGCAATCTGTAATCAAGATGCTCTGCTGCTCCTAAGCGCAGGGCATCCTGATATTGCCGCTCTAACCCAGCAACCTCTTTTTCCCGGAGCCGCAAATACGAGTCGAGTTTCTCTAATAACCGCACATATACACGGTTCTCATATATAGCCCATTCATCCTCGCTGAATAGCGCGAGAATGCGCTTTGGCTGGATGCCGGACAGCGTACGGCGATACCAATCTTCCGAATGCCTTGCTAAATAAGTTATTGCGCTTGGTGAAACCTTCCTCGCTCGAGACAATGGAGATACTTCCGGCTGGTAGTGCATACTCATACGCGGCCGTTGGTTAATTTCTCGTAGATGATTAATCCGCTCACGCAATACCTTTTCCAGATCACTCAATTCTGCAAGCTCGCCAACGGATGCTGGAATCAGAGGAGAAACATCCTTCTCACCGTCTCGAACCTTTTGTGCAATCTTTGCTAAGGCTGGCACAAGTAAATCGCGTGTAACTGCGAGTGACTCATTTGGCTCAATAGCATCAAACGAGCCAGAATGGTTGCCAACTTGGCAGACTGCTCGCCCATCCTGAAGTAAGGGGCTACCAGCAAGCAGTGGGATATCGCCGTTAAATACGGCACTTTTCAATAAACGATAGCGCCCAGGAGCGATTTGTATCGGCAGTTCTACCTCCCGCCCCTCGTAGCGATCGAAAACCCTCATCCTCCGCGCTCCAAGCGCTTAATGTCTTTCTCAATAGCCATTAGACAGCGCTCAGGCATGCCACTTGGAAATAGCTCCCCCCAGACTTCGTTAAGCGCATTTTCGACATTGCGCAAATCTTCTGACTTAACGTCATAACGACCAGTTACCTTGCCCGCTCTAAACATGCGCGTTGCCAGCAAGTGATCCAAGGCCATCTCGTAGGTTCCACCCGCCGCCTTTACAACTGGTAGGAAATGGAGCGCTTGGCGTTCTAGGCGATTCCCCCAACCCAAAGAAAACTGCTGTTCAAGAACACTGGTCAGCTTGCTTTCGCCAACAAACGCAAGCATTTGGGTCGCCTCTTCACGATAGGACCTTTGTGCCTTAGCGAAGGCAGCCCTCAGGCTTGAGGCAGAGTAAGTTGCCTGCGCCATTCCCTTACGTGGCTCGAACTGTTGCTCCCTATGTCGTGAATGCAGTTCCATCACAAATGCTCGGTCATGAGTTTTGTCCGCAAGTTCGTTAGTAGTCTCGTCCTGATTCGCAGTACCGATAAACCAAACGTTATCCGGCAACAGAATCTCGCGTCCCCCGAGAAGAAGCTTGGGGGCATTAGCCGGTGCTGATTCCATAAGCGGTATGAAGCGGTCTCCAGACTCTTTCTCAAGCGCTGACAAGAAGTCTGCAAAATACTGTTCTGGGCGAGACAAGTTCATTTCATCAAGCAGGATCACATTTATGCGATCGCTCGCGCATGGAGTTTGGGCTTTGTAAAGCGCCTGGAGACAGTCCTTCTCGTAGTAACGTCTCTCAAAGGCGTTGTAATGGCCCAGGAGATCAGCGCGATCGCGCCAACCAGCCTGGATAGCGATATCTTTGCACTCACCACCTACTACTTTTGCAAAAGCCTTCGCCAGACTTGTCTTCCCAGTACCACTTATCCCCTGCAAAACATGCAATTGACTCATCGCCAAGCCACCAACGAACAACTGTAGGTCGCCAAGATTGAAGAACAAAGGATTTTTGGGCTGAGTCGTAGCGATCCGTTCTCGAAGTTCTTCTGTAAACAACTTCAAGTCATCGACCTGTTGAACGGAGGCTTGCAAGAGGAACGCAGAGTCGCGGTCCATTCGACTTAGCTCAGGGAAAGCGCCCTGGTGGTCTTGGTCTTCAGTAAGCCCCTTTATCCGACTCTCAAGATCTCGCAGCCCAGCATTCATGAGGTCATTGTTCTTCTGTAGCAAGCGCTTCTCAAGCTCCCAATTTTCCCTCTCCATTACCCCCATGCGATCGCGGTGGTTCTGTCGCCTTAAATCTTCAAGCTCAGGCCGAAGATTGCGTAATTCCTCCTCCAGCCGATCGCGATCCGCACGCAGAGCATCAGTATCATCGCGCGATTTCGACTCTTCAAGATCCCGAATTTGACGATCTCTCTGACGCACCTGACGACGAAGTTCATCCAACTCTTCAATTAAAATCGAGGGCTCACGGCCATCCAGTTGCTGCTCAATATCCCTGTATTCGTCGAGACGTTGGTTAATTTCATCGTTCTCTTCGTACAAAGCTGATATACGTTGCTCAAGTGTCCTAATCGACTCGGTTCGCCTATCCAGCTCGTTTTGAAGTTCTACCTGAACTTGTTGACGAATCATATCGGCAAGCTTTTCTGCGGTTTTCTGCTCACGATGAAATGCTTTCCGTGCTTGCTCAAACGCACCTTTGGCCGCTTCCAGTTGCGCCAACTCCTCATCGAGTGCGTTTTGCTGCTCCGACAAAGCTTGGAGTTGTTTGCTGAGGAGCTCTTCCATTTCCCGTTGCGCCTTGTCGCGCATCGTATGCATTTCCACCTGCAGATTGAGCCGTTGAGCAGCTAATTCCGCTAGCTCAGTCTGCAGCTCCTTCATCGCTTCGCGATGTTCTTTTATAAACCCGAGAGACGCGTTTTCCTCCCGAATAGAAATAGCTGCGCTTTGCTTTAGCAATGCCGCCTCTTGAGCTTTGCTGAGTTCGTCTCGCCTCTTGATCTCGGATTCCTGGCTCTCTAGTTCAAGAGCTCGTAACTCAAGTTCATTTGCCTTGGCATCAAGCTCTCGACCTTTTTTCTGATATTCATTTGCGCTGGAGGTTGCATTCTCGATGGCTTGGGAGACGTTCTTTCCCAATTGCATAAATGTGGAGAGCACTTGCTGAAACTCCAGCCTGCGGTCTTCCGGGAAAGCCAGATACAAATCCTCAAAAAGGCTCTCATTCCATTCTGGCTTTTCGATTTGCAAGACATCAGCCCCATTCTGAATCGCTGATAGCAGTCCATTGAGCTTAGCGGTCGATTTTTGCGGCGAAGGTGTCGTTTGCTGCGGGATTTGAGATGAATACTTATTCTTGTTTTTTGCCATGATTAGTACCAAGGTTGAAACAATGCCATCCACTGGATAGCAAAACGTGATTGACGAACAACTTCTTCTGATGAGTACTTTCTACCGGATGCGTGACCACTGGCTTTATTCCGGAAGTCTGCCAACAAGGGCAGATCCTCAAGACTTAATGCCAAGCAATCCAGTGTGCGGAATGGATGATCGCGGTGCTCTGCAGCGCAACAGACAGCTCCTGCCAACAATGCCTTGAGCGGCCTATCCTGTGTGCGAATAGCATCCGAAATTGCCTTAAGCGGTTGCCCCGCCAATTGGTCAATGAGTCTCGGTGATACCGCAGACAGCTTTAGATTCTGAAAAATGTCCTTTGCTTCAGAGGGCGCCCAATTCTTGCGAGGCCACGATCGAGTATCAATAGGCCAACGCTGAAGCATCCATTTCAGAACCGCCTCTAGCAGGTTATGGGCCTCTCCCACCAACGTGGCCATATCTTCCCCATTAACCCGCGACTGCCCTTCAACTTTTAACGTTTGTCGCAACAACCGGGCTAGATGCTCTCGAATCAGCGAGTGCTTCATTACAAAGGGATAATCCCTCCACAACGCGAGTTCAGCATTTTCATCAACTTGTCGGAGCCATTCCTCCGCAGAGCAGCCCTCGTCTGGCGCTCCTACCAATTTCTGCATTCGTTGGATTAGGCCTGGGTTTCTTGGCGCGATATCCAACAAAGGCTCGCGCAGCCAACTTGCCGCACGACGCAAGCGAAATGGATCACTTACCAACCATGGCTGAGGCTCTCCCTCATCTCGATATAACTCACACAGAAGATACATCGGCGTGGGTTCTGTGCTTATAGTTTCGATGGATTGAAAATCCAGACCGAAATCTAAAGACGAATCAAGCCTACGAGCTGCTGCCAAATCTCTACGATAAGCACGGTAAGCGACCGTTATTGCACCAATATCCGATGAGGGCATACGTATGACCGAAGGTAAAACAAATGGTCTCTCCGTCCATCCTCGTTCGCGATTCACGAGAAACTCTGGTCGTCCCTTATCACCAAGACTCTGAGGCCGAATCTCCGGGAGTTCAGTAACAAAGCGTGGTAACCACCCTCCAGTAATCGCATCTTGAAACGCGTATCCGATTTTGAGTCTCAACCGGCTGTCCTCAGCATCGTCCAGCACAGCCTCGCCAGCGGGTGTAATTTTCATCCCATTGGTTAGCCAACCATTGGGCTGCAACTGGGTATGGATAATGTAGCGGACAAGCTCAGGATCAAGAGCCAGCATGTCTCCGATTTCCGAGACTTCACGTTGCCCCGCGCGAATCAGTCCAAGAATAGCCTCTTGAAAAAGATTAGCTCCTAAGCGCTGGTCATCTGCCGGAAACAATACCTTCCATGCAAAAACCGGCCAAAGCAAGCTTTGCTTGCCATCAAGCCAAACCTTCGGTGGCACATAGAGATAACGATCAGCGAACAACACCATGCTTTCCTTCACAAAGAGCCAGGAATGCCGCGAGAGCCGGAACAGCTATCTCTGCCCCCCCTCCTGTTGCCATGGCTTTATCTCCCACGGCTATGAGCAGGCTTCGCTGACGGCTCATTGCAACGTTCATACGATTGCTTAAGCGCAGGTGTCCGTACTTACTATTTGCTGCTTTCTCGTAAAATTCGCGGGAAGTCTCCCCAAGCGGCAATCGCTTGTTGTTAGCTCGCACAATCGAAAGGAGCACGATATCGAATTCCTTACCCTGGAAAGCATCAACGGTACCAATCCGCAGCTTTTCCTCCCCAGTAGGCGTCAAACGCCAGGATTCGGCCACCTGCCATGCGCCAGTTTCGGAATGACGTTCAGAAATCCCCAAGTTACTTAGTTCCTCAAAGATCACGTCACGCTGCGCGCTATAAAAAGTAATGACCCCAATCGAAACTTCAGGCTTGCAGTGCTCAAGAAGACGTTGCACCTCGTATGCAATTACCTGTGCTTCAGCCATGCGGATACGACTGCTACCCCGACGCCCTTCGGTACCGCTGCTTAGCGGCATGTCCAGCCAAGCACATACAGCATTCTCATAACCCGAGATGTCGCTCATAAAGTCGGATGCATCACGCCCTGGCAGGAGAGCTGGCAGGCCTTCCTTTTCATAGAACTGCTTACTCACGAAATTCCCAAGAATGGGGTGCATGCGGAATTGCCTATCAAGCATCACGACGCGAGGGAAGCCATCTTTTGCCGTACGGTCTTTTAACTGGTTCCAAAGCCGCTCAAAGAGACTCTGGGCAAACGCTTTACGTTGCTCATTACTAAGATCGTGAGTTTCGGCAAGCTCATCTTCAACCTCCGGCTCCAGGAGGTGTGGCAGTTGCCGATGATCGCCGACCAATACCACTCGCCTACCGGCCATGGATATGGGAATGAACAAATCGAGAGGGTTGGCTCTTGCTGCCTCATCGATGATTACAGTGTCAAATACGATCCCATGATCGCCAATCACGCTTAAAGCCTTAAGATTGGCCATGTCTACGCTAGCCGACTGTTGGCATGTTGCCCCTACGATCGTGGCGTACTCTCGAACGGTTTGCCGAGTACGTGAAGGATGATGGAGAAACGTATCGCGATATCGAGTTAACACGCTGCTGACACCAAAACGCGTACTCTTGATTTTCTCAGCGAGAGCCTCTTCAATCGCTCCAATTAAGCGTAACCCTTCAGCATCAAGTTGATGACGAATAGCTGGCGGGCGGAAATCTGGCAACAACGCATCAATGATGCGATCCCGAAGTTTGGCTGCTTCCAATGCCTCTACTTCGTCAAGTAGAGCCCTTTCTTCAAGCTCCGCCAGCGAGGCGAGATCTAAAGGAGATACTTGAATTCCAGATGACAGGATCGCCAATCTTGCTGCGGCAGCCCGATCCGATCCATCGTCAGAGAATCCAACCGGAGTAACCCGGATAGCGCGCGCTGCTTTAAGGGCAAGGCGCCGACCATAGTTTATTCCAGCCAAATCTCGGCTCACAACGTGTGGCGATTGGCGTGACGTCTGTTCGCGATATTGGAGCCACTCATCTTGCAGCATTCGTGGAATACGAATCCGATGGTCGTGTTCCAGCTTCTGCAAACTCTTATCAACATCAGCAAGATATTTGAGGCGCTCGCCAATATCGAGCTGAGCGTGGCGGAGAGTCGCCAAATCACGATGGAGTTCACGCAATAAACCAACATGAGCTTCTCTCGCACCCCGCTCCTCTAGAATAGAGTCCAATTGTCGGTACTTTTTTTCGCACCATTGCTGGACAGGATCGGCTTCGTCTCCTGATCTGTTCGCCCCGACCTTTATGGGAGGCAAATCGAACACCTGAGTGCGTTCCAGTGCATTTTCAACGGCATCGTGTTGAAAGCTGGTAATAAGCACTTGATGCTGTAACCCGGCCTCACCGCCCAACTCGCCAAGCCTTCTGCTTAGAGCGGCAATCACCTGTGTCTTCCCGGTTCCAGGAGGGCCGATAATCAATGCTACGTCTGGCGTTTCAAGCGCCATACGAATTGCGTCTATTTGTTTATCGGTCGGCTTACCTGATTTGAAGCAAGCCCGAGCAGAGCGGCTCATTGGCTCAACGTGGGCAGGGCGTGGGACAGGAACATTCACCCCTTGAAGGATGTAACGTAACTTAATGGAGCGAGGTAGCGTGTTAATGTTTTGAAGCGCTCTTTGTCGGCGTTCTTGTACCGTACGATCTCCCGCAAGGGAGAGGTATAGGAAGCCATTCTCAGGGGGAACGGAACGATCCGACTCAATTACCACTGCACTTCGCTCAAAGCGAGGCCAGCCTCTGAAACGACGGCTATTGTCAGCCCGGTTCAAATCCTGATAACGCGAAGCCCCCCAGTCCGGAAGATTGCTACCAACCTCTAGAGCTACAGAGGCATCGTTCTCCAAATCTTGCCAAGCCAAACGAAAAGCAGCCAAATCTGTTTGGTCCACATAGAAGCGCCAAGCTCCCCCTACCTGATACGCCTCCTCTCGTTTCTTGTATTGCAAAACACCCAGAGCGGCCGCTTGACGCAAGGACTTCTGCCATTCTTGTTCACTGTATTTTTTCCACAGATCGACATAGTCCCCATTACTCTCGATGGCCTGCCGTAACACCGCCTGCTGGCTCTCACCCATGAGCTGAGTAGCGACAGATACATCCACAAAGCGGATGCACCCCTGCACCAAGCTCCAGGAATCAATTTCCTGGGCGGTTCGAGAAACCCGATTAAGTAGTACCCGGCCGTCTGGCTGCATTTGCAGATAGGCACGCCAAGAAGCGCCAATTATTTGCCAGTTGCTTGGCGACGCAGATTCGAAGCGAACAGCGGCGAGTCGCTGCGGGTCACCATCAAAAAGAAATTCTCTGGCGCACCAGCCCACTGCTAGCGAAACATCGGCTCGTTCAATAAGAGCAGCCTGCGATAACTGTTCCGCAATTTTTTCATCAACGCAGATTTCGAGAGGGGTAACCAATGGCACCCAATCTGCCGGTTCCGCACATTGGAGGCATAGGTTGCCACCTCTAGAACTTCGCAGTACCCACGGCAACTCTTTGCGTTCCAAACGGATTTCAATCCCAGCCGACTGCGGCCTCACTTCAACCGGTGTTTCTCCCTGACTTAACCAACAAGTGCCTGAATCACTCCATAGCTTCGTTTCAGCATTCAACTGCCAATTGGGAGTGGACGAACCTGAATGTTCCAACGAGACAACAAATACTTGGGAATTCAGCAAGGGGAAATCTGCGACTCTCATTTGACCCTCACCACTTGAAACGCCAGGCAGCGTGAAGTGCTTTCGGATCACCAATGTGCAGTGAAATCCATGAATCTTTCTTGGAATCTGCCGGAAGCAAAAATGGCTTACGTAGCTTGTGCTCGCCACTTCCATTGCTGCCCACCACGGTGATAGGAACGGAGGAAGTGGGCGTGACCAGCAGCCCTCTCTCATCTAGGAGCAACTTGCAGATGACCGGGCTTTCAGCATACCTCGCAGTCCCGACTGGAGATGAATGCAGCTCCACATCGTGGATTTTTCGTACGAGTTGGAGGTCATCTGTGGGCATCCACTGATCCCTCAGTGATGCTCCTTCGCCCAAGTCAGATAGGGGTGCGAAAACATACTGACGCATCAGAATGCAGCTATCAGCAGTTAGTACATATCCGCAAAATGGGCACTCTGATCGTGGATTAAATATGAAGCTGCTTCCACAACCTTGGCCTGCATCACAATCAACCAACAGCATTTCAGCTGCTTCAAGGGCCTCTGCCCAAGCCGCCATAGACGGCCGTTCGCCTGGATCAACCAGCCCAGCATTGAAGCATTGTTCGAAGAGATTGCGGAGGCGCAAGCTTAAGACTTGGTCTCTTGGCAGTCCCTTAGTGGAGCGATTTCGATCATCAGTCGGGTGGTCAATCCAGGGAAACTCACCGCAGTCTGCCTTAGCTTTGAGCTCAGGCTCTCCATCAATAATCAGGTCTCCCTCAAACGGATGGACAAGCGTCAACATCAGAAAAGCAAGGACGCCAAAGCTCCAAGAATCGCTCAAGCTGTTAATGCCTGACTCTCCTCTCACGATCTCCGGCGCACCAAAATCCGGGGACCATATTTTTTTTTGCCGCCCCTCCCGGCTCAAAACACTGATGTTGTCGCAATCAATCAACCAGACCTCGTGATAGTCGATCGCCTTGGAAACGAAAATATTCGAAGGCGAAAGATCACCGTAAACCAGAGCGCGTCCGTGAAGGTCAGCCAAGACTCGAGCTAGTTTTGCCAGCACACGAACCCGGCGAGAAACACCTCCTGTAGCCCTATACTCCTCCGCTCCCCGTCCCTCTTGAAGCGCCAGCATGGATTGCTCGAGCATTTTCCCCAATGGCTCTAATCCATCCATTAATTCCATTACATAACCGGGGTTAAGCTCACTATTAATGAACGCAACAGGGGTAGCAATGTGCATCCCGGCTAAAGGCTGCCGAGCAATCCACCTTACATGTTCGAACCAGTTTTTCACCTTGGGTTCAGACAATGGCCGTCGACTGACCTTAACCAGTACGTTCGGGTAGCGGGTGCGACAAACGACCCCTTGCCCACCTTCACCGATCTTTTGAATCAGTTCGTATTCAACGCCATGGTCGTCTCTTACCGTGCGGTTTGCCTTTTTGTCTTGTGGCTTATTCATCGCGATCCACGAAAAATCATTGCAATGGTCTTGTCATCAATATGGCCAGGGGTCGGCCAGTTTTCCAATTGCCGACGCAGCCACCCGCGAGCCTGGCGACTACTCAAGCTGCCACACTCTTTTCGCAACATTCCAAAGAAGGCCTCTCTTCGAGAAAAGAGGAGGTCATCGGAGAGGCCATCTGTCATTAGTACGACTCCATCTCCACTCGCCTGGAGCTTCAACCTAGCTACCCGCCAATCAGCCCAGGATTTGCTGATACCAAGGGCATCAGTCTGATTGGAAAAGCCAGCACGGTCGGCCGATAGCACTCCGAAACGCCCTTCAGATTGATATACCAAGAGTCCGTCTCCCAACTGAGCGACAAGAGCATCACCATTTTCACGGCATGCGGCGAGAAGAAATGTACATGCTGCTCGATTTGGCGGAATCGGCAATTCGTCCATCCAGGCCCGATAAAAGTTGCTAATTAAGGCCTTTGGATCATCCCAAGTGCAGCCGGAACGAATTACTTTCCGAGCAACCTTGCATGCCAGCCTGCTCCCGATGTGGCTCAATGGTCGAGACCCCAGTCCATCACTGACTACAACAATGTGGCCGCCCTGCCATCCCCACAGTCCAAGTGCGTCCTGGTTACACACCCCATCCGCGCTATGTGCGGGTCCTCGAACCGATACACCTGCCGAGCACAGCATCAGAAATCAAGGTCCAGAGCCTCATCTTCTGGAGCTTCCTCAAAGGTAAGCCCAAGTGGGTGGTCAGGGTTTGCGCTAGCCGTCCGCGACGTTACGCTCAAAGTGACAGCCCGGAAAAATCGATGGATTTCACGTACTTGGTGAGTTTTGAACACCGGTGCCTCTCGGTCATTGGCAAACTTTCCCAGCACTACTTCATCTGCATCGTCACCAATCGCCAGTGCGAAACGAGTTGCTTTTTGGGCCCTTTCGGATGCCTGCAGTGCTTGAAATTCTCGCTCCCAATCATCCGTCGGCAGCCCATCAGAAACCAAAATCAGCACCGGGCGATAAGCGCGCGACGGAATCAGCTCGTGGTCTTCAAGCACATCCTTAGCGAGCGCGAAGGCCTGTCCCATCGGCGTGGCGCCAACTGCCGGAATTGGCTGCATGTTGACAATCTGGTGAGCCGGGGCAAGCGGCAGATGCATTTGAGCACTGTCTCCACCAAACGTGATGAGGCCAACCTGAATCTCTGCCTTGATACGAGACTCTGTAGCAAAAGATTTAACCATCTCCTTCAGAGCTTGATTGAGCACATCAATCTTGCCGTTCTCAATCATGCTGCCGCTAGCATCAGCCAAAACAATCACAGGCAGAGGACGCGCCTTTGCAGCTGCAAAATCCTTCATGCGGCTTTTCACTTGCTGTTCCTGCATTTTTTTCGCTCCTTGGCCCTTACTGTTTTGTTTTTCGTCTTCGGTACTTTGCTCACCTTTGAGGCGCTCATGCTCCCGTTCGCGAATAACAGTTGCTGAATGGAAACGGCTCAAATTGTCTTCTGCATATTTTGCGAAACCCATGTTTACCTCAAACGGTCAATTCTGGTTCTTGATAATCTTCAGTACCAAACAGCAAAGCGGATGGCAGTTGCTTGCTCGGTTTAACTCCTAATGCTTTTATGTTTTCAGCCTGCCTAATCATATTTCCTCGACCAGACGATAGCTTGCCATGGGCATCGTGATAGGACTTCTGGGCCTGCTCAAGACGCTTGCCAATGTCTTCGAGATTTTCCACGAAACCAACCAATTTGTCATAAAGTTTGGCGCATTGCTCGGCGATGGCCTGAGCATTCCGATTTTGGTATTCCTGCCGCCAAATATTTGCGATAGTGCGCAGCGTTGCCAGCAAGGTACTAGGGCTAACCAGCAGCACATTTTTCGCAAACGCATCGCTAAACAACGCTTGATCTGCCGTTGCCGCCAGCATGAATGCGGGCTCAACTGGGATAAACATCAGTACAAAATCGAGTGACTTCAAGCTCGCCAGATTTTGGTAGTTTTTCTCAGACAACCCTTTAATATGAGCCCGTACTGAAACAAGATGATCGCGTTGAGCAGCCAACCGATCTGCTTCACTGTCCGCACTGCAATACCGCTCGTATGCAAGAAGCGACATCTTCGAGTCGATAACGAGATGCTTGTCTTCAGGCAAATAGATCACCACATCAGGATGCTGCCTCCCGCCTTCGTCAGACGTATGGCATTCCTGAACTTCATACTCCCGGCCACGAGTCAGACCTGACGACTCCAGCACACGTTCGAGAACCATCTCCCCCCAAATCCCCTGCGCCTTATTACTCCCCTTTAGCGCCTGGGTGAGGCTCACTGCATCCGCACTAATCTTCGTGTTTAACGCAGCGAGTCGCTCAATCTCATTTTTCAAAGTCAGACGTTCTTTTGAATCCTTATCGTAGGTCTGAGCAACCTGCTCTTGGAACACTTTGATTTTTTCGTTAAGCGGATTGAGGAGCAGGCCAATGTTCTCTTGATTCTGCCTTGTGAACTTCTCCCCTTTTTCTTCGAAAATCTTGTTCGCGAGATTCTCAAACTGGAGCTTCAACTGCTCCTTGGCTTCGTTAAGAAGGGCCAGTTTTTCACCTGACTGAGTACGCTCGGCTTCTAGGGTTGTCGTCAACTCCATGATGCGCTCAGCCTGCTGTCGAGCTTCCGCAACTGCATTGTCACGCTGAAGAGTCATTGCGGAAATTACGCTACGGCTCTCCTCAAGGCCTTGGGTTAGGCTAGCCACCTGACTACTCAACTCAGCAATAGCCTCACCTTGCCGGCGTGCTTCCTGACGGGCTGCATCGCGTTCGCCCATAACTTGCTGATGAGCGTTATCAACCTCAGAAAGGCGAGCACGTAGATCGACAATCTCGCGGCTTTTCTGCCCGTCAGAATTATTGAGTTCAATCAAGCGATCACTATGTTGGCGCGCAGCCTCCTGTGTTGTTCTTAGCTGGACTTCCAAATGCGGAATACGATCAGCGTGAACCTGTAGCTGTGCCCTCTGCTCACGCAGGATATCCAGTTCATCGCTCACGGCCCTACAATTATTTTCTAGGCAGGCCAGTTCAGTGCGCAAACGATCCGATTCTTGCAAGGCGAACTGAAGACTCTGATCGGACGATGCCAATCGTCCTAGGGATTCGCTGACGGCCTGTTGTACCGCTACCGCTGTGCGGCTACGACCC
>ERZ795054.2946-NODE-2946-length-13832-cov-3.565072_pt1 | contig 13832 bp, 15 predicted proteins | sample MGYA00375138_ERZ795054 | MGnify/ENA primary metagenome ERZ795054 (study PRJEB30183, sample SAMN05720215) | anaerobic digester metagenome | isolation source: active sludge of municipal wastewater-treating anaerobic digesters | place: USA | collected 2014-12-23 ...
AGTCCGACTTTATCTGAAAGTTCATTGAGAGAAATCTTTCGCCTGGCCATCACAACGTCCAAATTTACCACAATTGCCATAGCTCAAATTGTTAAATCGTTTTCGTTTTGAATGTCTATCCCTTTTTTGAAAATTACTGCAATCACATAGATTACAGCCGCCATCAGGATAAATGCCTGACCGTCGCCCCAGAACTGGTCCAGTTTATCGGTTTCAAAACCACGCTGAAGCAGAGATTCCGCCGACTGCCGGGCTATCACAATTAGAATTCCGATTGAAAGTGTGTAGTAACTTATCAGTGTTATTTTTCTGGAGACAAAGCTGTTGAATGGTTTTGACAAATCAATTTTATGAACCAGTATGATGACAATATAAAACAGGACAGCTTTGAGAATCGCTATGACAAGTAGAAAACCATACATTATGAAATAAGCCGATTTACTGCGTTCATACATTTCACTCAGATCCAGCTTCTGATAAAGATTCTGTATAACTTCAGGCTTAAAGAGACTGAAGGCAAAATTTGTTATAAGGCCTCCGGCTTCAATGCACAGGCCTACGAAGATGATCCAGGTAATTACCTGCAGGGCTATAAAAACAAAATTGTCTGTTTTTGACATGATGGTGAAATATTTAAATTATGCAGCAAATATAATAGTTATTTATTGATAAACAATAAATATTTATTGCTATTCAAATAATTTCTTTCACTTATCGAACATTTACAGGGTAGAGATGGGGCAGGATAAAAAGTATGACAAACAAATGCCTGAACAATCCGTATTGTGAGTTGAAACTATTTATTGTCTGCACTTTGCTTTTCCAGACAGTCGATTATCGTCAGATCAGCTAAAATACCTGATCCAACTCCGATTGCATACATTAATATATCCCAGGGGTCATAAGTCCTTCCAAGAAATTCAATTTCATAAAGCTGGAAAACTTCCACCATAGTCCCAAAAGCAAACGGGACGATTGCACCTGTTATCCGGGCTTTATTGACTGATATATGCTTTCTAAGCGCTATTTGCATCAACAGGTACAAATTCATTGGCAACAGAATGTCAATTAAATATCCACGAAAAAAATTCCTGAATATTCCCTGATAATCAGGGCCAATAATTAAATGCAAGAGACCTACGAAAATGGAAAATGCAACAATTACATATATGCTTATCTTGTTTTTCATACCGTTACATTAACGCTCGTTTAACCACCTGGTAATCTGCCATAAAGCACAGTCGTGACGGATGCTGTCAGCCTGATTAAGAATTATTGATCACCGACTTACGAGATTTTCACACAAGTCATTGTGATTGAACCGCCAACAGGTTTGTCATTGAAGATATCCACATTTTCATTTTTGCCTTTAAGTGCAAGGGTGTATAATAATGGCAGGTAGTGTTCTTCTGTAGGAACTGAAAGCTTGAATGCATTACCTTGCTGCGGGTAATTGATAAGTGACTGATGGTTGTCGTTCAGGATATACTGCTTCATTTTTCCACTCGCTTCAATTGCCCAGTCATAGCCGAAAAGATCATTCATCCGTCTCCAGTCCACCAATCCGAGATTGTGAACCATATTCCCGCTTCCTATAATCAAAACACCTTTTTCCCTCAGAGGGCTTAGTTCCCGGGCAAGTTCGTAGTGATACCGGGGCGTCTGATAATAATCGAGGCTCATCTGTATTACAGGAACATCGGCTTCGGGATACAGGTGTTTGATTACGCTCCAGGCTCCATGGTCGAGTCCCCATTTGTCGTCCAGGCCGACTTCGGCAGCTTTTACCAGGGCTTTGATTTCCTTTGCCAGACCGGGGCTGCCAGGCGCAGGGTATTGAACTTCATACAGTTCCCGAGGAAATCCTCCGAAATCGTGTATGGTGCGTGGATAAGGCATCGCTGTTACAAAAGTTCCTTTCGTTTCCCAATGGGCGCTGATGCATAGAACAGTCCCTGGTTTTGGAATTTGCCTGGCGACATTCCTGAAACCCTGAACAAATTCATTTTCCTCAATGGCATTCATGGGGCTGCCATGTCCAAGAAACAATACGGGCATTTTTTCCATGGTTTTGCGGGATTAGGAAAAGACGCAATGAATTGCGTCTCTACAATGCATTGCATTTCTACTGGTTAATTTCATCATCGGTTTTATCCCATCCGTTTATGTACAATGGTACAACCTTTATCATATCCTGCATGGAATCAGGTGTTTCATCTTCCCAGACAGTATGAACTACAGCCTCTTCCTGATTCATCACAAACCTTTCGATAAATGAATCGGTCTCAGCAAAATTGTACTGCAGGGGTTTCAGCGCGACAATATGATCTGCACCGGCTTCTTCATAAAGCCAGTGAGGATGTTTCATGCCGACAAATTGTTTATGCAAATAATTTGAACCTGCATACAGGTTTTCTGAGATTAATACTCTGTCGAACGGAACCATCTGGTCCTTGTTCCCGTGCATCAGGAGAACAGGACAGGGTTCCTTCTTCCAGACAAGAGTGTCGGCCGGAATAATAACGGCCCCTGCATGAGATATAACGCCGGCGTAGTTGAATCCTTCCGGAAGACGGCCTGTATAATTCCTGTCAGAACAGATATCATATTCTGTGCACAGGCATGTTATTGCACCGGCGCTTCCGCCTGAAATTACTATTTTCCCCGGGTCAATATTCCATTCATCAGTCTTGCCTAAAATGAATGCCGTGGCATCGGCAAGATCTTCACAGGCCAGGGAAATTGCTTTCATAATGGTAAGCTGGTCAGCCTGAACACCCTGGGGTATTCCCAGACGATAATTGATTGCCACCGAAACAAATCCCTGCTTTGCAAAATGCTTGCAATACTGTATCTGCAAGGCATTTACGCGGCTTCCCGTTGAAAACCCTCCGCCGTGAACATAAATAAACACAGGGCGTTTACCTTCCTGACCAGGACTTTCGCAGGTATATCTGTCAAGCAACAGTTCTTTTCCGTCCTTGACAGAATAAACCATTGTTTCCCTTTTGATTGTATTCTGTGAGTACAGGGTACCAGCGGCAACCGCCAGAATTGTCAAAAAAAGCAGTATTTTCTTCATTTTAAACATGTTTTGATTTCATGGTATAATAATCCCAAACGACAATTTCAGGAAATCTCCGGAAACGCTTTTCTTGCCATGCCTTGAACCGATCCTTAAGATTTGTCAGTGCATACATCGAGGTAAAACTTAATATGCTTTAAAATAAGCAAATATCCGGATAAATTGCAACTGAGATTTTGTGCTGCCCGGATCAGGTGATAACCAGTGAGGGCCGCGTTTCCACAGTAATCATGGTTAATCTGTAAACCACATAATATGAGAGCAGTTTGAACAGATATAACAGTTGGCATTCCGGTTTGCCCAATCAAGATCCAGCAAGGTCATGACTGTTGTATTCAGGAGGACTCTTTTAGTCCTGAATTGCCGGTTGTCGCAGACCGGACATTTCAATTCATGTCCCTTGACAACAACTCGCTGAGGTTCCTGGTTTTTGGTCTTGTCCATTGATTTGGTTTTTGGTTTGTAGTTTGTCGTATTAATTGAAGGAGCTCCAACAGAAAGGATTTTCGGTGCCGCTTTCCGGGATCAATTTGTCAGGTTAAAATGGTGTTTATCCGGTATCTTCAGCAGGAGCCAGATCGCTGTTAATCCAAGCGGTATACTGAATGCCAGAAGTTTTAAGTATACCTGAAGGTCAGGTTGAACTATCGTATGAATTGTGGACTGGAGTGCAATTACCATGTTGACAACAAAATGAGCCAGGAAGGCTGGCCATATGCTCCCACCCTTAAGAACCATCGATGCCCACCAGGCTGAAATTATGAATACTTCAAGAACCATTATCAGGGCAGAGCCTGGAGACTGCCCATAGAATGCAACATGCAAAAGATGAAACAGTGCAAAAACTCCGGAAGTAATGACCACGCTTCTGATTCTTCCTCTTCTTATGCTGCCCCAGCTCCGGATAAGAATATACAGAAAAGCCCCTCTGAAAAGGATTTCTTCACCAAGGCAGTTTGCGATACTGGCTATCAATATGTTACCGGAGGCTGAAAAGTCTGTGATGGTTGATAAATCAAACCTCAGGGTGCCAAAAAAAGAATAAAGAGAAGCAAGTGCAAAAAATATGGTTCCTGCAATGGAGATAAGCCAGACCTGAAGCCTCCCTGGTTGCAGTATGCCTGAATTTTTCAGCCAGCCAAGCTGCCATAAAAGAATGATGACGAAAATGATTCCAGCCAGGTGACCGATGAGGGTGGTTACCGGATCCCCGAATTCTTTATTAAACAGACCTGTTGCCATGCCGGAAAAAAGCATAACAAGAATGAACCAGGTAATCGTAAGGGTTATCGCAGACAAGACAGGACTTTGTTCAAAAAAGGACCGTAATCTTTTCATTTTACTTAAATTAACAATGAAATAAATTTAGGTTTTATCTTAATAAGGTGAAAATCAGATTTTACGGAATGAACATATGGATCAACATCCGGCAGCGAAAAACTGCCAGATAAATGGGTTCGCCCTTTATAATAGCAGAACAGCACAAACGTCATCGGAAGAATAGTATACGGATGTTGACAGAGACCCTCTTGATGCATACTTTCTTAATACAGAAGTCTGATCTGGCAGTTCTCAAAAAAGTGTCTTCAGGATTAAACTTTTTCTGCAACAATAAGGCTGATAGTCATCCCATTAAAAAACAATTTTTCAGCCTTCAGGATGTTAAAATTCTGACTGCCTATCAATTGTTCAACATCAGCAGCCGTGAACATATTCAGATGCAATGGAAAGATTCCAAGTCGCTTCATTAATCGATACGAGGCAAATTCCAATCTGGTCCCAAAACTCATTCTGTCTCTGAAACATGCTGTTTCAGATATAAACAAGCCACCTGGTTTCAGTAATTCGTTAATTCTCAGAATTACCTTTTCACTGTCATCCAGCAAATGAATTATCGAGTATGCAATTATTTTATCGAATGTTGCTTTTCCAAGATCATCCTTAAAAATTGTACCGAAAGAGAAGGATGCATTTTTAACATTGCCTGCATTTAACTTTTTTATTGCCAGGCTGATCATCTCAGAAGAGATATCCAGTCCGTGAATATGTCTGACCCCGCCTGCAAGTTCCATGGTTTTGGTGCCTGTAGCACAACCGAAGTCAAGAACATTATCATCCGGATTCAGATATTCTTTTGTTCTGGAAATTATTTCACTGGATGCAATTTCAAATTTCTTCTGGTTGTTGTCAAATCTTACTGCCTGCTTATCCCAGAATATTTCAGCTTTATTTTTCATGATTTTTGAAATTAAGGATCGCTCTAACTTGAAAACTTTTTTCTGCCAGCAAATCATGTCATTTACAGTTGCAACCCCTGGCACCAAAATTCCATCCCGGGAAATGCCTTGCAGGATTTTCGCCCTTTTTAATACAAAACAAGTTAAACAAACTGAATATCAGAGTCAAATAAAATTATTAACTAAAACCTGATTGATTTTTTGTTAAAAGCTTTTAGCTGCGAATGAAAAGATGCTCCTTCGGGAAAAGGAACGACAAAATGGGCAACGGTTACAGGCCGCCGGATAGAACTGGCAACTGATTTGCGTCTGAAGTATTTGGATTGATTATTATCTCGTTATTGTTTCCAGACAAAACCCCGGGGAACTATTTTCATTAGACAGATTTCATCCCCCATTTTGATGCTTTTGAGCAACTCTACATCAACCTCGCAGCCAAAGGCCTTTTCAAAAAGAACCTTGCTGTATCCGGTTGTGCACTGGCACCAGGTGTCGGTAACCAGACGGTCTACCTCAGCAAGCATAGGGCAGGGGCAATAAGGAAAATGAAGCATTATGGCTTCATCAGAATATGACATGCCAGCAGCTCTTGCCTTTTCATGAGAACAGAATTCCTCAAGGGAATGTGATGATTCAACGAGGTTTTTCAGAAGCTCATACCTTTCATCCATACCGTATCCGCACTGGCAGTTCATTCTGATCTTCTTCAGTGTATCAGGGTCAAACTCCTTTTCAAGCCTGAACATAGTATTCTTGACCCATGCGGCATTATCCTCCGGTTCTGGTCCCTTTATTACCCTGGCAGCTGTTTCCTCATCGCTGGCTTCTTTTACAGCGTTGTAAATCACCTGTTCCTGAATCTTCCTGATATCAAACATGTTCCTTTTGAATAAAATGGATTTGTGATTGGCAATTTACAAATTGAGACGCAATAAATTGCGTCTCTACGAATAAATCACGAACTCATCTGATGGGCCCTGAGGGCAAATTCGTAATCGCGTGTGGTATAATTGTCATAATGAAATTTAGACCAGTAGGAACTCTGAATAAGATGATACCGCCTGTATCTTGATACTGAAATGGGTTTTCCTTCCATAACTCCCATTACTACCGCGGAAGCATTGCTTTCAACTTCGTATTCGTCCCTTCCGAAATGCTTGGCGAAATACCTTCCCGGTCTGCCATGAAGTCCGGGTACGAACTGGATAGCTATCGATTCCACTGTGTTTTCGAAGAAAACCTGCTTCCCTTCCTCAATCCTCTTATTGATCTTATCCGATCTGAATTTCTTCAGAAACCTCCTTAATGGTGCTTTAAACATGGCTAGATTAAAAGACTATTTGACTAACTACCCAGATAAAACGAGACCGGGCAGCCGCTTATTGTCTTATAATCTTCTGAAAGGTACAAAACGGACCAGTGTAAGGCGTTTCTCCTCAGTTTTTCCGCCTTTCTTTTCGAGCAGGATCAGTTCCTGTACCGACGACGGAGGGCCGACCGGAATGACGAGTCTGCCGTTATCTGCGAGCTGGTCTATTAACGGCCGGGGTATCTCCTGTGCTGCTGCAGTAACAATGATGATGTCAAAAGGAGCATGTTCCTCCCAACCCTGATAGCCGTCGCCATATTTACAGGTAATATTTTTGTAACCCAGATTTCCAAGCAACTCACAGGATTCCCTTGCAAGCTCCGGTACGATTTCAATTGTATAAACCTCCTTCACTATTTCACCCAGAATGGCAGCCTGATAACCTGAGCCGGTTCCTATCTCAAGGGCTTTCTTATATGAAGCTGGTTTTACCACTTCCGTCATGTATGCTACAATGTATGGCTGCGAGATGGTTTGTCCATAACCGATGGGAAGAGGGTTATCGTCGTATGCCCTGCTCTCATACTCCGTCGGCACAAAAAGATGCCTCGGAACCTTTCGAATGGCTTTCAGGGTAAGCTGATCGGAAACACCTCGGCTGACAATCTGCTCCCTGACCATTTTCTCCCGCAGGGCCAGGTATTTGTCGTCGGATTGCGATGCAGAAGCTGCCATTATTACAATTATTGCTGCAACCAAAAAACTCATCCCTGCCAGTTTCCTCCAATATACACTATTCCGGGGATAAAAGCAAACATGAACATCAGGACGGAACCCTTAGCTGTAGCCCACCAGGGAAAGAAAACCGTTTCCAAGAAACTGCATTGCGGGCCATATCGGGAACAGGTTAAGATCGGTAAATACAGTGACAAGAATGAGCCCGAGAAAGATATATGATCCGTATTTATAGAGTCCTTCGTGAAACTTTGGATATTTCCTGAACTGGTTGAGCAACAGGTGCGATCCGTCGAGAGGGGGCAGCGGAATCAGGTTAAAGATAAACAACCCCCAGTTGATATAGATTGCATAAAGCAAAAGATCCCTTGTAATACTTATCCAGTCTCTGAAAAATCCTGCAGTGTAATGCGAGAACAGCGAAAATACCACCGAAAGGACCATGGCTGTGAGAGCGTTGGAAAGTGGTCCTGCAACAGCGATCTTCATTACATCCTTCCGGGGATTTCTCAGGTTTTGTTCATTGAACTGAACAGGCTTTGCCCATCCGAATCCTGCCACGAGGAGCATTACAAATCCAAGCGGATCAATATGCTTAAGGGGGTTAAGAGTAACCCTTCCCATCTGTTCGGAGGTTGTATCGCCGCATTTTTTAGCCATCCAGGCATGGCTGAATTCATGCACGGTCAGTCCGAGGATTATTCCCGGAAGAAATTCGAGAGTTCGTGAAATTGCCAGATTTCCCATTCAGATCCTGCTCTTTTTGACTGGCATCCAGAAATCCTTCTCGGTGAGTTTGCATTCCTTGATCATTTTCCTTGCATACTCGGCGCCGGAGAAGTTTTCATCGGCATTGTTTGTTCCGACAGTGAATTTAATTCCGGCTTTCTTTGCCCTTTTTATAAAATCCGCTGAAGGTATCTCGTACCTGTTATTGATCTCTATTGCAATATTATTGGCTTTGGCTGCATTTATAACCTTGTCCATTCTTTCATCTGTCCAGAAGCTTTCATACCTGTCAGCCATCTGTTTTGGCAGAAAAGTAGGATTCACATAAATGTTTATTGGTTCAGTATTCAGAATGGTAACAAGAGTATTTACCATATAATCCATGAACTCCTGTTCATCATCTATCCAGGTTTCCTCAGGCATCCATATCCTGTTTCTTCTTCCCTTTGCATCGGTAAAGGTCATGCAATCGGTAAAAACATAATCGAACTTGTTCATTGATTCCTTTGAAAAGATATTCATCCATTCCCTGCCTTCAGCCTGCATGGCAAAATAGAACTGGGGATAATTCCTGAGTATCGCAACTACTGAATCAATCTGGCTGTCTTTGTGAATCGGGAATCCCAGTCCGCAATTCACGGCGATCCCGTATTCAATGTTCTCTGCTTTGGATTTTGCTACGGCATCGTCGATTGTAAGCTTTCCCTTGAGATGAACGTGAAGGTCTGTGATTTTCATTTCCCGGGTGTTATTGCAGCCGGTAAAAAAGACGGATATAAGTAAAAGGGCAGGAATAAGGTTTTTTCTCATGACAATAGTATTAAGTAAAGTTACGGTCGGGGCAAAAAGCCGGCATAAAACTAATCAAAACATCAGTATCCTCAGCAAATTGGAAGAGGAATCTGGAAATAGCCGGTGATGTCAGGGCTTCTTATCAAAAAAAACTCTTAGGTTTACGCATTATTAAGCCATACCGATGAAGTTAAAATTCCTGACAACCCTGCTCGCCTTTTTTCCCTGTTTGTTAATATCTCAGGAAGTACCGAAGGCTGAAGTATACCTTCTGACATGCGGTCCGGGAACGGAGATTTATTCCGTTTATGGTCACAGCGCCCTCAGGATAGTGGTACCTGAAAGGAACAGCGATATTGTGTATAACTGGGGAGTTTTTGATTTCAGCACCCCGAATTTTGCATGGCGTTTTGCAAGGGGCAGGCTCGATTATTCTCTTGGCGTAAGCTCGTATGAGAGTTTTCTGCGAGACTATTACATGGAAAAAAGATGGGTTCTTGAACAGAAGATAAACATCGATTCTGCGCAGACAGCTAAGCTTTTTGCCCTGATAGCAGAGAATCTGAAGCCGGAGAATATAAATTACAGGTATGATTTTTTCTATGATGACTGTTCCACAAGGATCCGGGATCTGCTCGAAAAGGCGGTAGGAGAGGACCTGATCTATCCTCCCGACGAACCCCGGAGCAGTCTTCCTACTTTCCGGGACCTTATAAGCAAATATGAAAAGGGTTACCACTGGAGAAGGGCAGGGATCGACCTGCTGATCGGTACTGAAGGCGACAAAAAAGCTTCATTCCGCGATATGATGTTCCTGCCTGTTGAAATGAAAGACGGGCTTTCGGAAACAAATATAAGAAGGGAAGGCAAACTGATCCCGCTTTTGTCAAACCCTGTTCTGGCGCTGGATTTTGAATCACCGGTAGTCAGGGGGAATATGCTGACAGGTCCCTTCCTTGTTTTCGGTTTTTTGCTCGTTTTATGCATTGCCCTTACCGGCCTGTTCAGGGGTAAGAAAATAAACCGGGTTATAGACATAGTGGTTTTTTCAATATTTTCCATACTGGCTCTGCTTATGATATTCTTCAACCTGTTCACCGATCATCAGCAGTTAAAAACTAACCTGAATATTATCTGGCTGAGTCCCTTTATCATTCTTTGTCTTATCAGCCTGATTCTTAATAAAGACTGGAAGCTATGGTTCAGGATAGTTTTTTTTCTTTCTCTGGGGTTTCTTGCATTTCTCGTAATCCTTCCCCAGGATATAAATAACTCATTTGTACCGCTTATCGGAATGCTGATAGTTCGAAGTTCCATACGCTCCGGATTTTCATGGAACCCCCTTACAATACCTTATTTAACACAACTTTAACACTTTTTAACTCCTTATTATCATTCTGTAGTCTTCTTTTGTGTCGGGCAAAAGCAGGACGTTTTTTATGGTTCTGCATCATTGTTATTTAGTTAAATTTGCGACTTAAATCAAAAGAAATGGAGCAGACAGCCGATATCAGGATATTAAATGAAAAAATTGAGAAGGAGAGCTCATTTGTAGACATCATCCGGATGGAAATGAATAAGGTAATTGTTGGCCAGAAACATCTTACCGATTCACTTCTTATAGGTCTCCTTGCAAACGGTCACATTCTTCTTGAAGGTGTTCCGGGGCTTGCAAAGACACTTGCCATAAAATCATTGGCATCGATAATTGATGCAAGGTTTGCCAGAATACAGTTCACCCCCGATCTGCTGCCGGCCGACCTTACCGGAACAATGATATACAGTCAGAAAAAGGAAGAATTCATTGTAAAGAAAGGACCCATATTCGCAAATTTCATACTTGCCGATGAGATAAACAGATCGCCTGCCAAGGTTCAGAGCGCCCTTCTCGAAGCCATGCAGGAAAGACAGGTAACAATAGGCGAATCGACATACAAGCTTGAAGAGCCCTTCCTGGTTCTTGCAACCCAGAACCCCATTGAACAGGAAGGGACCTATCCTCTTCCCGAAGCCCAGGTCGACAGGTTCATGCTTAAAGTTCTCATTGACTATCCGACAATGGAGGAAGAAAAACTTATTGTCAGGGAGAACCTGGCGAAGAATTTCCCAAAAGCCGGAACCGTCCTGAAGACAGAAGATATTACAAGAGCCAGGAATGTCGTAAGGGAAGTCTATATGGATGAAAAGATAGAAAACTACATACTCAGCATTGTTTTTGCCAGCCGTAATCCGGAAAAATTCGGACTTCCGGCCTTCAGCAGTATGATTTCTTACGGCGCATCTCCTCGTGCGTCTATCTACCTGGCCCTGGCTTCAAAAGCCTATGCCTTTATCCGCAGGAGAGGTTATGTTATTCCTGAAGACGTAAGGTCGGTTTGTGCAGATGTGATGCGACACAGGATCGGCCTCACCTACGAGGCTGAAGCGGAGAATGTTACTCAGGATAAGATAATAGCAGAGATACTTAATGTTGTGGAGGTACCTTAGAAAACGCAAGAATGCAAGTTAGCAGCCGGCAGTAAGCAGTTGGCAGTAACGCAAGAAAGTCTGCACTCCGCGAACCGCGTGCCACACGCCGGGAACCAGAAACAAGGAACACTACTCAAACGATGGAAGCAGTTGAGCTTATAAAGAAGGTACGAAGGATTGAGATTAAGACCCGTGGTCTTACAAGGCACATCTTTGCCGGTGAGTACCACAGCGCTTTCAAGGGAAGAGGTATTGCCTTCAGCGAAGTCAGGGAATACCAGTACGGTGATGATATACGGAGCATCGACTGGAACGTTACTGCACGCTTCAATCATCCCTGGGTGAAGGTATACGAAGAAGAAAGGGAGCTGACTGTGATGCTGCTGATAGATGTCAGCGGTTCGGGCGACTTTGGTTCCAGGACAGGTTTCAAGCGCGACCTGATGACCGAAATAGCAGCTGTACTGTCATTTTCAGCCATATATAACAACGACAAGATAGGGGTAATCTTTTTTACCGACAAAGTCGAAAAATTCATCCCTCCCCAGAAGGGAAGAAAACACATCCTGAGAATAATAAGGGAACTCCTGGATTGTACGCCGCAGAGCCGCAGAACAGATCTGAGAGAACCACTCAGGTTCCTGACCAATGCCATCAGGAAAAGATGCACTGCTTTCGTGATTTCAGATTTTCTTGCATCCGACTTTGAAGAGGCTCTGAGGATAGCATCAAGCAAGCACGACATAGTGGCTCTCAGGGTGAGCGATCCTCTTGAAAAGGCCCTCCCTGATGTGGGGCTTATGAAAGTGGTCGATTCAGAAACCGGAGAAGAAAAGTGGATCGACACAACATCAAAAAACCTAAGAAAAGCTTATTCCGACTGGCATAACCGTCACTCTGAGTCCTTAACCAATACCATGAAAAAATGCGCTGTCGATTTCACAGAGATCAGCACCGGGGAGGACTATGTCAAACCTCTTATCAAACTTTTTAAAAGCCGATGAAAGGGACAAAGACAGCATACATTGCCATATGCCTTATCCTGTTTATGCTTCCGGGTCTTAAGGGACAGAACATAACCGTTACGGCTGCCTTTGATTCGACAAGAATACTTATCGGCGATCAGGTCGGTTTCACTATAAATATTGAACAGCCTTCAGGCATAAGTCTGGCCCTTCCCGTTTTCAGGGACACCATAAACGGAAAAATAGAGGTCATCGACGGTCCGGACTTCGATACAATAACTATTGGCACAGAAAGAATAAAGATCACTGAAAAATACCTGGTTACTTCTTTTGATTCGGGATATCACCGGGTCGACCCGGTCTATGCAGAACTGGCCGGCACAGACGGGATAAAGAGATACTTTAGCGATTATTCAGTGCTAGAGGTTGCGCGAACAGCCGTTACTCCCCCCGACTCGGCTGAGATTTTTGATATTGAAGGGCCTTACAGGGCTCCGCTTACCGCCGGGGAAGTTATGCCATGGGGCCTGCTTGCCCTTGTTACCGGATTACTGGTATGGCTTATCGTTAAACTCATCAGGCGTCTCAGAAAGGAGAAGAAACAGGAGGTTAAGCCCACCGTTGTTGAACCGGCACACATCGTCGCCTTCAGGGAGCTTGAATTGCTCAGGAATGAGCAGCTATGGCAGAAGGGTGAGACAAAAAGATACTACATCCGGCTTACTGAGATCGTGAGGAAGTATCTTGAAAACAGGTATGGCGTTAACTCGCTCGAACTAACAACATCCGAAACTCTTGATGCGCTTGTAAAAACTGGTTTTAAAAAGAATGAATCATACAACCGGCTCCGGTCGGTTCTTAGTCAGGCCGACCTGGTGAAGTTTGCCAAATACAAGCCTGATCCGGTTGAGAACGATACCGTTTTCAACGAATCCTGGGAGTTCGTTGATACGACCAGGATCGTGGTTCATGAGGAACCCGGGGAAAACGTTGATAAAAATCAGGGAGGGAAGAAATCATGAGCAGGATAGACTTTGCTGATCCCGGTTTTCTTTATCTTCTGTTGCTGATTCCGGCCATTGTTGCCTTCTATATCTTTAAACAGCAAAAGGCATATGCTTCAGTCAGGATGCCCGGGCTTAAGCCACTTGATCTGTCTGTAAAGACCTTCAGAAATTATCTCCGCCATATTCTTTTTGCCATCAGAACGGCTGCCGTTACGCTGTTGATCATAGTTCTTGCAAGGCCTCAGTCGACAGACAGGTTCCAGGATGTTTCTACAGAAGGTATCGACATTGTTCTGGCTCTCGACATATCAGGGAGCATGCTTGCACGCGATTTCAGGCCAAACAGGCTGGAAGCATCAAAGAGTGTGGCTACTGAGTTTATTTCCGGTCGGCCATACGACAGGATAGGACTTGTGGTTTTCAGCGGCGAAACATTCACTCAGTGTCAGCTGACAACCGATCATGCGGTGCTCGTCAACCTTCTCAGGGAAATTGAAAGCGGAA
>ERZ795054.2947-NODE-2947-length-13830-cov-6.211906_pt1 | contig 13830 bp, 11 predicted proteins | sample MGYA00375138_ERZ795054 | MGnify/ENA primary metagenome ERZ795054 (study PRJEB30183, sample SAMN05720215) | anaerobic digester metagenome | isolation source: active sludge of municipal wastewater-treating anaerobic digesters | place: USA | collected 2014-12-23 ...
TCCCGACCTTCGTCATCGACGCGCCCGGCGGCGGCGGCAAGACCCCCGCGATGCCTAACTACATCATCACCTCCAACGAGAAGCGGGTCGTCCTGCGCAACTACGAAGGCGTCATCACGACCTATGACGAGCCGGCCTCCTACGCCGAGAGCTGCGGCCAGTGCCGCATCTGCTACGACGAGCCCCAGCTCAACGCCTCCTGCGGCGTGGCCCGCCTCCTCTCCGGGGACGAGAAGGTCATCGAGCCCGCGAACCTGAAGCGCGGCGCGCGCCTGGCCGCCCACGACGGCAAGATCACGCCGCAGGGCGTGGTCCGCGGCGCGCACATCCGCCACGAGGACAAGTAGGCGGGGGCGAAGGCTTTGCGACTCGAGGCGAGCTCCTTCTCGGGCCGCGTGACCTTCGTCACGGGGCCCGAGAAGCACTGCGGCAAGACCACCCTCCTCAACGCGGCGCTGGGGCTGCTCCGGGAGGCCGGCGAGACGCCGGCCTTCCTCGGGGTCGGCTTCGACGGCGAGGCCCGGGACGCCCTCACGGCGGCCCGGAAGCCCCGCATCCGCGTGGAGGAGGGGGAGGTCTTCGTCTCCGCGGAGCGCTACCTCAGGGCCGCGCCTTGCCTGCCAGAGCTCCTCGACGTCGTCCCGGGCATGAGCGCCCTGGGGCGGCTCGCTATCGCGCGCGCCCGGCGCGGCGGCGAGGTCACCCTGGTGGGCCCCGAGCGCAACGAGCTCGCGGCCTGGGCCATCGGCCGCGTCCTGGAGGAGGGCTGGGCCCGGAGCGTCCTCGTCGACGGCGCGATCAACCGCATAACGCAAGTATCGGCGTTCTCCGGGGCGCGCTTCCTCTTCGCGCTCCGGGCCTCGCCGCCCGACCTGGAGCGGCAGGTCAGGCGCATGCGCCTCCTCAGGCGCCTCGCGGAGCTGCCCCAGGCGGCAGGCGCGTCCCGGGCCGACGCGGCCGCCGCCAATGTGGCCGCCGCCGCGGATGTGGCCGCCCCCGCGGACCAGCCAGCCCAGGCCGACGCGGCCGCCGAGGCAGCGGGCCTCCCGGTCCCGGCCTTCGCCCTGCGCGGGCCCCTCACGGCGGAGACCCTCCGCCAGGTCCCCGAGGCCGCCCGCACCCTGATCGTGGAGGACTTCACGAAGGTCTTCCTGGACGGGCCGGCCCTCGAAGCCCTTCTCCGAAGCCGCTCCCTCGCGGTCGAGTCGGGCATCGAGTTCGGCGGCTTCGTCGTCATCCTCCGCGACCTCTCCAGGGAGCGCTTTCGCGCCGCCCTGGCCGATCCCTCCCTCGAGGCCCTCGTCGCCTACAACCCCTACGAAACGGAGGCCGCGAGTGCGTAGCCCCTCCGCCTGCTCCCCCGCGGCCTGGGACTTCTCCCGCGCGGAGGAGTTCTGGGAGCGCTTCTCGCCCCTCTCTCCCTACGGGAAGGACGCGAAGGAGGAGCGCCTCGTCCTCTCCGACCAGGCGGCCATCGAGGCCCTCTACGACGGCACGGAGCGGGCCCTCGCCTTCCTCGAGTCGAGGAGGGATGACCCCGCGAGCCTGGACCGCCTCTCCTACCACCTGCGCCGCCTGCCGCGGCTCCCCCTCGAGCGGAGGGGCGACGCGGCCTACGACCTCGTGGAGATCTTCCAGTTCAAGAAGTTCCTCTCGAACTACCGCGCGGCCAGGCTCCTCCTCGACGAGGAGACCAGGGCCTGGTTCGGCCTGGGCCCCGAGCCCGCCGGCCTCCACGCCGAGCTCGCCAAGGGCGGCTCCGACGCGGAGACCTTCTACGTCGCCGACGACTACGACCCGCGGCTCCGCGACGTGCGGAAGAGCCTGGCGCGGGTCGACGCCGCCGTCGCGGCCCGGCGCGCGGCCGCGAGGGCCAGGGCCCTGGCCGAGTGCGGCGCCGATTTCGGCGGCCGCGACTTCCTCCTCGTGCCCCGCGACGCCGCCCAGGCCATCCTCAAGGACAGGGCCCTCTTCGCGGTCGAGCCCTACGACGCCTCCTCCTACATCGTCCGCCTCCAGGCCGACGACGAGGAGCTCGCCCTGGAGACGGAGCGAGAGGCCCTGCGCCAGGAGGAGCGGGTCCTGGAGGAGGGCGTCCTCTCGGGCCTCTCGCGGCTCGTCGCCGAGGAATTGCCCAGGATCGAGGGCCTGGTCGCCGCGATCCGCGGCTTCGACCTGGCCCGGGCCCGCGCCCTCCTCGCGGTCGAGGAGGACTTGAGGCGGCCCCTCCTCCGCGAGGCGCCGGAAGGGCGCCTTCCCGCCCTCCTGGTCGAGGGAGGGCGCTTCCTCCCCTGCGCCTGGGAGTGCGGGCGCCTCGGCCTCCGCTATGCCTCCCTGGACCTGCGACTTGAGGAGAGCGCCGCCGTCCTCTTCGGCTCCAACATGGGCGGGAAGACCGTCGCCCTGGAGAGCCTCGTGTTCTTCCAGGTCCTGGCGCAGGCCGGCTTCTTCACGCCGGCGGCCCGCTTCGAGACCTCGGTCTATCCCCGCATCCAGTACGTCGGCGAGCTCAAGGCCCGCTCCGCCTCGAGGTCGGCCCTGCCGGCCGGGGGCAGGGGCTACGTCTCCGAGGGGCTCTCCGGCTTCGGCTTCGAGATCCGCGCCTTCGCCGAGGCCTGGGAGGAGGCGGGGGAGGGCGCCTTCGCGGTCTTCGACGAGTTCGCCAGGACCACGAGCTCCCGGGAGGCGGAGGCCATCCTCTCCGCCGCCCTGGAGGCCCTGGCGCGGAAGCCCGGCGTGCGGGCCCTCTTCTCGACGCACTTCCGCGGCGTCTCGCGCCTGCCGGGAGTGCGCTACCTCAGGGTGCGGGGCCTGGACCGCCGGGCGGCCTGCGAGGCCCTGGGCGCGGACGAGCCCCTGGGCGAGCGGATCAGGCGCATCAACAGGATGATGGAGTACGGCCTCGTCGACGACGAGGGGCCGGGCCCCTCGGGCAGCGACGCGGTAGCCATAGCGGCCCTCCTCGGCCTAGACTGCGGCGTCGTCGCGAGGGCCGAGGACATCTACGCGGCCGGCATGGCCGGCTCCGATTCGACACGCAAAGCACGGACAGGCACAGCCTAGAGGAGATGGAGAGCATATGAGAGAGAAACTCGGATTGCCCAAGGACAAGATCGCGCGCGCCCGCGAGCTCGCGGCGCGGAGCGTCGCCCCCGTCCTAGACTTCGTGGACGGCCACACCTCGGTCACGGTCGAGCGCGCCGCCCTCCGCATCGTCGGGGCGGACGGGGCGAACGCGGACGGCGTCCCCGTCCCCAACCTCGTCGTAGACCAGCTGAAGGACCGCCTGGAGGGCGGCGCGATCGTCTGGTACGTGAACGCCCTCCTCAAGTCGGGCGGCTCCGTGGAGGACCTGAACCGCAGGATCGCGGAGGGCCTCAGGATCGGCGACCAGCCGCTGGGCGACCGCGAGGCGATACGGCGGAAGGCCCTGGAGCTCGTCGAGGCGGGCCTGGGACGCGTCAGGCGGAACCGGGCCAAGCGCGGCGAGAAGATGGCCGAGTGGAAGGACCGCAACGGCAAGCCCCTCATCTACCTCATCGTCGCCACGGGCAACATCTACGAGGACGTGAAGCAGGCCCAGGCCGCCGCGGAGAAGGGCGCCGACGTCGTCGCCGTCATCCGCACGACGGCCCAGAGCCTCCTCGACTACGTCCCCTACGGGCCCACGACGGAGGGCTTCGGCGGCACCTACGCGACGCAGGAGAACTTCCGCATCATGCGCGCCGCCCTGGACGAGGTCGCGGAGAGGGAGAAGCGCTACATCTGGCTCACGAACTACGCGTCGGGCCTGTGCATGCCGGAGATCGCCGCGATGGGCGCCCTGGAGCGCCTGGACATGATGCTCAACGACTCCATGTACGGCATCCTGTTCCGCGACATCAACATGTACCGCACCTTCGTGGACCAGAAGTTCAGCCGCATGATCAACTCCTACGCGGGCATCACGATCAACACCGGCGAGGACAACTACCTCACGACGAGCGACGCCTACGAGAAGGCCTACACGGTCCTCGCGAGCCAGTTCCTGAACGAGCAGTTCGGCTTCGCTGCCGGCCTCCCCGCGAGGCTCATGGGCCTGGGCCACGCCTTCGAGATGGACCCGACGATCCGCAACGGCTTCCTCTACGAGCTCGCCCAGGCGCAGATGGCCCGCGAGATCTTCCCGGAGCACCCCCTCAAGTACATGCCCCCGACCAAGTTCATGTCGGGCGACATCTTCAAGGGCCTGGCGATGGACACGATGTTCAACTTCGTGTCCAAGGCCACGAACCAGGGCATCCACCTCCTGGGCATGCTCACGGAGGCCATCCACACGCCCTTCATGATGGACCGCGACATCGCCGTGGAGAACGCGAAGTACGTGATGAACTCCATGGACTCCTTCTACGACGAGGTGGAGTTCAAGAAGGACGGCATCGTCGTCGGCCGCGCGAAGGAGGTGCTGGAACAGACCCTCGGCTTCCTGGGCGAGGTCGAGGACCGCGGCCTCCTGGACGCGATCGAGAAGGGCCTCTTCGCCGAGGTGAAGCGGCCCAAGGACGGCGGCAAGGGCCTGGACGGGCTCGTGAAGAAGGGCCCCGAGTACTGGAACCCGGTGGAGGAGGCCCTGAAGGCCGGCCTCGGGCTTCCCGGCCGCGGCCGGGACTACGACGCGACGGGGGCCGCCGCGGCCGCCAGCGACGGCGCGAAGCGCTAAAGGAGGAAGAGCCATGGCGAACATAGTACGGCCCTACGGCGACACGCTCGACGACGGCAAGGTCCAGCTTTCCCTCACCCTCCCCGTGCCCGACGGAGCCAAGGGCCGCGAGGCCGCGAGGCTCATGGTCCTGGGCTGGGGCTTCAAGGACTGCGAGATCGTCCACTCCTCCCGCATCTCCGAGAATTTCTCCTTCTACGTGGCCTACGCGAAGACCGAGTCAGGGATCGACTACGACTCCGTCGTCGCGGACGAGGCGGCGAGCGAGGACCAGGTGCTCGACATGGAGGGCGTGAACGCCTTCGTGAAGGAGCACATCGGCCGCAAGGTCGTGATCGTCGGCGCCTGCACCGGCTTCGACGCCCACACCGTGGGCATCGACGCGATCATGAACATGAAGGGCTACAACCACCACTTCGGGCTGGAGCGCTACTCCCAGCTCGAGGCCTACAACCTCGGCGCCCAGGTGCCGAACGAGAAGCTCATCGAGTTCGCGGAGAAGGTGAACGCCGACGCCATCCTCGTCTCCCAGATCGTCACGCAGAAGGACATCCACATCCAGAACATGACGGAGTTCGTCGAGCTCCTGGAGGCCAAGGGCGAGCGCGGGCGCTTCGTCTGCGTGGCGGGCGGCCCCCGCATCTCCAACAAGCTCGCCGTGGAGCTCGGCTACGACGTAGGCTTCGGCAAGGGATCCTACGCCGAGCACGTCGCGACCTTCGTGGTGCGCAAGGTGGCGGAGCGCATGAAGGCCTGAGCCTCCGCGGCGCGCGAGGCAGGCGAGGCCGGCTCCCGGACGGGGGCCGGCCCTTTCTTTAAAAAAAGCAGTTGCATTCCCGCCCGGGCGGGTGCAAACTGCTAAGTTGAGTTGGGATTCACCATCAAGGAGGCGAATTACATGGAACACTTCGGGCTATTGGCGCTCATCCCGCCGATACTGGTCGTCGTCCTCGCGATCTGGACCAAGGACGTCATCATCTCCCTCTTCCTCGGCATCCTGTCTGGCACCCTTATCGTAGCGGGCGGCAACCCCTACTTCGCCCTGATCAAGCTGACGGACATCCTGGCCGACATGCTCGCCGACGGCTGGAACATCCGCATCATCCTCTTCTGCGGCCTCCTCGGGGCCCTGGTCGGCATGTGGAACAAGACGGGATCCGCCCGGGCATTCGGCGCCTGGGCCGCCTCCAAGATCAAGTCCCGCACCGGCGTCCTCATCTTCACCTGGATCTTCGGCATCCTCATCTTCATCGACGACTACTTCAACAGCCTCACGATCGGCGCCTGCATGAAGCCGGTCTGCGACGAGAAGAAGATCAGCCGCGCCAAGCTCGCCTACATCCTGGACTCCACCGCGGCGCCCGTCTGCATCATCGCCCCGATCTCCAGCTGGGTCATCACGGTGATGTCCTACACGAAGAGCTCCCAGGGCTTCGACACCCTCGGCGTCTCCGAGTTCACCTTCTTCATCAGGTCCATCCCCTACAACCTCTACGCGATCTTCGCGATCCTCATGGTCGCCTTCGTCGCCTTCAAGGGAAGGGACTTCGGACCGATGGCCCGCTCCGAGGCCCGCGCCAAGGAGGGCATCGGCCTCTTCGACGAGAAGAAGTTCGGCCTCGTCGCCGGCAAGATGGAAGCCTCCTGCGAGGATCTCAAGGCCAAGTGGTTCGACTTCGTCGTGCCCCTCGTCCTCCTCATCGCCTCCGCGGTCTTCTTCTTCCCGATGACCACCTGGATGGGCGCCGTGGACGGCGAGGGCGTCAAGACCCTCTCCGCCGCGATGCAGTCGATGAGCCTCGGCGAGGCCTTCAACAACACCGACGCCTCCAAGGCCCTCTTCTACTCGATCATCTTCACCCTCGTCTTCTCCTACGTCTACTTCATCGCCCGCAGGCTCCTCAACATCGGCAAGAGCGCCGAAGCCATCGTGGACGGCCTCAAGTCCATGGTGCCCGCCATCGTTATCCTGACCATGGCCTGGTCCATCGGCTTCATCATCAAGAAGGCGCCGGCGGACGGCGGCGTCGGCCTCGCCAACTTCCTGTCCCAGGTGGTCGTGAACGGCGGCTTCCCGCTCTGGCTGCTCCCGCTCGTCGTCTTCCTCATCTCCTGCGTGATCTCCTTCGCCACCGGCACGAGCTGGGGCACGATGGCGATCATGATCCCGATCGCCCTCCCCATCGCCGTCGCCCTGGGCAACAAGGCCGGCCTTGCCGGCGACGCCCTCATCAACGCGACGCTCATACCTGTTGCCTCCGTCATGGGCGGCGCCGTCTTCGGCGACCACTGCTCGCCCATCTCCGACACGACGATCCTCTCCTCCACGGGCGCGAACTGCCCCCACCTGGAGCACGTCGTGACCCAGATGCCCTACGCGATCTTCGTCGCCGTCTGCTGCGCTGTCGGCGTCGTCTTCGCGGGCGTGTTCTTGAGCGACCTGGTCGGCCTCGCGGTCACCGCCGCCCTCTTCGTCCTGGGCCTCCTCCTCCTCCCCAAGGTCTGGGGCGAGAAGAAGTACGACCTCCAGAACTAAGAGGCTGTTCCGCCACGAAGCCAGGGCCGCCCCGCGAGGGGCGGCCTTTTTTGTATCCGCCCGGCCCCGCCCGCGGCGCTGGCCGGCCGGGCTGGACGGAGGTTCCGGGGCTTACGGGTTTCGGGCCACGGAAGCCGGCTCCGCGGGAAAAAAGAGGGCCGCCCAGCCGGGCGGCCCTCTCCTGGTGAAATGACTCAGGCTATCAGACGAGGATGAGGAGGCCGGCGGCGATGATCGCGCCGGAGACGAGGAGGGTCATCATGCAGTAGCCCATGATGTCCCTGATCCCGAGCTTGGCGATGCCGAGGAGGGGGAGGGCCCAGAAGGGCTGGATCATGTTGGTCCACTGGTCGCCGTAGGAGATGCCCATCGCCACGACGGCGGGATCGACGCCGAGGGCGATGCCCGCGGGGATGTTGATCGGGCCCTGGACGACCCACTGGCCGCCGCCGGAGGGGACGAAGAAGTTGATGAGTCCGCCGGCGAGGAAGGTGAAGAGGGGGAAGGTCTGGGCGGTGGAGAAGGAGATGAACCAGTTGGCGATGATGCCCGCGAGGCCCGTGGTCACCATGATGCCCTGGATGCCGCCGTAGAGGGGGAACTGGAGGGCGATGCCGCCGGCGCCCTTGATGGCCTGGTCGACGGCGCGCACGTAGCTGATGGGGCGGCCGTGGAGGAGGATGCCCGCAAAGAGGAAGATCATGATGACGATGTTGAGGTTGAGGTCGAAGCCCTTCGTCGCGAAGTGGTAGACGAGGTAGGCGACGCCCATGAGGCCGAAGACCCAGTTGACGATGCGGGAGTTCTCCAGGCGCGCGGCGGGGCTGCGCTTGCGGTCCTCTTCGGGGATGGGCTCGTCGGCGAGGAGGGCGGGGTCGATGGAGACGACGTCGGTCTTGCCCTTGGCCATGAACATGAAGAGGATGGGGAGGGCGAAGATCACCGCGAAGGAGATGATTAGGTTGAAGGGCGCGAAGATCGTCCGGCTCACCGGCACGATGCCGATCAGGTTCTCGACGATGTGCCCCTTGGAGGCGATGGCGAGGGGGATGGAGCCCGAGATGCCGCCGTGCCACACGACGAAGCCCGAGTAGGCAGCGGCGACGAGCATGCCGTAGTCGATGCCGCGCACGCGCTTCGCGACCTCGCGGGCGAGGAGGGCACCGACGATGAGGCCGAAGCCCCAGTTGAGCCAGCAGGCGATCGCCGTGACGAAGGACGTGAGCATGAGGCCCTGGACGGGCGTCTTGGCCACGGAGGAGATCGCGACCAGGCCGCGCTTGATCGCGGGGCTGGAGGCGAGGGCGTGGCCGGTCACGAGGACGAGGACCATCTGCATCGCGAAGGCGAGGATGCCCCAGAGGCCGCCGCCCCAGGCCGCGAGGACCTGGATGACCGTCTTGCCGGTGAGGCCAAGGGCGAGTCCGAAGGCGATCACGGTGAGGATGATCGCGAAGAGGAACGCGTCGGGAAGGTACTTTTGCGAGACCTTTACGAAGAACCTGGTTAGACCTTTCAAGGTCTTCCTCCTGATGAAAAGATATGGCTTCGCCGCGCGGCCTTTGAAGGCCGCGCGTCTCTCAAGGGATCCCGACGGATCCCGGTGAAAGCATCGGGGGCGTAGATATAAATGCGCCTGAGATATTGAACATGTTTATCATAGTTTATAAAATAATGCTATAATGAATCGATCGCCCGAAGGCAATGGCCCGAGGACGGCCTTTCTTCTTTCATCTTTTTCCGGAGGATAGCCTAGTGACTCAAAAACCCCTCATAGCGGCGGCGGAAGCCGCGAGGCTCGTGAAGGACGGGATGACGGTCCACGTTGGCGGCTTCCTCGGCTGCGGATCTCCCGAGAGAATCATCGCGGCCCTAGACGCCCAGGGAACCAAGGATCTCACCCTCGTCTGCAACGACACGGCGGTGCTGGACCTCAAGAACGGCCGCGAGAACGGCGTCTCCGTCCTCGTCAAGAACAAGCGCTTCAAGCGCATGATCGTGTCGCACATCGGCACGAATCCCGAGACCCAGCGCCAGATGAACGCGGGCGAGGCCGTCGTCGACCTCGTGCCCCAGGGCACCCTGGCCGAGCGCATCCGCGCGGCCGGCGTGGGCCTGGGCGGCGTCCTCACTCCGACGGGCGTCGGCACGGAGGTCGAGCAGGGCAAGCAGAAGCTCTCCGTCGGCGGCAAGGACTACCTCCTCGAGGCGGCCCTCCCCGGCGACATTGCCCTCATCAAGGCGAAGAAGGCCGACAAGGCCGGCAACCTCGTCTATTCGATGACGGCGCGCAACTTCAACCCCCTCATGGCGACGGCCTGCGCGGTCGTCGTCGCCGAGGTGGAGGAGATCGTGGAGATCGGCGAGATCGATCCCGACCAGGTCCACACGCCCTCCATCTTCGTCGACTACCTCGTGAAGGCCTAAGGGAGGGGACTATGGAATACCAGGAGAACAAGGACATCATCGCGAAGCGCATCGCCCTCATGCTCAAGACGGGCGACGTAGTGAACCTCGGCATCGGCCTTCCGACCCTCGTGGCCAACTACGTGCCCTCCGACGTCGTCGTGATCCTCCAGAGCGAGAACGGCCTCATCGGCCTCGGGCCCGCGCCCGAGAAGGGCAAGGAGAACAAGGACCTCACGAACGCGGGCGCCCAGCCGGTCACCATCCTGCCGGGCGGCGCCTTCTTCGACTCGGCGACGAGCTTCGGCATCATCCGCGGCGGCCATGTCGACGCGACGGTGCTCGGCGTCCTGGAGGTCGACCAGGAGGGGAACCTCGCCAACTACAAGATCCCGGGCAAGATGGTCCCGGGCATGGGCGGCGCGATGGACCTGGTCGCGGGCTCCCGCGTCGTCATCGCCGCGACCACCCACTTCGAGAAGTCCGGCGCGGCGAAGCTCAAGAAGCGCTGCACGCTCCCGCTCACCGCGGCGCACGAGGTCGACTACGTCGTGACCGACCTCGGGCTCTTCCACGTGGAGAAAGGCGCCTTCGTGCTCAAGGAGTACTTCGCCCCCTACACCCCCGAGTGGATCAAGGAAAAGACCGACGCGAACGTCGTGATCGCGCCGGACTGCAAGCTCTTCCAGGCCTGAGGGCCGGAGGGAAGGCAGTTCGCCAGACGCCCCGCGCCCGCTTGAGGGCCCGGGGCGCCGCGTCGAGGGGCCGCCGGCGGGAGGGATCCCGCGGGCAGGGCCCCGCAAGGAGCATCATCATGAAGGAAGTTTTCATCGCCGACGCCGCGCGCACCGCGGTCGGCTCTTTCGGCGGGAGCCTCGCCTCCGTCAGCCCTGTCGAGCTCGGCCGCACGGTCGTGGAGGCGCTCCTCAAGCGCGGCTCCCTCCAGGGCGCCGACGTCGACGAGCTCCTCCTCGGCTGCGTCCTCCAGGCCAGCCTGGGCCAGAACGTCGCCCGCCAGATCCTCGTCAAGTCCGGCATCCCCGTCGAGAAGACCGCGATGACGATCAACATGGTCTGCGGCTCCGGCCTCCGCTCCGTCGCGGCCGCCGCCCAGGAGATCAAGGCCGGCGACGCCAACCTGGTCGTCGCGGGCGGCGTCGAGAACATGAGTCTCGCGCCCTACTACCTCAAGCAGGCCCGCACCGGCTACCGCATGGGCAACGGCGAGATGGTGGACGGCATGATCTACGACGGCCTCTGGGACATCTTCAACGGCTACCACATGGGCATCACGGCGGAGAACGTCGCCGCGAAGTACGGCATCACCCGCGCCGAGCAGGACGCCTTCTCCGCGGCCTCGCAGAACAAGGCCGAGAAGGCGATCGCCGAGGGCCGCTTCAAGGACGAGATCGTGCCCGTCGCCATCCCCCAGAAGAAGGGCGACCCGATCGTCTTCGCGACCGACGAGTTCGTCCGCGCGGGCGTGACCGCGGAGGCCCTGGCCAAGCTCCGGCCCGCCTTCAAGCCCGACGGCACCGTGACCGCGGGCAACGCCTCCGGCATCAACGACGGCGCGGCCGCCATCCTCGTCGCCGACTCCGACGGCATGAAGCGCGGCAAGCTCGCGCCGATGGCGCGCATCGCCTCCTACGGCTGGCACGGCTGCGACCCCGCGATCATGGGCGTCGGCCCCGTGGAGGCCGTCCGCCTCGCGCTCAGGCGCGCGGGCTGGAAGCTCGAGGACGTGGACCTCATCGAGGCCAACGAGGCCTTCGCCGCCCAGTCCCTGGCCGTGGCCAAGGAGCTCAAGTTCGACATGGCCCGGGTCAACGTGAACGGCGGAGCGATCGCGATCGGCCACCCGATCGGCGCCTCCGGCGCCCGCATCCTTACGAGCCTCCTCTACGAGATGAAGAAGCGGGGCGCGAAGAAGGGCCTCGCCACCCTGTGCATCGGCGGCGGCATGGGCGTCGCTATGTGCGTGGAGCGGGTGTAGAGACTTTCGCCGCGTGAAGCGCGGCGCTGGACGCCGCGCCGCTTAAAGCCGCGCCGCCGCGTAATGGCGGCGGCGCGGGGCAAGAGAGAGGGGCCTCCCGGGAAGCGATTCCCGGGAGGCCCCTCGTTATGGGGAAAGGCGGGCGAAGGCTACTTAGTCGCCCAGAGCTTGGCGAGCTCGACCACGGTCTCCGTGGCGAGGGCCATCTCGGAGACGGAGGCCCACTCGAAGCGGCTGTGGTAGTTGTAGCCGCCCGTGAAGAGGTTGGGCGTCGGGACGCCGAGCTCGGTGAGGCGGGCGCCGTCGGTGCCGCCGCGGATCGGCTTCACGAAGGGCTCGACGCCGGCGCGGCGGGAGGCCTCCATCGCGCGCTCCAGGACCTCGGGCCTCGCGTCGAGCTTCTCGCGCATGTTGACGTACTGCTTGTTGACCTCGAGCTTGACGGAGCCGAGGGGAAACTGCGCCTCCACGGCCTTCGCGAGGGCCTTGCAGGTCTCGATGCGGCGGTCCATGCCCTCCTTGGAGAAGTCGCGGAGGAAGACGTCGACGGAGGCCTTCTCGATGCCGCCCTTGATCTCGAGGGGGCAGAAGTAGCCGAACCAGCCGTCGGTGGACTCGGGCGCCTCGCTCCAGGGGAGCATGGAGACGAAGGAGGCGGCCATCGTGACGGCGTTGGCGAGCTTGCCGCGGGCCGAGCCGATGTGGATGGCCTTGCCCGTGAACTCGGCCTTGACCTCGTAGGCGTTGAAGCACTCGGCCTCGACTTCGCCGGCCTTGCCGCCGTCGAAGGTGTAGCAGGCGACGGAGCGCAGGTTCTTGAGCGGGAAGAGGTCCATGCCCTTGCCCGTCTCCTCGTCGGGGGTGAAGGCGATCTCGATCGGGCCGTGCTTGACCTCGGGGTGGGCGAGGAGCCACTCGACGGCGGTCACGATCTCCGCGACGCCGGCCTTGTCGTCGGCGCCGAGGAGGGTCCGGCCGTCGGTGACGATGATGGTGTCGCCCGCGTGCTCGGCGAGGTCGGGGAACTCCCTCGGGTCGAGGACGTAGCCGGGAGAGAGCTCGAGGGCCTTGCCGTCGTAGCCCTTCACGAGGCGGGGCTTCACGTCCGTCCCGGAGACGTCGCTCGCCGTGTCCACGTGGGCCATGAAGCCGATGGAGGGCGCCGACTCGAGGCCGGGGCTCGCGGGGAGGCGCGCGAGGAGGTAGCAGTGCTCGTCGAGCGTCACGTCCTTGAGGCCGAGGCCCTTGAGCTCCTCGACGAGGAGGCGCGAGAGCTCCCACTGGGTCTGGGTCGAGGGTATGGCCTCGACGTGGCGGTCGCTCGTCGTCCCGATCTTCGCGTAGCGCACGAGGCGCTCGGCGACCTTTTCCGCTATGGGCTTGGAGAGGATGTCGGCGTAGGATTTCATGGCCGAGAGTATGCACCGGAAACGCCGCGCGGGCAAGCGCTATCTCCGTCGCCTGTCTCTGTCGCCTTCGCCCGGGGCGCTTGCGGCACCAGCCCCGGGCCGCGTATCCTTGTCCGCGATGGAAAACAGCGACGGGTTCTTCCTTGAAAGAGCGCGGGACTTCGCGGCGGCCAGGCACGAGGGCTCGGGGCCCTGCCACGACTTCTCCCACGTCGAGCGGGTCTACCGCCTCGCCGAGCGCATCGCCCGCTCCGAGGGCGCCGACCTCCTCACGGTCCGCCTCGCGGCCCTTCTCCACGACATCGGACGGGGCCTCGAGCCGCGCATCGGCCCCGAGCCCGACCGCCACGAGGAGCTCTCCGCGCAGATCGCCGCGCCCTTCCTCCGCGGCCTCGGCCTGCCCGAGGCGAGGGTCGAGGCTGTCCTGGAGGCCATCCTCCGCCACCGGCACCGCCGCGGCCGCGCGCCCGAGAGCCGGGAGGCGAGGTGCCTCTACGACGCGGACAAGCTCGACTCGCTGGGCGCGGTGGGCGCGGCGCGGGCCTACCTCTGGCTAGGCGAGCACGGCCGCTCCGTACACTATCCGGAGGCGGAGTGGGCGGGCGTCGATCCTGCGAGCAACGCGACGGAGGTGGACTCCTTCCAGCGGGAATGGCGCATCAAGCTCTCGCGGCTCAAGGACCGCCTCTACACGGAGGAGGGCCGGCGCCTCGCGGGGGAGCGCCACGCGCGGATGGAGCGCATACTCATGGAGATCGAGGACGAGGTGGCGGGGCGGAGCTAG
>ERZ795054.2948-NODE-2948-length-13827-cov-5.490706_pt1 | contig 13827 bp, 10 predicted proteins | sample MGYA00375138_ERZ795054 | MGnify/ENA primary metagenome ERZ795054 (study PRJEB30183, sample SAMN05720215) | anaerobic digester metagenome | isolation source: active sludge of municipal wastewater-treating anaerobic digesters | place: USA | collected 2014-12-23 ...
CAACGTGGGGCACCCAACGTGGGTGGCCCCCATCGTGGGCACCCCGCGTGGCGGGGCAGCTGCTGCGTGCCGCGGCCCGGGCCGCCCGCGGATCAGCGTCCGCGGACCTGGACCGAGACCGCCGCCACCTGGTCGATCCGCACGACCGCGTCGAAGAACTCCCGGCCCGAGAGGTCGGAGAGGTGCGCGAGCTCCCTGCCGACCTTCTGGAGCTTCCCGAGGACTTCCTCGCCGGACCCGGCCATGCGAAGGCGGACCGGCTTGCCCTCGAGCCTCTTCAGGACGGACGCCATCGAGTCCTGCTCTTCGAGAACCATCTTCTTCTCCGCCCCCGCGGGGAGCTGCTGGGCCGAAGCCACTGCGGCGAGCGCCGTCGCGGCCACGACGAGGACGAACGGTATCCGGACCTGCGAACGCACGAACATTGCGACCTCCCCGGGCTCTTCCGTGTATCAGATCCTCCGACTCTAGCCCCGGCCCGGCCCGCGGCGTGTGACCTTCGTCATTTCGACGCCGGAGACTCGCGCCGCGCGCGGGCCGACTCCGGGCCTCGGGCCGCCCGGGCGGCGCGGGAGACCGGACGCGAGAATCGCCGCACGATCCCGATGGTCGGATGCTCGGGACACCGCGACGAATCCGGGGTCAGACGAATCCGGGGTCAGGCGTGAAATCGTGTATTTCAACCGCGGCATATCGGCCTGACCTCCGTTTCGATCCCGACCGTCCGTCCCATCCAGCGCCTTCGCATCGGGGCGTTCCTTCGGCCGAATCGCTGCCCTCGCTTCTCGGCTGCCCCGTGGCCATCGAGCGATCCCCCGGAGCCGCCCCGCCGCGAGCCCTCCCCGATTCCTCCCGGAAGCCTTCCCGAAATTCCTCCGCTCGCTCCCCGCGCGCTCTCAGGCGGCGTCACGCGCACGCCGACACCTTCTTCCCGAGACCCGCCGAAGCCGAGGACGAACCCCAGGGGCCGAACGGCGGGCCGGGAAGGAGCCCGCCATGCGAGAGGCCGTGCGAAGTGCGTCCCGGTCGGCCCTCCTCGCGGCCCTCGTCGCTCCGCTCCTCGTCGTATCGCCCCGGGCGTCGTCCGCCGACGGCCGCGGCCCGCTCGTCGAGCCCCGACTCGGGCCGCTCGTCCACCGGACCGTCGAGCGCGCCGCCTCCCGGCTCGCGGTGCCTGGCTGCGCGATGCTCCTCGACGACTTCGCCGACGTCCGCTCCGGGGAGCCGCTGTCTCGGGCCCTCGCCGCCTCCGGACGCGGACCGTCCGACGTCTTCGCCTCGCTCCGGTTCGTCGACGCCGACCACATGGTCCAGTGCCGCCGGCGGGCGACGTGGGCGTGGGTCCCGGTCGGTGCCGACGTCGTCTTCGTCTGCCGGAACCGATTCACGGACCTCGTCCGGAAGGACGAGCGGCTCGCCGGGAACGTCCTCGTCCACGAGGCGCTCCACACGCTCGGGCTCGGCGAGAACCCGCCCTCCTCCGAGGAGATCACGGCGGCGGTCGTCCGCCGCTGCGGGAGGTGAAGGCGCTGCGGCCGGGAGCGGTGCCCGTCCCGGCGGCGGCGATTCCCCTCGCGTCCGCGGCCGGCCCTCGCCGCAGCGCCGCCCTCAGCCGGCCGAGCGCGTCGGCATCGAAGGGCTGGCGGCGAAGAACCGGTAGACGACGCGGACGCAGCCGAGGACGATCTCGTCCCCGTCCCGGAGCACGACCGCTTCGCGGACGGGCCGTTCTCCGACTCGCGTGCCGTTTCGGCTTCCGAGGTCCACGATCTCCGCCCGGTCGCCCGCCACGAAGACCCGTGCGTGGGCGCGGGAGACCGAGTCGTGCCCGAGCCAGACGTTCGCCTCCCGCACCCGGCCGAGGACGTTCGGACCCTCGGCGAGCGGAAAGGTCTGAGCCCCCCAGACGAGGAGGTGAGACCTCGCCGAAGGGGGCTCCGCCTCCTCTCGGACCGGGGCGTCGAACGCGAAACCGAAGCCGTGGACCGTGCGAATCAGCGCGTTCGGCCCGTGCCCGTCGCCGAGCGCCTTCCGGATCTCCTTGACGAGGGAGTCGATGTTCCCCTCGGTGACGAAGACTCCCGGCCAGAGCTTCTCCTGGATCGCGAGCCGCGAGACGGCCGCCGGCCGCTTCTCGATGAGGAGCCCGAGCAGGGCAAAGGCCTTCGGCGTCAGGTGCACGGGCGCCCCCGCCCGAGAAACGCGGCGGGCGTCGCCGTCGAAGGTGACGTCGGCGAACGAGGCCCTCATGCGTCAGCCTCCCGGCACCGCGGCGAGGATCCGGTAGGTGAGCCGGATGGCCCCGACCCGGATCTCGTCGCCGTCCTCGAGGACGACGCGCCCTCGGATCGCCTCCGTACCGCGAAACGTCGTTCCGGTCGCGGCGAGATCCTCCAGCTCGGCCCGGTCGTCCGTCACCACGATCCGGGCGTGCTCGTGCGCGACCGACGGGTGGCCCAGGCGCACCGTCGCCGAGCGCTCTCGCCCGAGGAGGTTCCCTCCCTGGGAAAGCTCGACGTGCTGGAGCCCGCGCACGAGGACGTGCCGTGGCGCCACAGGCATCTCGTGCGCGTCGCCGTCGAAGGCGTACCCGTATCGATGGACCGTCCGGATGAAGGTCCGCCCCCGAGGCCCCGAGCCGAGGACGTGCCGCACCTCGCTCACGAGGGACGTCAGCCTCCCCGCGGCCACCCCCTCGGCCGGCCACAGGGCCTCGAAGATCTCCTCGCGGGCGACGGCGCCGGGCCTCCGCTCGAGGAGGAGCGTCAGGAGCTGGAAGGCCTTCGGAGAGAGATGCAGGGCCGTGCCCCCCCGATGGAGGAGCCGGCGGCCTCCGTCGAATGAGAAGCCTCCGAAGCGCAGCCTCGGGCCGAGGTCCTCTCCGGCTATGGCACCTCCCATCCCGACCTCCACACCTTCGATACGAATCTGGCGCTGCGTCGGCGGAACGGAAGGACGCGATCGACGGAATCAGGGAAATCCGAGGCGAACGAAAGGAACCCGGCCCTCCTCCGAGGGCGGCCGGCTAGATCGCGCTCTGCGTCGAGATCTCCGTCGAGCCCGCACGGTAGACCAGGACGACCGAGCCCAGGCGGATCTCGTCGCCGTCCACCAGCGTGACGCGACCCCGGACGACCTCGGCGCCGCGGAGCGTTCCGTTGCGGCTCCCGAGGTCCTCGATCGTCGCCACGGGTCCCTCGACGGTGATCCGGGCGTGCTCGCGGGAGACCGACGGATGGCCGATCCAGACGTCGGCGATCCTCTCCCGACCGACGACGTTCGACCCCTCGGCAAGCGCGATCTCCTGGCTGCCCCAGAGGACGACGTGGCGGAACTCGCCGGCCGCCTCCGCCGGCAGCTCGCGGACCGCGGCCTCGAAGGCGTAGCCGAAGCCGTGGACCGTGCGCACGTACTCCGCCTCCTTCGCGTGGTCACCGAGGGCGTTGCGGACCTCGTTGACGAGCGCGGGAAGGTTCGTCTCCGAGACGAAGGTCCGCGGCCACAGCGCCTCCTGGATCTCCGCCTTGGAAACCGCATTCGGGCGGCGGGCGAGAAGAAGCTCCAGGAGCTGGAAACCCTTCGGGGAGACGTGGACGACGTCGGGGCCTCGAAGCAGAAGACGCCGTCCGCCTTCGAAGGTCAGCTCTCCGAATCGCAGCCTCATGTCACCTCACGGTCTTGTGCGAAAGAGTCTACCGGGATTCCCTGTGCGATGCGAACGCATCCGCCCGGGAGTGCGCGGGATCGCGACTCGGGCCGGGGCGCCGACCTCCTCCCCCGGGCCCGTCCGGCTCCCCGGAGCGCTCGAGCGCCTTCGATCGGCCCTGGAGAGCCCTCGAGGCGCACCCGCGGGTTGCCCGGACGCGAGGGATCGGAGTAGATTGCGCGAAAAGCTTCTTCTTGGCGCGGGGCCTCGGCTCGGGGCCGGCCGTGCCGACCCGGAGGTGGCGAGTTGCCGCTCGCTGCGGGCCAGGAGCTCGGGCCTTACGTCGTGCTGGCCCCGGTCGCAACGGGTGGAATGGGGCTCGTCTACCGCGCGCGGGACCGGAAGCTCGACCGGGAAGTCGCGTTGAAGGTCCTTCCGGACGGCCTCGCTTCGCACCCGAAGGCTCTCGCGCTCTTCGAATCGGAAGCGAAATCGGTCGCCGCGCTCTCCCACCCGGGAATCGTCGCCATTCACGATTTCGGACGGATCGGAGGGACGACGTTCGCCGTCACCGAGCTCCTCGCGGGCGAGACCCTCCGGGCGGCGGTCACGCGGGGACCGATTCCCCCGCCCCGGGCCGTCGACATCGCCGCCCAGGTCGCCGACGCCCTCGCCGCGGCTCACGCGCGGGGGCTCGTCCACCGCGACCTGAAGCCGGAGAACATCTTCCTCACGACGTGCGGCCGGGTGAAGATCCTCGACTTCGGCCTCGCCGTCCGCGCGGCTCCGCTCTCCGCGGGCGCCGGGGACGCCGAGGTCCCGACCGCCCCCCTGGTCGAATCGTCGACGGGAGCACCGGGAACACCGGCCTACATGTCTCCGGAGCAGGCTCGCGGCCTCGCCGTCGACGCCTGCTCCGACCAGTTCGCCCTCGGCGCGGTCCTGTACGAGATGCTCTCGGGCCTCCGGCCGTTCCAGGGCTCGTCCCACGCGGAGGTGCTGTCGTCGATCCTGCGCGACGAGCCCGCTCCGCTCGCCGAGCGCGTCCCCCGGCTTCCCGACGCCGTCCGCCGCATCGTCGAGCGCTGCCTCCGGAAACGGCCGGAGGAGCGCTATGCCTCGACCCTCGACCTCGCCCGCGACCTCGCAGACTGCGCCTCGCGATATCGCGAGGGCTCCTTCACGCCGACGCCGAAGAGCTCTCCCGTCCTTCCCCCCCCCGCGTTCTGGGCGGCCGCGGCGGCCACCGCGGTGCTGCTTCTCGCCGCCGCGTTCGCGGGCCGCAGGGCGGCCGTCGGCGGGCCCGCCGCCACGTATCAGTCCCTCCTCGCGGGCCGGCAGTTCGTGCGCCTCACCGATCGCAGCCAGGACGCGACGACCCCCGCCATCTCTCCCGACGGGCACCTCGCCGCCTTCGTGAGACGCCTCTCCGCGACGAATACGGACATCTACGTGAAGGACCTGACCGGCGGAGCGCTCGTCGACGTGACCGGCGACCACCCCGGCGAGGATCGTGAGCCCGCCTTCTCCCCCGACGGGTCGCTCCTCGCCTTCCGGTCCGACAGGGACGGCGGCGGGCTCTTCGTCGTGGAGACGCAGGGGGGGGCCCCAAGACGCCTCGCACCGTCCGGGCACGACCCCGCCTTCTTCCCCGACGGCCGGCTGCTCGTCTTCGCGACGACCGCCACGGGGACTCCCTACGCGCGGCTGGGGGCGCGGAGCGCGCTCCGGACCGTCGACACGGCCACGGGCGTCACGAGGCTCCTCTACGAGGGAGACGCGATGCAGCCGGCCGTCTCCCCCAACGGACTGCGCGTGGCGTTCTGGATGCTCCGGGAGGGAGGCTCGCAGCGCGACCTCGCGACGGTCGCGGCGAGGTTCGGCGGGCCTTCCGCTCCACCCGTGCTCGTCACCGACGACCCCGCCTGCGACTGGAGCCCCTTCTGGTCGGGGGATGGCCGGCACCTCTGGTTCGCGTCGGATCGCGGCGGGACGATGAACCTCTGGCGGGTGAGGATCGACGAGGAGAGCGGAGAGCCGCTCGGTCCCCCGGAGCCCCTCACCGTCCCGGCCCGCAGCGCAGGACCGTTCCAGGGGAGCGCGGACGGACACGCGGTCGTCTATCAGGCCGGGACGTCGGGATACGACCTCTTGCGCGTGCCCGTCGACGCCCGGGGCTTTCCTTCGGGACCGGCCCGGAACCTCCTGACGGACCACGAGGGAGTCGGCGAGCTGCGGATCTCCCCTTCGGGAGACCTCCTCGCGTTCTCCACCTGGCGCGCCGGCGAGGACCTCTGGGTCGTCCGCACCGACGGACAGGGACTCCGCAGGATCACCTCGAGCTCCTTTCACGACCGCGCGCCGAGCTTCACCGCCGACGGCAGGTCGCTGATCTTCCACTCCGACCGCTCGGGGAAGTTCGAGATCTGGAAGGTCTCCCTGGACGGGGGCGGCCTCGCGCCGCTCACGCGCCTCGACGGCCTCCATCCGTTCCGCGCGCTCGCCTCCCCCGACGGGCGGCTCCTCGCCGTGAACAACAGCCGGACGGGCGCCCTCCTCCTCCCTTCGGACGCCCCGCCCGGAGCCTCCTGGCCCGCGCCGTTGCCTCCTCCGGAACCCGGCCTCCGCTTCGAGCTGACGTCGTTCTCTCCCGACGGCCGCTTCGCCGCGGGCCACGCGATCTCGGGCGACGAGCGCTACGCCGGGGTCTTCCTGCACGACCTCGGATCGGGGCGCTACGAGCGGCTGACCGCCGCCGGCTCCAGCCCCCAGTTCGTCCTCGGCGGGACGCGGCTCTACTTCCTCCGGCAGACCTCGCTCTTCGCGCCTTCGACCCTGGCGTTCCTCGACCTCGGAACGCGTCGGATCCACGACCTGCAGCCCGAGGGGACCGGCAGCTCCATCGTGTCGTTCACCGCCGCCCCCGACGGCTCGGCGCTGTACCTCGTCCGGGAGAGAAGCCGAAACGACATCTGGCTCATGCGGATGCCCTGACCGTTCCGTCATTCTCCCGAGAGCCCGGCTTCCCCCTTCCCGCGGGGCCCGGGTTCTTCCCGGAGGCGTCGGGCGGCCCCGGCGCGGAGCTCCCGCGCGGCCGCCCGTTCGCCGATCGCCTCGAGGCTCCGGATTGCGGCGGCGACCCCGCCCGGTCCGGGCACGTTCGCCGCGATCTCCCGGGCCGCAGCGAGCGCGCCCTCCCGCCGGCCCGTCGCCGCTCGCAGGGCGACGAGCGCGGCGCGCGCCTCGACCCGGACCGGGAAGAGCCCGATCTCTGTGAGGAGCTCTTCCTCCGCCTCCCCGGCGCGTCCGAGCCGGGCGAGGACGTCACCCCTCACGAAATGGAGGCCCGCGAGCTTTCGCGCCTCCTCTCCCGAGACGTCCCGCGCCCGATTCGCCAGCTTCAGCGCGCCCGGCAGGTCCCCGCGAAGCGTCGCGACGCGGGCCAGAACGAGAAGCGCCCGCGCGGGGGAACGTCCCCGCGCGAGCACCCGCTTCGCCGCCTCCTCCGCTCCGCCGAGGTTCCCCGCCGCCAGGTGAGCGCGCGCAAGGACGTCGTCGGCCGCCGGGTCGTTGCAGGCGCGGGCCGCCTCGGCGTGCCGGAGGGCCACCTCGGGTCTCCCCGCCGAGAGCGCCACCGAGGCGACGGACACGAGGACCTCCGAGGCCCCGGGTGCGGAGAGGGGGAGCATCCTCTCGGCGGCCTCGAGGGCCTCGCCGTTCCGGCCCTCACCGAGGAGAGCCTGCGCGTAGACCTCCCAGGCGTCCCGCACGCGCGGGTTGCGATCGAGGAAGGGAGCCAGGACCCGGACCGCATCCGCGGGGCGCCCGGCCCGGAGGGCCGCCATGCCGTCGCGGAGCGGCGCGAGCGTGGCGATCCGGTCCTTCGGGTCCGGCAGGGCGTCGTCGCGAACGCCGGACCTGGCCGTCACGTAGCCGAGGGACGCGAGCTGCCGGGCCTTCTCGGCGTCGACCGGCGACGGCTCCCGGAAGCCCGAACGGCGCGTCTCCAGCTCGGCCCGCATCGACCGGATCGGCCCGTCCTTCCCGGCGGCCCGGTTCGTCCGCTCGGACGGGTCCTCGAGAAGGTCGTACAGCTCCGGCCGGGGGGCATCGACGAAGTGCCAGCGCTCGTCGGCGAGGGACGCGAGCGGGCTCCAGCCGAAGCGCGTCCGCGGGTAGAACGTCTCCGAGAGGATCCGTCGCCGGGGTCCCTCGCGCCCGCTCGCCAGCTCCGCGAGCGAGACGAGCCCGGGCCGGTCCGGGCACCCTTTCAGCCCCAGCGCCGAGCAGACGGTGCGGAAGACGTCGGTCAGTCCGACCGGCGTCCCGACCGTCGTCCCGCCGAAGAGGTTGCCCGGCAGCTTCACGACGACGGGGACCCGGATCGACTCGCGGTACAGGAAGATCCCGTGCTCCTTCTCTCCGTGGTCCCCGAGCCCTTCCCCGTGGTCGGAAAGAAAGACCACGAGGCTGCCGTCGTACAGGCCGGCGGCCTTCAGCCCGGCGACGAACGAGCCGACGGCGGCGTCCGCAGCGGCGATCTCGCCGTCGTAGGGATCGGTCCACCGGCTGCGGAAGGGCTCGGGCGGAGCGTACGGGCTGTGGGGCTCGAAGAGGTGGAGGAAGGCCAGGAACGGCGCGTGCCCCTGGCCGGCGATCCAGCGCGAGAGCGCACGTTCCGTGGCCGCGCCCGGCCGCTCGAGCTGCGTCATCGGCTCGCCCGGGGCGGCGTCCCCGAGGTCGTCGTCCCAGAAGTCGAAACCGCGCGCGATCCCGCTCCGCCCGTCGAGGACGACGCTCGAGACCGCGCCGCCGGTGGCGTAGCCGTTCGCCTTCGCGATCTCGGCGATCGTCGGGACGGAGGGGGCGAGCGCGTAGCCCGAGTTGTCGAGCACGCCGTGCTCCCGCGCGTCCGTCCCGGTCATCAGGGCGGCATGCGATGGGAGCGTCAGCGGGGCCTGGGCCCAGGCCGTCTCGAAGAGGACCCCGTCGGCGCGCAGCGACGCGAGAGCCGGCGTCGCGACCCCGCCGTACCCGTAGAGAGGCAGCCGGTCCGCGCGAAGGGTATCGACCGAGATGAGGACGACCGACGCGCCCGGGAACCGGCTCGGCGCCTCCGGCCGCCCTCGCGCGCACCCGATCGCGAGGAGGAAGGCCAGTGCGATCGAGGAGGGTCGCGTCGTGACCGCCTCCGTACGCCGAGGATATCCGCGGCCCCCGTCCGGCGGATCGGGAATGGGAGCCCCGGCTCGCGCCGGGGCTCCCGGGGATTCGCGGAGGTACTCGCTAGAAGCGGACGCCGAACCCGATCCGGAAGAGGCGCGGCGCCTGGTAGCTCGCCGAGCTCGTCGGCTTGCCGAAGCTCGGGCCGTAGTTCCAGTTCGCGCCCGTCCCGCGGGCTCCCTGCGTCGGCTGGGCCGTGAACGGGTTGAAGGCGACGTAGTCGTTACGGCGGTTGACGCGGGTCTCGATCGTCGTGTTCACGGCGATCACGGCCTCGTTGCCGAAGACGTTCGTCACCTGCGGCTGGACGAAGATCTCGACCGGCCCGATGTTGTAGGAATAGTTGAGGGCGAGGTCCGTGCGGTGCGTGTCCGGCAGGCGGAACGCGTCACGCTTCGTGAAGTAGTAGTTGACCGAGGAGGGGGGCGTCTCGTACCCGACGTCGGCCACGTAGGGCCAGCTCGCGACCGACCCGACGGCGCCGTAGGGCGTGCCGGAGTTCCAGGTGTGGACCGCGGAGAGGTTGAGCGCGCCGAGGACCTTCGGGAGGGGGATGTCGTAGGTCGCGTAGGCGACGAGGCGGTGCGTCTGGTCCTGCGGCAGGCTCCCGGTCGGGATGTTCCAGGCGGGGTCGAAGTACTCGGGGTAGGAGGTCCAGCCGAAGGACCGCGGGCCGGAGCCTCGGTCCTCCGTGACGGCGTTCCCGTAGGTGTGCGAGTAGGTGTAGTTCCCGCCGATGTTCAGGCTCTCGAAGAGCCGGTAGGCCGCCTGGACCTGGAGAGCCGCGTAGGTCCTCTCGATCGCGTTCGTGTTCTGCAGGAGCGCGAGGTCGTACGTGATCCCGACCGAGTCCGTCACCTTGCCCGTCGTGGTGTCGGTGAAGGTGTCGATGAAGTCGCCGAACCTCCGGTAGATCCCGTCGAGCCGGAAGTTGCCGCGGGTGCCGATGGCGCCCGCCAGGCTCAGGGCGTACTCGTCCGTGTAGGTCGACTTCAGGCTCTCGCGGATCTGCGTCGAGACGCCCGCGACCGTCGCCTGGATGGGCGAGATGCCGGGGCGCGTTGGGAACTGGTTGATGCCGGTGATGCCGAACCAGCTGAACATCCGCTCGAGGGTCGCCGCCGTCGTGACGGGACTCGACGGGTCGCCCTCGTTGATCGGCTCACCCTCGTAGTACCAGACCCAGATCTCGGGGCTGCCGGCGCTCGACGCGCCGCCGATGAAGTTCTCCTGCTGGCCGCCCACGTACCTGGCGTAGCTCGCGCCGACGCGCAGCCGGCCGTCCCCCTTGACGTCCCACGTGGCGGCGAGGCGCGGGCTGAAGGCGCTGTCGTCCGAGGTCGTCACGCCCCGGCTGTCCTTCCCGTCGTTCTTGTCCCAGCGGAGCCCGATGTTGAAGGAGAACCTGTCGTTCATCCGCCAGGTGTCGTTCACGTAGATGGAGTGCGTCCGGACGTTGCTCCCCTTGCTCAGCTCGAAGATCGGCCAGTAGACGAGGACGGAGTCGTTCCCGAGGACCGGGTAGACGTTCTGCCCCTGGACGATCGTGGCGGACGAGTAGACGGTGTAGTTGCTCCCGGACTGGTAGTTGTTCGAGTAGACCTTGTTGTTGAAGTTGTCGTATCCGAAGACGACGTTGTGCGAACCGAGGCTCTTCGTCGAGAGGAACCAGGTCCCCTTGGCGAGGACGTTCTCGTTGTCGCGGGTCTCGGGCTCGCACACGCCGCAGAACGGGGAGGCGTTGTAGAGGCCGCCGAGCGTCCCGTCGAACATGTTCGTCCCGGCGATCAGGTCCCGCGAGTAGCCGCCCGCGTTCTCGAACGCGAACTTGCGCTGGGAGTACTGCGCCTCGACGAAGACCTGGTCCGTCAGGACCCCGTTGTAGTTGAGGGCGAGGAGCGACTGGGGGTAGCTCGGGTTGTAGAGGGTCTTGAGCTCCATCGGGGAGTACCCGGGGTTGACGTTCGTCGCGTCGTTCGCGATGTCGATATAGGAGGCCGTGAACGTGTGGTTCTGGAACGGCGTGACCGTCAGCTTCCCTTCGAGCCGCAGCTCCTCCGTCTTCGACGGGTATCCGACGTTCGTGAGGTACGTCTGCCCGGTCGTTTCCGTGTCGCGGCTCCGGCCCGCGGCGAAGAACCAGATCCGGTCCTTCCAGATCGGCCCCCCGAGCGTCGCCTCGTAGGTCGGGATCGTCTTGTCGGTGTAGTCGACGGTCTGGAGAGGCCTCGTCGCCTGCCAGCTGTCGTTGTTCAGCGTGGCGCGGGCGGAGCCGCTGAAGGTGTTCCCGCCCGACTTCGTGATCGCGTTGACGACGCCGCCCGTGAATCGCCCGTACTCGGCGGAGATCGCGGCCGTGGAGGTCGTCGTCTCGGCGATCGCGTCCTCGATGAACAGGTCCCTCGGCGAGCCGCGGATGTTGTCCTGGACGACGACGCCGTTGATCGTGACGAGGTTGTCGTACGACTCGGCGCCCGAGATCGTCGTCGCGCCGCCCGGCCCGTTCCCGTTGACGCCGGGCGACAGCGCGACCGCGGAAAGGAGCGTCCGGGTCACCGGGAGCTTCTTCGTCAGGTCGGAGGAGATCGTCGTGGCGGCCTGGGTCGTCTGGGAGATCGACTCCGACGTCGAGACGACCGTCACCTCCGTGGCCACGGCCGAGAGCTGCATGTTGACGTTGACGATGGCGGACTGCGAGGCGTTGACCTTCAGATTCCGCGTCACCGTCTGGAACGAGGTCATCGTGAACGTGAGGGTGTAGTCGCCCGGGGCCAGGTTCGGCAGGGCGTAGTCGCCGTTCACCGAGGTGATGGCCGTGCGCGCCCCCTGGAGAGACGGCGACTTCGCCGTCACGACCACACCCGGAAGGCCCTGCCCCTCGTTGATGGCCTTGCCGCTGATGGTGCCGGTCGGCAGGCCCTGCGCGAGGAGCGAGGCGGTGAGGAAGATGGGCAGGACGAGGAGGAGAAGACGGAACCGGCGGAGTCTCATGGCGGGCTGCACTCCTTTCTCCGGGGTTGCGCGTCCCGCTCCCGCCGGAGGGGCGGGAACGACACGGTGATTGGAAGCGTGCTTCGGCACGCCTTCGGGGAAACGTGGCGAATGGGGCTCGGGTCGTTCTCTCGGGCGACGCAGCGCGGCACCTCCTTCGGGTCCCCGTCCGCCGGCAGGGAACCCCGCGGTTCACAGGTCCTCGACACGGGCGCGGAGCGCCCGCCCCCCATTTCACGTACCGATCCATGGATCGGTATCGACGTACCGGAACCTGCATCGCTCGGCGCCGGTCCGAGTCGGGGCACGCGACCGGCTCCGTCCGCTCGGGCAGGCTCGACGCTGCGTCGTTCAGCGGTTTCGACGCCCCCGGCGCGCGTCGCGCTGCGGTCGGGCCCGCTCGCGATTCCGGTCATGCCCGTTTCGACTGAGAAGCGAGTGCCACTCCGGGGCGTTTAACGGGATTCCAAGCGCTTTCCGATGACACCGCCCCGTCCCGATCGCACGGACTGAACCGGGCGGCGGCGCCGCTCTCCGGGCCGAGGCCCGGTCCCTTCCCGGTTCCGGCCTTTCCCAGCCGATTCCAAGGCGCAACCCAGCGAAATCCCCGCCCGCTCCCCGCTTTCTCTCGGGTCTCGCCGGGGCCGCACCGGCACCTTTCCCTCGGGTTTCGGGCGCTGCGGCCGAAGGGGAACGAGGCCGCGGGGCGAACCGGGAAGGAGGCCCTCCGTGAGCGAGGCCGTGCGAGGTGTGTCCCGGTCTTCTCTCGGCGCGGCGCTCCTCGTCGCGCTCCTCCCGTGGACGACGACCGGCGCGGACGAGCCCCTTCGCCCCGAGGTCGACCCACGCCTCGGCGGGTACGTGGCCCAGGTCGTCTCGCGCGCCTCGCGGCGGTTTGCCGAGCCCGGTTGTGTCAGCCTTCTCGTCCGCTTCGAGGACGTGCGGACGGGCCGCCCGCTCTCAGAGACCCTCCGGACTTCCGGCGAGACTCCCGCGAGCCACTTCGCGAAGCTCCGCTTCTGCTCCGGAGACGAGAGGCTCCAGTGCCGCGGACGCGAGACCTGGGCGTTCACCGGAATCGGCTCGGACTCCGTCTTTGTCTGCCGGAGCCGTTTCACGGCTCTCGCGAAGAAGAGCGAGAAGGCGGCCGCGAACATCCTGGTTCACGAGGCGCTCCACACGCTCGGGCTGGGCGAGAACCCGCCGACCTCGCGGGAGATCACGGCCGCCGTCCACGACCACTGCGGCCGGTGAGCCAGGCTCTCGTCGCCGATGCGCGCTCCGCGTCGCTCGCGGCTCGGCGAGAATGGGCCATGGAGACCGTCTACACGCTCGTCCCGCCGCCGGGGAAGACCTCCACGGCCCTCTGGATCCCGGTCGTCCTCGTCCTCCTGATCTCGCTCGTCGGGATCTTCTTCGTCTACAAGTCCCTGTCGGGGGCGCGAGGCTCCACGTTCACGCTCTCTCCCGCCGGACTCGTGATCCGCGGCGACCTCTGGGGCCGCACGATCCCGACGGCGCAGCTGCGCGGCGCCCTCGCGCGCGTCGTCGACCTGCGCGCCGAGACGGCGCTCGCGCCGCGACGGCGCACCGCGGGCACCGGCCTGCCCGGCTACCGGAGCGGCTGGTGGAAGCTCGAGAACGGCGAGAAGGCGCTCCTCTACGTCACGACGACCGACCGCGTCGTCCACGTCCCGACGACGGCGGGCTACTCGCTCCTCCTCTCGGTCTCGGAGCCCGAGCGCTTCGCGGCGCAGCTCCGCGAGCTTTCGCCCGCTGGGTGAGCCGCGGGGGCGGAGGGCTCACTTCCAGGCGATCGACGCGAACACGAGAGACGGCGAGAGGAGCGTCCCGACCCGCCCTCCGGGCTTCAGCAGGTCCGCCGGAACGACCGAGCCGTCCCCCGACCGCACCTTCTGGACCGCCGGGAGGAGGAGGCCGATCAGGATCGCGATGATCCCCTGCCG
>ERZ795054.2949-NODE-2949-length-13825-cov-3.200145_pt1 | contig 13825 bp, 17 predicted proteins | sample MGYA00375138_ERZ795054 | MGnify/ENA primary metagenome ERZ795054 (study PRJEB30183, sample SAMN05720215) | anaerobic digester metagenome | isolation source: active sludge of municipal wastewater-treating anaerobic digesters | place: USA | collected 2014-12-23 ...
TTTTAATTACTTCCGGACTTTTTCTTCTTTTAAGCTACGCTATATACGGGCGCTATCTTGCCAAGGTTTTTGAGGTCAATGATAGCGCCCCAACTCCTGCACATACTCAGACAAATGGTATTGATTATGTCCCGACCGCATCACCGGTCTTGTTCGGGCACCATTTTGCATCGATCGCCGGCGCAGGGCCGATCGTAGGACCTGTGCTGGGAGCTGTTTTTGGATGGGTCCCGGTGGCAATTTGGATCATCCTGGGGTGTGCGTTGATCGGGGCCGTCCATGATTTCTCTTCACTTATCATCTCGATTCGGCATGAGGGACGTTCGATCGGCCACATCCTGGAAGGATATTTATCCTATTCCGGACGCCAAATGTTCTTATTGTTCAGCACAGCCGCTCTGATCCTGGTCATAGCGATCTTCGCGCTTCTGATCGCCCAAACATTTATCACAAACCCGGCGGTCGCGTCAGCTTCGGTGATGTTTATGGCATTGGCGCTCGTGTTCGGCCTCATGGAGCGACAAAAGATCCTAAGCCTTGAAGTGCGTTCAGCGATCTTCGTGCCACTGATGTTCGCCGCCATCTATGCGGGAATCGCGCTGCCGTTGGATTGGGTTGCGCTTCTGGGAATTTCCGCGGAAGGAAGCCGCCTTTTATGGATCGGTTTTCTATTCATCTACATTTTTATCGCGTCCGTTGCCCCGGTCTGGATCCTGCTTCAACCACGCGACTACCTCAACTCATTTTTGTTGTATGCGATGCTGATTTTGGCGGCAGCCAGCATCTTTGTCACGGCGCCCGCCATTCAACTTCCGGCCTTCTCCGGATTCGTTGTGGCAGAGCCCACCAAAGGACTAACGAACTGGTCTCTGTTTCCGATCCTTTACGTGACGATCGCCTGCGGGGCGTGTTCGGGTTTTCATGCTCTGGTTTCATCAGGGACCACTGCCAAACAGCTCAACCGCGAAAGCCATGCCTTGCCGATCGGATACGGCGCCATGCTGCTTGAAGGGATCCTCGCCATCATCGCGCTGATTTCCGTGGCCATTTTGAACAGAGGTGAGTTTCTCCAAACGCTTTCAGCAGAGGGGCCCGTGAGCGCGTTCTCAAAAGGGATCGCCTCGCTTAGCGTCCATCTCGGGCTGCCCATCACAAGCGGGCAAACTTTTATTTCATTGACGATTTCGGCATTCTTGTTGACAACACTCGACACCGCAACGCGCTTGACGCGCTTTACAGTTCAGGAACTGGCGATCCCAAGGATCGGCTCAAATAAACAAAAGAATGTTCTTCAAAAAGTCTTAAGCAACCGTTATCTTGCAACAGTGCTCGTTTTAAGCCTGGCTGGATATCTGACCGTTTCCGGTGACGCAGGAAGGATCTGGCCGGTCTTCGGCGCATCCAATCAACTTTTGGCAGCCCTGACGCTTCTGGGGATAACCGTGATCCTGATCCATAAACGAAAAAACTTCTGGGTAACATTTATTCCGTTCGTGTTCATGATGGTGATCTCGGGCTGGGCGTTGATCGAACTTCTCATCGAAAATATCAAAAACGCCAACTGGCTTTTGGCGGGATCATCCATTTTTCTTCTGGCCATGTCTTTGGCTCTTGCCGCAAACGCCTGCCAAAAAATCAGGAAAGCGTTTTAAGAAAAGCTGCGACCTCATCGGCGTGTTCTTCAGGCTTGACCTTTTCGAAGATCCGGACGATCGTTCCATTTCTATCAATAATAAAGGTCGTGCGCGCCACGCCCATGTATTTTCGACCATACATGGTCTTTTCCACCCAAACGCCATAACGCTCGCAGACTTTGCTTTCTGGATCGCTCAAAAGAAGGAAGGGGAGATTATATTTTTGAATGAACTTTTTATGACTGGCCTCATCATCCGGAGACACACCCAGGATCAATGTTCCGGTCGATTCGATCTTCTGAAATCCGTCCCGAAAACCGCAGGCCTCTATCGTGCAGCCAGGGGTATCATCCTTGGGATAAAAATACAGGACAATGTTTTTACCACGAAAATCAGCGAGAGAAACATCTTGGCCAGTGCTCGCCTGAAGAGAAAAATCCGGCGCCGGTTGATTCGTTTGGATCAAACCCATCATATCCTCCTTTGATCATGGCTTAAAGAAGAGAGACTGTCTTTTCAATCATTCTGTCTTTAAAGAGGACGTATTCCTTACATCCTGCGGCAAGGGCAAGATCGCGGGCTTTGTCAAAATCAGCCCCGACATCGGAAGGAAGATGCGCATCCGAACCGAAGGTCACCGGCACGCCTTCAGAAACATAGGCTTTCAAAATATCCAACGACGGGTAGATTTCCTTGACCTCTTTGCGCAGGCCGGCGGTATTGATCTCGATCGCAAGGCCGTGCGCTTTAAACACACGCGCTGTCTCTTTAAGGTCGGCCGTCAGGTCAGCACTGGGGCGGTAGCCAAACTTTTTGACCAGGTCCACATGCGCGATAATGTCAAACAATTCCGTTTCAGCCGAAGCTCTTAAAAGCCGGTAATAGGCGCGATAGACTTCATCCACATCAACCTGGGACCAGGCCCGACGTTCATCGGGATTGTCGAATCCCCAGCCATCAATAAAATGGACGGACCCATAAACATAATCAAAAGGGTAACGCTCCAAGAGCTTGCGGGTTTTTTCCTCATACCCCGGAATATAATCCGCCTCGATCCCGAACTTGATCGTGAGACGGTCATTAAATTCTTTCTGCACCGTCCGCACCATATCGTGATATCGTGGAAGTTCGCCATCGCTCATCGTGATCCCGGGCAGAAGTCCCCGCACAAAAGGGGCGTGATCCGAGAATCCGATCTCCCGGATGCCTACATCCAGGGCCCGTTGCGCGTATTCCCGCGGTTCTCCCGATGCGTGGCCGCAAAGGGGAGTATGCATATGATAATCAACCCATGGGTTCATGAATTCCTCACTTTGAATTATTCACTGAATATTGAGTCGGCCCAACCTAGTGACATTCTACCTGAGAGGATGATTTTCGCAAGACCTTTAGGAAATTTAGGCGCGTTGCAATAACCAGCCGCCTGTGGTAAGATGCAGGCATTAATCGAAAGGAAGTCAGCCCCATGGAAGAATTCTACAAGCACATCTTGCACCATATCGGTGAAAACCCGGACCGTGAAGGCCTCATCGACACCCCAAGACGAGCCGCCAAGGCTTTTTCATACCTGACAAAAGGCTATCATGAAGATCTTGACAAGATCGTCAATCAAGCGATATTCGAGACCACTAATGATGAAATGGTGATCGTTAAGGATATTGAACTTTACTCGCTATGTGAGCATCACCTGCTGCCGTTTTTCGGGAAGTGCCATGTCGGCTATCTTCCAAACGGTAAGGTGCTCGGGCTTTCCAAGATCGCCCGTATTGTGGATGTGTTCGGACGCCGTTTGCAGATCCAGGAAAACCTGACCCAGCAGATCGCTGAAGCCATTCAAAAATACACCAACGCGTTAGGAGTCGGTGTCGTCATTGAGGCCCGGCATCTGTGCATGATGATGAGAGGCGTTGAAAAACAGAACTCTGAAATGATCACCTCCTGCATGCTGGGGGCTTTTCGAAACGATAACTCAACACGCAATGAATTCCTTACACTGATCAAATCATGACCCGGACAAAAAAAACAGTGCCGGTCGCCCTGATCACCGGAGGCGCCAAACGCATCGGAAAAGCGATTGCCATACGCCTTGCAAACCGCGGTTATGCGATCGCGCTTCATTATCATTCTTCCAAAGCTGAAGCCTCCGCGACCGCGCGAAGGATCCGGCAAAGACAAGGGCACTGTGAACTGTTCTGCTGCGACCTCTCAGACCCCGCTGCCGTTTGCAGTTTGATCAAAAGCGTCCTAAAAACATTTAGCCGTTTGGATATCCTGATTAATAACGCCTCTGTTTTCAAGCCCGGCCCCTTAAAGGACGCTCGTGTTTCCGAACTTGACCGGAGTTACGCCATCCATTTGCGCGCGCCTTATATCCTCATGCAAGAGTTCGCCTCCCTGCAAAAAAGAGGACAGATCATCAACATCTTAGACACCAAGATCTCTCAAAATGCGGTAACGCATGTTCCATATTTGCTCTTTAAAAAAGCATTGGCCGATCTAACACGTCTGGCTGCCGTTGAGCTGGCCCCAGCCTTCAGGGTCAATGGGGTATGCCCGGGGCCGATCCTTGCTCCCGAAGGGAAGATTTCTGATTATCTTAAAAATGCTGCCCGGACCGTTCCACTTCAAAAATCCGGAAGCCCTGAAGATATTTGTGATGCCGTGGAGATGCTCATTGATCACAACTATATGACTGGGCAACTGCTTTTTGAAGATGGGGGGGCCCATCTACTTTAAAAAGGAGCTGATGCAATGGCACGGATTCAGATCACGAACTTAAAGCTCAGAACGATCATCGGCGCGAACGACTGGGAACGAACGATCAAGCAGGATATCGTGCTTAATATCATCATCGATTTTGACGCGACCATGGCGATCGAAACGGATGACCTGGCCCACACGTTCGATTATAAAAAGATCAAGCGGGAGATCGTGAATTTCGTGGATTCTTCCCAATTCCATCTTTTAGAACGACTGACATCAGAAGTCCTGGACCTCATCATGGCGGATCCGAAGGTCGAATTCGCCAGCGTCCGTATTGACAAATCCAACGCCTTACGCTATGCCGATTCAGTCTCCATTGAGCTCAGTAAACACCGGGGCCAAACGCCATGAATCAAGCTGTCATCGGCTTTGGGTCCAATATTGAACCGGAGCTCAATATCCACAGGGCCAAAACTCAGATCGTATCCCAGTTTCAATTACTTGCGGAATCCGGAATTTCAAGGACAACGCCCATTGGGATCAAGGATCAGCCGGAATTTTGGAACGGGGCATGGCTGATCCAAACATCCCTTTCGCAAAACAAATTACGTTCACTGCTTAAGAAGGTCGAAGATGATCTCAGGCGTGACCGTTCCGCCCCGAAATTCGGACCCCGGACGATCGACCTTGATATTTTAGTATGGAATAATGTTATTATTGACCCTGATGTTGACACCCGTGATTTTCTCCGAAAAGAGATTTCCGAGCTTCTTCCGGACATGAAATTTTGAGGACTTCTTTATGATGCCCTACATGATCATTCTATTTACCGTTTTACCGGCCCTTGAACTGGCCCTTTTGATCCATGTTGGATCACATATCGGCAGTCTGAATACCATTCTTTTGATCATCATGACCGGTGTATTCGGCGCGCACTTGGCAAGACTCCAGGGATTCATCGTGGTGCGCAATATCCAAACCAGTCTTGAACGGGGAGAGATGCCGACCGAAGATATGTTAGATGGCGTTTTGATCCTGATCGGAGGGATCCTTCTTTTAACACCGGGATTTATCACCGACTCGTTAGGATTTCTGTTTCTCATACCAATCGCCCGCAAACCCATCAAATATTGGGTCCGGAAAAAGATCGAATTCCGGATCTTTGGTCAAACTGCCAATAAAAGAAGACCTTCCGCGCATGGTCCAACCTTCGTGAATGGGGCAGAAGATGCTGAATTTCGAGAGTAGATTTTTTGCATCCGCATTGTTTTTTGACCTCTTTTAAAAAAATCATTAAAAAAATTTTTGTTCTCTCCATAAATTGCCAATCCACAACAAGTTATAAAACACCCGGATTCATGTAAGACCTTGCCACTTCTATCCGACTTATGTTATGGTTTAGGTCAATATCACTCCACATGGCAATGAGGAGAAAATCGGAAAATGAGAAACGTAAAACTTCACATGCTTTTCATCATGGCCTTTGCCAGCGGAACGTTGACTCACGCCGTCTACGCAAAAAGCACCGCCAATGTCATGATAACCCCTCAGCCGCTCATCCAGAAGGATGTTGATGACGAGGATCTCATCATTGGCCAAGCGTCTTGGTATTCTCAACAATCCCCGGGCGTTCGTAAGCACACCGCCAATATGGAAATCTTCAATGACAGGGAGCTGACCTGCGCCATGTGGGGAGTCCCATTCAACCAAAAGATCAAGGTCACCAATCTGGAAAACGGAAAATCCGTGATCGTCCGCGTCAACGACAGGGGTCCTCACAAACGATATGTGAGAAAAGGCCGCGTGATCGACCTATCCAAAGCCGCATTCCAGTCCATCGCCGGATTAAAAAAGGGACTGGTCAAAGTCCAGCTCGAGCTTCTCTAAATAGCAGCCCTGTAAGACAAATTTTCTTTTTTAATAAGCGTCTCTCAATGAGACGCTTGTTTTTTGACTTTTCACTTGAAAAATCAAAACCAGTTGTTAAGATGAAGAACAGCTTGAATTTAAAAAAAGGATATCGCATGAAACTTAAAGACCAAATCGCCTTGATCACGGGCTCCGCCCGCGGGATTGGCAAAGAGATCGCACTAAAGTTCGCCCAAGAAGGCGCAACGGTGATCATCTCTGATATCAGCCAAGAAGCGTGTCTGGCGACCGCCGAAGAACTCAAAAAACAGGGTTACTCAGCGGACGCCGTGGCTTGCAACGTCACAAACGGCCAAGCCGTCCAAGAAATGGTAGACAAAATTCTTGACAATCATAACCGCATTGATATATTAGTTAACAACGCTGGCATCACCAAAGACAATTTGCTGATTCGTATGAGCGAAGAAGAATGGGATGCCGTTCTCAACGTAAACTTAAAAGGCGCTTTTATTTGCACAAAGGCCGTTGTTCGAAGCATGATGAAGGCCCGCAAGGGTAAGATCATCAATATCGCTTCGATCGTTGGCGTCATAGGCAATGCCGGTCAGGCGAACTATTCCGCAAGCAAGGCAGGGTTGATCGGTCTTACAAAGACCACCGCTAAGGAATTCGCCTCCAGAGGGGTTACCGCCAATGCTGTAGCTCCCGGGTTCATTCAAACCGCCATGACCGACAAATTGACCGACCAGGTCAAAGAGGAACTCGCAGCAGCGATTCCTTTAAAGAAACTTGGGTCACCGGCGGACATCGCCAATGCGTGCCTGTTTCTGGCATCATCAGATGCAGATTATATAACCGGACAAACAATCCTAGTGGATGGGGGTATGGGGATTTAACCCAAAGAGTTTTAAAAGGAGGCTCTTTTATGTCAGCTGAAGACAAAATCAAATCAATTATCGCTGAACAGCTTGGTGTCAAAGTTGAAGAGGCAAAACCTGAAGCATCATTCATTGATGATTTGGGAGCAGATTCCTTAGACACTGTCGAATTAATCATGGCCTTGGAAGAAGAATTCGGCATCGAGATCCCGGATGAGGATGCGGAAAAGATGACAACCGTCGGTGATGCCATCCGATACATTGATGAAAAGACTGCCTCAAAAAGCTAAACTTTAAAGCGGTCTTACGATAAGTTAAGTGGGATAACGATTGCCCCGGTATTCATCGGGGCAATCCTATATATAGCGGCATAATATTCCAAATCGTTGGGAGCATTCTATGGAAAAACGTCGTGTTGTGATCACCGGAATGGGGGTTGTTTCTCCTGTCGGAACAGGGGTAAAAAAATTCTGGGAATCCCTGAAGGCTGGAAAAAGCGGGATCGCCCGTATAGAACATTTCGACGCATCGGCCTTTGATGCTAAAATCTGCGGGCGCGTTAAAGATTTTAATCCCGAGGATTATTTCAACAGCAAAGAAGCTCGCAAGATCGCCCGTTTCACGCAGTTTGCCGTTGTGGCATCCCGTGAAGCGGTTGCCCATGCGAAACTTGACCTTGAAAAAGTCGATAAGAAACGCTTTGGCGTTCTAATCGGTTCCGGGATCGGAAGCATGAATACCATCGAAGTGGAGCACACCAAATTGATGGAGCGTGGCCCAAGCCGTGTTTCACCGCTTTTGATCCCCAAGATCATTATCAATGAGGCCGCGGGTCAAGTCGCGATCGACACTGGTGCCCGTAACTGCGCTCTCTGCGTGGTCACGGCCTGCGCGACCGGAACCAATGCGATCGGTGAGGCCCTTCGTATGATCCAATACGGCGATGCGGATATTCTCCTGGCTGGAGGAACCGAAAATGCGACCACACCTTTGGCTGTTGCAGGGTTCGCCTCACTGAAAGCGTTATCGACGCGCAATGATGAACCGGAAAAGGCCAGCCGTCCGTTCGATCTCAACCGTGATGGGTTTATCATGGGAGAAGGCGCCGGGGTCTTTTTGCTGGAAACGCTCGAACACGCAAAAGCGCGCGGGGCAACGATCCTGGCGGAACTTGTCGGATACGGCCGGACATCTGATGCGTTCCATTCAACCGCACCGGAACCCAGTGGAGAAGGCGCGGCGGACGCGATGATTTTCGCTTTAAAAGACGCTGGACTGACTCCAGCGGATGTTTCCTATATTAACGCCCATGGAACTTCCACAAACCTCAATGATAAGATCGAGACGTTAGCGATCAAGATCGCGTTCGGGGAAGAACAGGCGCGCCGTGTAGCGATCAGCTCAACCAAATCCATGACCGGCCATCTGTTAGGTGCTGCCGGGGGGATCGAAGCTGTAGCTTCCGTTATGGCGATCCAAGATAATATTGTTCCGCCAACGATCAATTACGAAACACCTGACCCCGAATGTGACCTGGATTATGTTCCCAATACAGCGCGGGCCATGAAAGTTGACGTTGCCATTTCAAACTCTTTGGGTTTCGGTGGCCACAACGCCACGATCGTTATGAAACGGTTTGTTGAATAATTGATGATAGACATATCTAAGGAAGGGATGTTGTTATGAAATGCTACAAATTTGCCGTGATCCCCGGTGATGGAACCGGCCCGGAAGTTGTCAATGAAGGATTAAAGGTCCTTGCCGCTGTGGCCCAAAAGAACGGTTTCAAATATGAAACCACGCATTTTGATTTCGGAGGCGAGCGTTTTATGCGGACCGGAGAAGTCCTTCCTAAGACCGCTGTTGAAGACCTCAAGAAATTCGACAGTATTTTTCTTGGCGCCATCGGGCATCCGGACGTGAAACCAGGCATCCTGGAAAAAGGGATCCTCTTGAAATTGCGTTTTGACCTGGACCAGTACATCAACTTGCGTCCGGTTCAGCTTTTTGACGAACGCTTCTGTCCACTTAAGGACAAAAAACCATCCGACATCGATTTTGTCGTCGTTCGTGAAAATTCAGAAGGCCTTTATAAAGGGCTGGGTGAATTCCAAAATAAAGGGACCCCGGAAGAAGTCGCGATCCAGGTCTCCCACAATACGCGCAAAGGCGTCGAGCGCTGTATCCGCTATGCCTTTGAATATGCGAGAAATTACGGAAAAAAGAAACAGCTCACGCTCTGCGGAAAGACCAATGTCCTGACCTTTGCCTTTGACTTATGGGAAAGAACGTTCTATGAAGTTGCCAAGGAATATCCTGATATCAAAACAGATTACGCACACGTTGATGCGACTACCATGTGGTTCGTTAAAAACCCGGAATGGTTCGATGTCATCGTGACCGACAACATGTTCGGTGATATCATCACTGATCTGGGCGCCATGATCCAGGGTGGAATGGGCCTGGCCGCTGGTGGCAACATCAATCCCAACGGCGTCTCGATGTTCGAGCCGATCGGCGGATCTGCCCCGAAATATACCGGTAAGAACGTCATCAACCCATTGGCTGCCGTCTGCGCCATGGCGATGATGCTGCGTGAAGTCGGGGAAGAAGGGGCTGCTTCGCAGGTGGAAACATCCGTGAAGACCGTCGTCACCACAAAACTCAAAAGCGTGGCTGCCGGAAAAATGGGATATTCCACGGCTGAAGTCGGAGACCTTGTCGTAAAACATCTCTAACGTTATTTAAACAAGGATTGGAAGATGAAAAAATATAATGTCGCTATTACAGGGATTCGCGGCGCTGTCGGAGATTGCATGTTCGAGATCCTCAAACAACGCAAATTCCCGCTCAATGAATTACGTTTGCTGTCGTTTAACCCCAATGAGGCACTGCGCACATATAAGATCAACAAGCGCGAATTCAAACTTTCGAAGCTTGACCATGATGCGTTTAAGGGAATCGATATCGTCCTGTCATCGCCGGGCGCGAAGATCTCAGCAGAGTATTCACCGTCTGCCGTGAAAGCCGGCGCGGTGGTGATCGATAACACCAGCCATTTCAGGATGGATCCGGATGTGCCGCTCGTGGTCCCGGAGGTCAACCCGGAAGATATTGCCAAACATAACGGAATCATTGCCAATCCCAACTGTTCAACGATCCAAATGGTCGTGGCTCTTAAGCCGCTGCATGATTATGCGCGCATCAAGAGAATCGTGGTATCGACCTATCAAGCGGTCAGCGGTGCCGGATCACCGGCGATCGATGAATTTAATGCCCAAATCAAAGGAAGCAAAAAGGCAAAGGCTTTTCCTTATCAGATCCTGCACAACCTGATCCCGCAGATCGACGTCACCATGCCTAATCTCTACACCAAAGAAGAGATGAAGATGGTCAAGGAAACAAAAAAGATCATGCATGATGATAATATCCGCGTCACGGCCACCTGCGTGCGCTGCCCGGTGTTTTTTGGCCATTCGGAATCCGTCAATATCGAAACCGAAAAGAAGATCACACGCAAAAAGGCCATTCAGCTTCTTTCGAAAGCTCCGGGAGTGATCGTCATGGATGAGTTGGAAAAAAATATCTATCCGATGCCGCTGCTGGCGGCCGGCAAGGATGAGACCTTCGTCGGACGAATTCGTGAGGACGAAACCATCGATAACGGTCTGAATCTCTGGGTCGTCTCAGATAACATTCGCAAAGGCGCAGCATTAAATGCCATTCAGATCGCCGAAGAACTGATCAGGCAGAACCTTTTAAAGTAAAGTGAAAAATTTCAAGATCACCATCGAATACGATGGCACCCACTTTAGCGGCTGGCAGGTCCAAGGGCAAAACACCCGGACCGTACAAGGCGAAATTGAACGCGCACTCGAAACGATCACACAAAAACGAGTGCGCGTTTTTGGTTCGGGACGAACGGATAGCGGAGTCCACGCTAAGGGGCAGGTCGCTCATTTTAAGTCCCAGACCAAAATGGGACTTCAGGAATTTTTATGCGCCTTAAACGGCAACCTGCCCGATGACGTCCGCATCACCAAGATCGAAGAAGCGTCCCCGAAGTTTCACGCTCAGTTCCATGTCAAAACAAAAACATACCGATACACGATCCTCAATCGCGCCGTTTCACCCGTAATGGAACGAAATTTCTGTCTTCACGTGCCCTATAAATTGAACATCGCAAGAATGCGTGAAGCCGCCCGCCTTTTAGAAGGACGCCATGACTTTCGGTCATTCATGACCGGCGATCCGGGGCAGCGAAAGGCCCCCCCCGAAAAGGACACCGTTCGCAATCTGTTCTCCTTAAAGATCACACGAAAAAAGCACTTCATTTTTATTGATGCTCAATCGAACGGTTTTCTGTATAAGATGGTGCGCAGCATCATCGGCACGCTTCTTTTTGTAGGAAGCGGAAAACTCACCCCCCAGGAGGTTGCCGTAATTTTAAAATCCAAAAACCGCACGATGGCTGGAGACACCGCCCCAGCCCATGGTTTATGCTTGATGGAAGTTGTATACTAAAATTCTGCCCTGGCCAATAAATAAAAAAAGTTGACATTCAATCGTTAAATGTTATAATTTTAGCTCATTATTTAAAAATAACACACAGGTGTAAAAATGAAACAAGACAAAACATATATCCCAAAAATTAACGAAATCGAGCACAAATATTTTATTGTGGATGCCCAGGATAAAATTTTAGGCCGTGTGGCAACACGCGTGGCTACAATTTTACGCGGAAAGCACAAACCGATCTTCACACCCCATCTGGATACGGGGGACCGGGTGATCATCATTAACGCCGGAAAAGTTCGTGTTACCGGAAATAAAACAAAGCAAAAGACTTATACAAGATATTCCGGATATCCGTCGGGTTTACGGACCGTTACATTTGAAGAAATGATAAAGAAGGCCCCGGCAAAAGCAATGCGCCTGGCTGTTGACCGCATGCTTCCCAAGGGGAAATTAGGAAACACTTTAAGAACCCGGCTCAAAGTTTATGCGGGTGATTCACATCCCCATACAGCGCAGAAACCGGTTCCATTAGATATTTAACATTTTGAGTGAGGAGTTTTTTCATGGTAGAAATGGTCAAATATGCCGCAACAGGCAGAAGAAAATGTTCAGTCGCCCGAGTAAATGTCATCCCGGGAACAGGCGTTATTCATGTCAACAAGCGTCCGTTCGAGAACTATTTTCTTCGTGAAACAGACCGGATCCTGATCTTGGAGCCGTTAAAGTTAACAAACACCCTTGGTAAATTTGACATTGAAGCCAGTGTGACCGGAGGAGGTCTTTCCGGCCAAGCAGGCGCCATTCAGATGGGCCTTGCCCGGGCTTTAGTGAATTTTGATACTGATTCTAAGCCCACGCTCAAAAAAGCAACCCTGCTCAGGCGCGACGCTAGGATGAAAGAACGGAAAAAGCCGGGTCAGAAGGGAGCACGTAGGAAGTTCCAATGGGTTAAACGGTAAGATTTTCGAACAAATTTAGTAAATTTAAAGCCTATCTCCCTCGAGAAAAGAGTTGACGAGATAGGCTTTTTATTTTAATATTAATCATTCATTTTATATATATTTATATCAATAATAGGGATGGAACATCGCATGAACGAGCATATTCGTGTTGGTATTGTCGGAATTAGCGGCTATTCAGGTCTTGCAACGATCAAACTCCTTTTAAATCATCCGAATGTTCGATTGACCTATGTCAGCGCCAATACAACCCAGGGAAAACTAGCGGAGATTTGGCCCCAATTAAACGGGAAGACAAAGCTATACTGCGAACAGTTCAACGCGGACAAAGCTGCGTCACTGTGTGACGTGGTCTTTCTGGCGGTTCCGCATTGCGTTTCCATGGAGATCACGCCTCAATTGCTGGCTAAGAAAATCGCCGTCATCGATTTAAGCGGGGATTATCGTCTCCATTCAGCCGCCGCTTACAAAAAATGGTACGGAAAGAAGCACTTGGACCCCCGAAGACTTTCCAAAGCTGTGTATGGCATGCCGGAGATCTTCCGCGCCAAAATCGCCAAGGCAACGCTTATTGCCAATCCAGGCTGTTATCCGACCGCTGCGATTTTAGGGCTGGCGCCTTTGGTGGGTCTGCAGACCAAAGCCATAGGCTCGATCATCATCGATGCAAAATCCGGAGTAAGCGGGGCCGGCAAGAAGGCTGTGCCATCAATGATGTTCGCAGAAGTCAATGAAAGCCTGAAAGCCTACAAGATTTTCTGCCACCAGCATACGCCGGAGATCAATCAATACCTTTCGATCATCGCCGGAAAGGAGATCGACGCGACGTTCACCGCGCATCTTCTTCCGATCACGACCGGGATTTATGAAACGATCTATGTAGAGCTGGCAGGGGATGGATTTTCCGCCAGCAAGATCCACAACTTATACAAAAAATTCTATAAAACTGAGCCCTTTGTCCGAGTTCTTAAGCTGGGTGAAGCCCCCGAGATCAAGAATGTGGTCGGAACGAACTTCTGCGACATCGGCTTAGCTTTTAGTAAAGAAAAACATCAGCTTATCATCACCGTTGCCATTGACAACTTGATCAAAGGCGCTGCGGGTCAGGCCATACAGAACATGAACATCCTTTTTGGTGTTCCTGAAACAACCGGATTAGCATAAGAAGATACGAGGACATTATGAAAATCATCAAAGCAGGCGTGACTCAACCTAAGGGCTTTTTAGCCAACAGCATTTATTGCGGGATCAAGCGTTCCGGGCG
>ERZ795054.2950-NODE-2950-length-13824-cov-7.514925_pt1 | contig 13824 bp, 13 predicted proteins | sample MGYA00375138_ERZ795054 | MGnify/ENA primary metagenome ERZ795054 (study PRJEB30183, sample SAMN05720215) | anaerobic digester metagenome | isolation source: active sludge of municipal wastewater-treating anaerobic digesters | place: USA | collected 2014-12-23 ...
CATCGCGAACGAGCGGCACCCGATCCGCTTCGCGCAGTACGTCTTCGCGCCGAAGGTCCGCGAGGCGGGGCGGAAGTACCCGGTCGTCGTCCTGCCGCACGGCGGCGTCCACGGCGACTTCGGGACGTACCACGTCCACATCGTGAAGGAGATGCTCGAGCAGGGGTGGGTCGTCCTCGCCCCCGAGTACCGCGGCTCGACCGGCTACGGGAAGGGCTTCTACGAGGCGATCGACTACGGCGGCCTCGAGGTGGACGACGTGATCGCCGGCCTCGACTGGGCCGTCTCCGAGCTGCCGTACGTCGACGGCTCCCGCGCCGCGATCGCCGGCTGGAGCCACGGCGGCCTCATCGCCCTCCTCGCCGTGATGCACCACCCGGAGAAGTTCCGCGCCGCCTACGCGGGCGTCCCGGTGACGGACCTCGTCACCCGCCTCGGCTACCACGAGCAGAGCTACGAGGACCTCTTCGCCGCGAAGCACCACGTCGGGAAGAAGGTCGTCGAGGACGTCGACGAGTACCGGCGGCGGAGCCCCGTCTTCTGGGCGTCGAAGCTGAAGACGCCGCTCCTCGTCCACGCCACGACGAACGACCGCGACGTGAACGTCCTCGAGGCCGAGAACCTCATCGCCGCGCTCAAGGCGGAAGGGAAGAGCTTCGAGCACAAGATCTACACCGACGCCCCCGCCGGGCACTCCTTCAACCGGATCGACACGCGCCTCGCGAAGGAGTCCCGCAAGGAGATCTGGGCGTTCCTCCGCAAGCACCTCGGCCGGTAGCGGCTCGACTAGACTGAGCGGCACGATTCCGAACAGGAGGTCACGTTGGCCGGACTCGGCATCTCGGTCCCGGGGTTCCTCCTGCGGCTCCTGGCCGCGGCCCTCCTCGTCTTCGCCACCTACAACCCGTCGGGCTGGTCCTTCCTCCACTGGGTCCGGACGAGCGGCGGCGGGCCCCTCCCGCTGAAGGTCCTCGCCGGCATCGCGCTCGCCGCCGGGTGGGTCTTCTGCGTGCGGGCGACGCTCCGCTCCCTCGGGCACGTCGGGACGGCGCTCGCGGCGGCGTTCTTCGGCGTCCTGATCTGGCTCTTCGTCGACCTCCGGGGGACCGACGTCGAGGGCTCGACGCTCGCCTGGATCGTCCTCGCCTGCCTCGCCGCGACGCTCGCCGTCGGCCTCTCCTTCTCTCTCGTGCGGCGGCGCGTCACCGGGCAGATCGACGACACGGACGAGGAGTGAGGCGGGGATGAGCCGCTCCGTCCTGCGCGCCGAGATCGGCGAGCAGCCCGACGTGCTGGCCCGGCTCCTCGTCCGCGAGGGGCCCGCGATCCGGCGGATCGCCCGAGACCTCGCCCGCCGCGACCTCCGGTTCGTCCTCGTCGCCGCGCGCGGCACCTCCGACAACGCCGCCCGCTTCGCCCAGTACGCGCTCGGGCTGACGTGCCGGCTCCCCGTGGCGCTCGCGGGCCCCTCGCTCGTGACGCTCTACGACAGCCCGCCCCGCCTGAAGGGGGCGCTCGTCGTCGGCATCTCGCAGTCGGGGCGCTCGCCCGACGTCGTCGAGACGATCGCCTCGGCGCGGCGCGAGGGGGTGCCGACGCTCGCGATCGTCAACGACCCCGACAGCCCGCTCGCGCAGGCCGCGGCCGACGTGATCCCGCTCCACGCCGGCGTCGAGCGGAGCGTGGCGGCCACGAAGACCTACACCGCCCAGCTCCTGGCCGTCGCGCTCCTCGCCGCCGGCCTATCAGGCTCGCGAAAATTCGCGGAGGGACTCGGCGCCCTCCCCGACGCCATGGCGGACGCTCTCGGAACGGAGCCGGCCGCCCGACGGGCCGCCGCCCGCCTCGCGACGGCGGCCCGCCTCGTCGTCCTCTCGCGCGGCCTGAACTACCCCACCGCGCACGAGCTCGCGCTGAAGCTGAAGGAGCTGGCCCTCCTCGAGGCCGAGGCCCTCTCCGGAGCCGACTTCCGGCACGGCCCGATCGCGCTCGCCGGGCCGAAGCTCCCGGCGATCGTCGTCTCGCCCCCCGGGACGGCGACCGAAGAGGACCTCGCCGGCCTCGCCGACGAGCTCCGCCGGCGCGGGAGCCCGGTCCTGGCCATCGGCCCGCACGGGAGGGGCTCCCTTCCGGTCCCGCGGCTCCCGGAGCTCCTCTCCCCGATCGTGGCGATCGTCCCCGGACAGCTCTTCGCCTTCCACGCCGCTCGTGAACGGGGCCTCGACCCGGACGCGCCCCGCGGGCTCTCGAAAGTCACCGAGACCCGCTGACCGGAACGGCAGTAATCTATCGGGTGGTCCGCACACAGTCGCGGAAACGAATGCTCGAAGGAGTCGCTCGATGAAGAAGACCTTTGCCCTCGTCGCGTGCGCCCTGCTCGTGGCCGGCCTCGCCGCCTGCAACGCCGACAAGGGCCCCGCCGACGCCGCCCTCAAGGCCGCCGACCAGGCGATCACGGCCGCCGCCCCCGAGGCCGAGAAGTTCATCCCGGAGCAGCTCACCGCCGCCAAGGACGCCCTCAAGGCCGCCCAGGACCAGTTCGCCAAGGGCGACTACAAGGCCGCCCTCGCCGCCGCGACCGAGCTCGGCACGAAGGCCCAGGAGCTCGCCACCGCCGCCGCGGCCAAGAAGGACGAGCTGACGAAGGCCTGGACGGATCTCTCCGGGTCGCTCCCGCAGATGGTCACGGCGATCCAGGCCAAGGTCGAGGAGCTCGGCAAGGCGAAGAAGCTCCCGAAGGGGATGGACAAGGCCGCCCTTACGAAGGCCCAGGAAGGGCTCGCCGGCATCCAGAAGTCGTGGGAGGAGGCCTCGGCCGCCTTCACCGGCGGGAACCTCGTCGACGCGATGGCGAAGGCGGGGGGCCTGAAGGAGAAGGCGACGGAGATCATGGGCGCCCTCGGCCTGCAGGCTCCGGCCCCGGCCGAGGCCCCGGCCGCCCCGGCGAGCTGAGCTCGCACCGTCCTCTCGCGCCGTTCGCGGCGCTTTCGCGGCCCCGGCTTCGGCCGGGGCCGCTTCTTCTTCGGCAGCCCCTACGAGAGCGCGAAGGCTCCCGGGCCTCTCAGAGCGCCCGGAGGACGACCCCCGCCGCCCGGAGCCGTTCGGCGATCGCGCGGGCGAAGGCGGGTGCGCCCGGCGTGTCCGAATGGAGGCAGATCGTCTGCGCGCTCAGCGGCACGCGCGCGCCGCCAGCCGCGACGACCGCCCCGTCGCACGCGATCGAGAGCGCCTGCCGGGCCGCCTCCTCCGGCGTCTCCTTCATCGCCCCCGACCGGCCGCGGGGCGTCAGCGCGCCGTCCGGCTCGTAGCCCCGGTCCGCGAACGCCTCCCCGGCGACCCGGAAGCCCGCCCCGGCGAAGGCCCCGAGCATCTCCGAGCCGGCGAGGCCGACGAGGACGACATCCGGCGCGACGCGTGCGACCCCCTCGGCGACGGCGCGGGCGAGGCCCACGTCCTTCGCGGCGGCGTTGTAGAGCGCGCCGTGCGGCTTGACGTGGGTGAGGCGCGCGCCGCGGCGGGCGGCGACCTCGAGGAGCGAGGCGACCTGCCCGGCGACCGTCTCGGCGAGGAGCTCGCCCGGCAGGCTCATCGCGTGGCGGCCGAAGCCGGCGCGGTCGGGATACGAGGGGTGCGCGCCGATCGCGACGCCGCGCGCGAGCGCCGCGCGGACGACGCGTTCCATCGAGGCCTCGTCTCCCGCGTGCCCGCCGCAGGCGACGTTCACGGAGGTGACGACCTCGAGGAGCTCCTCCTCGACGGGCGCGAGCTCCGGGAGCTCGCCGACGTCGGCGTTCAGGTCGATCGTCCTCACTCGAGCTCCCGTCCCCGCGTCTCCGGGAGGAGCCGCATCAGGAGCGCCCCGGCGAGGTAGAGCGCCGAGGTGAGGGCGAGGGCGCTCCCGAGGCCGTGGCGGTCCGCGAGGGCGCCGATCGAGAAGGGGGCGAGCGCGCTCACCGCCCGGCCCGCGTTGTAGCAGAAGCCCTGCGCGGCGCCGCGGACGGACGACGGGAAGAGCTCGGCGAGCAGGACGCCGAAGACGGAGAAGTAGCCGTGCCCGAGGTAGCCGACGACGGGCGCGAGGAAGAGGAGCGCCGCCTCCGAGCGGGCCAGGAGCCCGAACGCGGGGACCGCGACGGCCGCCCCGAGGACGAACGCGAGGAAGACGGGGCGCCGGCCGAAGCGGTCGGAGAGGAAGCCGAACGTCGTGTAGCCGAGGAACGCCCCCGCCTGCATCGCGACGACGAAGCCGGTCGAGCGGACGAGGCCGAGGCCCGCCCCTCCCTGCGCCTCGGGCGCGGCGAGGAACGTCGGGACCCAGGTGAAGAGCCCCCAGTAGGCGAACAGGAGGACGGTCGCGAGCGAGGTCGCCGCCGCCGCCCGGCCGAGGAGAGGCGGCTTCAGGAGAAGCGCGAGGCCCGTTCCCCTCCCGGCGGGCGCCCCCCGCTCGCGCCAGATCGCAGGCTCTTCGACGCGCCGGCGGACCCAGACGGCGAGGAGGCCCGGCAGGACGCCGAGCACGAACAGAGGCCTCCAGCCCCACGTCGGGAGGACCGCCGCCGCGAGGAAGGCCGCAAGGACGTAGCCGACGGCCCACCCCGACTGCATCAGGCCGATCGCCTTGCCGCGGTGGGCCGCGGGCCAGGTCTCCGCGACGAGGACCGAGCCCGCGGACCACTCCGCGCCGAGGCCGAGGCCGACGAGCGTCCGCCAGAGGGCGAGCTCGAGGACGGTGCGCGACGTCGCCGTGAGGCCCGTGAAGAGGGAGTAGGCCAGGATCGAGAGGACGAGGACTCGCGCCCGCCCGAATCGGTCCGCGAGGAGGCCCGCACCGATCCCGCCGGCGGCGGAGGCGACGAGCGTCACGGAGGCGAGGAGCCCCGCGCGCGCCCCGTCGAGCCCGAACTCCGCGCGGATCGCCGTCAGGGCGAAGGCGTAGAGCATGACGTCCATCGCGTCGAGCATCCAGCCCGAGGCGGCGGCGAGCAGCGCGCGTCGGGCTTCGGGCGAGGCCTCGCGAAGCCACGCGAGCCTCACGGGAGGAAGACCCCCGGCGCGCCGAGGCGCGCCTCGCGGTCGAGGAAGAGTCGACGCGCCTCCTCGAAGGAGACGCGCGCGAAGCGCACCTCCTCGCCCGGGCGGAGCTGGGCGAGGGCGGAGAGGTCGGCCGAGATCACGCTGCCGATCTTCGGATATCCGCCCGTCGAAGGGTGCTCGACGAGGAGGACGATCGGGAGGCCCGCGGGCGGGACCTGGACCGCCCCCGCGACGACTCCCTCCGTGACGAGCGAGCGGGTCGGCGCCGCGAGCGGCTTCCCCTCGAGGCGGACTCCCGTCCGGCTCGAGGAGGCCGAGACGCGGAACGGCCTCGAGAGGAACGCCTCGACGACGTCCTCCCTGAACCAGTCGCCCTGTGGTCCGCGCGTCACGCGCAGCCGGCGGCGGGGGCCGCTCCAGCGCGCCGCGGCGGCGTCGACGCGCCGCCCCCTCGGCTCTCCCCGCGCCGTGCCGACGGAGAGGCGGTCGCCCGCGCGGAGCGGCCGGCCGTCGAGGCCGCCGAAGCCGGTCGCCACGTCCGTCGCGCGGCTCCCGAGGACGGAGGGGACGTCGAGCCCGCCCCTCACGCAGACGTACGCGCGCGTCCCGGAGAAGGCTCGCCCCATCGCGAGCCTTCCGCCGGCCGGGACCTTCACCGCCTCCCACACCGGGAGCGGGACGCCGTCGAGCTGCGCCCCGAACGGCGCCCCGGCGAGGGCGACGACGGCCGCCTCCTCGAAGAGGAGCTCGGGCCCGACGAGCGTCGCCTCCAGCGCGGCCGCCCCCTCGTCGTTCCCGAGGAGGAGGTTCCCGAGGCGGAGGGCGTGGGCGTCGGCCGCGCCGCCGATCGGGACGCCGAAGGCCCCGAGCCCCGACCGTCCGAGGTCCTGCACCGTCGTCAGCAGACCGGGGACGAGGACCCGGATCACGGGCGCTCCCGGTGGAGGAGGTCGAACTCCCGGCGCGGGATCGCGACGAAGCGGACGGCGTCTCCCGGCGCGAGGAGCGCGGCGGGCTCGCGAGACGGCGAGAAGAGAGCGAGCGGCGTCCGGCCGACGAGGCGCCAGCCGCCGGGCGTCGCGCGCGGGTAGAGCCCCGTCTGCCCCCCCGCGATGCCGACGCTCCCGGCCGGGACGACGAGGCGGGGCGCCGCGAGGCGCGGCGTCGCGAGCGGCGACGGGAGGCCGAGGAGGTAGGCGAAGCCGGGGGAGAAGCCGAGGAAAGCGACGCGGTACGGCGCCGCCGCGTGGAGCTCCGCGGCCTCCTCCGGCGAGAGCCCCGCGCCGCACGCGACGTCGGCGAGGTCGGGGGCGCAGTCGCCCTCGTAGCAGACGGGGACCTCGACGCACCGCGCGGCGGGCGCGAGCGGATGGCCGGGCGGCGGGAAGAGCGGCTCTACGGCGCGCGCGAGCTCCGCGTGCGTCGTGGTCCGCGGGTCGAAGACGACGAGGAGCGAGGCATACGCGGGCCGGAGGTCGACGAGGCCGCGCGGGGGCCGGGCCGCGAGCTCCGCGAGGAGCGCGAGGACCGCCTCCGTCGCCTCCTCCGAGGGTCCCTCGCCGAGGACGACGAGGAGCGCGGCGTCGCTCGCCGGGAGGAGGCGCGGGAGGCCGGCCGGGGCGTCCTTCGTCACGCGCCCCGACGATACGCTCGGACCGCCCCTCGACGCGGCGCTCCCGCGGGATTACCGTCGGGGAAAACGGGCGGAGGCTGCGATGGCTCTCGACGTCTTTCACCAGGTCCTGGCGAAGCTCCTCGAGGCGGCCGGCGGGGACCCGCGGCAGATGGTCCCGTTCGTCGAGGTCCTGAAGCAGGAGAAGCTCTTCGGAAGCGTCGAGATGATCACGACGCGCCTCCAGTCGGAGGGATGGATCGCCGACGCCCCGAAGCGCGACCACGTCTTCGTCACGACCTGGGGCGTCGAGGAGCTCCGGCGCACGAACGCCGCGGCCGCCACGCCGAAGCGGGCGGAGCCGAAGAACGCCGCCGCGCTCCGCGCCGCGGCCGAGAAGGCCCGCGCGCTCGCCGCGACGCTCGAGGAGCTGGCCGCGGGCACGGACGGAACCGCCGCGCAGCGGAAGGCGAAGGCGAAGAAGGCCCTCGCGGCCGCGACGGAGGCGGTGGAAGAGGCTCTCGGATGAGCCTCGACGCGCTCCTCCCCTCGCCCGTCCGCTTCCTCGAGGGGCGGCTCGGGCGCCTCCGCGCCCCGGAGTCCCTCGCCCGCTACGAGGCCTACTTCGAGGAGCGCGGCCGGGCCGTTTCCGAGGCGGTCGACCGGGCCGGGACGCCGAAGCTGCTCATGTTCGACCGCTTCGGCAACCGGATCGACGAGGTCGTCTTCCCGCCCGCCTACCACGAGCTCGTCCGGAAGGCGTACGAGGCGGGCGTCGTCTTCCGGGCCGTCGAGGAGGGGGACCTCGCCGCCTCCTACCAGATCGGCTACGTCACCTCCTTCTACGACGCGGGGCTCTACTGCCCGCACACCGTCTCGCTCTCGACGGCGATCCCGCTCGCCAAGTACGGCTCGGCCGAGCTCCGGGCCAAGTACCTCGGGAGGCTCCTGAAGCGGGACGACACCGTCTGGCAGGGGGCGACGTGGATGACCGAGGCGAAGGGAGGCTCCGACCTCGGCGCGTTCGTCGAGACGGTGGCCCGTTCCGAAGGCGAGCGCTGGCTGCTGACCGGGGAGAAGTACTTCACGAGCAACGTCGGGGCCGAGCTCGCGATCGCCGCGGCGCGTCCCGAGGGGGCCCCCGCCGGCGTCCGCGGCCTCGAGCTCTTCCTCGTCCCGCGGCGGCGCGACGACGGCGCGCTCAACTTCAAGGTCCGCCGCCTGAAGGACAAGATCGGCACCCGCTCCGTCCCGACCGGCGAGGTGGAGCTCGACGGGAGCGAGGCGTACCTCCTCGGAGAGCGCGGCCAGGGGGTCTACCTCGTCCTCGAGGCGCTCAACGTCTCGCGCGTCTGCAACTCGATCGGCGCCGTCGCGCTGACGCAGAGGGCGCTCCACGAGGCGTGGAGCTTCGCCGAGGGGCGCGTCGCGTTCGGGAAGCCGGTCGCCGAGCATCCGCTCTTCCTTCGCCAGGCGCGCGAGCGGCACGAGACGCTCCTCGACTCCTTCGCCCTCGCGTGGGAGGCGGTGACTCTCCTCTCGGAGGTCTGGCGCGAGACGCCGCGCTACTCCGACCGCTACCACCTCTTCCGCCTCGTCGCGCACCTCGCGAAGTACTGGACGGCCGAGGTCGCGGTCCAGTCGGCGAAGTGGGCGATGGAGGCGCACGGCGGCGCCGGCATCCTCGCCGACTACCCTGTCGAGCGGCTCTTCCGCGAGGCGATCATCCTCGGCATCTGGGAGGGGACGCCCCACCGGCAGGTCCTCGACGGCATGGAGGTCGTGGAGAAGAAGAGGGTCCACGTCCCGCTCCTCGACGGGATCGGGGCGCGCGGCGGGAACGCCGTCGCCCTCGCCATGGCGCGGGCCGAGGTGGACGACTGGCTCTCGCTCCCGGGCGAGAAGAAGGAAGCCGAGTCGGAGCGGGTCTTCTCCCGCCTCGCCGCGACCGTCGCCCGCGAGCTGCGTCGGGCGACGCTCTGAGGAAGGAAGGGAGCGGACGACGGCGAGGGAAGCCCGGTGGCGCCCGGCGGGCGATGCCCGGCGGGGGGCTCAGACGCCCCGGGTCTTCTCGAGCTCTACGAGTGTCGCCCGAAGGGTCGGGAGGGCCGCGAGGTCCTTCGGCCTGCCGGCGGCCGCCTTCAGCTCGACGAGGCGGCGCAGGGAAAGGACCCGGGCCGACAGGTCGGGCCCGACCCGCATCGCCTCGCTGTCCGAGAGCAGGTCGTCGTAGGAGAGTCCATCCTCGATCGCTCCGAGCGCGTCGAGCGGGCCGCAGGTCGTCTGCAGGAGGTTGTGGCCTGGACCGAGCAGATGCACCTCCTCGGGGACGAGGCCTCGCGAATCGTGCCGGTACCGGGCGTCGATCGACCGGAGCGCGGCGAGCAGGCGACGGACGTTCTCCGGGGTACGCCGGTGCACGATGTCGAGGTCGAGGGTTACGACCGGCGCTCCTCGCAAGATCGCCGAGATCCCGCCGACGACGATGAACTCCACCTCGTGCGCAGCGAGGACGGTCAGTGCGCGCCGGAAGTCGAACGTCATCGGGACGCGGGGGCCTGCAGCGCCCGCAGCTCCTCGACGCCGTTGGCCGACGCGCTCGCCTCGTCGAGCCTTTCGGCCGGGGTCAGCATCAGGAACATCCGGATGAGCGTCAGGTCGACCCCTTCCTCGTTGTAGGCCCCTGCTGCGATCCCGTCCGCGACGAAGGGCGTCTCGTCCTCTCGCTTCGGCTCGACCTCGTCCGACACGCCCGTCATCATAGTCAACGTCGCGGCACGAAAGCCTCGTCCCGGCGGGGCCGGCCGGATCGTCCGGGGGCGAAGCAGACTCACCGCAGGACGAGCATCCGCTCCTCGGTCATCTCGAGGAAGGCCGACGCGGGGCCTTCGCGCCCGACGCCGGAGCCCTTCACGCCGCCGTAAGGCATCGGGTCGCTCCGCCACGTCGGGACGTCGCCCTGGATGACCGCGCCCACCTCGAGCGTCTCCCAGGCGCGGCGGACTTTCGCGATGTCGCGGGTGAAGACGCCCGCCTGGAGGCCGTAGCGGGAGGCGTTCGCGCGAGCGAGCGCCTCGTCGAACGTCGCGTAGGCGGAGAGCGCCGCGCCCGGGCCGAAGAGCTCGTCCGAAACGAGCGGCTCGCCCTCGGGGACCTCCTCGAGGAGCGTCGGCTTCACGACGGAGCCGTCGGCCGCGCCGCCCGAGAGGAGCTTCCCGCCGGCGGACCGTGCCGAGGAGAACCAGGAGAGGACGCGGTCGCGGTTCGCCGGGTCGATCATCGGGCCGCAGAGCGTCTCCGGCGCGGAGGGGTCGCCGACGGGGATCGCCTCTGCCGCCGCGACGAGGAGGTCGCGGAGCGCCGGCGCGACGTCGCGGTGGACGAGGACCCGCTGGACGCTGATGCACGACTGGCCCGCCCAGGCGAAGGCGCCGCTCGCGATCCGCCGCGCCGCGTCGGCGAGGTCGTCCCAGTCGGGCTCCACGATCACGGCCGCGTTTCCGCCCAGCTCGAGCGCCACGCGTCTCTCCCACGCCTTCTGCCGGAGGCCGAAGCCGATCTCGTGCGAGCCGGTGAACGTGAGGAGGGCGAAGCGGGAGTCGGTGGCGAGCCGCTCCGCGTCGGCGGCGCGGGAAGGGACGACCGAGAGCGCGCCGTCGGGAAGCCCCGCGCGCTGGAGCGAGGCGGCCAGGTGGAGGGCCGCGCCCGGTGTCTGGCTGGCGGGCTTCAGGACGACGGGGCAGCCCGCCGCGACGGCCGGCCCGAGCTTGTGGGCGACGAGGTTGAGCGGGAAGTTGAACGGCGTGATCGCGAGGACCGGCCCGAGCGGGACCCTCTTCGTCAGGGCGATCCGTCCCGCGCCGCTCGCGAAGCCGCCGAGGTCGCGCGCGACGAGCTCCGGGTAGCGGGCGACGTGCGCCGAGGCGAGGAGCGTGTCGGCCGCACGGTCGACCTCGGCGCGGGCGAGCGTCAGAGGCTTCCCCGCCTCCTCGACGATCGCCGTGGCGACCTCCTCCTTCCGCGCGAGGAGGTCGGCGCGCGCCGCCTCGAGGATCGCGGCCCGCCGCTCGGGCGCGAGCGCGGCGATCGCTCCGGCCGAGCGGGCCGCGATCTCCGCCGCCCGCTCGAGCGTCGCGGGGCCGCCTCGCGCGACGCTCGCCATCGGCCGGCCGTCCCACGGCGAGAGGACGACGAGCTCGTCCTCCCCGTCGCTCCAGCTCCCGGCCAGGAAGAGCTTCTGCTCCCTCATCTCCCGCTCCTCTCCCCCGCTCCCCCGCGCGCGCCGAGGCCGAAGAAGCGCTCGATCCTCGCGCGGAGGCTCCCATGCTCCGTCTCGATCCGGTGCCGGCGCGACTCGTCGGAGATCTCCTCGCGCGCCGTGGCGAGCTCCACCTGCCGCGCCGCCAGGACGTGCGAGAGCTCCTCGGCGAGCTCCGGTCGCCCCTCGAGCACCTCGCGGAACCTCTCCTTGCCGAGCCGCCAGCACTCCGTCTCGCCGACGGCGATCACCGTCGCCCGGCGAGGCTCGCCCGTCAGCATCCCCATCTCGCCGAAGACGTCGGGGGCCGAGATCCGGCTGACGACGCGCGGCGGCGCGTCGCCGACGGCGACCCGCACGTCTCCCGCCCCCTTCGTCAGGATGTAGAGGTCGTGCACCTGCCGTCCCTGGACCACCATCGCCTCCCCCGGCGCGAACGGCGCGCGGACGAGGCCCGGCGCGAGGCGCTCGCGCTCCTCGGCGGTGAGCGCCGAGAAGAGGGGGACGCTCTCGAGGGCCGCAAGCCGCGCCTCGAGGTCCCGCTTCTCGTGGCGCTTGCGGTGCCCCTCCTCCTCCACCGTGACGAAGTTCGCGCTCGCGGGCATCGCGAGCGGGATGCCCGCGCGCCGGAGGGCGTAGGCGACCCGCGTCCTCACCTCCGAGTCGGTCGGGTCGTCGAGGAGGAGGTCGGTCAGCCAGTAGCGGACGGCGTAGGAGGCCCAGCTCTCGCGGAACTCCATCAGGACGACGCTCGGCGCCGGCTCGGCCGCGACGTTCGGGATCGGCTCGCGCGTCAGCGCCTCGCGGACGGTCTCGAGGACGGCGGCGGGGGGCGTCCGGTGGTCGACGCCGAAGAAGACCCAGCGCCGCTCGAGCGGCTCGCGCCTCCCTTTCGCCTTCCCGAGGAGGAGGAGCGGCGTCCTGGCGAGGACCGCATTCGGGACGAGGAGGACGTCGCCATTGCGCGTCTCGATCGCGGTGTGGCGCCAGCCGGTCTCCGCGACCTTCCCGGAGGTCTCCCCGAACTTCACCCAGTCGCCCGGCGCGAAGGCCCCCTCGAGCTGGAGCGCGATTCCGCCCATGACGTTCGCGAGCGTGTCCTGGAGCGAGAAGCCGATGACGGCCGTGACGACCGCCGAGGTGGCCACGATCCCGGTCACGTCGACCTTGTGGACGGAGAAGAGCCAGAGGAGGAGGGCGACCCAGGAGAGGGCGACGGCGACGTCGCGGACGATCCGGGGGGCCCGCACCTTCGCGAGCGGCAGCAGCACGTCGAAGAGGAGGACGGCCGCGAGGCCGACGAACGCGATCCCCTGCAGGAGGAGCGCGAGGAACGAGAGCGTCGGCTCGCCGCTCGGAAGGTGCCGCGCGGCGGCGGCGGCCGCGAGGCGGAGGGCGAGCGAGGCCCCCCAGAGGCCGACGAGGCGCGCGACGTGCCGCCGCGCCGGCCGCGCGGCGACGAAGAGGAGCGCCGCCCCGAGGAGGAAGGCGGCCCCGAGCCGGATCGACTCCGGCGGCGGGAGGAGGGAGGCGCCGGTTCCGGACATCGCTCTGAGCCTTCGAGTTTGGCACGCGGCGGCGGAGGCGGCGCGCCTCTTTCCGAAGGGAGCCGGCCCGGCTCACCCCGCCTCCGGTAGGATTCCCGCCCGGACGGACCCGCGGCCGCGGCCGGCCGCAGAGAGAGACGACGAAGCGGGCTCCCGAGGGCCCGCCGGAGGGAGACGACCATGCCCGAGACCGCCACCCGATCCGCCGCCCTCATCGAGCAGGAGAGCCGGTACGGCGCCCACAACTACCACCCTCTCGACGTCGTCTGCACGAAGGGGGAGGGGATCTGGCTCACGGACGTGGAGGGGAAGAGGTACATGGACTTCCTCGCCGCCTACTCCGCCGTGAACCAGGGGCACAACCACCCGCGGATCGCCGAGGCGATGATCCGGCAGGCTCGCACGCTCGCCCTGACGAGCCGCGCCTTCCGCAACGACCAGTTCCCGCCCCTCCTCGAGAAGCTCTGCAAGCTCACCGGCTTCGACAAGGCGCTCCTGATGAACAGCGGCGCCGAGGCGGTCGAGACCGCGCTCAAGGCGATGCGCAAGTGGGCCTACGACGTGAAGAAGGTCCCCTACCCCGAGGCCGAGATCGTCGTCGCCGAGGGGAACTTCCACGGCCGGACGACGACGATCGTCGGCTTCTCGACCGACCCCGACTCGACGAGCCTCTTCGGCCCCTTCACCCCGGGCTTCCGGATCGTCCCGTACGGCGACCTCGCCGCCGTCGAGGCGGCGATCACCCCGAAGACGGCCGCGATCTTCGTCGAGCCGATCCAGGGCGAGGGGGGCGTCATCATCCCGCCCGACGGGTACCTCAAGGGGCTCCGCGAGATCGCCGACCGGAAGAAGTGCCTCCTCGTCCTCGACGAGATCCAGTCGGGCCTCGGGAGGACCGGAAAGCTCTTCGCGTTCGAGCACGAGGGGATCCGCCCCGACGGCGTCACGATCGGGAAGGCGCTCTCCGGCGGCTTCTACCCCGTCAGCGCGTTCCTGGCGTCGAGCGCCGTGATGGACGTCTTCACCCCCGGCATCCACGGCTCCACCTACGGCGGCAACCCGCTCGCCTGTGCCGTCGCCTCCGAGGCCCTCGACGTCCTCGTCGAGGAAAGGCTCGTGGAGCGGGCGGCCGAGCTCGGCGTCCACCTCGAGGCGCGCCTTCGGACGATGAAGACCGACAAGGTCGAGGCGGTCCGCGTCCGCGGCCTCTGGGCCGGCGTCCAGCTGAAGCTCTCGGCCGGCCCGGCGCGCCCCTACTGCTACCAGCTGAAGGACCGCGGGATGCTCTGCAAGGACACGCACGCGCAGACGATCCGCCTCGCGCCGCCCCTCGTCATCACGCGCGAGGAGATCGACTGGGCCGTCGACCAGCT
>ERZ795054.2954-NODE-2954-length-13813-cov-4.677787_pt1 | contig 13813 bp, 14 predicted proteins | sample MGYA00375138_ERZ795054 | MGnify/ENA primary metagenome ERZ795054 (study PRJEB30183, sample SAMN05720215) | anaerobic digester metagenome | isolation source: active sludge of municipal wastewater-treating anaerobic digesters | place: USA | collected 2014-12-23 ...
ATCGGCGTGGCCAAGGCTCTGGAAGAATGGGGTTTATTCTCAAAGATCTACGCCTTTTCCGGAACCAGCATCGGGGCGGTGAACGCCGCCTTCTTGGCCGGATGCGGTTTGTCGGAATCCGAAAGAATGTGGTTGGAAATGTCGGATCAAGACATTCGTTCGACCGAAGGAACCTTCCGCCGCTTGCTGCACGAAAACTTTCGCATCGCCGAAAGTGGCGTTTACGACATTTCGGGGCTTCGCAGTGTTTTGGAAACTCGATTGAACCTTTCCGTTTTGCGAACGCAACGCGTATTTGTGACCATCGCTCGTGGGGGGAATCAACGCGACGGGATCATCGGCTTGATGAAAAGTTATTACCACCATGTGTTCAAAAAAGAACCACGGGTGGAATATCCGTTCCTGCCCGACTTTTCCGACACGGAAATCGTAGATCGATTGATGGCTTCCTGTTCGATACCGATTGTCTTCCCGCCGGTCCGGTTGGACGATGTCAATTATTATGATGGTGGCGTATACGATAACGTCCCGGTCGAGCCTTTGGTTCAGTGCGGCTGCACGACCATCCTCGTGGCTCACTTGTTCAAGACCCAAAAAATCGACGCTTCTCGATATCCCGGTGTTCGCTTCATACAGATCCGCCATCGCTCATCGTTGGGCGGCATGCTCAATTTCGCCACCGACCGGGTAGAAGCTTTGATCCGGTTCGGATACGAAGATGCGATCGCTCAACTCGAAAAAAATCCTTTCTCCGTCCCGGAATGACAAGTAAATCCCCTCCTTCCTCCGTAAGATGTTTATCGACACGGAAGAAGGAGGTTTTTTTATGAAAAAAATGCTGATTGTCGGGATTGTGTTTTTTCTCATCCTCATGAGCCAAGCGGGTCATTTACGCGCGGACACCTACGGAAGTTATCAAGACATCGTCTTTGATGAGGACGGTCAAAAATTACTCAAGGATTTTTCGGACGCCGAATATGAAGATCATTACGGACAGTTCGGAAAGAAGATTTTTATCGGCTGGAAACTGGTCGTCGTCACCGAAGATCAAGCGGTGGATTTTGTTTCCGAAACCAAACTAAAAATCTATAACCGGGGGTACAGCACCATTAAACACGACATCACCCTGAAGACGAGCGAAGAAAGCCGTTTTCAAATCAGTGCCACGGGTTCGATCGGTGTCAACGTCAAAGGAGCAAGCAAGAAGTTTTCCGGTGCTTTGGATGCCGACATCAAAGCGACGGTGGATTATGAAATATCGACCAAGAGTTCGGAGGAGTATGTTTTTAAAATCGCCGTCGATCCCGGAACCTATGTCACCATCATCACCCGCGGGGAAGGTCTCGTCAACAACGGCGTTGCCCAACATTACTTTTTTTGGATACCAACCAAAAAAGGCGGATGGGAAACCTTCACGGTAACCACTGAATATTATGAGATCACCAAGGAACGCTTGGCATGAAAAAAGCCGCATGGTTGGCATTGGTATTGTATGTGGCGGTGGCGGGGGTTCTCTTATGGAAAGCACGACCGGAAGCGGCAGAAGTTCGGATTCTTTCCATCCGTGAAGAGCGTTCGCGCTTGATCACTTCAGCCGACGAAACCATCGATATTCCCTTGTATTTCAATCAGAAAGCGAATTTTTATATCGAACCCAGATGGGTCCGTAACGCTCGATTGACGAACGGGGAAGAGGAAATCGCCGTATCCCTTACCATTGTCGATGCTCAAGAAACCGCAGTATTCCGCGATTGCCTTTTTTACATCTATCGCTTTCGGATCGGCTTTCCCGATATGGACCTTGAGGGAGTGCGACTTAATTGGGAATCCGTCCGGCTGGAAGTGGGTTACGACAATGATAAGACACTCTCGGTCGAAATTGGGAGTTTATCGATGCTTTTTTTTCGAGGGGATAACCCGCCGCATCTGGATTTCTTTCGGTTGTATCCCGTGATGGGAGAAGCCGATGATACAACTCTGTTGCAAGGATTTGTGCTGGGTCTTGATCCGCAAACCGCATCCCCTTTGGTTATCACCGGAATCAGCACGGGTCTGGCAAACGCACGCATCGATTTTTCCGCAGTGACCGAATGGACCGAGACGGAGCACCCCGGATCCGGAACCGAAGTGATTGGCGATCCCGAATATGGTTGGGTGCGTCTCGAACCCCCCACCGAGACGGGAACCCGGATTTTGAACGATCGTGTTTCTTGGTTCGTCCCGCTCATCCATATGGAGCATCTCCGCCGGCTCAACCGCTTTCCGATTTTTCTGTATTACGAATATCAAGACCAAGAATATGTGTTCAACGTCGACGATTTTCTCTTTTTCACCTCCTCGCCGTTGTCGGAGGTTCCCGATGCGGACATCTGCGAAACCATCTATCGCGATTGAAGTGGATCATGTCTCCAAACGATATGGGAAAAAGCCTGCTTTACACGATGTAACCGCTCGATTCGAGTCCGACTCGTTGCATTTGTTGGTCGGAGTCAACGGGTCGGGAAAATCGACTTTGCTCAAGTGCATCATGGGGTTGGTTCGCCACGAGGGGGCCGTTCATCGCCCTCATATACGGATTGGTTATGCCCCTGAAGAGTATGTAATGCCATACTATATGACGATTTTTGACTTTTTAGAAGGGATCGCCTCGATTCGTTCCCCCCTCAAAGAAGGTCTTCACGAAGAAATAACCGCACTTTTGGAGTACTTTGCTCTCGCTCCACGATCCCGACAAGCCATTGGCAAATTATCCAACGGAATGCGCCAGAAAGTGAATTTGATTCAGGCGTTTCTGTTGCGACCCAAAATCATCCTATTGGACGAGCCATTGCGCGCTTTGGATGCTGAATCACAGATCAAAACGGTGGGGCTGATCAAAGAACGGATGGGTGAAAGTTTGATCCTTATCTCCACCCACAATCCCGATCAATTCAAAATCCGCGCTCGCCGAGTGTGGCGGATGAATTCCGGAGAGATGGAGGAAACCTAGGATGATCCGTCTCCAATTCCATTATTTGCTTAACCGCGTTTCTCTCGGGTTCTTATTGCTTTCGGCCTTCGCCCTCAGCGCTTGTGCGGTGTATGCGAGTCGTTTTTGGGAAGGAATGGCTTGGTTGGACGGGTCTCCTGTTTTGGGACGTGAAGAATACGTGCGCGAAACGATTGCGGTGGCTCGATTCGTTCTCGTAACCACCGCGCTCTTTTTGAACATCCATTGCTTCTGGGCGGGAAACAGCCGATTTGCAGCGTTTTTTCTGTCTTCGTCCCGCGATCGACTTCCGTTCATTGTGGCCAAATTGGGGATGATTGGTTTGATCTTGACCGGGTTGTGCGTCCATGCCTGGTTATCTTTTGTTTTGACGGGGTTCCATCTCACTCCGTTTTTCGACTGGTCGATGGAAGAAGGGGTTTGGTTTGTAAGCTTGTGGGCAGAGACTTTGGTTTTCGGATTGATTCAGGCTTTGCTGATGCAAGGATTCGATTCGGTCTTTTCAGGGATTCCGCCTCTGTTGTTGTTTTGGTGGCTGGAAAGCAATGGATCCCTACCTGAAGATGCAAAAGTATCGGTCATCTTTCGCCTGATTCCGCATTTAGTCCGGACAAGAACGGGGTTCACCCAAGGGTTCGAATGGTCTCAGATCGGTATCGTAATCGCCGGACTTTCCCTTCTCAATTTGTTCATCTTTCGATTTCGGGATGTCAAATAAAAGCAAATATGATATAATGATTGCGATCGGCAGGTGATTCGATGGCACCGTTCGCACATGGCATTCCTTCCCTCTTGGTCGGAACCGCCGTCATATCTCCTTCACGCATCCGGGATTCCCGCGATGCGTTTTTGACGACAGAAGCCTTTTTCGAAATCGCTCGGCACCGTCTTTCACAATTGGGCCCGGCAAAGATCGGATCGGACGACATCGCGGAAGCCACCCGCGGATTGTATCGGATGATGTTGGATGATCCGACTTTTGTAGAAGCAGTTTCCGCTTGTTCGGACCACTACCATTGCTCTCCGGTTGAAGCATTCAGACGAGAATTGGATAACCTAATCTCCAAATGGCAACAAAACGGCGATTTCTTTTCCCAGAGGGCCTATGATTTGGAAGACCTATACCGTTTGGTTTCTCAGCCCATCGATCATCCCACGATGGCCAAATTTCCGGAGAACGCCATCTTGGTATTGCCCACACTTTTGACTACGGAATTGACGGGTTTGGACGAAACCCGCGTGAAAGCAGTAATTGCCGGTCGGGGCGGAAATCATTCTCATCCCGCCATTCTTTTGCGTTCTCGAGGAGTTCCCTTGATCATTTTGAACCAGGATGTCGACGGGGTCAACATCGGTGACCCGGTGGAAATCGATTTTTCCCGAGGGACGATCCGAATCAATGGTACCATCTGGAAAACTTGGTCACTTCCGGTTCCCGAAGAACAAGGACTCGCCAGATTGCCGGAAAACATCGAAATTTGGCCTTGTATCAGTACCCCGGATGAAGCCTTGAGCTTACCGATGGATCATATTGGGGGAATCGGATTGGTTCGAACCGAGATCACTCCCATCCTTTCCGGGAGGATGCCTTCCCGAGAAGAAATGGAATCTGAGTACACCACGATTCTCAAACACGCCGGAGGGCGTCCAGTGCGCTTCCGGCTTTTGGATTTTGAACCCGACAAACCCGCCCCGGGGTTTCCCGATGGGATTTGGGGATTGGATTTCTTACGGAATTATCCCGAATGGACCCGAAGACAAGTCGATGTCCTGTTGAAACTTTCTGGGCAGTATCCCTTGGGGATCATCCTCCCGATGGTCCGTTCGGAGATCGAGGTCAACGAGTTTTCATCCTTTCTGAAAAAGGCCAAGCGGGAAATGTTTGGTCCGGACGCAGAAAAATGGCCTCCGCTTTCGTTGGGTGCGATGATCGAAACCTGTGAAATGACGGAAATCGTTGGTGACATCCATGGATTGGATTTTTGGGTCATCGGCACCAATGATCTCTGCTGTTCATTGACGGGACGCTGTCGGGAAGACGGAACAACGAACTCCGAAGCTTTATGGAATCCCGAGTTGATCAACCTCATCGCCTCCATAGTGAATAAGGCAAAAAAAACGAATATCCCGTTGTTTTTGTGCGGAGAAGGCGCAAACTCGCCCAAAGCGATTGCCAGTTATGCGGAAAAGGGAATCCGCGCGTTTTGTCCTTCTCCCGCAGGCTTGACCGCCTATTCCGCTTTTGCTTGTAACAAATGAGCGGACATCAGTTGAATCCGTTGGGGCGCGGTGATATAATCTATTTATATCTTTTCAATCATTCAAGGGGGACTCTGTCATGTGTGGGATTGTTGGTTATCTAGGGGAAAAAAAGGCCTCCGATGTCATCTTGTCCGGATTGAAAAAATTGGAGTATCGTGGATACGATTCCTGCGGGATCACTTTTTTTGACGAAGGGAATCATCGTTTTGTCACTTATAAAGACAAAGGTCGGGTCAATCACCTTGTCGAGGATTTTGATTACAGTTTTTTCAATCGCTTAGGGATCGGTCATACCCGTTGGGCAACGCATGGCCGCCCCAATCAAATCAATTCTCATCCCCATTTTTCCGAAACCACCCGTTTTTCGGTGGTTCACAACGGGGTTATCGAAAATTATAAAGAATTGACCGTCAAGTACCTCGCTGACGTTCATTTTGTCAGCGAAACCGACACCGAAGTCATCGCCGACCTGATCGAAAGATTCTCGCAGGAAATGTCCGTGGAAGAAGCTATCCGGAAAACGTTGTCCTTGATCGAAGGGTCGTATGCCTTGTTAATACTCGACACCGAAAACCCCTCGGTCATGTATGCCGCGAAAAACAAATCCCCGTTATTGATCGGCACCGCTCTCGAGGGCATAACCTTGGCATCGGACATTATGGCTTTGGTTGGATATGCGACCCAATACCTCCCCATCGAAGATAAAGTTTTCACAGTGGTCTGCCGTCAACCCGACGGATCGGTCGGGTTTCGGATGCACGACATTCTCGGACATCGAATCGAAATGCCCTTACAAAAACTTGATTTGGCCCTAGACGAAATCGGTATGGGCGGATACTCGCACTATATGCTTAAGGAAATATGCGAACAACCGGCCGTGGTACGAAAAATCGTTGCCCGTTATTTCGAAGGCGATGATTTCGTTGTTTCTCCAAAAATTCACCAAGTCTTGAAGAAAGCCGAGAAAATCTACATCATCGCCGCGGGAACCAGTATGCATGCGGGTTTTGTCGGACGGTATCTCTTGGAGAACATCGCCAAAAAACCGGCCGAAGTCTTCATCGCCAGCGAATTTGCCTACAATCCCCCGTTACTCTGCGCCAATCCGGCCTTCCTTTTCATTTCTCAATCGGGTGAAACCGCCGATTTGCGTACTTGCTTGGTCAAAATCAAAGAAATGGGATATCCTTCGGTGACGATTACCAATGTTCCCACCTCGACCTTGGCCCGTGAAGCGGATCATTTTATGGAGATCTGCGCCGGGCCGGAAATTGCCGTAGCTTCCACCAAAGCCTATGTCGGCCAAGTCGTGATCTTGGCGATTCTCGCCCATTGTCTTGCCGATCGGAAAGTATTCGATTTGAAAGAAGAATTGTCCAAAGTCGCCGTGGCCATGGAGGCCTTGATCGACAAAAGGGAATACATCCACGCCTTGGTTCGAGAGAAAATCACCAAACGCAATTGTTTTTACATTGGACGGGGATTGGACTTTTTCACCTGTCTTGAAGCCGCATTGAAACTGAAAGAAATATCCTATATTCAAACAGAAGGTTTCGCCGCCGCCGAACTCAAACATGGAACGATCGCCTTGATAGAAGACGGCGTTCCCGTCATTGCGATTATTTCCCAGAAAAACGTCAACAATCTCACTCGGGCCAATATTCGCGAAGTTCTCTCCCGTGGTGCCAACAAAATCGTCATCTCTCTCAACCGGCTCTCGGATCCCTCCGACGAACTCGTTTTGATGGATGTTCACGAAATGCTTTCCCCGATGCTCACGGTCATCCCTACCCAGTTGATCGCTTTCTATTCGGCACTAGATCTCGGTCGTGACATCGACAAGCCCCGGAATTTGGCCAAATCGGTCACGGTGGAGTAAAGGAAATCACCATGAAATATTTCGGAACGGATGGAATTCGCGGAAAAACCGGGGAATTTTTGACGGGAGAACTGGCGTTTCGGGTGGGAACCAGTCTATCTGTTCTGGGGCTGCCCACGCTCCTCATCGGAAGAGACACCCGGGAATCGGGTCCGATGCTTTCTGATAACATCGCCGACGGAGCCAAGTTCGTCGGTTTGGACGTTTGCGATTTAGGTGTCGTCTCCACCCCGATGCTTTCTTATCTCTCCGGGCGTTTTGATTCGGTGGGGGTCATGATCACTGCCAGTCATAATCCTTATCAGGACAACGGCATCAAGGTGTTTCGCTCCGGGAAAAAACTTTTCTCCGGGGAAGAACAAGCCTTGGAAGACGTCCTCAACGGCCGCGTAGCCGTCCAAAAAACCGCCATAAACGGGAAAGACCTTCCGACCATCGATGCTTTTGGCCGCTATTCTGAACTCTTTGAGCCGATAATGATCCATTCTTCGGCGAAGGTGGCTTTGGATCTTGCCAACGGCGCTTGCCACGACATCGCCCCGCGGATTTTTGCCCAGGTCACCGACCATCTGGTCCTGACCGGTGACCGTCCCGACGGACGAAACATCAACGAAGGGGTTGGATCTACCCATCTGGAAAACATCAAATCGGTCGTCTCTGCTTACGGATGTGAGTATGGATTCGCTTTTGACGGGGACGGCGATCGGTTGTTGGCGGTCGATCGCACCGGACGTGCTTTTGACGGAGACTTGCTTTTGCTGGTCACCGCATCGCATCTGCAATCTTTGGGAAAACTGAATCATTCTACCGTCGTCCTGACGAAAATGAGCAATTTGGGAATCATTCAAGCGTTCCAGCGTCGGGGAATCAAGGTTTTTCTCACCGATGTCGGTGACAAATACGTATTGGAAGCACTAGAAACCCACGATTATACTCTCGGGGGAGAAAATTCCGGTCATCTGATCAATCGGACGCTTTTGAACACCGGAGACGGGGTTTTGAATGCGGTCTATTTGATGAATATTCTCCAGACCAGCGGACGATCGCTGGCGCAATGGACCGAAGACGTCGTTTTTTATCCCGACAAATTGGTGAATCTCCGCGACGTCGACAAATCTTTGGCATCCCATCCCGCCGTGGTGTTGGTCGTTGATCGTTGGCAGAATCAGTTGGGCGCGGAAGGCAAAATCCTGGTCCGTCCTTCGGGAACCGAACCTTTGATCCGCATCTCCGTCAGTGCCAAGACCGATGAAACGGTCGATCGCTGCATTCAGGAAATTTCCGAGACCATTCAAGGCCTCGCTCAAAAACGCTGAGGAACCCATTCCTCGCGATTCGTAAAGGAGCCCCATCATGAAAAAATATGCCGTAATCCTCGCAGCCGGAAAAGGCACCCGAATGAAAACCGAATTGCCCAAATGTGCCTACCCGCTGATTCGCAAACCGATGATTGCCTACATCGTCGAAAACATCCGTATCAGCCATGTCTTGGATCAAATCATCGTTGTTGTCGGCCATAAGCGGGAAGTGATCCAGGAAATTTTGGGTGACACCGTCGAGTACGCCGTCCAAACCGAGCAACTCGGGACCGGACACGCGGTAATGATGGCCAAGGATCTGGTGACGGACCCCGATGGCGATACGATGATTCTCCCCGGTGACATGCCTCTGGTGGACGACATCGTAATCGAAAAGGTCTGGAAAGAACACTTGGAACGTCGTCATGACATGACTGTCGTCACGACCCATTTGGATGACCCCTCGGGATACGGCCGGATCATCCGCAACGAATCGGGTTATCTGGACGCGATTGTGGAACATCATGAAGCCACCCTCGGTCAACGGGCGATCGACGAAATCAACACCGGCCTTTATGTGGTCAAAAATCACCTCCTTTTTGATGCGCTTTCCCGAATCACCAATGAGAACTCCAAACACGAGTATTATTTGACGGACATCGTCAATATCCTGAAAAACGACGGACGTGTCATCGGCACGTATAACCTTAAAGAATCGTATAAGGCCATGGGCGTCAACGATCTTTACGCTCTGAGCGTGGCTGAAGCCAAACTGCGTTTGAAAATCAACCGTCACCATATGTTGAACGGCGTAGCCATGATCAACCCCGAAACGATCACCATCGGGCATAATGTCCTCATTGAAGAAAACGTCGTGATTCTTCCCAACACCTTCATCACCGGAAACTCCGTGATTCGTCGCGGAGCTCAAATCGGGCCCAACACCGAAATCCATGAAAGCACGATCGGCGAACGGGTGGTTTGCCGTCATTCTTTGGTCTACAATTCCATCGTTCACGAAGACACCACCGTCGGACCCTTCGCCCATCTGCGCGATGGAGCCAACATCGGACCCCATAATCGCATCGGCAATTTCGTCGAAGTCAAGAAATCGAGCACCGGAGAACACACCAAGGCTTCGCATTTGGCCTACATCGGCGATGCCACCTGTGGATCCCGAGTCAATTTCGGTTGCGGTGCGGTAACGGTCAACTACGATGGAAAACAGAAGTACCAGACCTTTATCGGGGACGACGTATTCATCGGTTGCAACGTCAACCTCATCGCTCCGATTCGCATCGAGGACGATTCGTTCATCGCTGCCGGGTCGACCTTGACCCAAAATGTTCCCGAAGGATCACTGGCGATTGCCCGTGCTTATCAGGTCAATAAACCCAATTACATGATGGAACGGAACGGAAAATCCAAATCAGATAAAAAATCGGAATGACATCTCTTTTTTGTTGACAAAGATGTCCCGCCATACTATAATATAGAAGTCAAAAGTTGTAGAAAGCAGAAGTGCCCACTTCTCACCTGATTGCTCGATCAATAGGTTCCGGCTACGTCAACGAAAGTTTTCTGGTCTATGGAAGTGGGTGCCCGAGCGGTATCCACTTTTTTCATGCCTTGGAGGTGTTCTCGATTTATAACAACGCGAAACCGATCAAAAAAGACGATACGCTGATCAATGAGGATATTCGCGTCCGCGAAGTCCTGCTCATCGGCGCCGACGGTGTCACCTACGGCGTAAAACCGACCCGAGAAGCCTTATTCATCGCCCAACGCGAAGGTCTCGATTTGGTCATGGTCGCCCCGATGGCCACGCCACCCGTCTGCAAACTGCTCGATTATAGCAAATACCGCTATGAACAGCAGCGCAAGGCCCGCGAAGCCAAACGGAACCAACACGTCATGGACATCAAAGAAATCCGGTTGACCGCGGTTATCGACACCCACGATTTCGAAACAAAGACACGAAACGGAGCCAAATTCCTTTCCGAGGGCGACAAACTGAAGATTTCCGTTCGTCTGCCCAATCGTGCGGGAGCGATCCTCATCCAACAAGGCAAAGACATCCTGAACAAATTCGCCGCCATTTGCGCACCGGTCGGCGATTTGGAAAAAGACATCATTCATGAGGGAAGAAACCTCATCATGGTTTTGGCGCCCAAGAAAAAATAACGGAGGAAAACGACATGCCAAAGTATAAGTCCCATTCGGGAACAAAGAAAAGACTCAAACGTACCGGCTCCGGCGCTCTGTCCCGTCCCAGCACCATGGGCGGACATCTGATGAGCCACAAATCACCGAAGCAAAACCGCCAGCAACGCAGAAAAGAAACCGTGACCACGGCCGATCTCAAACGGATTCGCCGCCAAGTCCCGTATTTGTAGGATTAGGAGGAACTCACCATGCCCAGAACTAAAGGCGGCTATGCCACGCACAGAAGACGCAAACGCATGATCAAACTGGCCAAAGGCTATTACGGATCCAAACACGTCCTGTTCAAGACTGCTAAAGAACAGTGGATGAACTCGATGTCGTATGCCTATCGGGATCGCAGGAGAAAGAAAAGAGATTTCCGTAAACTGTGGATCACCCGCATCAACGCCGCGGCCCGTCTCAATGATCTGACGTATTCCAAGTTGATCAACGGTCTGACAAAAGCCGAAATCGCCGTTAACCGCAAGATTCTCGCCGATCTCGCCGTCAATGATCCCAAAGGCTTCGCCGCGATTTGCACCCAAGCGAAGAAAGCTTTGGAAAAAGCAGCCAAGTAAATACCGATGAAAAGTCTAGCGATAGACTTTTTTTCTTTTTCCCGTGGGGGTAAAGGCTTTTTTGGGTTGTCATGAAAACAAAAAAAAGGTATAATGATACTAGCATTCACAGAAGAAGAGGCGGGATGACCGTGAACGAAGTGAAAACGATTCACATCTTCGGTTCCTCAGGGTCCGGTTCTACCACGTTGGCCCGCGCTTTGGCGGATCGTTTCGGTTTTCACCATGTGGATACCGATGAAGCCCTGTGGATTCCCTCGGATCCCCCTTTCACCCAAAAACGTTCCCCGGAAGCCGCCAAATCCTTGATTGAAAACGAGATGGCTCTCTATCCAAAAAATGTTGTCTCGGGCGAATTCTTCGGTTGGGGCGATTTTCTCCGCGACCGCATTGACCTATATATCTATATGAATCTCCCCGTTGAAATCCGACTGGAACGAATCCGGGCGCGGGAACAAAAACGATTCGGAGCCCGTGTTCTTCCCGGGGGAGACATGCATGCCGCTCATCTGGAATTTCTCGAATGGGTACGCAGCTATGAACGCGACAGCGGTTCGCATCGCTCCAAAAACGCCCATCTTCGTCGTTTGGAAACATTGGACCAACCCGTTCTCCGGATCGAAGAACCCCGAACCATCCCCGAACTTCTCGATCTTGTTGTCCCCCATCTATTCTGATTGGGGTTCATCCTCTCTACGGAAAGAAGGCACTCTCCATGTCTTGGGAACAACTTCTCGGTTATCTTCCGCGGCTGATCGTCGTGGTGGGCATCATGTATTTCATGTTCAATCCGTTATTCAAGCACCAAAACACGATTGATCCGTGGGTCTTGTTTTTCGTTTTGGCGACCTTATTGACCATTTGGACCAACTCGGTGGTGATGGATGTCCGTCTCGTTGTCATCCTCTGCGGGGTTTTTGCGGTCGTCGCGGTCGCCGGAGGCTTGACCTTGCGCTTTCTGGGGTTCCGGATCCTTCTTTTGCTGAATGTGACTCATAGCGACGGTTTGTTGGTCGCGGCCTTTTTGAAGGACAACGCCATTGCTTTGGGATTGTCGGAAACGGAAGTACGATTTCGTTCCGATCGGCCTTGGATTCTCGTTTTTCGCACCAAGCAGCATGCCCTGACCGCCAAACTTGCCAAGGAAACCGAAATGTTCATCCGCAACCATGTTACCCGAAAATTCATGCCTGTGTGGGCATCGCTGGTGGTCGGATTGATCTTTATCGCGATCCTGTGGCGTTTCTAGGAGGAATCCCCATGGCTTCCGACTTCGCCAAACAAATCCTTTATCCCGCCAAAAACTCCGGAAAAACCTTCGGGATCGATTTTCATGCGGATTTGTACCAAGGATGCCCCCATGGGTGTCTGTTTTGTGAATATGCCGTTTTGGGAAACGATTTCGGAACCGTGACCCACAAAACCAACGTCATCGAGGTCCTCTCCAAGGAGTTGACCGCCAAACCCGCCCACGCGGTGATTTCCCTGGGGTCGGCTGCGGATCCCTATCCTTCCATCGAGGCAGAAAAAAAACTGACGCGGCAGGCTTTGACTGCCATCGATACCGCCCTCATGGGGTGTGTCGTCACAACGAAAAATGACTTGGTGCTTCGCGATGTCGACTTGTTAAAACGGATCGCCGCTCACTCCCCGATGGTTGTGATGATTCCGATCGCCACCTTTTCCGAAGCCGTGACCAAAAAAATCGAACCTCATGCCCCCCGGCCGACCGACCGCTTCCGCCTCGTTGCCAAACTGACTGCGGAAGGAATTCCCTGCGGAATCAAAATGTCGCCGATGATTCCTTTTGTTAACGATACCGAAGATAACTTAAGAGAGATCATCCGAGGAGCCAAAAATGCCGGAGCGCGCTATATTTACCCGGCCTTCGGAATCACCTTGCGAAATGGACAGCGCGAGCGTTTCTATGCCATGATCGAACGAGAATTCCCCGGCTTGAAAAACGTCTATATGGACACGTTTGGGCTGAAAACCGCTTGCGTGTCGCCGTCCGCGCCCCAACTGAAAAAAATATTCGTCATCGAATGCAAGAAACAGAAAATCCTTTATGGAATGAAAGATATCGTCAACATGATCCGTCCGGAGAAAACCGTCCAGTTGAAATTGTTCTGAGACTCCCGGTCTGAAAGGAAGTGAGACCGATGGCATGGCTTGATTCCTTAATTGCATTTTTTGTCGAATACTGGCTTTTCCTCACCATCGTCCTCGTGGTTTTGGCCGGTATTCTGGTGTTGCTCGTTGTTTTGAATGTCAAAAGTCGGGTTCACGAAGAAAAAGAAATTCCTCTTGACCCCGTCTCCAAACCGATTCCCGCACCCATCGAGGTCGTCGAGGCCGAAGTGATGAATCCCGATCCGGCTTTTGCCGAAAGTCCAACAAACGAAGAACAAGGGGGTTCTGAACTCCCCCCGGTGTCCATGTCTCCCGACTCCGAAGCCCCTTCGGTTCCTCCTCCCGTTGCGCCCGAGCCTGCAAGTAACCCTCCCGAAAAGGTCGTATCTTCTGAGGTTTCTCCGGAGGATTCCGTATCCGCGGAACCGCCGATGCCGATCAAACCCAAAGACCCTCCGAAGCCTCTCGG
>ERZ795054.2958-NODE-2958-length-13800-cov-4.702728_pt1 | contig 13800 bp, 13 predicted proteins | sample MGYA00375138_ERZ795054 | MGnify/ENA primary metagenome ERZ795054 (study PRJEB30183, sample SAMN05720215) | anaerobic digester metagenome | isolation source: active sludge of municipal wastewater-treating anaerobic digesters | place: USA | collected 2014-12-23 ...
AAATTCCAGGAGCGGGACCCGAATTTGAACAAGTCGGCCAGGTCGCTGCTGGTCAGTCCGACGCCGGCGGTCAGGGTGATCCGCGGGAAGAACGCCGCGCGGGCCGCCTCGATGTTGGCGTACGCGCCTCGCAGCTGGTGCTCGGCCGCCCGGATGTCGGGCCGGCGGAGCAGCACGTCGGAGGGCAGCCCGGCGGCCAATTCCCGGAAGTCGGCCACCGCGTCGAGTTCGGCCGGGTCGGGCGGCGGGATCGGGGCGAACTCCTGCATTCGATCGAGGTCGGGGATGTGGCAGACCCGGGTGAGATGGCGTCGGGCCAGTTCGCGCCACCAGGCGGCGGACGGGGGCAGGGCGGCGTTGAGTTCGCGCGTGGCGAGATGCAGGAGGCCGCGCGCCGGGGATTCGGCGAATGCCTGAGCCACGCGGCAGCCAGTCTCGGCGTCCGCCCAGGGTGAAGGCGTCGGCCCGTTGGTGACGAGCAGGAGTCCGTGCGGCGTCAGGCAGAGGTCCGATGGCGTCTGGATCGCATCCGGCATTGGGAGGGGAGTGTGCCGGGCAAGGGCGGCGCGCGGCAAGCCTGTGCTGCGAGTCTGCGCTGTGAGCAGAATTGGTTGCCGCTGGGCCCGCGGCTCACTATGGTGGGTCCAACGATAGCACATCATGAAGACAACTTTATTGGCTCTCGGTTTCGCACTCGCCCTCGATGCCCTGGCGGCTGCCGACCTCGAATTGGCGCGCGATGGCAAGGCGGCGTGTGTGATTGTGCGCCAGGCCGGCGCGACCGATCCCGAGCAAAACGCAATCCAGGAATTGAGCGAGACGCTCCAGGCCGTGACGGGCGCGGAGTTCAGCGTCCAGGAGACGGGGGATCAGGCGCCGGAACGGGCCATCGTCGTCGGGCCCGGGAGTCTGGCCGCGAAGCTCTTTCCGGAGGTACCTTTGGATCAGTTGGGTGAAGAGGAGATTGTGATTAAGAGGAAGGGCAACCATCTGTTGCTCGCGGGGGGCCGCCCTCGAGGGACGCTTTACGCCGTGTCGCAGTTCCTCCAGGACCAGTGCGGGGTGCGCTGGTGGACGCCCTGGGCCACTCACATCCCGAAGCACGCCGTCCTGGCGGTCAGCGCACTCGATGTCCGGTATCGCCCGACGTTCGAGTCGCGGGATCCGTTCTGGTATCCGGCGTTCAACGCGCGCTGGGCGGTGCGCAATTTCTCGAACAGCCAATCGGCGAACATCGGCGCGGAGTGGGGCGGGTGCATCCGGTACAAGGGCTTCGTGCACACGTTCTATCCGCTGGTGCCTCCCGAGACGCATTTCGCGGCCCATCCCGAGTGGTACAGCTTTCGCGATGGGAAACGGACCGTCGATCACGGCCAGCTTTGCCTGACCAACCCGGATCTGCGGGATCACGTCGTCGCGCGGGTCAAGGAGTGGCTGCGCGAGTCGCCCGACGCGCGGATTGTGTCGGTGTCTCAGAACGACTGGCACGGTGCCTGCCAGTGCGAGGCGTGCAAGGCCCTGGACGAGGCGGAGGGGAGCCATGCCGGGACGCTGCTGGACTTTGTGAACCATGTGGCGGCCAGGATCGAGGCCGAGTTTCCGCAGGTCGCGGTGGACACGCTGGCCTACCAGTACACGCGCAAACCGCCCAAGACGATCAAGCCGCGCGCGAATGTGATCGTGCGGCTCTGCTCGATCGAGTGCAATTTCCGCGAGCCGCTCGATGCGCCGGCCAACGCCAAGTTCGCCGACGACATTCGCGGCTGGGAGAAGATCTGCGACCGGCTTTACATCTGGGATTACACCACGGACTTCGCCCACTACCTGCAGCCGCATCCGAACTGGTTTGTGCTCGGACCGAACGTGCGCTTTTTCGCGGCGCACAACGTGCGCGGCCTCTTCGAGCAGGGGGCCTACCAGAGTCACGGATCCGAGTTCAGCGAGCTGCGAAGCTGGGTGCTGGCCCAGTTGCTGTGGGATCCACGAAAGGACGATCGCAGTCTGATCGACGCCTTTCTCGACGGGTACTACGGGAAGGACGCCGCGCCGTTCATCCGCACCTACATCGATCTGATGCATGGGGCGTCGGCGGGCTGGAATCTCACCTGTTTTTCGAGAACGGACACGCCGTTCCACAACTTCAAAACCCTGAGCGAGGCCGACCGTCTCTGGCGCCAGGCCGAGACCGCCTCGGCCGGGGCGCCCGACCGGCTCCGACGCGTGCAGCGCGGCCGGATGTGGCTGGGCTATGTCTGGCTGAACCTCTGGGACAAGCTGCGCAAGGAATGCGCGGACGCCGGGGCGGACTGGCCCATGCCAGCGTCGCGCAAGGCCTATGCCGCGGAGTGGCTCAAGCTGGCCCAGGGCGATCCCGACCATCCCTGGACCAAAGTGACCCTCATCAATGAGTCCGGCGTGACACCAGGGAAGTTCGTCGAACGCTTCGCGAACGATTGAGCGGCGCTCCCCCGCCCGTTTCACACCCCCAGCCTGCAATCGGTGAATGCTCCGATGCTGGCCGGGTGCCCTCACCCGGCGGCAAGGTCACACACCCAGAATGAGAACTGCCCGGGCCAGCACCGCGCTTGCGGCGGCGGCCCCGGGTCCGATATGATGTCTGATTCATGCTTTCGCTCAGCGAAGTCAGCAAAGCCTACGCCGGCCGCACTCTGTTTGCGGACGTCTCGCTGCAGGTCAACCGCGAAGACCGCCTCGGCCTGGTCGGCCCCAACGGCGCCGGCAAATCGACCCTTCTGGGGCTGATTCTCGGCACGACGGCGCCCGACACCGGCACGATCGCGCTCCAGCGTGGGATCACCGTCGGGTATCTGCCGCAGGAAAACGCCCCCATTGGCGACGAGACAGTCCTCGAACTGGCCTCGGCCATCACCCCGGAAATCGGGCAGTTGCGGCGCCAACTGCGCGCCTTCGCGGAGCACGCGGCGGACACGGCCGAGTATCACGACGCGCAGGCGCGCTTCGATCAGTTGGGCGGTTCCACGCTCGAAGCAAAGGCCAAGAAAGTCCTGGCCGGCCTGAGCTTTCGTCCCGCCGATTTCGAGCGTCCTGCCAGCGCCCTGAGCGGGGGGTGGGTGATGCGGGCTTACCTGGCGCGTCTGCTCACGCTCGGCCCCGATCTGCTCCTGCTTGATGAGCCGACCAATCATCTCGATCTCGAGGCACTGCTCTGGTTCCAGGAGTATTTGCGCGGTTACCCGGGCGCCATGGTCCTGATTTCGCATGACCGGGAGTTTCTCAACCAGCTCACGACCTCGATTCTCGAAATTCGCCAGGGACGCCTCTTCCGGTATCGGGGCAATTACGATACCTACCTCGATCAGCGCGCGGCCAACGAGGCCCAACTGCTTGCCGCCTGGAAACACCAGCAGCGCGAGATCGCCCGCTTGCAGGCGTTTGTCGATCGTTTCCGCGCCAAGAACACCAAGGCCGCCCAGGCCCAGAGCAAGCTCAAGCAGATCGAGCGCATGGTGAAGCTCGAAGCCCCGTCCGGCGCGGAGGCGACGGTCGATTTCGCCTTTCCCCAGCCGCGGCGCAGCGGCCAGCGCGTGGTGGCGCTCGAAGGGGTGCGGTTCGCTTACGGGGAGCAGCTCATCTACGACAACCTCGACTTCGAGGCCGAACGCGGACGGCGCATCGTGCTGGTCGGACCCAACGGCGCGGGGAAGTCGACCCTGCTCAAGCTGCTGGCCGGCGTGCTCGCCCCCCAGGCGGGCGAGCGCCGCCTCGGACACAACGTCAGCGCCGGTTATTACTCGCAGTACCGCGTCGATACATTGCATCTGGACCGCACCGTGCTCGACGAAGCGTTTGACACGCCCCAGGCGCTGACCGAGACGTTCGTGCGGACGGTGCTGGGGAGCTTCCTGTTCCGTGGCGACGACGTGTTCAAGCGGGTGGGCGTGCTCAGCGGGGGGGAGAAGAGCCGGCTGGCGCTGGTCAAGCTCCTGCTCGATCCGCCCAATTTGCTCCTCATGGACGAGCCGACAACTCACCTGGATCTGGCCAGCGTCGAAGCCCTGTTGTCCGCACTCCAGCAGTTCGACGGCACGATTGTCTTCATCAGCCACGACGTCTACTTCATCCACCAACTCGCCAACCACGTCGTCCACGTCCACAACGGACGCCTGACCGCCTACCCCGGCGACTACCGGTATTACGTCGATAAGACCGCCGCGTTGCGCGCGCCTGAATCGGGCGACGCCGATTCGGGAGAGGGTCGGGCCCCGTCAACCCAAGAGGCGGGAACGAGCGTGGCCGGCCAGCGGCGCGAGCAGAAGCGATTGGCGGCCCAGGAGCGCCAGGCCCGCTACCGTGAGCTGCAATCCGTGCGCCAGCGCGTCCGCCAACTCGAACAGGACATCGCCGCCGGCGAAGCCCGGCAGGCCGAACTGACTGCCGCCCTCGAAGATCCCGATACCTACGCCGATTCGAGTCGCGCCGTGGCCTTGAACCGCGAAATCACCGGGGTCATCAGCGATCTCGAGCGTCTGACCGCCGACTGGGAAACCGCGGCGACCCGACTCCACGAGTTCGAGGGGGAGTGACCGGAGATGGGAGATCGGTGCAGATGACGAAGGCGAGGACAGATGCCCACACAGCCAGCCTCGCGATCGGCGGTGTTGAGGCTGGTGTAGCGGTGGGTCACTTCAGCGGCAGGTAGCGCACTTGACCTTCCAACTCGCCGGGCAAACTGCATTCGGCAATCAGCAGCAGGTCGTCAATCGCGGTGGCGATGGGGACCGAAGGCCCCGCCTCAAACAAGCCCGGCATGGGCAGACCGGCCTCCGCCCGCGCATAAGCATAGGCGGTCAGCGTGGCGACATCGTGACTGACAAGCACCCGGTCTTCTGCTGCGGCCCAAGCCAGAACAGCAGGATCATCCAGGCTGGTGAGACCGGCGTGCTGCACCCGAACCACATCCAGCGCAGGCTTGCGCCGGAGGAGTCCCCTCACGACGCCGTTGTTGAAACTCTCGTCGAACGCGAGGGCGGTCATTCATCGAGATGTTGCCCCAGGACCACGCCGCGCCAGCAATCGGGTGCGAACGCCTTGAGGATCAAACCGCCGCTCGGCTTCTTCGCGCACGGCAGCAGAATGCGCCGCGCGCTGTTCGAGGTACACGGCCACCTTGGCCTGATGTCGCAATAGATAGCCGAAGACCGCGTACACATCCGCCAGCGCCAGAGTGGGGTACTGTTGGGCGATCTCCTCCGCGGTGGCGCCGCGGTCAAAGGCCTGAGCAACCGTGTCCAGCGTGACACGGGTTCCTCGCACTCGAATGACACCGTCCGCATGAGCGACCAATGGGATGGGCTCAGCTTGTTCAACCACCAAACTCATGGTCCGAAGGCTATACCTCGGACGCGAAAACAGCAAGCGAGCAGAATCCTCAAGCCTCGATTCAACTGCCGGGTGGAGCCCCTCCTTGCGGCGACAGGTTCGCTTCGGGCACCGTTGGCGTGTCGTGCTCAGCGCGAGGGAATGACGCACTCGCTCGATGCGCGAGGACTCGCAGGATGGCATCCAGGACCGCGTCCAACTGCTTGGCCAGATCCTCAGCCAGGAAGCGAAGAACGAAAAACCCGTGCTCTTGCAGGAACGCATCCTTCTGTCGATCCCGACGGTAGGCCTCGACATCCGACAAGTGCTGCCCTCCATCCAATTCGATCACCATCCCTGCGTTGGCACACAGGAAGTCCACCTCCATACTGCCCATGCTGTCGAATGGAATGGGGAGCTTCACGTTCAGTCGGAACCGCCCTGCCGTTTCCGAGAGGGTTTCAAGCCGGCGAAAGAGAAACGCTTCCGAAGCGCTCCGCGCCCGATCGGCACCCACGGCCTCCGGCGAGGGCGCGCGCGCCGCGTGCACGAAGAGGTGAGCCAGTGGTGTGTCCACGCCGTCCCGAATCAACCGGCGCACGCTGGCGGCGTAGTCGCGTTTCCATTCCGGATCCACGGGCAGCGGCACATCCGCCGGCCAGCCGGGCAGGGCGCTGGCAGGCAAGAGGATCGCGTAACCGACCGCTTCGTAACCCTGACATCGGCGGTCGAACATCCGCGAGAGCATCGGCACGTCAAGGTCAGCATAATCATACACCCTGACTTCGCGTTTGCCTTCGTGCAGCCGGTGTAGACGGCCGACGTACTGAGCGATGGTGCCGCGCCACGAAACGGGCAAAGCCAGAAACAGCGTGTCCAGTCGCGGGTCGTCAAAACCTTCACCGATGTACTTCCCGGTCGCGACAAGGACCCGACCGCCCGGGGCCGCGGGTTCCGCCAGGTGGCTCAGTGCCTCACGCAAAGCCTTCCTCCCCATGCCGCCTTGGAGCGTGATGACTTGCGGGACATGCTGCCGGAGTTGGTCAGCCAGCGCCTTCAAATGCTCCGTTCGTTCCGTCAGCACCAGCGGCGATCGGCCACTGTCCAGGGCTTCGAGGACATCCGCGCAGATCATCCGATTGCGGCTGTCGCAGTGGGCGAGTGCCTCCTGCAACTTCTGAAACTCGATCCTGAGATCCTCATCGGGAGGGAAGGGTGATCGAAATCCCGTGGGGCGGACGATGACCTGGTGGGTGAAGGGTCGGGCCGCAGCCTGCTGTCGGGCGTCCACGCGGTATCTGACCGGCCCACATTGCATAAAGATGATCGGATGATGTCCGTCCTTCCGCACGACGGTGGCCGAGAGCCCGGTGACAAACCGGGCCTTGGTCCGACGCGCGACCTCTTCGAAGCTGTGGGCGGAAAGGTGGTGGCATTCGTCCACGATCAGATGGCCATAGTCCGCCACCCGATCGTCCACAACGCCCTTCCGCACCAGGCTTTGCATCAGGGCCACGTCCAGGGTGCCGTTCAACTTCTTGCGACCGCCGCCCAGACGCCCGATCTCCTTGGGCGATAGGCCGAGGAAAGTCGCCAGCCGATCCACCCACTGCTCGAGCAATTGTTGGCGATGGACCAGCACCAGCGTGTTCACGCCGCGCTGGGCAATCAGCCAGGCGGCAATCACCGTTTTTCCGAACGCGGTGGTGGCTGACAACACGCCGGTATCATGCGCCAGCAGAGCCTGCGCGGCCGCCTGCTGTTCGGCACGCAGCTCGCCTCGAAAACCAACCGCCAGCGGATGGCCGGAGAATCGCTCGTCGCGCACGACTGATCGGATCCTCAGCTCCTTGAGCACCGCACTGACCTCTTCGAGGCAACCCCGAGGAAGACCGATATGTTGGGCGCAATCCTCCGCACAGGCGATCACCCGCGGCTTGTCGTAGGTCGGCAGGCGCATCGCCTGGGCCCGGTAGAACTCGGGGTTCTGGAACGCGGCCAGACGAATCAGGCGATTCCTCAGTGCCGGTGGCAGGTCCTGCTTGGCGAGGTATATCTGGTCGGCCAACACCATCTCCAGTTCCACGGGCAACGGACCCTCGATCGGGGCTTCTTTCCTTCGTCGCGAAGGCGGAGCGGTCCAGGGGGCATCATCCTCGCCATCCGTCGCGGCCATCCTGACGCCCACGATGCGTCCCCGGCCCTCGGCGGCCTGCACCATGCCATCGAGTTGTGGTCTCGAGACGCGCCGGACCGACGCCAGGAACGCCCATTGATCGGGATGCGGCTCGAGGGCCTCGTCAAGGAACACGCTGTTGCCCTGATCCCGGGCCCGCCGCTGCAGGGGCAGGGCAATGAGGTTGCCGAATCCTCCTTTCGGCAACGTATCCTGATTTGGGAAGAGCCGATCATACGACCGCAATCCCAGCTCGGGCCGCCGCTCCATCGTCTCCGTCAGGACCAGCGATCCCAATTTGCGCGCCATGTTCGCCGGCACCACTCCTCGGAAGAAGAACCAGACATGCCCCCCGTTGCCGGATCGGGAACGTTCCAGAGACGCGGGAACGTCGAGCTTGCGGCAGGTTTCCAGGAATGCGGACGCGTCTTCACGCCAGTGATCGCCGTCGAAGTCCACCGCCAGGAAGTGGCATGTCTCGTCCCGGAGCATCGGGTAGACACCCATCACAAAGTCGCGTCCGGCGCCGTCGCGACCCGAAAGATGCCAGCGAACGACTTCGTCGGTCACCGTGAGGAAGCACTGGTGCGGACATTCGGAACACTTGACGCGCGGTTTCTCGCAGACGCCGCGTATCCACTCGTTGCCGCAGGCAGGCTGGTAGCCTGACCGCCCCGTCTTGCGGCTTTCGAATCGTCGCGGATACACATCGTCACGTCCGCGAAACAGCGAACGGAACAGCGCGATCTTCTCGGCGGCTGACGAATGTTGCGTCAACGTACCGCCGGTCACCATCGGGGTGTCTGCCGACGCTGTCGGAGTCGGGGCTCCCGCCTCACCGGTCGAGGTCATGCGCCGACGCTACCGCAGCCCCACCGGCGAGTCGATCCGATCTCTTTGGCTGAACCGAGGATTCGTGCAGGGGGGACCGAGGCCCGCTCAGTCCTCCATTCTGTCACTTTCACGTATTCACTCATGGTTTCCTCCTCCTTTGCAGGGAATCCCTCCTTGGATTCCCGTCTTCTTGGATCAGTGCTCAGCTCGGAGGAATGGGTAACCACAGGGTTTAGATCAACATCTCGCCCCTCTCCTTGCCAAGACAGCGAAACAGTAACCGCACGAAGCGCTCGGGTCAAACGCGCCTCATGGACGGCGTCCCACTTCGGCGCGGGGCGCGACACCCGGACGCGCGGGGTCGAGGGTGCAACTGGGTTTGATAAGCCCTCGGCAGCGCAAGAATCCGCTCAAGCGAGGGTCGGTTGCCAACCATCGCCAGAACGCTGCCGCCGAGTCCTGGCTGAGCCCGCAGTTGGCAGCCATCTCCGCGAACGGTCCGGCCCAAACCTGTGGCGGGGCTCCGAGCGGCGACGGAACCGGGTGAGTGTCGCGACGGCGGAATGTCGCCTCGATGCACTGCCTCACGCGGTCGCCATCAAGCATGCCCGATTCGATCAACAGTAGCAGGTCCACCAAATCCTTCACCCGCGAGTTCGGCCTGCCCTCACGTGGCAGCGAGTAGGCGTGCAACTTCTCAGCGAACTGCTCCTCCCGCGAAATTGCCGGCACTCTTGAGGGAGCGATTCCGGCGAAGCCGAGCCAGTCACGTCCTTCCAGGGGCTCGAAGGGCTCTCGGAGCACGTCGCCCGCACTCACATCCAAATGGAAACTGATGAATCGTCGACCGGCCATGCGGGCGTCGACTGGGAAGCGGGAGCCACCATACGGCGCGGCGTCCAGGTCGAGTCCTGGCTCACCGATCACGAAGGCGAAACCGTCTTCGAGATCCAGACTCGCCGCGTCGGCCAGGAGGTTGCGGACGGCGAGCGCGTCCCACTCCTTGGCGCCACCCGGCATTTTGAGGAGCCCAAGGTCGATGTCTCGCGTCGTGCGGGCTGACCGAATACGGAGTTCCATGGCGCAGCCCCCCTTCAACAGCCACGGTGAATCGGCGTGACGAAAGAGCCGGCACAAGAAACGGTCGAACGCGACCTGCCGACGTAGTCTCTGGAGGTCGAGCCCTTGCTCGGCTGCCGTGGTGTTCAGCCGGATTTCCAGAGCCGCTCGAAGCGCCGCAGCGGTTGCGTATCGTGGCTTCATGCGCTGTATCGCTCCAGCATCCGATCGAACCACTCAGGATGACCGCCTCGTTTTCTCAGATCGAGAATCTGCCGGTGGGTGATCACGCCGCGCCGCGCCCCATCGCGAAGCGCTTGTTCGGCGAACTCTTGGTGGCCCAGCGCGGCGACGTCGGCCACCGTTCGTATCGGCCGAGTTACGGCGAATCCCTGGCGCCGTTCAACGTCGTCCTCTGCGAGCCGAGCGCGGTGCAGCACCAGCACCTCAGGGGTGGGTGCGGTGCGGCGGAAATTGGGCGGCACAGTCATGTGGAGTTTCGAAGGATTGGCATCCGAAAGATCGTGAATGCTCAGAGCGGTCTCATGGGAATAGACCCCGACCGGCTCGGCGGCTCGATTCCGTGACCACAGGGAGTAGATCACGTATTGCTCCTCCATCGAGCGAGGAAAACGCGCCAGTCGGTAAATGCCTCGTTCGACTCGAACCCAGTTGCCCGCCTTGACATGGTGCGCCTGGCTGCCGAGCAGGAAGCCGACCTCGGCAGCCTGTTTGGCCGTGAAATAGCCCTGCTGCCCTTCAACGATCTCGAAAAGGGCCTTAACAGCGGAATGCCTCTGGGTCAGCCAGAAGTACACGTTTGTGCCGACCTCAGAGATCCTCACGGGTCTGCGTGACCTGAACTGGGTCCCGGTCGAGGTCGAGGAACAACGCATCCGGCAGGAGGCGCGTCGCGGGTTCCAGAAACACCTCATCCGGCTGCGGTTGGAATCCCAGATGGCGACGCTGGACGAGTGGAACGTGGAATTGGTCGTGGTGAACTCGCATGACGCAGCCACCAGCAAGTCGGAAGCGGAAGCCGCGGCCCAGCGCCAAGGCCTCCGCGAGTGCTTTGCTGGTGGTCATCTGCGGGGACACCGGCGCCCCATTGCGATGCGAGCCGAGGGGATCGAATCGTCTCGTTGAAAGCGTTGGATGTTGGACCGGTTTCGCCGTGCTCGTGTAAATCGATACGTGAACGGAGTCTCAGTTGGGCACGGATCGAGGCCATTGCGGGTTGTGCCGCGCAGACAACCCTCACACATTCCGGGGAGCGGCCAAAACGCCAGAGGAACCAATTTTTACAGGGCTAAAACGCGTTTTCACCCTTTTCGACTTTTGGCACGTCACGGCAGCATTTCGGCATGCGTTGTGTCGGCAAACGTCGGCAATGGTCTCCGAGAGAGCCCATTCACGGGATTGCCTCGGTGGTCCTCCGCGCTCCGTGGTCCCGGTGAGCATAAGCGCTGACCTTCAGCTCGCGCTTGACATTATTCGCTATATGGCGAACAGTGCCAGAAATGCGTGAGTTCATGAATGTGACCAAGGCGCTGGCGGACGCCAACCGTGTCCGCATGGTGCTGGCGTTGCGCGGGCGGGAGTTGTGCGCCTGCCAGATCACGGAGCTGTTCGAGTTGGCCCCTTCCACCATGTCCAAGCACTTGTCGATCCTCTACCAGGCGGGGCTGGTGGATTCGCGCAAGAATGGCCGCTGGGTTTACTACTCGCTGCCGGGCAGGAAGGCGGCGGTGCCCGTTCGTCATGCCCTCGAATGGGTCTGCGACTCCCTGGCCGAGAATGAAAGAATCGCCGACGACGCCAAACGGCTGAAACAGCTCCTGAAATTGGATCCCAGCGAGATCTGCCGACGCCAATGCCAAAGATGATTGTTCTCTTTCTCTGCACCGGAAACTCGTGTCGCAGCCAGATGGCGGAAGGCTGGGCGCGCCATCTGAAGGGCGGCGTCATCGAGCCGTATTCGGCGGGTATCGAGAAGCACGGGATGAATCCGCACGCGGTCAAGGTGATGGGCGAAGCGGGGGTGGACATCTCGAAGCACTACTCCAAGACGGTCGAAGAGATCGGCCCCGTCCACTTTGACTACGTCGTGACCGTGTGCGGCCACGCGCATGAGCATTGTCCCCTCTTCCCCGGCAAAGCCAAAGTGGTACACGTGGGGTTCGAGGATCCGCCCAGGCTCACGCAGCACGTGCCGGACGGGGAGGAGAAACTGGCGGTGTATCGGCGAGTGCGGGATGAGATCCGCGCCTTTGTCGAGACGCTGCCGGAGGGATTGAGGCGTCTGGAGTGAGGGGGAGGCGATGAACGCGACTGTCGAGCACCGTCTCGCGTGCTACGGCGCCATGTTTCCCGACTTCAGCCGACTGAAGCTGAAGGAGAAACTGGAAGGGCAAGCGTTTACCGCACAGGTCATGAATTCGGGCACCGGTGCGCAGGGACGGAAGCTGGAGGTCAGACAGGACGCGTGGGAGAAATGCGTGGGGTGCCCGGACTATCGCACCTGCTACGACCTCAGTCTGGCGAAGCTCCTGATGAACGACATCCTCATGAACACGATGGTGGCCAACCCGTGGGTCGGCGTTGGCGATTGAATGAACGGAACCGCGATTGTTATGAACTTGAGCAAGAGACTCAAAGATCTCCTGACCGCTAAAGAGACGCTGGTCATGCCTGATGCCTACGATGCGATGAGCGCCCGAATCATCGAGCAGGCCGGGTTCAAGGCGGTCCAGTGCTCCGGCTACAGTTTCTCGGTCGCCGCCTGAAAGAGGCACGAGATTGATATCGGTTTGGAGGAGAACGTGGCGATCACCGCGAAGATCGTTGAGGCTGTGTCCGTTCCAGTGATGGCCGATGGCGAGGACGGCTTCGGGGATGTCGCACAGATCCCGAACACGATCGAACGCTACGTGAGGGTGGGGGCAGCGGGCATCAATCTCGAAGACCAGGTCCTGGATCGGGCGCCAGGTACCCGAATCATTGATTCGGGTCTGATGCAGGAGAAGATCAGGGCGGCAAGAAGCGCGGCCAAAGCGGCTGGGAACCCTGATCTCGTGATCAACGGCAGAACCGACGCGCTGAAGGCGCTTCACACAAAGGAGGAGGGGCTGCAGGAGGCGATCCGGCGGGGCAATCTGTATCTGGAGGCGGGCGCGGACCTGGTGTTTGTGACGGCGGTGAGCACGCTGGAGGAAGTGCGCGAATTGGTGAAAGCAATCCACGGTCCACTGAGCGTTGCCGCTGGACTGGCGTACAATCTCAACGCCTTTTCGATCAATGACTTAACAGAGTTGGGTGTTGCGCGGGTGAGCCTGCCCTCGATTGCGATCAGTGCGACCATCAAAGCGCTGTTGGAGTCGACGGGCGCGCTCAAATCAGGCGTCTTCACCAGTCTTATCGCGAAGAAGTGTTTGTGCAGCCCCCAGGATATTGGACGCTTGATTGGAGCCTGACGAGGGAGCGTCGCTTGGACTTCAGATGCCAGGAACGAACCGTGAGATAACGAAACAGAGAATGCTATGAGTGATTCGAGGTCCCCTATCGACTCGGAAGCGGTGCGGCAGAAGGTCCGTGAGGGCTACGGCAAGATTGCCGGGAGCGGCGGCTCGTGCTGCGGAGCGGCGCCGACCTGCTGCGAGGCGGCGCCGACCTGCTGCGGTTCAACGCCGGTGGCTTCCGAGGACCTGGCCAAGCATATCGGGTACAGCGCTGAAGAACTGGCTGCGTTGCCCGAGGGCGCGAACATGGGCCTTTCGTGCGGGAATCCCAACGCCCTGGCGGCACTGCAAGCCGGGGAAGTGGTGCTGGACCTGGGAGCCGGGGGCGGGTTCGACGTGTTCATTGCCGGCCGGAAGGTGGGACTGACCGGCCGAGCCATCGGCGTGGACATGACGCCGGAGATGCTCGGCAAAGCCCGGAAGAACCTCAGCACGTATCGTGAGCGGACGGGGTTGGACAACGTCGAGTTTCGGCTGGGCGAAATCGAGCATCTGCCGGTGGCGGACGCCAGCGTGGACGTCGTCATCTCCAATTGCGTCATCAACCTCTCGCCGGACAAGCCGCAAGTGTGGCGGGAAATTGCGCGGGTTCTGAAACCGGGCGGGCGGGTGGCGGTGTCGGACCTGGCGCTGCTCAAGCCGCTGCCAGCGGCCATCGTCGAGAGCGTCGAAGCGCTGGTGGGCTGCTTGGCGGGGGCAGTGCTGGTTTCGGAAACGGAACGTATGGCCAAGGAGGCCGGCCTCGTGGACATCGTGACCACGGCGAAGTCGGCCTACATCGACGGGATGGTGGACTGGCAGGACCCGCTGTATCAGAAGATCGTAGCCCATTTGCCGGCAGGGACCAAACCGAGCGATTACGTTACCAGCTTG
>ERZ795054.2961-NODE-2961-length-13792-cov-4.620077_pt1 | contig 13792 bp, 9 predicted proteins | sample MGYA00375138_ERZ795054 | MGnify/ENA primary metagenome ERZ795054 (study PRJEB30183, sample SAMN05720215) | anaerobic digester metagenome | isolation source: active sludge of municipal wastewater-treating anaerobic digesters | place: USA | collected 2014-12-23 ...
AAGAACGGCTATTTCCTGACTTGTCACCACTGCGTAAATCCGCTTGGAGACCTCTTGCTACTTGATAATCACGGTAAGGTGATAGAGATAGAGGGGGTTTGTCTGCAAGACGAAACCACCGATATTGCCCTCGTGAAAGCGAAGATCGCGGGACCAAGAGAGATAATTAAATATAAATATGCTCAATATTTAGACACGAATGAGCAAATCGCTATCTTGTCTAGGTGGATGGGTAAATTTTCCGTCACCTGCGGTTTTGTAAAATACGGCATTTGTCGAGAAAAGGAGACGGGAAGATTCAGCTTAGCCGTAAGCCAAATAAGCAAGAAGGGCGATTCCGGCGGAGTGGTAGCAAATATGCGAGGAGAGATCTTGTCTATCCATAAGAGCGCCTCGGAGATTACCAATACTTCCCCAGGAGCACCAACTGGTCCAGCCTCTATTTCTGTTCCTTTCTTTTACATAACAGAGTTTCTTGAAAAAAATTTATTCTTAAGGGAGGTGTGAAATATGTTTTATCAGGTGATGATCTTCTGCAAAAACAGCGAGAAGGCCCTGCAAGAGGCGATTAACAGCTGGCTTAAGGAAAATCACAGTATTATCCTTGGTGGACCTCCGACGATTAGCTTCAGCTGTGACAGGGGAGAAAAGATTGCAATCATCCTCTATAAAACCGCCGACTAACCGACGCCGAACCTTAATCCCGACCATCATGGTCGGGATTTTTTATCCTGTAGTAGAGGCGCGCCGCGCCTTCACTACGGGATTTTTTTACCCCAAAATGTTAAAATATGTTTATGTTAAATACATTTTTATTTGTAGCGCTTGGTATATGCACCGGCATAATAATCGCTTATTTTTTATTTAAAAGAAACGACACAAACCACGAAGAATCCGGCGGTCTTATGCTTATACAAAATCAGATAAATGAGCTTGCGAAGAGGCTTGATAAGAGAATGGAGGAATCTCAGACCGCGCTATCTCGCTCCATGAACACACAATTTAGCCACATCAAGGACATAACCGAGTCGCTAGTTCGGCTAGACGAGACGAACAAACAGGTTGTTAATTTCGCAGGACAGCTCCAGAACCTACAAGATATTCTCAAAAACCCTAAACAAAGAGGAATATTGGGCGAGTATTATCTTGAAAGCGTCTTAAAAAATGTATTGCCTCCCGACCGATATGAAATGCAGTATAAATTTAACGGCGGCGACATTGTGGATGCTGTGATATTTTTAGATAAAGACAAAATCCTTCCGATAGACTCAAAATTCTCGCTAGAGAATTACAACAAAATAATTGAAGAGAAAAATCCCGCCGAAAAAGATAAATTGGAAAAACTTTTTAGACAAGATCTAAAAAACAGAATAGACGAAACTTCAAAATATATTAAACCGGAGGAGGGGACGATGGAATTCGCTTTTATGTTTATTCCTTCTGAGGCGATATACTACGACCTGCTTATAAATCAAGTCGGGGCAATAAAAGCATCTACAAAAGACCTTATTGAATACGCCTTCCAACAGAAAAAGGTAATCATTGTTTCGCCGACTTCGTTTATGGCCTATCTTCAGACTGTCTTGCAGGGTCTCCGCGCCCTACAAATAGAAGAATCCGCAAAGGAAATAAAGAAAAGGGTTGAAGATCTGGGCAAGCACCTCTTAAACTACGATCAATATATGAAGAAGGTGGGCGATACGCTACAGACTACCGTAAATCATTACAATAAGGCCTCCGGCGAGTTCAAAAAGATAGATAAAGACGTTCTCAGGATAGGAGGCGAGCCTGCAGGGCTATCTGACAGCCTTATTGAGGCCAAAATAGAGAATATTGGGTAAAATCTTTAGTTTAGTTGTCATTCCCGTGAAAACGGGAATCCAGAGAAGAGGTAGATAGATCCCCGCCTTCGCGGGGATGACAAAAAACATTAAAAAATACCGTGCCCCTTGCATTTTTTGTCGTTTTTATGTAGTATGTCCTTACTATAAAAGGTAAATTTAAAACATGAAATTTGCAGTCATACAAACAGGCGGAAAGCAATACATCGTTAAACCGGGCGACGTTATTAAGGTTGAAAAATTGACCGAAAACGACAAGCTTGTTCCGGAAGGAGGAAAGATAAAGTTCGATGAGGTTCTCCTTGTTGATGATGAGGGGAATACAAAATTAGGAACTCCATTTATCAATGGTTCGTCAGTATCTAGCGTTGTGGTAAGTAACGGAAGAGGAAGGAAAGTAATCACACAGAAATATAAGGCCAAGGTCAGATTCCGAAACAAGAAAGGCCACAGACAGCCATTCACACAGGTAAGAATCGAGGAAATAAAATAATAAAAAAACACCCCGCCTTTTAGCGGGGTATTTTTTTATTACCCCCGTGAAAACGGGGGTCCATAGAACACAAAATAGATTCCCGCCTACGCGGGAATGACAAAAAGAGTAATTATTTTTTACTCTCTATGTTTAAGAGCATTCTTTATGGTGTCCATATCGGAATATTCTAGCTCTGTGCCTGTCGAAAGGCCGCGACCCAAAACGGAAATTTTTATACCCCTAGCGGCCGTGATGGGCGAGAATATTTGTCTAAGATAGTCGGCAGTATTATCTCCCTCCACCGTTGCAGAAAGCGCGACAATAATCTCCTTAAGCTCCTGATTTCTTTCTATTTCTCTCTTAAGTTCAAACTGCCTTATTCTCTCTTCCGGATTTTTATCTAATACAGGCACCAATCCGCCAAGCACAAAATATAGCCCCTCGTAGCTTCGGGACCTTTCAATATTGTCCAAATCTACATCTTTGGCCACGACAAGAAGCTTTGTCTTGTCCCTACCTTCATCGCTACATATACCGCACAGTGCTCCTTTTTTGTTGTCGGTAAAAAACCTCATACATCTTACGCAAGAGTGTATGTCCTTTTTTAATTCTAAGATAAGATCTGCAATTTTTTTATTCGCAGAGTCGTTTTGACCGAGCAAATAAAAAACAAAGCGCTTAGCCTGTCTCGGCCCTATGCCGGGGAAATGTGAGAATATCTCGGTTAATTGTGTAATTGGATCCATTTTTGTCATTCCCGTAAAAACAGGAATCTTTTTATATTACTGGATTCCCGCTTTCGCGGGAATGACACCGTATTTAAAGTATCTAACTACATTCTAATTTCAACCCCCTACTCTCTAACTAGAAATCTCCGAAACCTGCGTTGTCCGATGGGCTGGAAGATTCATCTCCACCGGCAGATTTATCAAGATCCATAAAGCTGACCCTCTCGGCATCAAAGAATAGTTCTGTCTCTCCCGTAGGACCGTTTCTGTGCTTAGCAATTATAATCTTCGCGATATTCGGCGGAGCATTCTTGTCGTTCTTATCCTCTCTGTGAATAAACAAAACCACGTCAGCGTCTTGCTCGATGGACCCTGAATCTCTAAGGTCAGAAAGTCGTGGAGGTCCGCCTCGTTGTTCAACCTGTCTGTTTAGCTGAGAAAGCGCCAGGACCGGCACGTCTAGCTCTCTGGCAAGAATCTTAAGAGATCTTGATATCTCTGTAACCTGCTGAACTAGCGAATCGGAATGCCTCTGCGGAACCATAAGTTGTAAGTAGTCTACGATAATAAGCCCGAGACCCTGATCTCTTTGTAGCTTCCTGGCCACAGATCTCATCCTAAGGATGTTGTTGCTGGCCTCGTCGTCTATATGGATAGGCGCCTTGTTAAGCTTGTCCATCGCCTCCCTAATCGCGATAAATTCCTCATCGCTTGATATCTTGCCTGTTCTTAATTTCCAAGAATCAACGCCCGATTCTGCCGCAACCATTCTGTCGGCCAATTGCTGAGAAGCCATTTCTAGAGAAAATATACCTACCGGAACATTGTATTTGCAAGCGGCCTGCCTTGCGAGGTCTAGCGCGAGGCTCGTCTTTCCAACTGACGGTCTGGCTGCGAGAATGATGAGATCAGACTTTTGAAGACCGGCGAGTTTATTATCAAGCCCCTTGAAACCGGTAGGGATGCCTCTAATCTCGTCACTAGAGTTGTGAAGCCTATCTAGCCTTTCCCACGCCTCGGTCAAAGTATTTCTGATAGGAATAAATTTATTTTTAAGCAGGGAACCGCTGACTCCGAGTATTTTCTTTTCGGCCTCCACCAACACGTCCTCGATCTCCCTGTGCTCGTTAAATCCAAGTTCTGAAACATGATCACCGGACTCAATCAACTTCCTCAGCAAACTCTTCTTTTGAATTATTTTTGCGTAGTGCTCAACATTCGTAGAAGAGGGGACGGTGTTTATGAGCTCGGCTAAATAGCTAGCTCCACCAGCCTGCTCAAGCTGGCCTTTTTCTTTGAGGCGCGAAGAAAGAGAAACGAGGTCAATCGGCTCTCCTTTTGTATATAGATCGAAAATTGTTTTATAGATGACGGAATTTTTGCCGGAATAAAAAGAATCCGGATCAAGCATATCCGCGACATCAGGAATGCTCTGCGATCTCAAAAGTATTGATCCCAAAAAAGCTTTTTCAGCGTCAGTATCATGCGGAGGAGTGCGAAGATTATTTTTTATTCCCTGTACCATAAACATAATTTAGCACGAGCCGACATTCTAATAAAATATTTTCGGGTGATAAACATGTTGATATTGTGGGGATGAAACACCGAAGCGAAAAAATAAAAGCGAAAAGCGCAAAATAACGGCCTAAAATCAGAAAATTTAGACTTCTGTCTTTTTGCTTTACACTTTTCGTTTTACGCTTTGCGCTCTCTAATTTCTTTAGATATTTCAGATATGAAATCCTCTATTTTGAGCGCCCCGAGGCTTCCTTTTCTAGATTCTACAGTTACCATTCCGCTCGTGGCTTCCTTCTCTCCGACAACAAGCATATATGGAATTTTCTTTTTCTTGCTTTCTCTAATCTTCTTGCCGAGAGTTTCGTTGCTATAGTCTAGTTCTACGCGAACATCAGCATCAGCCAACGCGTCTCTAATTACCTCTGCATATCTAAGATACTTCTCGCTGATTGGTAAAATGGATACCTGCACAGGAGCAAGCCAAGTAGGGAAGTGTCCGGCATAATGTTCTATCATCACACCCATGAATCTCTCAAGTGAACCGGATATTGCCCTGTGTATGACGACCGGCCTTTCTTTTTCTCCTTTTTCGTTTGTAAACTCCAGACTAAATCTCTCGGGGAGGTTGAAATCGCACTGTATCGTCGCCAACTGCCACTCCCTGCCTATCGCATCCTTGAACATAAAGTCTAATTTTGGTCCGTAGAAAGCGGCTTCTCCGATCCCGACTCTAAATGGAAGCTTGTTGAGTTCCGCAGCCTCCCTGAGCGCCGCTTCGGCGGTATTCCAGACGTCGTCACCGCCCAAATATTTGCCTTCAGGTCCGCGTATAGAGAGTCTCACCCAATAATCGTTCATCATTCCGATTGTTGTATAAAACTCCTTAATTATAGAAACGATAGTTGAAACCTCCTGATTTATCTGATTTATTCTACAAAACAGGTGCCCATCATCCTGCGTAATTGATCTGACTCTGGTAAGACCGGCAAGCTGTCCTGTTTTCTCATCTCTGTAAACAGTCGCGGGCTCAAAGTATCTCACCGGCATATCTCTATAGGAGAATTGATTATCGGCAAATATCTGCATGTGGTGCGGGCAGTTCATCGGCTTCAAGAAGAACTTTTCCTCCTTTCCCGTAACTCTAAAAAGTTCATCACCGAACTTTGCGGCGTGACCGGATGTAACATAAAGATCTTCTTTCGCCAAGTGCGGAGTCCAAACTCTCTTGTATCCTTTTGTCTTGTGAAGCTCCCAAAGATATCTTTCTATCTCATTTCTTATAATCATTCCGTTTGGCTGAAGTAGAGGAAGACCTGAGCCGACAAGGGGGGAAAGTGTAAAAATTTTCAGCTCCTTGCCCAATTTTCTATGATCTCTTTTTTCCGCCTCCGCAATCATATTGAGATGCGCGTCCAATTCTTCTTTTGTTTCAAACGCAAGGCCGTAAATTCTCGTGAGCATCTGATTTTCTTCACTGCCCCTCCAATATGCACCCGCAATCTTATCCAGCTTAAAAGCATCCGTGTTTATTTCTTTTGTGCTCTTTACGTGAGGCCCCTTGCAGAGGTCGGAAAATTCTCCGGAAGTGTAAACACTCAGTTTTGAATCGGCTTCGGAAAGCTCTTTTATAAGCTCCATTTTGAAAGGCTCATCACCGAATATTTTCTCCGCTTCGCTCCTCGAAACCTCTTTGGCGGTAAACTCCAAGTTCTGAGAGACAATCTTCTTCATTGTCTTCTCAATGTCTTTCAAGTCCTCATCCTTAAGCGGTTTTGAAAGCAAAAAGTCGTAATAAAATCCGTTGTCTATGACCGGACCGATACCGAGCTTTGCCTTCGGATCTTTTTTCAACACCGCCATGGCCAATATGTGCGCCAAAGAGTGTCTTGTGTTGTGTAATTTATTTTCGTTATCCATTGTTTCTTTTATTTTAAAACCGGCTCTTCGTCTACAAATTTTTTCTTCTGAGCACTCGCTCTTGCATCTGCGCTTCTTCTCTTTTCTAGAAGTTCATCAAAACCCTTAACGGCTCTTTCATATATATGCTCCAAGGTTTCAATTCTGTTTTTTGGGTCACCTCTGCGCTTGGCATCATTTAATTCGATCAAGGCAATCTTTTTTTCTTTCTCCGCCGCGTTCAACAGTAACGTTGCCTCTTTATCTTCAGCTCTTTCTTTTTGTGTTGGATCAAAATTTTCTATATTTGTCATAAGCATTTGCCCGAGATTCCCGGGATAATATGATTTATAATCCTAATGCGTGAAATTCTAGCACAAACCGGCCTAAAATTAAATAATATTTGAATAAAGAGCGCATCTTGCTATTATATTCTTGTAGCGGGACGTGGTGTAACGGTAACATACACGATTCGGGTTCGTGTGACTCCGGGTTCAAATCCCGGCGTCCCGATAGGGAAGCATTCAAAGCATACTAAATGCTTTGAATAGGGATTTGAAGCCAGATTGAGCAACTTTTATGAGCGAAGCGAAATAAAAGGTCCAATCTGGGGACTGAACCTGTAAGGTTCAAATCCCGGCGTCCCGATAAGGACGAAGCGAGGCGCCTGCGCGCCTTGCGGCGGGATTTAAACAGCGGAGCGTTGTCGAACGAGCACCTGGCGAGTGAGACAGCGAGCTGGTGGCTAACCCGAGGAGGCGGAAGCCGACGAGAGGTGAAGCCTAATCCCGGCGTCCCGATAAATAACTCTAATAAATAATTTTTAACAAATATCAGAAGTCATATTATAATTCAAAAATATTAAAAATTTATAAATATTTATTATGATAGACGCAAGCACAATAGAAATTTTTATCCAACTGACAGTGGCGATGTTACTTGGGATGACACTCGGGATTGAAAGAACAATAGCTCACAAAACAGCCGGAATGAGAACTTACGCCCTGATTAGCATGGGCTCCGCTTTTTTCGTTATTATATCTGAGATTATGTCGGCAAAATACGCCCTTATGCCGGCAATAAACCCTCTGCTTCTCCCGGCGCAAATAGTAGTAGGCATCGGCTTTATCGGCGGTGGTATAATATTCGTTCAAGGCGACATCGTAAGAGGGCTGACAACGGCAGCCAGCCTCTGGGTGACCGCCGCAGTGGGAATGGCGACAGGATTCAAGATGTATGCTCCGGCTATTTTTGTAACCATTGTAACTCTCTTCGTATTTAAGGTATTATGGCAAATAGAGGATAGAATCAAGCACTTCGTCGGGAAAAATGATGAATGCAAGATAGATCACTCCGGAAAATAATCATTCGGAAAAAAGTAAAAAATATTTTTTAAAAAACATCTTCCGGTGAAGGTGTTTTTTCCTTTTATTTATAAACATATTTTTCTAAAAGTTATCCACATTTTTATCGTTAGATTATTATTTTTTTTGATATAATTATTACATTCTCACTAAAATGATTTTTTAAGTTTTGTGAGAAAGAAAATTGGCTACTTTTAATAAAAAACGAGCTGTAATTTTTGTTATTGCGTTCGTAGTGTCATCCTCCTTTTTGGGGGTATTTGATGTAGCTGAGGCGAGTTTTAATAAGCTAAAGGACACGCAAAACCTTAGCGGGACAAAAGAGGTTATAACGGGAATCGGCGCCGATATTATGAAAAGCTTAGGAGAAGCCGGCGCCAGATTAAAAGATTCTCTAAAATATTTTTCCCAAAAAACATCGGCAAAAATAAATTTTGACAAAAACCTAGCTCAAACCTCAGAACCTGTCGGGAATTTTTTCACGCGCTCTGTAAATTATATTACCGATATTATAAATAATTTTTTCGCTAGCCCATCCACCACCCCGAATCTCCTCCCGGCTCCGACGCAAAACGAAACGACCGAGACAAACGTTCCGGCGGTAGTCTCACCGGGCACACAACAAACTCCGCAGGCCACAACAAAAGTAATAGAAAGAATAATAACGACCACGCCGGCTCCGGTCACACAACCGCTCGTTTCTTCCCTTGGTTTTTATACGAAGGAAGAGATGGACGCCGTTCTGAGAAATTATGACCAAACAACAAAAAACGACCTGATCTCGCGCATAAATAATCTTAGCGCTTCCACAAATTCACAATATGCCGCCACAAATATGGCGGTCGCCCTCACAAATAAAATAGACAGTCTTTCCAATGTAACGTTAACCAACGTCACGGTAAAAGGCGCCTCCGGCCTCGAGGACTCGGATATCCCGGACGGCATTACAGCATCAAATTATCTGTTACTAGCCGGCGGGAACATTACCGGCAATCTGGGGATTGGAACAACATCGCCATATGCTCCGCTTTCCGTAAATGGAGAAGCCGCGGTGGCCTATCTTACAACATCTTCCTCCACCGCCACCTCAACGTTTGTTTATGGAATCAACTTAAAGGGTGGTTGCTTTGCTATTGATGGAGTCTGCGTTACCGGTAGCGGACTTGGGGGCACGGCAGATGGTGCGTGGTCAACAACTTCCGCAGACTTTTGGGAAACGACTCAGGCCCCTCGAGGTGTCGGGTTCTCTACAACTTCAGCAGATTACTACTTGTCCCAAAACCAAGGCGCGGCTTTCTCCACCTCGTCTGCCGACTACAATTTCTCCGCAAACCTATCCGCAACGAACACCGGAGCCATAGCCGAAGGAAGCAATAAATATTATACAGATGATCGTGTGGCGGGGGTTATTGCGGCTACAACCACCGACGCCCTCACACAAGGCGCAACAAACAAATATTATTCAACAAATCTTTTGGCGGCGGATCTGGCGGCTACGACGACAACGGCTTTGGCCGAAGGTGATAATAAATATTTCACAAACGACAGGGTCGCCGCGGTAATAGCGGGAACGACCACGACAGCCATAGCGGAAGGGGAGAAACTCTACTTCACAGACACAAGAGCCGATGACAGGGCTATCAGTGTTCTTTCCGCCACAACATCTCTTCCGAATGTAAGCACATTGTCCGGACTTGTAACTTTTGGTTCAACGACAGCCACGACAACAGGAGAAGGAAACCTTAAAATTACGGGCAATGCGGAATTGGGCACTGTGACATCCGGCGCTTGGAATGGCACGGCGATAGGGGACGCTTATCTTACAAAAACAGGTGATTGGACGGGAACATTTGACGGACAAGAAGGGTCTTACTATTTAGACGCACGCAATTTAACAAATTTCGGTTCACCGTTCTTCTCGTTCTTCTCGGCCACAACTACAGATGCTCTTGCACAAGGTTCAACGAATAAATATTGGTCACAGACACTTTTTGATAATGCGCTCTCTGCAACGACTTCACTGCCTAATATCACGACCCTCGCAAGCCTCTCTCTACCCGTTACGCAATTGTCGGGAAATTATGACGCGAAGAATCTTGCAAATTTTGGAACTCCTTTCTTCTCCTTCTTCTCCGCTACGACCACCGACGCTCTTACACAAGGCTCTACAAACAAATACTGGTCGCAAACACTATTTGACAACGCACTTACAGCAACGACGACGCTTCCAAAAATAACCACGCTCTCTTCTCTCTCCCTACCCGTTACGCAATTGTCGGGAAATTATGACGCGAAGAATCTTGCAAATTTTGGAACTCCGTTCTTTACATACTTTAATGGAACAACGACAGATGCCTTAGCGCAGGGTTCTATTAATAAATATTATTCAACGGATCTTTTGGCGGCGGATCTGGCGGCTACGACGACAACAGCCTTGGCCGAAGGTGATAATAAATATTTTACAAACGACAGGGTTGCCGCAGTAATAGCGGGGACGACCACAACAGCCATAGCGGAAGGGGAGAAACTCTACTTCACGAACACAAGAGCCGACGACAGGGCGATAGGTGTTCTTTCCGCCACAACATCTCTTCCGAATGTGAGCGCATTATCGGGACTTGCAACGTTCGGTTCGGGAACAGCTACAACCACCGCAGAGGGACACCTTAAGGTTACAGGCAATACTGAATTAGGAACTGTGACAGCGGGTATATGGAACGGCACCGCCATAGGGGATGCTTACCTTACAAAGACAGGAGACTGGACGGGAACATTTGACGGACAAGAGGGCTCTTATTATCTAAATGCAAAAAATCTCACAAACTTCGGTTCACCGTTCTTCTCGTTCTTCTCCGCCACGACGACAGATGCACTCGCGGAAGGTTCGATAAACAAATACTGGTCACAGACACTATTTGATAATGCGCTTACAGCAACAACGACACTTCCAAAGATAACAACACTCCTTGGACTTACGAACGCGACAACAACAAATCTCACCATTACGAGTAACGCCTATTTCCCTAGTGGTATCTGGAACTCATCGGGTAACGTCGGCATCGGGACATCAAATCCCACACACGACCTAGAGACGTATACGTCTGGTGGTGCAGCTATGTATCTAGGACACAGCAATGCTTCCGGTTCTTTCCCTAAGGTAAGCGCTATCGGGCTCGGTTCAAATGCGGTCTCAAATAGTTACAGCACCAATGGAAATACAATGTCGGTCGTGGGCAGCGCGCAGATTGCCGCGATACAATCGCAATCATCCGGGGCTGAAACAGACCTTGCTCTTTACACCGCCACGGGCGGAAGCGTAACAGAGAGAATGAGAATTAACAGCGCAGGTAATATCGGTATTGGGACAGTGGCACCGGCTAACGTGAAATTAGAAGTAAGTGGGGCCGCAACCGCAGATACTAATGGTAACGGGGTAAGTTTAACCCAGACATTAACCGACACGACAGCATTTGCGACCGGTGTGGGTGGAGGACTTGGTTTTGCTGGATATTATACTGCTAATCCAGACAGGGCTGTTTGGTCAGCGGTAAAGGGTTTCAAAGAAAATTCCACAACAGGGAATTATGCGGGAGCTTTAAGTTTTTATACAAGAGCCAACGGAGGTTCTCTAACTGAAAAATTAAGAATTGATTCTACTGGCAATATCGGTATTGGGACGACAACGCCAGCACAAGCCCTAACAATAAACTCAACTGTTTCTGGGATAGCACCTAAACTACAAATACTTGGAGGAACACCGCTATCGGTAGGAAACGTAACAGCGGCAGTCATATTGGGAATGAATGAAGGTGCCGTCGCTCAGGATGGTGTAGAGCTTCAGGCTGTTCGTTCCGCATGGGTAAATCCGAATGCGACCGACTTCGCAATATCTGTAGCGGGTTCAGAAAGAGTCCGAGTAGATAAAACTGGCAACGTCGGTATCGGCACGGGTGCTCCGGGCGCCAAACTTACCATAGCCGCCGGAGCCTTCCAGACCGATACAGAAAATATAAGATTTAATCGAACAGAAGACTCGGCTAGATACAACTCAATATATAGCAGGTCAGACGCAACCGCGGCCGCTAACAATATTGCCTTTAAGGTTCATAACGCGGTAGACACGACATCCCAGACGGAGGTAATGAGGCTTCTTGGTAACGGAAATGTCGGTATCGGCACGACGAATCCAGATGCAAAGTTGGATGTAGCTGGTCTAATCAAAACAGAGGGAGCTTTGAACAGTTTTAGAAACTATTATGACGCTACACATTTTTCAGAAATAACAGCTAAGAGTAACGGAGATTTACAGATGTACGGTTTTAACGGAGCTACTTATCAGAACATACTTCTAGCAATGGACGGAAACACACAGGCTGGCAACGTCGGTATAGGGACGACGAATCCAACCCATAAACTGGAAACTTATAGTGACAATGGAGTTTCGGCATACTTAGGACATTCAAATACTACCGGGTCATTTCCAAAAGTTAGTGCGTTTGGTCTTGGCTCCGATGCTGTCACTAAGGGATATTCAAATAACGGCGGGACCTTAACAGTGACAGGAAGTGCCCAAATCGCAGCAATTCAATCGCAATCATCAGGTGCAGAAACCGCACTGGCCTTTTATACAACAACTGGCGGGAGCGTAGCCGAAAAAATGAGGATAGGGAATACGGGCAATATCGGTATCGGGACGACGAATCCTCAGGGCCGTTTACATATCGGCTCTACTACTTATTCTACATTGAGCCCTTCTTATCAGTTTAATATGTTTGGTCCGCTTAATATTATGCAAAGAGATGCGGCAACCGACTCTTATGTTACTAACAATGCATTCTTTAATAGCGGTAATCAATGGCAGCGCGTTTTGGCAGGCGGGGCAGGAAGAATTGGTTGGGATTCTGATGCGGTTGGAGCAATGGATTTCAAAGTTGCCCCGACAGGCACGGCTGGGTCTACCTTCTCTTGAGTAGACGCCATGACCATTTTAGGAACTGGTAACGTTGGTATCGGGACAACGACACCGGACACCAAGTTGTCTGTTAACGGAACCACAAAATTTGGAAATGGAGTCTGGCCAGAACTAGCCATCGGAATGTCCGGAACCAGAATGGGAGTTCTTAACGATACAGAGAATCCTTCCCTGATAATGAGCAATATGTCAAATACCGCCGCGGCAAATAACGGTTCTGAAATATATTTGGGCGCGAGAAAAACAACGGGTCTTGCAGATTGGGTCGGTGGAATGATTTCGGGGTATAAAGAATTTGCTTCCGGAGTGGAAGGCGGCTATCTGGCTTTCAAAACAGTAAATTCCGCGGGGACGCTAACGGAAAGAATGAGAATAAATACTTCCGGTAGTGTGGCTATCGGGACAACAACACCACAAGCCGAACTACACATAGAAGGTGGCTCGTTCAATACCAGATTGTTGGTGAATCAATCCGGGGCGGATGGCGGGATGATGAATGCATTTATGGGTGTCCAGGTCAGTGCTTTTTCTGACACCAGTGGTGTTATAAGGTTTAAGGACAAGGGAGCCAACGTGGCCGCAAATGAATTCTTCGTTATCGAGAATTCAAATGCGTCAAACGATGCAGCGGCCGGATTGCTAAATGTTAAAAATAATGCCGGTTCTATTTTAAGCGTAAAACACGGCGGAACGATATTTGCCTCAGCTTCACTCGGAGCGGAATCAGGCGGCGACAACTATCTATGCATAGATCCTACTACGCACGAGATTACAAACGGTGGAGCAGATTGCGGTGCGTCGTCTGAAAGATACAAAGAGAACATCAAAGACCTCGGATATGGCCTAAAAGATGTTCTAAAAATGAGACCTGTATCTTATAAATTCAGAGAGACGGGGAGAGATTCCATAGGATTTATCGCGGAAGAGGTTATTAATATAATTCCCGAGATAGTAGAGACCAAAGACGGATTACCGGAAAGCATTGATTACAATAAGTT
>ERZ795054.2974-NODE-2974-length-13744-cov-4.122726_pt1 | contig 13744 bp, 9 predicted proteins | sample MGYA00375138_ERZ795054 | MGnify/ENA primary metagenome ERZ795054 (study PRJEB30183, sample SAMN05720215) | anaerobic digester metagenome | isolation source: active sludge of municipal wastewater-treating anaerobic digesters | place: USA | collected 2014-12-23 ...
GCTGACCTCTCTTGTGAACTCCGGCTTCGCGGTGGCAAAAAGTGGTGAGAAATGCAGGCCAGGGGTCTACTGCGTCTCGGTGGGCGCTGGGGGCGGGGTGTCCGCCTCCGGCGCTCCCTTGGCGGGCGGTTGGAGCATCAGGGGGATCGGGTAGCGCAGCTTCATGACATCGTCGACCAGGATCTCGATGTGATAGACGCCGACGCTGGGGAACTCGATCTGCGTGAAGACCGTGACATTGACCGCGTGGTGCGAGGCATCCTGAAGGCCAAAGCGCATGGGATTCTGGCGCAGCACCGTGATGCCGTCGGGAGCGATGATCCGGACGTTCTGCGTGAAGACACCAATCCCGGCAGTCCATCGGTTGAAGATGCACAGCTTGAACGCGGTGATCGGCACCTGGGGGACGCGGATCACGCCGATGACGCCGATGATGATGAAGTTGCCCGAGGTCTCCTGGCGGACGTCCTCACACAGGAGGGAGGCTTGGAGATCGGGAAGAATACGAGCGGGTTGCATAACGATTCGAGTTCGAGACTGTTGGGTTCTGTTCGTCTAAGTTTGAGGGTCGAAGGTTCGCGGTCGCGCCGAGGTCTCGGCAGCCCGCACCGTGTTCTGCATCAGCATGGCGATCGTCATCGGACCCACTCCACCCGGATTGGGCGTCAGACGCCCCGCCACCTCCCGGACGGAGTCGAAATCGACGTCGCCGACCAGACGATAGCCGGTCTTGGCGGACGGATCCGGCTCGCGGTTCACACCGACGTCGATGACCACGGCGCCCGGTTTGATCATGTCGGCTTTGACGAATCGCGCCACGCCCAGCGCCGCGATCAGAATGTCGGCGCGGCGGCAATGCACCGCGATGTCGCGTGTCATGGAATGGCAAACCGTGACGGTTGCGTTGGCGTGCCGGGCCTTTTGCACCAGGAGCGCCGCCATCGGCTTGCCGACAATCGTCCCCCGTCCGAGAACCACCACGTCCGCCCCCTCGATCCGCACGCCGGATCGAATGAGCAGTTCATGCACCCCGGCCGGTGTGCAGGGGACAAATCCGGTCGTGTCCCCCAGCAGCAGCTTACCCACATTGACCGGATGAAAGCCGTCAACGTCCTTGTCCGGTGAAACCGACTTGTACACCCGCGCGGCATCGATGTGGCGTGGCAGTGGCGCCTGCACCAGGATCCCATGGACCCCGGAATCCGCGTTGAGCCGGCCGATCAACTCGATCAAGGCGCCCTCAGTCGCGCCCTCGGGCAGGACTTCGGTCGTCGAACGAATGCCCAACCGCTGGCTCATCCGCTCCTTCATGCCCACATACACGCGGGAAGCGGGATCCTCGCCGACCCGCACAAAAGCCAACCCCGGCGCCTGCCCGCGCGCCTTCAGCGACGCAATGCGCTCTGCCGTCTCGCGGTGAATCTGTTCCGCAATCGCCCGCCCATCGATGAGATTGTCGCTCGGTGTCATGGAGCCAACTGAATCGTCCGCGCCTCGAAGATCGGCAGGTTGGGCCAACCGGGCGCACTCCGTTCCTCTCCAGTAATGATCACCCGCTGCCCGCGGTAAAGCGCCAATTGAACCTCGTCGGACGCCGGCATGACGAAGTTGAGGTCCCGGCCCGTCTCCAAAGACCTCAATTTGTGCCTGGCTGGAGCTTGAATGTGCAAGGCCTCGAGCAGAACACCTTCACGCTGGATGATCCGATGCGATCCGGACGCTGGGGCGGCAGAGGCCGTGCGCGAAGTCCAGAGACGGTCTGTGAGGCGTGCGGACGGCTGAACTGCGGCGGGCACCGCGGCTGGGCTGGCCGGCATGGGCTTGCCAGCCATCGAACCACCCCGACTCTCGGGCCTCGGCACGGTATCCAGTGCAACCGCAGCGTGCGGTCGCTCGACCGGTTTCGGCTCCTGCGCCGGCGGTTGGAGAGCGACCGGAACCGCCACTGTCATCGCTGAGACCTGAGCCTCAGGAGCCGGGGCCGACGGCGTCGCTTGCGGCGTCGGTTCGCTCGTCGCCGCGGCCGGAGTCTCTCGAGTCCTGTCCGAACTCGCGGCGACAGACCTTTCGACGGGCGGCGGTGTCGCCGCTGGTGCTACCGCATCCGCCCGGTGGGGTCGGGCCGCGGACACCGTCGCGGGTTGGAGCGCTGCAAAGGCAGCCGCGATGTAGGCATACGTGCCCGATGGCGGTTCGATCTCCATCCAGTCGTCCACGATGCGAATCTCTCGAACGCTCTCGCCTTGGGCGAGATGGCCCAGGACGCTGTATCGATCGCCCGGCCCGGCCCGCACATTGAGGCGGCTGGCGGTGACCGTCCTGGTCGTGCGATCGATGAAACCGGCATGCACCCACACAGGGGTGTCTTCGGGAAGGCGGATTTTGTGCCACTGGACGACCTCGCCCCGGCGGGACGGGCTCAGGCTGAGCGAATCGATCACAACCAACGTTTCTCCCTCGACGACTTGGGTCACCACCTCGCTGGAAAGGGTTGGACGGCCCCGCAGGTTGACGCGGTCTCCCGTGACGATGGCCACCGTATCGGCGTGAATGCCGAGGGCAAAAGCAAACCCTGGCACGACCCGCAGGACCAGATCCCAGACTCGCCGGCAGGTCGACCTCGAAAACGGATGCTGAATCCGGGCCGATCTCAACGCCGTCCTCCCTCGTCTGAGCCAGTCCGCATGGCGTTCGGAACAGCGGCGGCATCGGCCCGCGCCGGTCGGGGCGCCGCATCGGCTGCCATTCTCAGGGCGCGAATCTCGCTGGGCGTCAGAACGCGGTACTTGCCGGGCGGCAATTCGCCGAGCTTGATTGGGCCGATCTGCGTTCGCGTCAACGAGAGCACCGGGAAGCTCTGCGACTCGAACAGGCGCCGCACCTCGCGATGCTTGCCTTCGATCAGTTCGAGTTCGACCATGCTGCGGGTCGCGTTGGCGGAACGAAGCCGCGCGCGCTGTGCGCGAAGCAGTTCTCCGCTTTCCATGACGCCCGCTTCGAGCCGCCTCAAGACATCCTCGGTCACCCGCCCCTCGACGGTCGCCAGGTACTTCTTGCGCACCCCGTATCGCGGATGTGTGAGCCGGAGGCAGAAATCGCCATCGTTTGTCAGCAGGAGGAGTCCTTCAGTGTCGCGGTCCAGTCGCCCGACCGAATAGAGGAATGACCAGTCGCGCGGCAGGAGATCGCTGATGGGCGCCTGCCCCCGCTCGACCTGGCGTGAGCAGACGTACCCGGCCGGTTTGTTGAGCGCAACGTGCAATTTCCGACGCGGCCGGCCCTCGCGATCGTCACATCGCACCACGTCCACGTCCCCATCCACCTGCGTGCCGAGCTGGCAGACGGTGCGACCATTCACGCTGACCCGCCCGGCCACGATCATGGCTTCGGAGGCACGCCGGGATGCAATCCCTGCGTCGGCGAGGTATCTCTGCAGCCGGACTTTCACTCGGATCCGGGCTTCCCGCCCCGCCGCGATGGCCTCGAGCGCCAGGGCAGGTCGGCGCGTTTAACTCTCGGGCTTGGTCTTGACGAGACCGGTGACGCGGTCTCCGCCCTTCCACTGCCCGCGTTTCTTGAGCAATTCCACACGTTCAAAACGTTTCAAAACGGTCCGCTTCGCGCCCAAGGTGGCGGCGGCGCGGAGACTTCGGTGTTGTGACATAAGCCTGATTCGATTACCCGCTGAGCTCGGGATTCCGAGCGCCGGTGTGTCTAGCACACGCGGGCGCGCTTGCCAAAACATTATTTGGGCCGGACACGGCGGTTGAAGGCGACACAATCGACGTACCGCACCCCGGTGCCGCCGAAGATGTCGAGTGCGGACCCGATGGTGATGTCCACACGCCCCTGTCCAAGGCGCGTCACCGTTTCGAGATCGGCCAGGGACCTGGCGCCGCCGGCGTAGGTGATGGGGATGGGGGACCAGGCCGCCAGGTCGGCCACCAACGTCTCATCGATTCCCCGGCAAAGGCCCTCGATATCGACCGCATGGATCAGAAACTCCGCGCACGAATCACCCAGGCGTTCGAGCGTCGCCCGGCTCAGGTCCAATCGGGTGAACTTCTGCCAGCGATCCGTCACAACCCAGTAGCGCCCCGCGCGTTGACGGCAGCTCAGATCGAGAACAAGCCGATCGCGCCCTACGGATCGGACCAGGGCGTCGAGCCGCTCACGGTCCAGGTGGCCGTCGCGGAAGACCCACGAGGTTACGATCACATGGGAGGCCCCGGCGTCGAGCCAGCCCTGTGCGTTGTCGAGCCGAATGCCGCCGCCGACCTGCAGTCCGCACGGATAGGCCGCCAACGCCTCGCACGCCGCCTCCTCGTTGCCGGGCCCGAGCATGATGACATGCCCGCCCTCCAGACCATCCCGGCGATACATCGCGGCGAACCAGGCCGGGGAACGCTCCGAAATGAAATTGGTTCGGACCGCGGACGGATCGTCTCCCAAGGTCGCGCCCACGATTTGGGTCACCTTGCCCTCGCGCAGGTCGATGCAGGGACGAAACACGGCGGCCTAGCCCGGTTATGCCACACGCTTCCGGCGCGGTTTTGCTTTCCTAACCTGCATGCGGACTTCTCTTGTGAACTCCGGCTTCGCGGCGGCAAAAAGTGGTGAGAAATGCAGGCTAGCGGGCGATGCGTTTGGGCTGGGCAGCATCGTATTCGCTCTGGCTTACGGTCTTCACCTCCTGGAGGAAGACGGCGCCGCCCTTCTTGTTGCCGACAACGATGTCGGGCCGCTCGTCGCCATTCATGTCCAAGGCCATGACCTGGGTGCCCACGCCGGAGTTCTCATCGATCAGATGCGGCTCAAACTCCGCCGTCCGGCCCGGTCCGCGCACCAGCTTGTACCAATAGAGGACCGCCGGCGCGTTGGGATCGACGTCCCCCGCCGGTCCGTGCGCCCAGAATCGTTTGCCGGTGACGAGATCCTTCAAGCCGTCGCCGTCCATATCGACCAGGTCGAAGGCATGAGGCTGGGTGAACTTGACGCCGAAGGGACTGTCCGCCGGCTCTCGATTCATGAAGATGTGCGGCTTGAAAGTGATTTGGCCGCTCTCCCGCACTTGTTCATACCAGGCCAATCCGTGGCCGTGTGAGGCAAGGCAGGTGATGACATCGGCCAGTCCGTCGCCGTTCATGTCGTAGGCGAACATCTGGGCGCCGCCGACGGGCATGCCTTCCTGGGGCGGCGAGAAGGGGTAGGGATGGTGTTTCCAGACCGGATCTCCGGTCAGGGAGGCGGGTTGCTCCCACCACCCGTCTTTCTCGAGCAGATCGGGCCGCCCATCGCCGTTCACGTCTCCGACACCCAGTCCGTGATTGTACTTGTGATAGTTCTTGTTGGGCGTGACGGGGTGGAACGTCCAGGGCTGAGTCGGCTGGGCCGGATCCGGCATCGCATAGCCGAAGAACCCCCTCGAGTTGCAGATGAGCTCCGGCGCCGCATCCCCCACCAGATTGTCGAACATCGGCGATTCGTTGTCCACGATGTCGAATGCCGTGTGCCGCGTCCAGTGTCCTGCCTTGTTGCGGGGGTTCTCGAACCAAGACGCCTCCTCGCCGGGCAGCCCGACGATCAGGATGTCCGTCCAGCCGTCTCCGTCGAAATCCCGTGTCCAGGTGAAAAAGTTGTCCGAGTACGCATTGTTCGAGCCAAGCGCCCCCTCGAATCCCGGCAGCGTCTCCTCCTCGCCAGCCGCGTTCTTGCGCTTGAAGGTGGCCGTCGCCGGGCGGTATTCGTTGCGCTTCGCGAACTCCGGCCCCTCCCACCAGAACGGGCCGTAAACGGCATCCATCTTGCCGTCGCGGTTGAAATCCCCCGCCGCCGCCCCCTCGGCCCAGAAATGGGGTGTCAGTTGGATCTTCTTGAACGTGTGCAAGGATGCACCCCGCGCAAGACCCGGCAGAGCGACGGCAGTCAGAACAGCGCCGACGATGAACGTCTTGATCATGTGCAATCTCTGGCACTTCAATTGCCGTGGGTCAAGCCGGATGAAAGGGACTGCGCGCCCGAATCCGCGGCTCGGGAGCTTGCACTCCGATGCAAGAGACTGGCACAATGCCGAAACTTCGGCCGGCGCCCCTTGTTCCTGCCTGACAGCTCGGGCCATTCCGATGTTCGAGCCGGCATGGATTGGGCCAGCCGCTGCGATCCCTCAGGGTCGTTCGGTTGCACGAAGCGCCGAGCCCTGAACGGTAAAGACATGACAGCAATCCGTTGACGCCTGCACATGACGATCTCGATCATCCTGGCCCATCCGACTCCCGGCAGTTTCAATCACGCCATCGCCGAAACCGTGCGCGCCGTCGCCGCAAACCGTGGCCACACCGTCCATTGGCACGACCTGTACGCCGAGGGCTTCGATCCGGTCCTGCCTTCCCACGAACTCCCGAAAGACGCCGCGCTCGATACTCGAATCGCCGGGCAGGTCGATGAAATCGTCGCCGCCGATGGAATTGTGATCGTCCACCCGAACTACTGGAGCCGGCCTCCGGCGATCTTGTGCGGGTGGGTGGACCGGGTCCTGCGGGCGGGTCGAGCCTACCAGTTTGTTCCCGACGGGAAAGGTGGCGGCAGGGCACAGGGCCTGCTCAAGGCCCGGTGGGGGATGGTTTTCAACACTGCAAACACGCCTCAGGAAATCGAGGAGAAGGTCCTGGGGGACCCGATCGAAGTCCATTGGCGCAAGGTGGTGTTCGGTCTCTGCGGCGTCACCGACGTCGCGCGACGCGTCTTCACTCCGGTCATCGTCAGCACGGATGACCAACGCCGCGCCTGGCTGGACGAGGTGCGGGCCGTGGCCGAGAAGCACTTGCCATGAGCACCAGACTCGTTCCGATGAACCAGCCGGTTTCGAGGGCCGAGTGCCGCGAGGCCTTGGCTTGCCTGGCGATGGCCTTCACCCTCGGTCTCCAGGCCGATACGGCCCTGGTCTTCAACGAGGTGATGTATCATCCGGTCTCGGACGAGCCGGCAATGGAGTGGATCGAGTTCTACAACCAGATGGCGGTCGACCTCGATGTCTCGGGATGGCGCGTCGCCGGCGATATCGCGTATGTCTTTCCTGAAGGCACGCGCGCGCCCGGCCAAGGCCACCTCGTCCTTGCTCTGGACCCGTCCGCCCTGTCTGCAGCCACCGGTTTAGCGTCCGTGCTTGGCCCCTTCACAAGCCGACTGTCCAATGGCGACGGGACCCTCGAACTCCGCAATCGGGACGGGCGCCTGATGGATCGGCTCGAGTATGAATCCGACGGCGATTGGCCGGTGACGCCCGACGGGAGCGGCGTGTCCCTGGCCAAGCGCGATCGGGACATCGGCAGCGCCTCGCCCGCGAACTGGGCCGCCAGCGAGCAGAAGGGTGGGACGCCGGGAGGAGTGAACTTCCCGGCACCCGGGGACACCATCGTGTTCGAGCCGCTCCGGTTCGTGAGCTTCAACGAATCGTCCGGGACCACCAACGGAACCTACTGGGTCGAAATAGCCAATCGCAGCGCGCTCACCGTTGACCTCGGTGGCTGCGTCGTACGTTGGGCGGGCGCCGATGCTGCCGAGTGTGTTTTGCCCGACGGGTTCATGCTCGAGCCGTCGGCTTTTGTGGTGCTGGACGAGGTTTCTCTCGGCTTCAGGCCGCAGCCGGGCGACCGGCTGTTCTTCTTCTCGCCCGGTTTGGTCCAGGTGCTCGATGGCATGGTCGCCCAGCGCGGTGCGGCCGCGCGCTTCCCGGACGGCTTGGGCCGCTGGCTCCGGCCGTCGGCGCTCACGCCCGGAGCAGCCAACCGGGTCGACCTGCACGACGACGTGGTGATCAACGAGATCATGTATCACCATGCGCTTGTGGCGACGCCCGGCGGCCTGGCATACGCCCCTTCGTCCGAGCAGTGGATCGAATTCTACAACCGCGGCACGAACAGCGTAGACCTCGCCGGCTGGCAACTGGAAGGCGGCGTCCGCTACCGATTTGGTCCCGGCCAATCCTTGGGGCCAGGAGGCTATTTGGTCGTGGCGCGCGACGCCGCCGCATTGCGGCACGAGTACCCCGGCGTCGACATCGTGGGCGATTTCTCCGGCCAATTGTCGCGGCGCGGCGAAGCGATTCGTATCGAGGACGCGGCTGGCAATCCGGCGGACGAGGTCCATTACTTCGATCGCGGACACTGGGCGGATTATGCGGACGGCGGCGGTTCGAGCCTCGAACTGCGCGATCCGTTCGCGGACAATGCGCGCGCGGAGGCCTGGGGGGGCAGCGACGAAACGATGGGCTCGGCTTGGCAGACGGTCACCTACCGCATGACGGCCGGTTATCCTGGCGGAACACAACCGACCCAATGGAACGACTTCGTCCTGGGCCTGCTCGGCGCGGGCGAGTGCCTGGTCGACGATCTCACCGTGGTCGAATCGCCCGGCGGGACGCCCGTGGCCCTGGTTGGCAACGGCAGCTTCGAGAACGGCCTGTCCGGTTGGCGCCTGCTGGGAACCCACCGGCACAGCCGGGTGATCGCCGATCCGGACAATTCGGACAACCACGTCCTGCACCTTGTGGCGACAGGGCCGCAAGAGCACATGCACAATCACATCGAGACCACTGTGCTCAACGGCCGAAGCGTGGCAAACGGGCGGGAATACGAGGTCTCGTACCGTGCGCGCTGGCTTGCCGGCAACAACCGGCTCAACACACGGCTCTATTTCAATCGCGTCGCCCGGACAGCGCTCCTCGAGATGCCCGCCCGCAACGGCACCCCGGGCGCGCGCAACTCGCGTTTCACATCGAACCTCGGGCCGACATTCAGCGGGCTCCGACACACGCCGCTGGTGCCCAATCCGGGCGTGCCCGCGATCGTTTCGGTTGTTGCCCAGGATCCGCAGGGGGTCGCCTCCGCAACACTCTGGTGGTCTGCGAACGGGGGATCATGGCGCAACGCTCCGCTGATCACCCTCGATGGCAGAACGTTTGCAGCCCAGATCCCGGGCCACGCCGCCGGAACCGTCGTGCAGTTCTTTGTCCGGGCCGTGGACGGTCTGGACGCCATGGCCGCATACCCGCCGGACGGTCCGGAATCGGGAGCCTTGTATGTGGTGAACGACGGGCAGTTCGATGCCCGCCGCGGGCACAACCTGCGCCTGCTTCTCACGCCGGCCAACCGGGACCTGCTCCACGCATTCACCAACGTCATGAGCAACGACGAACTGCCGGCGACGGTCATCTATGACGAACGCCGGGCGTATTACGACGTCGGACTCCGGCTCAAGGGCAGTCAGCGGGGGCGCTACAGCGACACACGCGTCAGTTTCCATCTCGAGTTCCAGCCCGACGATTTGTTCCGGGATGTGCATCCGGTCATGCTGATCGACCGCTCCGGCGCGGGCGACTCGACCGGCAACAAGCAGCTTGAAATCCTGATCAAGCATCTGGTCACACGCGTCGGCGGGATTGCGGGACCGCCGGCCGACCTCTGCAAAGTCATCGCCCCGCGCAGCACCCATTCGAGTTCGGCGATTCTCGCTCCCCGCCACGAGGACGAGTTCATCGACACCGCCTACGAGAATGGGGGCGACGGGACGCTGTTCGAGTTGGAGCTCATCTACTACCCCACGACCGCAAACGCCGCGGGCTACAAGAATCCTCAGCCCGACAATGTTCTGGGTGTCGATCTCCAGGACCTCGGCCCGGACCCGGAGCTCTATCGCTACAACTTCCTGATCAAGAACCATCGCGACGAGGACAACTACGGTCCGTTCATCCGTTTCGCCCGAACCCTCAGTCTGAGCGGCACGGCGCTCGACCAGCAGACACGCGCGGTGATGGACGTCGAGGCCTGGATGCGCGCCTGGGCGTTGGTCACGCTCTGCGGGGTGGGCGACAGCTACACATTCGGCAATGACCACAACCTCATGATGTATCACCGGCCCGCCGACGGACGCTTCGTTCCCTTCCCCGTCGACATGGATTTCTCGTTCGTGCGCGGCGCGACCTCGGGCCTGGTCGGCGACCGCAACCTGAGCCGCGTCATCAGCCTGCCGGGGAACCTCAGGCTCTTCTACGCCCATCTCCTCGACATCATCGCCGCGGGCTTCAATCCCGCCTACATGGGATCCTGGATCGCGCACTACAACAGCTTCGTCCCCGAGCAGGGCTTCGCGTCGATCAACGACTACATCCGTCAGCGGGGCAATTATGCCGTGTCGGCGATCGATTCCGCCGGAGGCAACACGCCGTTCACCCTGGCCGGAGCCAGCACCATCACCACGGCAAACAACCTGGTCACGCTCTCGGGCGCGGCGCCCGTCACCCTGCGCACGCTGCTGGTCAACGGGGTCGAATGGCCGGTCACCTGGACGTCCCTCACCCAATGGCAACTGCGCGTGCCCGTCACCGAGCCGGTCAGCCGCCTCGAATTGACCGGACTCGATTTGCGCGGAAACCCCGTGCCGAACGCCGCGGCGACGGTGACGGTCAATTACACCGGTCCGGAGGTTGTCCCGGACGGTCGGATCGTCTTCAACGAGATCATGTACAACCCGGCCGCTCCCAACGCCTCGTTCATCGAACTGCTCAACGCAACGACCGACATGGCCTTCGACCTCTCGGGATGGCGCATCGACGGACTGGGATTTCGTTTCCCGCCGGGGGCCAGTCTGGCCGCCGGAGAGCACCGCGTGCTGGCGGGGGATCGGGGCGGGTTCATGGACGCCTACGCGTCGGGCGCCCCGGCGCCCTGGGCTGTGTTTCCGGGCAACCTCCGCAACGAGGGCGAGACGCTCACCTTGCTGCGACCGGGCCCAATCCCGGGCGATGAGATCATCGTCGACCAGGTGCGTTATGAGAGCGCCACGCCCTGGCCGGCGTCGGCCAACGGACTCGGCCCCTCCTTGCAGCTCGTCGATCCCAGCCAGGACAACCGCCGCGTGGCCAATTGGGCCGCCGCGGATCCGACCGGCGCCGGGGAATTGCGCTGGGTGCGGGTGGTCGCCCAGGGCACGGCGTCGAGTTCGAGTTTCTACATGTACCTGCAATCCGCCGGCGACCTGTACATCGACGATGTCCGCATTGTGCCGGGAACGGTGCCCGATGTCGGGATCAACTCGGTCCGGAACGGCGACTTCGAGTCGCCTTTAAGCGGTTCGTGGACCGTGTCCCCGAACCACGCCGCCTCCTCGCTGAGCAGCACGATCAAGCACTCCGGCGCATCGAGCCTCCACATGGTGGCCAGCAGCGGCGGCACCACGCGCGCCAGCTCGATCTACCAGGAACTCTCGCCGGCACTCGTCCAGGACCAGCCCTACACGCTCAGCTTCTGGTATCGCCAGAGCACAAATGGCGGCCCGCTCACTCTCAGGTTGTCGTTGCATGGCATCACGGTGACGGTGGATCCGGCGCCGACGGTGACCGGCCCTTACACCCCCGGCGCCCCGAACTCAGTCGCCCGCGCTCTGGCGCCCTTCCCGCCGCTGTGGCTCAATGAAGTGCAGCCCGTCAACCTCACCGGCCCCATGGACAACCAGGCCGAACGCGAGCCATGGATCGAGCTCTTCAATGCGGGACTCGATCCGGTGGATCTGGGCGGCCTGTTCCTGGGGAATGAGGCGGCCAATCCAATGGGCTGGGAGTTTCCGACTGGCACGCACCTCGGCCCCGGCCAGCACATGATCGTGTGGGCCGATGGCGAACCGGCCGAGTCCGCCGCCGATCACCTGCACACCGGCTTTCGCCTCGAAGGCGGGCAGGGGATCGTCGTCTTGAGCCGGCAAGGCGGCACCGGATCTGAGATCCTGGACTATTTGAGCTACCGGGGGCTCGATGCGGATGATTCGTACGGCAGTTTGCACGATGGTGACCCTGATCCGCGAGCCATCCTGCCCGCACCCACACCCGGCACCGCGAATGCCGACGCCCCCGGGTCCGCCATCGTCCTCATCAACGAGTGGATGGCGTCGAACACCGCCTCGAGCGGCATCGCCGATCCCGCGGACAATCGGTTTCAGGACTGGTTCGAGCTCTTCAACCCGGGTGAACGCGCAGTGAATCTCGAGGGGTGGCATCTGAGCGACAACCCAACCGACCCATTCAAGTTCCGCATCCCACCGGACTACGCCGTTCCACCGCGCGGCTACCTGCTGGTTTGGGCTGACGAAGAGACCGAACAGAACCAGCCGGAACGCCCGGATCTGCACGTCAACTTCAAGCTCAGCCAGGAAGGCGAAGCCATCGTTCTCGCGCGTCCCGATGGCAGCGTCGCCGACTCCGTCGTGTTCGGTCCGCAGACCGAGAACCTCAGCCAGGGCCGATCGCCTGATGGCGGGGTCCTCGTTCAGTTCCTGCCGATACCTACGCCGCGGGCCTCCAACAGCTCCGAGCCTCCCGATCCCGCTCCGCAAATCGCCGGGATTCGGCTTTCCTCCGATGCCGCCATCGAGTTGGTGGTGCGCACGGAGGCCGGGCGGACCTACCTTTTGGAGTGGACCGATGCATTCCCGGATGGAGAGTGGGTCCCCTCCGGTCCAGCCAGGGTCGCGTCCGGGACGGAGCTGATCTTCATCGATCCTCCCGGCCCGGCTGCTTCCCGCTTCTACCGTGTTCTCCTGCTGCCGTGATCTGTGGATGGACCGCGCCGCGCGGGGCCTTCACGCGATAAGAGATGCGGCGAGCTCGGGGTTCCCTTCGCCGGCTCGCGCCGGCTTCTGCCCGCAAAGGCAGCCGCACTGCGAGACGGCATCGCCGATGCGGCGGGCGGTTCGAAGGCGGGTGGCCGAGTGGTTTCTCTGCCTTGCTCTGCCGATCGTTCCGGCACGATCGGGCGGTCTGGTGCTGGTGCGTCAGTACGCCACAACTCTCGGTGATGAGAGTCCCTCCGCCCGCCAAACGCGGCATCAAGTCGTCGCCCTCCGGCGTCAGGGGCCCGCGGTCATCGTTCGTCGCGGCGCGACTGCCATGGCTCCGGAAAACTCGATCGAGTCCTGCGTGGCAGCGCTGTCTTATGGCGCTGACGGATGCGAAGTCGATCTGCGCCGGACGCGCGATGGCATTCTTGTGCTCTTTGCCGATGAGGCCTTGGACCGGATTACCGACGGCTTTGGCCGCATGCGCGATGCGACGTTGCGCGAATTGGTGTCCTTGAAACCCCAGGTCGCCTCTGGCCGCACCCTGTTCAGTTCCCCGCCGACGTTCGCCGCTCTGCTCGACGTGGCCAGGCAGCAGAACATGCTGCTCGACCTGCACCTGAGAGAACCCGGACTCGAATCAGAGGTCGCACGTTTGCTCGAAGAGGCCGATGCCTGGGACCACGTCATCCATGTGAGCAGACCGGACACCGACCGCCCGTTCGAGGCTGCGCGCTTGCGACCGCTCGCCTACAAGGCCCGGCTTTGTGAGAGCGGACGCGACATGGATCCTGCCGCCGTCGCTGCTGCCTTGGCTCGACCCGGCGAGATGATCCTGGTCGATGATCCGCGCGTGGCAGCCCGTCTTCTGAGCCGTGCGCCTTACCAACCGCAGCCCTACACCACAACACTGCGAATTGTCGCCGAACCGCCGTTGCCCACCATCCTGTCCGCTGCCGGCGATGCCGGACCTCTCCCTGTCACGCGCGCCCTGGCCGCCCTGCCACGTGCGAACTCGCCAAGTTGGTTGCTCGGGCTCATGGCCAACCGGCACAACCCCGCCGGCCCCCAGCACCGACTGACTGAGCGCGCCTGGGCAGCCAGCCGCCTCGGCGAGTTGGGGCAGAAGCCGCGTCCGGTC
>ERZ795054.2977-NODE-2977-length-13725-cov-6.084492_pt1 | contig 13725 bp, 12 predicted proteins | sample MGYA00375138_ERZ795054 | MGnify/ENA primary metagenome ERZ795054 (study PRJEB30183, sample SAMN05720215) | anaerobic digester metagenome | isolation source: active sludge of municipal wastewater-treating anaerobic digesters | place: USA | collected 2014-12-23 ...
CTGAAAGAGATAGTGCTGGATGAGTATAATCAACAGAAAATTGTGGAAGCCGGGGGAAAGTACATTCAGAAGTATGAGCCCGCATATAAAAAGCCGGTGTCAGCAAATGGCCGTGCCCATTTCTATGCCCCATACAAAAAAACAGGTGGCGTGGAAATCAGAACTCTGTGGTTCAACCTTATAATCCTGTGGCTGGCCTCTCTTCTTTTATATGCAGAGTTATATTTCAGACTTCTGAAGAAAGCTGTAAATCCCGTCAGTCAGCTTCCAGGTACCTGATCAGCCTGATCAGGCTCTCCCTGTCATTGAAGTCTGTCTTATTGCTGCTGATGTACTCTTTTATCAGGTCTTTCCTGTCGCTGAATATTTTATTCAGTTGCTTGAGATTAACAAACTTATTAATCTCTCCGTCTTTCTTAAGCCAGTAAATAATATAAGGCTTAATCTTGAAATCGTCAGGCAATTTCAGTTCATACAGGACTCCACCGCTGTACACCCCTGAGTATGTGGATACTGATGATGTTTCAGAGGTGCCTCCGTATCCGGCCGGTTTGCCGGGATATTTCACATCGCACCTGTATTCTGCGTACAGCTCGTATCCTGACCGGTATATCAACTCTGCAAAACGGCCGTTAAGCACAAAGAACTTCCTCCCCTCAATGAAAACAGTGTCAACTTTCTCCTTTTCCTCCTTACTGATTGCAAGCTTCCTGCCTTTATCCTCGAAAATCATCTCCTCAGATAAGGTATTGTAGTTCAGTAACGCCTGATGCTGCTGACCTGATTTCATCAGGACTGTACCGTTTTTAAACTCAGGGAAAATGTAATGAGAGAGCTCTACTCCCCTGTTCTGCGCAAAGGATGAAAACAGGACAAGGTTTAACAATAAAATCACGAGAATTCTTTTCATGACAATGGCATTTTGACTGTGATTACTTTCTTCCGCAGTAAAAGTACGAAAACCGTACCAATACAATTACCGGAAAAATGATCATCACAACGAAATGCCTATGAAATGTCTCCCCCGGACAGCATCACCAGTTTGGAAACATATTGCTTATCCTCGGCATACGGGATAGATTTCAGAAATACCAGGTAGAAGTCAGTGTCCTGCCCTTCACCTATCCTGTAGCCCCTTGAGATATAATACTCCTGCCACAGCGCATAGTCAATCACTGAATCGGACCAGTGGGCATAACGTGCATGCTCTTTATAGGTACCTGTTGCCACAGTGGGCCTGAAGGCCGGGTATCTCATTCCGAAAAGGTTGTTGCCGTTAAGGAAAATATCAGAGGTATAATACCCTGTTTCAAGACGCGACTGCAGCAATACAACCTCCTGGTATTTAATGCCTTCATACTCGAGACATTTTATCAGCAGCTCCTCGCTGAAGGGAAGGTATCTGACCTGGAAGTAAAAGAGATCCTTCTCAGCTCGAAGCCGCATATCCTCCGTCATTTCAGGTTTTCCGCCCGGGACTGCGTAAGTATTCAGAAAAAAAGTCATGCATAGCAAAATGACCCTCAGGGCAGTGCTTTTAGCTGCCAGTCTGAGCTTTAGATTTCTGATTACTGTATTGCATCCGGCCGCAACGCCTAAACCTGAAGAAATCTGTCTGAATGTCTTCATGGCTGTTCGTTTTGATCTTCGGGACAAAGTTACAGCAGTAACAACTGCCCGGCAAAGAAATTAACTCCGAATTACATGATTATGTGCTCTTTACATAATGTGCTCGTCAAATTTTTACAGGGTCTTACTTAGTTGACGGACCAGCTGGCGACTGAAAACAGGCGCTTCGTCAAAACCAACCTGAATCTCCAGGGTTTTGACCAAAACATGTTCAGACATGATGAGATTTAAGCAAGATCAGCAGATTTCTGATAAACACTCTGTCAAAACAATTTTAGTTGGCCGCTGTTTCTAATCCAGTAACCAAAACGTGTGAATATGAAACTGTCAAGAACCTTTTTCCCGTTATTCATCCTGATGGCAATGCTCTTGATTTCTTGTCAGGTTAATAAGGAGAAAGCCATGGCGCCGGAGGAAAATAATAATCTTATAGTGCTGGTACAGTATAAAGCCCAGCCAGGGAAAGCCGGTGAAGCCCTGGCGGGTCTGACACGGCTGATCGACTCAGTAAAGGAAGAACCGCATTTTGTAAGCATCAGGCTCCACCAGAACTTCACCGATGATTCCAGCATCCTGCTGTACGAGGAGTGGAGTGACGCCTCCTACTATAACGGTGACCATATGACAACAGATCATCTGAAAAGTTTTATGATTGAATCAAGAGCTTTTCTGGCAGGTCCGCCTGAAATCTCACAATGGAAGGCCGGGAAAAATTTCCTGCCCGGGAAAAACAGGTCGTTGGATTAGCTATATCTTAGCTGAAGGCAATTCAAACAGTTGCCGGCAGTTTTATGTTTGACATCAGAAAAATCCAGGAAGAGGTGCTCTATGGCGCCGTGAAGAACGAAAGCAATGACGAGACAGCCCGGCTGGTTGTGTTCGGTGATGGTCTGAAACCCTGCACTGAGGATAATCCGACATGGGTTAATAACTCCATGAGACGGCTCGAAGAAAGCTTTGATACTGCAACAGTCAAAAAGATCAGACAAAACTGCCAGTGCGGGTATGCCATGGAGGAGAAACTGCAGCTTGTCCAGGAAGTGAAGGAAGCCACTTCCAGCCTTGAGGAGTTCGGCAGACATCCGAAAGCCCTGGCTTCAGGGCTGTCATATTCAGACGGTGCCATAATGCTTATGTTTCCATTCTGCCCCTGCCCGATGGTTGCAGAGGTGGATAAACTGGATTCATATACCTGGTGCCAGTGTACCACGGGATACAGCAAGGTACTCTTCGAAAAGGCTTTCGGGTGCGAGGTGGAAGTGGATCTTCTTAAAAGCATCAAGGCAGGTGATGAAATCTGCCTGATGAGGATTGTCCCGCTGGCGCAGGTTTGGTAAATCCTTCATTTTTAGCGAGAATCCTGCTTTGTCAGCCCCTTATTATTCTTGACTGCAGCTCGTCCGTTTTATTCCTTTCTGAACCTGACGCGGGTCACCTCGTTGACCCAGCCACCGACAGTGTAGACACCGCCTTCGTCGAGGATTTTCCTGTAGAAGCAATCCTCCCTGGTGGGGTAATTCTGCATGTAGATCTTTATCCTGGCTTCAGCCTCCTTCCGAAGTGAAGGATCTGACTTTACTGCCGCGTCAAGGTAATCAGCCGCTACCCAGTAGGCTGCACGGTTGTCGAACTTATTGCCAAGTTCCGCGCCGGCGTAGCATTCCGCCAGGAACATCAGAGCTCCTGCATTCTTCTTATTGAGCTCCCACGCATGCTCCGCCCTGTCACGGGCCTCCTGCCTCTTTCCCTGCCCGAACTCCATCATGGCCACACGCATCAGCACTTCTGACCTGACTACCCTGCTTGTGTCACGGTTATATGCTTCGGTGAAGTATGAAACTGCCTTGTCACTGTTACCGGCAGCAGCATTCATCTCAGCAAGCCTGACAGCGTTCGCAGCCGAACGGTTAACGGCGTACATCTTAACTGCAATGTTATAATAAAGGTCCGAACCAGTACAGCCGGCTTCACCGGTCATAGCGTACACCTTATTCACGAATGACGTATCCCTGAAATTGCGGTCAAGCTTCTCCCCGTAAAGCGTCTCAAGCCCTTCACAGGTCATCGCACCGCTCGTGCGGTAAAAGGTTACCATGTTGTCCAGGGCTTCGGTATCGCCGCATCCTGCAATATGATTCTCCATCCGTCTGTCAACGGTTCCTATTGAGGTTACGAAAGCACTGCCAAGTTCCGTGGCATCAATTTCTCCCATTGCATAAAGGCTTGCGGCCACAGTAGCCATCCGCACAAAATGACTGCAATTCATCTGTTCGGGAAAACTTCCGGCTGCCTCCGCGAGGATATTGTAACAGAGTCCCAGATATGACGGATCATCACCCGCAAGGTCAAACAAAATCTCAGCCATGTGAAGGTCATTAGACGGCTTGTTTCCGAAATAATAAGTCCTCTGCGTAACGATCATAACTATCGAGTCAATATACTCCTGTCCGCCAGTGCGGTTAAAAAGCTCCCTGTAGAAAGACTCCCCGTCAGTGTAGATTTCCTCGGCAAAGGAAGGACAGTCAGCCAACACCTTACGCCATAAAACAAGCGCACCGGAAAAGTCATCGCCCTGAAGGGCAGACCTGTACCCGGTAAAATTGCCGGGGCAATGGAGGCTGTCATCACCCTGTCCGGAGATGGTCCCCTGATCTGTCAACGCCTGCCCTGATATTCCGGCAGGCATAAGCATCATAATTGCTGCTGTCACACATATGTAAAGCTGCCGGATATGTTTACTGTTCATCTTCCTGAAGAGGTTAGGTGATATCATGACTCTCAAACATAATATATAACTCTCAGGCTGGAACAAATCGTATCCGGAATCAGCGCGCACATGCAATCTTTTCCCTTAATAAACGTTAATTAATTACGGATGAGGGAATTTCCCGATCCGGGAACCATCATCCGGAGACAAAAGTGCTTTGACTAACAACAGGTATTTCATTCTATATGGACTACAATTTTCACATAATGAGTCTGCCGCATGGGAGGACCTACCTGATGAACCTCGCGAAGAACGTTGTGATAAGGTCATCGCCCGGAAAAATCAGCAAGTTTTATGCAAAGGAGAGAGGCGGTAAGGAATTTGAACTTCACCACCTCAGCGACCTGTTGCAGGATACCCTCAAGGCAGCCAGAAAAATATCCAGGGTGGAGTATGCTCAGTTCTGATGGCCGCTTAAGAGATCTGGTTCCGTTACGGACAGACCATCAAGAAAATGCTGCACCTGAACGGGCATACTGACGTATTGCCCTACGCAAATCGTTTATTAATCAACTTTCCTCAGGCAACATCCTTTCCCCGGAGGCGTATAAATGGAAAAAAAGCTACTTTTGACCTTCCCCGGGGATCAGGCTGCCGATGTTTGATGGCCTTGCACCAGGGATTGTTGCAGAGAGATGCGCCTCAGACTAATCGCAATAAGCCTCACAATCCTTCTTTGTTCAGCTGCCGCGGGACAGATCGATTTTGGCTCCGGTTCCGGGTACAAATACCTTAAAGGTTCCGCCGCTGCCAGCCTTTCTTCAGACTGGATGACCTCTGAGTTCAATGACTCGGAATGGAGCCAGGGAAACGCCCCTTTCCGTTACGGGGACGGAACAGGCGGAGTAGTGCTCACTGACATGATGAACAGCTACTCAACACTTTACATGCGGAGTACATTCAATGCATTTTCAACAGACAGAATCAAGACCCTAAGGTTCCGGGTCAATTATGATGACGGATTTGTAATCTGGGTCAACGGTAGCAGGGTCATGAGCCGCAACGCTCCTTCCTCCCTGTCATACAATGGTCTGGCAACGGCAAACCACGAATCGGGCACCTTTGAGACTTTCTATCTTGATTCTGCTGACGTGACTCTTGTCGAAGGGACAAACCTGCTTTGCATACAGGCATTCAACGTTTCGATGAACAGTTCTGACTTCTTTATTGACATTGCCCTGGATGCGGCACTCTCCCTGCCTGAGGTGCCTGAGACACTGCCACTGAATTTTGATCATGAAGCCGGATTCTGTGAAACGCCGTTTGACCTTGTAATATCATCCGGCCAGGCAGGGTATGATGTTATCTATACAATCGACAGCAGCAATCCCCAGACTTCGTCAACCGCCCTCCGGAGCAGTACAGCTGTTACCTTGCGGATTGATCCGGCCGCATCCGCGGGCCGCCCGGTCACACCGGTATTCATTGTACGTGCCTCACTTGTTACTGACGGCTATACCCCCTCGAGACCCGTCACAAAATCATTCATTTTCCTCGACAGGGTACTCACCCAGGGCCACCCAGGGGGAGACTGGCCAACATCTTCAGTCAATGGCCAGTTAATTGACCTGGGGATGGATCCCGACGTAATTAATGACCCCAGGTACAGTCAGCAGATGAAGGCAAGCCTGACAGATATACCTTCAATTTCACTCGTGACCGAGAACCCGGATATGTTCGACCCTGCCCGGGGCATCTACGTCAACGCTTACATGCACGGTGAGGAATGGGAGAGACAGTGCTCGCTGGAGCTCATAAATCCTGACAATTCAGTCGGCTTCAGAGTAAACGCAGGTGTTCGCATCCGCGGAGGTGCCAGCAGAACCCAGGATAACCCAAAACATGCTTTCAGACTCTTCTTCAGGAAGGAGTATGGTCCGGGCAAGCTCATGTATCCGCTGTTCGGCGATGAGGGCGCGGCAGAGTTCGACAAGGTTGACCTGAGAACAGAACAGAATTATTCATGGAGCAAAGACGGTGATACCCATAACACTTTCCTGAGAGACATTTTTTCAAGGGATACGCAACGCGATATGGGCCAGCCTTATACACGCGGGCGATATTATCACCTCTATCTCAACGGTATGTACTGGGGCCTGTTTCAGACAGAGGAAAGGCCTGATGCCGACTATGCCGAAACGTATTTCGGTGACGGAGAAGATGATTATGACGTCATTAAAGTATCAGTCGAGTCATGGCCCTACTGGAATGAGGCAACTGACGGCACAATGGAGTCATGGCAGGAACTCTACAACCGCTGTAACCGTGGCTTTGCATCAAACGCTGATTACTACGCCCTTGAGGGGAAGGATCAAAACGGCAAACCTGTAAAGAACACAAGAGTATGGGTCGACATTAACAACCTGATCGATTACATGTTGGTTATTTTCTATACAGGCAATTTCGACGCACCTGTCTCAGCCTTTTACGGCAATGCAATGGCCAACAACTACTTCGCCATACTGAACCGGAAAAACAAGGGTGAAGGATACGTATTCGTTGCACATGATTCCGAACATTCCATGTTCGTGAAGCCCTATTCACTGAGCAATGGTATCAATGAAAACAGGGTAACTATAAATAATCCGGCGATGACCGTTTCGGGAATCAGCAACTTCCAGCCACAATGGCTGCATTACAGGCTCACCTCAAATACTGAGTACAGGCTTCGCTTTGCAGACAGGGCCTATATGCACCTGACTGCAGGGGGGGTACTCTCGCCGGGCAAATGCATCAACCGGTTCAACGCCAGAAAAGCAGAGGTAGAGATGGCTATAATTGCTGAATCAGCGCGGTGGGGCGATTCAAAAACCCAGCTCCCCATGGACAAGATTGACAACTGGCTCCCGGAAGTTACGGACCTTGTGAATAATTTCTTCCCGCTCAGATCCGACATAGTCAAGAGCCAGCTGAAATCAGCCGGACTCTACCCGTCACTTGAACCTACAGTGGTTAGAGAGTCAGGGCTTACAATATGGGAAGAGAAGGTTGTATACACACCGCTGACAGTCAGCCTTGAGAATCCCAACAGCAGGGGACAAATCTACTACACAACAGACGGCAGTGATCCCCGCCAGCCGGGCGGAACGGTTTCATCAAAGGCTCTGATTGCTCAGAACGGCTCAACCCTGGGAGTGTCAGGATCAATGATCTTCAGGTCGCGCATCCTTGACGGACAGACCTGGAGCCCTCTGAAGGAAGTGAGATTTATTGCAGTCATAGAAGATTACAGTAAACTCAGGATAACCGAGCTGCACTACCACCCTGCCGACCTGATTACGGGTAATGATACTATCGACGGCAAAGACCTTGAATTCATTGAACTGAAGAATACGGGAAAGGGTGCAATGAACATTTCCGGAATTACCCTTGACACAGCTGTTTACCACAGGATTCCGGACGGAATAATGCTTCCGCCAAAAGGATTCTGGGTGGTAGCCTCCAAGCCTGAAGAGTTTTATTCTTACTACGGGATGAGTCCCAGCGGCAACTACAGCGGTAATCTTTCAAACGCGGGGGAATACCTGCTTGTTACTGATAAAAACGGCAACAGGATTACTTCGTTCACATTCTCTGATGAATCACCATGGCCGGCTGAGACAGACGGAGATGGTTACTCTCTGGTATCACAGGCCGCAGACCCGTCAGGTAATCCTGATCTCGCCTCCTACTGGAAACGCTCGATGAATAAGGGCGGGTCACCTTTTGCCGATGACCCGGTTTCCACGGCAATTGAAAGACTCGCCAACGGCGGCAGGGGTGTGCTCCGGATCTATCCCAACCCCACCAGCGGCAGGGTTTTAATAGATGTTGGAGAGGAGATCGCCGGACCCATGAAACTCCGGTTCATATCGGGTACAGGTACAACTGCACTTGTTCTGGATATCGAAGGCGCTGCCTTTATTGACCTGTCAGAGCAGGGACTTGCACCCGGTGCATACACTGTCACTGCATGGCACAACGGTGAATATTACATGACAAGACTCGTTTTAATCCCTGACAACAATTGATCATCATGAACCTTAAAGTCCGGAGAAAATTGATTAGGAAATCTGCGCTGATGAAACCAGCCTTCCGTCTTGCGGGAGTCATTCTGGTTATATACATGCTGAGCTTCGCGTCATGCGATACTGTTGAGATATGCTGGTATTGCGAGAATCCGCATAATCCGAACGAGTGGCAGCAGGTTTGCAACTCTTCCTCCAAAAACAAGCTTGAGTCATACGGCTACGTCTGCACGCCATTCTGAACTGTCCGCGACACGCCCCGGGTTCATTCATGACACCTGAATCCAGACATAGCCGGAGTCGATCAGTTTTACTATCTTGCATCCCCGTACCTTATTGCATCTTTCGCTATGAATAAGTGTCTGATAAAATTAAGTTTTGCAGCAGTTGTGATGATGTTCGGTTTAGGCGTGTCAGGGCAGAACCGGATTTCTTCTGACGGTCCGTGGGAGGATGAGAGTTTCTTCAATGCCGGATACACTCTCGGATTCAACGTAATGACATTCGGAATAAATCCCTCGGAGCAGTTTACCCTTACAGACTCGGTGTACCCAATCAGGGGTTCTGTTTTTCCCGGTCTGAATATACACCTGGCGTTGAATTTCAGGCTTAACCAGTTTTTTGACATAAGGCTGCTGCCGGGCATATCCTTCGGACAAAGGAATGTGAACTACTCGTCTGAGCGTGTGCATGATACGGTCTTCAGCCCGCAGAAGGTAGAATCGAGCTTCATCGAGGTACCCCTGCTCCTCAGGTACGGGTGGAGAATGCGGAATATAAAGCCATATATCGTAGGAGGCATAAACTACAGGTATGATTTCTATGCACTTGAGAAATACCGCCTGGAACGCCCTGTTTACCTCAGGCTGAACAAACCAGACCTGTACTATGAGGCAGGCGCGGGAGCCAGTTTTTACATGGGTGATCTAAGGCTCTCCCTGGAGCTGAAGATGTCAAACGGTATTACAGATGTTCTTGCTCATGATCCTCATCCTGAGTACCCTGAATACTGCAACACAATTGAGAAACTGAAATCACGAATCTGGGTGTTGTCGCTGCATTTCGAGTAAGGGTGGCAGGTAAAAGAGAGCCGCGGGTATGTAACATAAGAACTCTGTCCATTAATCCTCTTAGTCGTATTGTTGGTCAAAATTATCCTCTATTTGAGGGCTGAACCGCTCAAACTATGAGCTTTATTCGCGAAATTTGGGCAGGCGATGGGAAAAATGCAGGCTGCAGGAGACCTGCTGCATAACTTACAAAATCGATGAAATATAATTACAAAAACCTATTTGCATCGCAGCACGAAAAGTTCACTGCGATATTGGGTCAGGATTATTTCTCATCGCTGCTGGTGGATGACGATCTGTCAGATTCCGCCATTATAATTTCAGACAAAAGGATTTACCAGGTTGGACGATTGTACGAGTCACGTTCACGAATTTACGGCGGAGGGCTCAGGGCAACCCGGGGAAAAAAGATTGTCAGCCTTCATGATGTTACAGGTACCGCCTGCAAGGAGATAACAAAACCCATTCCGGGAGGATCACTGATTGCATTCGGTATACTGGCGGCCACCCTCGGCCTTCTTTCCGATGTCCGTCAATCAACTTACATAATGCTTGTCATTGCGGCTGTATCAATTGCCGCGGGCATCTGGCTCATAATAAAACTCAGGAAAAGATACCTGGTTATAGAATATGCCGGTGGCAGCATGGCTCAACCTGTTAAATTCATTACTGATTCGGAGCTCAACCTGTTCCAGGGAATCATAGCAGATGAGAAAGAGAAGCTTATGTCCGGAAGCGGAGAACTTAAGGAGTGCCCGAATTGCGGAGAGAAAATCCAGCTGAGCGCAAAGATATGCCGCTACTGCGGCGAAGCCCAGAAGGAGACTGTCGCAGAGGAAATGCGGTAATAATCAGCGTGAATCTGCCCTGTCAGAAATAAATGGAAGGTGTCAGCTCTTCCTTAAACGATTCATTAAGCCCCCAGGCTCCTGAATGCTTCGAGCACCAGGAAAACCGGCCAGACGATAGCTTTCAGGAAACCCAGCACCCCCATCCAGAATCCCGTCGCACCAGAAATAAAATAAATGGCTGCGCCTATAAGTCCCAGCCCATAAACCGCGCCAGACGATGGCGAACTTTCTTTCATCCTGTCAGTCATAATAGATTCCTCCCTTTTTTGAAAATATAAATCGGATCTTTTTGTCTCCTGAAAAATATAGCATACCATAAAATTATGACAGTCAGTCGTTATTATCAAATTTATTTCTCAGCAAAAACTTTTATCATTTTCACTGGTTTATTTATCAACTGATTGCACTTATTCGTCAAATAGGATTTTATGCTGCACAGCAGGATTGCTGGGCGCAAATGGCCGGAAAATGCAATTGCGGGTACCTTCAGCTAAAAACAGTAATTATCAACCAATCAAATTATCTTTGCATATACCTTCTGTCGTCTCTAACTTGTAGCTTTTTAGGACCGGCACTCTGATGTCCGGGTCAGTTAAGAAAAGGAATGGCAAAAAAAAACAAAATAAGAATATTGCTCCTTGTACTGCCCTTTCTGACAGCTTTCAGCATTCCGGCAGGAAACACCAGGGAATACAGGATCCCTGCTGCCCCGGAAACTTTCCCCATAGCTGCCATGATACCCCAGGCTGATGACCATGATTTTGGAGACGCCCCGGCAAGCTACGGTTCTGCTGACCATGCCATAACCTCCTATTATCTTGGTGGCCAGGTTGATGCTGAAAAAGGAAGCCAGTACTCAGACGAAGCAAACGGCGATGACCTTAACGGGATTGATGACGAAGACGGAGTTTCAATTCCTTCACTTATACAGGGAGAAAAGGCAACGATCAGGTACACAGTCTCCACCCCCTGGTTTTCAAATGCTTACCTGAATGCATGGATTGACTGGAACGGGGACGGAGATTTTGATGATCAGGTAGAGAGAGTCGCTACAGACGTGCGAAGAGGATCAGGATCTTATAACCTTGAAATAACAGTTCCTGCAACCGCAATTGCTTCCCGGCCTACTTTCGCCAGATTCAGGTTCGGGCCCAGATCAACAAATGATCCTGCTTATGGCAGCACCGGGAGCGCCACCTCAGGTGAGGTAGAGGATTACATTGTAAAGATCGAATGCGCAAATCCTCCGGCTCCAAGGGTGGGCCGTATCACACAGCCTTCATGCGATGTCAGCACCGGCAGCGTGGTTCTGGAGAACCTGCCGGGAACAGGCACATGGATACTCACACGGATTCAGGACGGAGAAATACTGACAGGAAGTGGCTCATCCTATACTGTTACGGGATTGGTACCCGGCACCTGGAGTTATACTGTAACCAACCAGAGCGGATGCACATCAGTCCCCTCCGGTCAGATAGTAATCACACAGGCTCCTGACACACCTTCTGCTCCTGTGATTGACGGGGTCATCCAGCCAACATGTGAAACTCCCTCAGGCAGTGTTTTGCTTGGCGGCCTGCCTGCAACAGGCAACTGGACTGTCACACTCTATCCCGGCGGACAAACCTATAACGGCAGTGGTGCTACCCTGAACGTGCCAGGCCTCGGGGCAGGGACATTTCATTTCACTGTCACCAATTCACAGGGCTGTACCTCGCCACCCTCATCAGATGTGGTTATAAACGAAGCACCGGATATACCCTCTCCTCCCGTGAGAGGTAACATAACCCAGCCATCATGCGCATCTCCCACAGGCAGCGTTCAGCTGAGCGGGCTGCCTGCCGGCCAGTGGATCATAACACGCAGCCCCGGCGGAGTTGTTACAACGGGTTCGGGCAGCAGTACTGTTATTACCGGTCTACCTGCAGGATCATTCACATTCACAGTCACGAACGAAGCGGGCTGCACCTCCGGACCATCTGCAGGAGTAACCATCATACAGGGTCCTGACATAGCAGGGGCTCCGATAGTGGGCACAATCACCCAGCCTTCATGCAACGTCTCCACCGGGAGTCTTGTACTTTCAGGACTTCCCGCGTCGGGATCATGGACCCTCACAAGGCAGCCTGACGGCGTAACCTATCTGGGCACCGGTACCAGCACAACACTGACAGGAATTCAGCCCGGCACCTATACATTTACTGTAACCAACGCCACCGGGTGCACTTCAGCGCCGTCACAGAGCGTGACAATCACACCACAGCCTGACACACCAACTCCTCCCGTGCCGGGAGCAATAACACACCCGACCTGTGACCTGCCTACAGGAAGCGTCGTGCTGGGCAGCCTGCCTGCTACAGGCACATGGACACTCACCCGTTTCCCGGGGAGCATCATCATAAATGGCTCGGGCACAACTTATACTGTAAACGGGCTGAATACGGGTTCCTACAATTTTACAGTAACCAATGCCGGCGGATGCACATCGGCAGTATCATCTGATGTTGTTATAAATTCTCAGCCCGGACCATTCCCGACACTTGTGATCCATAATCCTGAACCGGTCTGTGCGCCGGGAACAGCTGATCTGACACGACCGGCCGTAACTTCAGGTTCAACACCAAACCTCACCCTCACCTACTGGAGAGATGTCCAGGCTACCATTCCTCTGAGCACTCCCTCAGCAGCCACCGAAGGAACCTACTACATCAAGGGCACAATCCCCGGCGGATGCTCCGCAGTGAGTCCGGTCACAGTAACAGCATACCAGCAACCCACAGCAAATGCAGGGCCGGACCAGGAGCTGACTTTTGTCTTCACCACCTCGCTCGAGGCAACCGAACCTGATGAGAATTCGACAGGTACCTGGTCAGTGCAGGAAGGTTCCGGCACATTTGCCGATCCGAATAATGCAAAAACAACCGTTACAGAACTCTCGCAGGGGGAAAACCTCCTGCTGTGGACCGTATCAAACAGCGTATGCCCTGCAGCAACGGATGAGCTGCTTGTAACTGTGAAGAAAATAGTTGTCCCATCCCTGATCACACCGGATATGGATCTCAAAAATGACTATTTCGAACTCAGGGGAATAGAGGTACTGGGAAAGGTAGAGCTGACTGTGTTTGACCGCAGGGGAGCTCTTGTCTTTGAGAACCTTGACTATGACAACCTCTGGCACGGAACAAACTACAACGGTGAACCACTGCCTGATGACACCTACTTCTATATCATAAAGGCCGAAAACGGCCTGTCACTGAGCGGCTATCTTTATATCAGACGATGATTGTTCTGATCCCATAATGAAATGGGGATGTCCCGGGTGGAACATCCCCATCTTTTTTCTCTTCAGGTGATCCTGCCAGGAATCAAATCCCCAGATATCTAATAGCCGGGGTTTTGTT
>ERZ795054.2980-NODE-2980-length-13713-cov-6.762630_pt1 | contig 13713 bp, 12 predicted proteins | sample MGYA00375138_ERZ795054 | MGnify/ENA primary metagenome ERZ795054 (study PRJEB30183, sample SAMN05720215) | anaerobic digester metagenome | isolation source: active sludge of municipal wastewater-treating anaerobic digesters | place: USA | collected 2014-12-23 ...
AACGCGGTCGCCCTCGCGAAGGCCTCGATCCCGAAGGGGGAGCTCGCCGCGGCCCGGCTCGGAGAGCTCGCGACGCGCATCCGCCGCGCCGTCGACGCGGTCGACGCCGAGGCCGCGCGCCGCTCCCTCGCCGCGCTCGAGACGCTCCGCCGCTCCGAAGGGCTCGGGGCGATGGAGGAGTGCCACGTCGTCCATCCGACGCAGGGTCTCCTCCTGACGAACCTCTCGCGCCTCCCCGTCGCCGAGGTCTCCTTCGACGCCGGCGCGCCCGTCGCGTTCGAGATCCTGACGCCCGGCGTCCGCGGCGCCGTCGCGCTCCCCGCTCCGGACGGCGGCCTCGACCTGCGCGTCTTCCTCCCGTCCGCGTGAGCCACAATCGCGCGGTGATCCACCGCCGCTTCACCCTCGCGAGCCGGCTCGGCGAGCCGATCCACGGCGACCTCCGCCTCCCCGACGGCTCCGGCCCGCACCCCGTCGTCGTCTGCTGCCACGGCTTCAAGGGCTTCAAGGACTGGGGATTCCACCCCTGGCTCGGCGGGCGCCTCGCGGAAGCGGGGCTCGCGGCCATCCACTTCAACTTCTCGCGCAACGGCGTCCGGGCGGCGGACGGCGACATCGAGGACCTCGACGCCTTCCGGCGGAACACCCTCTCGATCGAGCGCGACGACCTCGACACGGTCCTGGATGCGGTCCTGTCGGGGGCGATCGATCCCTCGCTCGACGCGACCCGGCTCGGCCTCTTCGGGCACAGCCGCGGCGGCGGCATCGCCCTCCTCGGCGCGTCGGAGCGCCCCGAGGCGAAGGCGCTCGTCACCTGGGCCGCGGTCTCGCACTTCGACCGGATCGCCGACGAGGCGGCGCTCACCGAGTGGCGGCGGACCGGGGTCTTCGAGGTCGTCAACTCGCGGACGGGGCAGAGGCTCCCGATGGGGGTCGCGTTCCTGGACGACGTCCTCGCGAACCTCGCCCGCCTCGACCTCTCCGCGGCGGCCCGGCGCCTCGCCGTTCCGTGGCTCCTCGTCCACGGGACGGCCGACCCGACGGTCGCCTTCGACGAGGCGAATGAGCTTCACGCGGCGGCGGCGGGACCCGCCCGGCTCCTCCCGCTCGACGGGGCGGGGCACACCTTCGGCGCGGTCCACCCGTTCTCCGGGCCGACGCCGCACCTCGCGGCGGCCGCCGAGGCCACGCTCGCCCACCTCCGGTCGGCGCTCGCAGGGGCCTCGCCGGCCTGACCGACGCGATGATCGACGGGCCCGCGAGCCGGCCCCGGAGGAGCGCCGCCGTCGCGGCGGTCTACCTCCTCGCCTTCGTCTGGATCCTCGGGAAGGCGGCTCTCTTCCGCGAGCGCGTCCCGCCCGGCGTCCCGCCCGACGAGCCGGTCCACGTCTCCTACGTCGCGTGGCTCGAGGCGACGGGGGCGCTTCTCCCGCGCTACGAGGAGATGCACCTCCTCGAGGCGGACGGGCGCTTTGGAGCTCAGCCGTCGTACCTCGCACATCCGCCCGCCTACTACCACCTCCTCCGCGGCCTCGCGCGCGCCACGGGCGGAATCCCCGCCGGGACGCTGGACGCGGCGACCCGCCGGCTGCGCGCTCTCTCGGCGCCGCTCTTCGCGGCCGCCGCCGCGCTCTTCCTGTGGCTCGGCTTCCGGCGCGCGGCGCCGCTCCCGGCGCATGCTCTCTTCGCGGCGACGATCGCGACCGTGCCGCCGCTCGCTTTCGTCGGCTCCGCCGTGAACAACGACGTCCTCGCCTTCCTCGCCGGCGGCCTCGCGCTCCTCGGCCTCGCGCGCCTCCTCGAGGGGCGCGCCGGCGGGGCGACCGGAGCGCTCGTCGGCGCGGGCCTCGCGCTCGCGCTCCTCGCGAAGGCGACGGCCGGCCTCCTCGTCCTCCTCGCCGTGGCGGCGGCTCTCGCCCTCGCGCGGCGCACCGTCCGCTGGGAACGGGATCCCCGCTTCCTCCTCGCCCTCCTCTCGTGGCTCCTCCTCCCGGCGCTCCACTACGTCCCGATCCTCCTCCGCTACGGCACGCCGGTCCCCTCGCTGGACGTCGTCGACCCGGAGGCGTTCGCCCGTTCGGCCTTCGTGGACGCGCCGGGCGCGCCGCGCCTCGCCGTCGTCCCGTGGGCGGTGAAGCTCCTGAAGGTCTTCGGCTCGACGTGGCTCTCGCTCATCGCGCACGTCTGGCTCCCGGTCGGCCCGCTCCCGACGCTCGCCGGGCCGGCCCTCGCCGCGCTCCTCGCGGCGCGCGGGCTCCTGCGACGTCGGCGCTCGGACGGCGCCGCCGAAGCCCCGCTCGACGACCTCGTCCGGGCCGGCGCCGTCGCCCTCGCCGGGACGCTCCTCGTCAACCTCGCGTGGGCGCGGGACGGCTATCTCGCCACGGAGCGCCTCGGAGGCATGCACGCGCGGTATTACCTCCCGCTCTTCCCGGTCCTCGCCTTCGCGGCGGCGCGGGGACTCGAGCGCATCCCGGCGCGCGGGCTCGCGCGCCTTACCGGACGGGGCCTCGTCGCCGCCGCGGCCGTCCTTCTCCTCGTCCTCTTCGACGCGGGGGTGACGGCGCGCTACCTCGCCCTCTTCCCGGCGCCCTGACGCTCCCGGGCGCGCGCTAGACGCCGTCGCGGGCGAGGAAGCGGGCCGAGGCGCGGGCGACGACCTTCCGGTCCTGCTCCACCTCGCCTCGGACGTAGTAGAGGGGGTGGGCCGTCGTCTTCTCCACGCGGCCGCGGACGACGACGCCCCGCTCGAGGGCGACGGGCGCGCGGTAGCGGACGTCCATCTCGGCCGTCACGGCGACGACGCCGATTGCGAAGAGCGCGTTCGCCATCGCGGCGTCGAGGAGCGCGGCGACGATCCCCCCGTGGAGCGTCTCCGGGTAGCTCTGGAAGACCTCGCGGCACGGGAAGAACGCCGCGACCGAGCCGTCGGGCTGCACGCGGAACCTCAGCTTCAGCCCGGCGGGGTTGTCAGGGCTGCAGAGGAAGCAGCGCGGGTGCTCGGCGGCGCGGAGGGCGTCGAGCCGCTCCTGGCTCGGCGTCGGGCTTTCCGACGGGTTCATCTCGTCGGGCCCCGGCGCCGGAGGGCCTCCTCCTCGGTCTTCAGGCTCTCGGCTCGCGCCTTCAGCGCGGTGGCGCGGGCGGCGACCTCGGCGAGGGCCGACGCGGGATCGGGCGAGCCCGTCGCGGACTTCAGCGCGCGGAGCATCGCGAGCGCGTCGTCGAAGCTCCCGAGAGTCTCGCGGTGGTGGGCGGCGCAGGCTGCGGGCGGCGAGATCCCGAGGAGCCGGCGGCGCGCCTCCTCCGCCTCGCGGACGAGCCCGTCGAGGCCCGACGCGTCTCCCCGCGCGAGGGCCACGGCCATCTCGTTCGCGACGCTCTCCGGGCTCCCCGCGAGGCCGGACGCCTGGATCGCGTCGACGGCGTCGAGGTAGGCCGCGATCGCGGCACGTTCCGGGTCGTCGGGCGGCGCGAGGTCGGGAGCGGGCAGGGGTGTCGGGAGGAACGGCGCTCGCAGCTCGGGACCGACCTCGGGTGCCGCCTGCGTTGCGGGGGAGGAGGGGAGCTCCACGTACGCGGGCTCCGCGTGCGACGGCGGAGGGACGGGAGCCGTGAGGGCGGCCGCGCCGGCCGCTGCGGGGGTCGCGGCGAAGGCCGGGGCGGCTCCTTCGAGCCGAGGCGCCGCCCGCTCCGCGCCGCCGTTCGCCCGCCCGAGGAGGTACGCGACGGCGAGGAGCGACAGTCCGGCGACGCCGGCGAGGGCGCACAGGAGCCTCCGGTCGACCGGCACCGTCGCCACGCGGCCCGCTCCCTACCGGAGCTCCGCGCGGATCGCCGCGAGGTCGGGGTCGACGGCGGCCTGCGCGGCGAGCTTCGGGTTCAGCCTCAGCGCGCGCCGGGCCGCCTCGAGGGCGCCGGCCCGGTCTCCCGCCGCGAGGCGGATGACCCCGAGGTCGTAGACGACCTCGGGGAGCATCGCCGGCTGCGCCTCGGCGCGGGCGGTCGCCTCCTCCTGCCACTTCAGCGCCTCGGCGTACCGCTTCTCCATGAAGCCGGTCCAGCCGCGGTTCCAGAGGTCGTTCACGACCGCCATCCCGACGAGCCGCGCGAGCTCGCGGAACGGGTCGGCGTGGTCGTCCACGCGAACGTCGACGGCGCGGTCGGTGAAGCCGTTGTAGCCCCCCTTCGCGCGGCAGACGAGGAGGGCGGCCGACTGCCGCCCGCGGCTGTCGCCGCCGGCCGCGTCGCCCGCGGCGAGAGCGGCGAGGAGCCGCTCGGCGAGCGGCTTGCCGGCGCTCGCGAGGAACGACCGCTCCATCGCCTCGACGACCGCCTCGCCGACGAGGATGTTCCCCTGCACGGCGTAGCCCGGCCCCTTCCGCCCGCCGGCCCACGCGTTCGCGCCGGAGCCGGTGAACGTCGCCGCGTCGCCCGAGGCCGTCACGAGGCCGGCCTGCCGCCTCTCGCGCCCTTCGTCGCCGCGGAGGAGGACCTTCAGCGCCTCCTCGGCCGAAAGTCCGCGCGCCATCAGGTCGAGGCCGTCCGGCCCGAACGAGGTGTTCGCGGAGGCCTGCGTCGCGACGGCGCCGACGTTCCCCTTCGCCCAGGGGACGACCGTCCCGACCGCGAAGAAGCGGCTCGCGACGGCGACGCCGACCTCGCCCGTCGCCGGGTCGGCCGCCGCGATCGAGAACGTCGACGGGCCGGGCGGCGCGGCCGCGAGCGTCCCCGTCGCGATGAGAGCAAGCGCGAGGAGGAGGGTGGGGACGCGAGGTCTCTTCGTCATGCGTGTGCGCCTCGGGGGGAGTCTATCGGGCCGCCTCGAGCGGCGGGACGCGTGCGAAGACAGTCGAGATCCGCATCGCGGCGCTCCGTCTCGACCGCGCCTGCGGGACGAACCGGGAAGACCCGGCTTCCCTTCGAAAGTCCGCGGCCCCAGCGTAATCTCCCGTCGCCGCATGGACTGCGAAACGCGAGCCTCCCATCCGACCGGGCCGTCGCCGGAGAGCGCGAGATGACGAAGGCCCGGGTCGTCGGCGGAGCGCTCTCCGTCGCGCTCTTCCTCCTCGCCCTCGTCTTCCTCGTCCGTCATCGGACCGTCGCGCCCCCTCCCGCGTCGCCTGCGGAGGAGGCGGGATCGACGGCACCTGCTGCGGCGGAGAAGATGGAGGAGCGGGACGCGCAGGGCTTCCTCCACGGCCGGGTCACGACCCTGACCGGCGCGACGTGGGAAGGGCGGCTCCGCTTCGGAGGCGATCAGGAGGCGTTCTGGAGCGACGCCTTCAACGGCCGGAAGGTCGAGAACGCCTGGGTCCGCCACGTCCCTCCCGACCGCCTTCCCCGCGAGCGTCGCGGCTTCTCCGTCTTCGGGCTGGAGCTCGGCCGCCGCGAGCGCCCGGTCAGCTTCGTCCGGCTCTTCATGGCGCGCCTCGGCGATCTCTCGCGGATCGAGGCGCACGGCGGGAGGGTGCGGGTAACGTTGAAGAGCGGCACCGTCGTCGACCTCGACCGGCTCGAGGCGAGCGACTTCGACGACGGGGTCCGTGTGTGGGACCCGCGGCGCGGCGTGGCCGACCTCGACTCCGCGCGGATCCGCGTCATCGAGCTCCTCCCCGGCCCGCGCACCGGACGGGTCCCCACGCGCCTCCAGGGGACGGTCCGGACCGCGCAGGGCTCGTTCCGCGGCGACCTCCAGTGGGACCGGGAGAGCTGCGTCGGCACGGACGAGCTGCCGGGGCGGACCACGGAGGGCGTCCGGAGGGTCCGGTTCGACGCGATCCGCTCCCTCGAGCGGCGCGAAGGGGCCGTCCTCCTCGTGACGAACCACGACGGCCGGCAGCTGTCGCTCGCCCGGGCGCCCGAGCGCGGCTGGGGCGGCCGTGGAACGTACGTCGACGACCCCCGCTACGGCCGCGTCCTCGTCCCGTGGGAGGCCCTCGAGCGCGTCGACTTCGAGCCGGGCGGCAGCGGTCCTTCCTACGAGGACTTCCCGCCGGGCGCGCCGCTCTCGGGGACCGTCTCCACCCGCGACGGCCGCCGCCTCTCGGGCCGCCTCGTCTACGACCTCGACGAGAGCGAGGTCACCGACACGCTCGACGCGCCGTCGCAGGGAGTCGACTACATGCTCCCGTTCGGCCTCGTCGCCTCGATCGAGCTCCCCGGCGCGGACGAGCGCCCCGCGCCCCGCGCCCGGGTCACCCTCCACGGCGGGGAGGAGCTGCGCCTCGAGCTCGCCGGCGACCTCGGGGAGCGGAATGCCGGTCTCCTCGTCTTCGCCGCGGACCGCCCCGCTCCGGAGTTCGTCGCCTGGGCCGACGTCGCGCGTGTCGACCTCGACCGTCCGAAGAGCTTCTTCCCGCCCCCCGGCGGTCTGGACGAGTAGCTACGCGGAGCGCACGGCCTCGGCCACCGGGCTCAGGCGGAGGACCGTCGGCATCCGGCGCGTGAGCGCGACCGGCCCCGCGAACGACACGCGGCCCGACCGGACCGCCTCCTCGAGAGGGAGCCGCCCCAGCCAGACCTGGTAGAGCGACGCGACGTCGGACGAGATCGTCACGTCGGTCTCGAAGCCCGGGTCGACGTGGCACACCGACGGACCGCCGGGCTCGACGACGATCCAGAACCGCCTCTCGTCGTCGGAAAAGCGGACGTGGAAGACCTGGCGCCTTCCCGGGAGCTCCGACGTGTCGAGGCGCGTGTGCATCCACCAGACGAGGAGCGCCGCGTCGAGCTCCTCGCGGCGCGGCTCTCCGAACGTCCAGCGCGCGCCCCACTCGCCGAGGGCGAAGACGATCGGCCGGAGCTCGCGCCCTGCCGCGGTGAGCAGGTATTCCCCTTCGAGGCGCTCCACGAGGCCGGCCCGCTCGAGCTGGCGGAGCCGCTGCGAGAGGAGGCTCCGCGAGAGGCCCGGCAGGCCGCGCGCCAGCTCGTTGAACCGGGTGGTGCCGACGAGGAGGTCGCGCACGACGAGCAGCGTCCAGCGCTCGCCGAGGAGGTCGAGCGCGCGGGAAATGGGGCAGTACTGTCCGTAGCCGGACCGTCGTTCGCTCACGTCGTCACCTCCCGGGCCGGGTGTCGGTGCGAATTCTGGACCGGTCCGGTCTCGTTTTTGAACTGGTCGCGGGCCCGGCGCGTTCCCATCCTTCCCGCATGACGACGATGCAGGACACGACGACCACGGCGACCGACTGGCTCGCCCTCGCCCGCCGGATCGGCGAGACCCTCGAGCCCGGCGTCGCCGAGCGCGACCGCCTCGGCGAGATCGACCTCGCGGCCTTCGAGGCTTTCCGCGCGGAGGGCGTCACCGCGGCGCTCGTCCCGGCCGAGGCGGGAGGTGGCGGCGCCTCCCACGCGGAGACCGGTCGGTTCCTCCGTGAGCTCGGCCGCCACGACGGCGCCTCGGCCGTCGCCCTCTCGATGCACATGCACCTCGTCGCGGCGCAGGTCTGGCGCCACCGGCACGGCCTGGACGCCTCCGCGCTCTTCCGGAAGGTCGTCGAAGGCCGGGCCGTCCTCGTCAGCACCGGCGCGGCCGACTGGATCGGCTCGAGCGGGAGCGCGCGGAAGGCCGACGGCGGCTGGCGCGTGAACGCCCGCAAGTCGCCGGCGAGCGGGTGCGAGGCGGGGACTGTCCTCGTGACGAGCGCCCGGTGGGAGTTGGCCCCCGGCGGGCCCCGCGTCCTTCACTTCGCCGTCCCGATGACGGCGGAGGGGGTCCGCATCGAGAAGACCTGGGACACGCTCGGCCTCCGCGCCACGGGCTCGCACACCGTTGTCCTCGAGGAGGTCTTCGTCCCCGACGCCGCGGTCTCGCTCGAGAGGCGGGCCGACGTCTGGCACCCGGTCTGGAACGTCATCCTCGGCGCGGCGATGCCGCTCATCCTCGCCGCCTACGCCGGCATCGCCGACGCCGCCGTCGCGCGGGCGCTCGAGGCGGCGAAGGGGCGGACCGACCCGCACGTCCTCCAGCTCCTCGGCGAGATGCTCAACACGCACACAACGGCCGTCGACACCGTCGACGCGATGTTCCGCGACGCGGACGACCTCCGGTTCGAGGCGACCGACTCCTTCGCCGGCCGCGCCCTCTCGAGGAAGACGGTCGCCGCCGACGCGCTCATCGCGACCGTGCGCCTCGCGATCGAGGCGACGGGCGGAGGAGGGTACGCGCGGAGCTCGGACCTCGAGCGTCTCTACCGCGACGTCCACGGCGTCCTCTTCCATCCTCTCCCGCGCGCGCGGCAGACGACCTTCAGCGGGAGGGCGGCCCTGGGCCTCGCCCCGGTGGGGTGAGGAGCGCGCCGGCTCCGCCCGGGAAGGCCGGCGCGCTACCGCACGAGGCGCCGCCCGACGTAGACCTCGTACTCCCCCGCCGCCGAGTGCTCGAGCGGCACGACGAGCGCCTCGAAGCCGGCCGCGGCGAGCGTCTCGAGCCAGAACGTGCGCGGGAAGAGCCCCATCTCGAGCCGGTCGTGCGCGACGCGCACGTCGCCGCCTGCGTCGCGCAGGAGGTAGGCCATCTCGACGACGTACCGCTCCGCCTTCGGGTCGGGCCGGAACCGCCATTCGAGGTAGCGGAGGCCCCGCCCGCCGCCGTCGCTCCCGCCCGAGTCGCTCCCCTCCTCGAACGTCTCCGTCACGCAGTCGGGCTGGAACAGGGCGACCCCTCCCGGCGCGGTGTGGGCGAACGCGGTGGCGACCGCCGCCGCGAGGTCGTCGCGCGTCGTCATGTGGGAGACCGCGTCGTGGAGGAGGACCGAGTCGAAGAGGCGCCCGAGCCGAACGCTCCGCATGTCCCCCGCGACGTGCTCGCACTCTGGGTTGAGGCGCCGGCTGAGGTCGAGCATCGCGGGGGAGAGGTCGACGAGCGTCGCCTCCAGCCCGGGCTTCATGTGGAACGCGTTGTGCCCGGCGCCGCAGCCGAGGTCGAGGAGTGTTCGGGGCGGCCGCGCGGCGTGGGCCTCGAAGAGCCGGCGGTAGAACGCCGCCTCCTCGACGTAGTCCTCCACAGGCGTCAGGAGCGGGTACCACTCGGCGAGGTCGCGGTAGAGGCGCGGCGATTCGGCTTCGCGATCCCGGTCCGAAGAGTCCATGGCCGTCCTCCCTTCCTCCCGGTGGCGGGCCCGATCATCGCGCAGCGCCCGACCGTGACCGGTGAAACGCGAAACGCCGGCATCGCTGCCGGCGCCCGTCGATCCGCTCACCCCTTCTCGGGACGGCGGGGGAAGTGCGATGGCTCCGCAGGTAGGATTTGAACCTACAACCCTTCGGTTAACAGCCGAATGCTCTGCCGTTGAGCTACTGCGGAACGTTCTCGAAAGAGCCTCCGCGAGGCCGAACCGCGCGGAAGGCGGAGTCTAGGAAACCGGCGCCGCAGCGTCAAGCGAGGTCCGGGGTGGGCTACCCTATCGGGCCGAAGCCGCGTCGGGGAGGAAACGAGCCGTGGATCGTGGCGGGACGGGCCGGGTCGCTGCGGAAGGGGGGCGCTTGGCCCCTCCTCGGGGCCGTTTCGCTCCGTCTCCGACCGGCCCGTTGCACCTCGGAAGCCTGGTTGCGGCGGTGGGTTCGTGGCTCTTCGCGCGGAGCGCGGGGGGCGAGTGGCTCGTCCGGATGGAGGACCTCGACGGGCCGCGCGTCGTGCCGGGAGCGGCGGGCGAGATCCTCCGCGCGCTCGAGCGCTACGGCCTCACGTGGGACGGGGAGGTCGCGGTCCAGTCGCGGCGGACGGCGCTCTACGAGGAGGCGCTCGCACGGCTTCGGACCGCGGGCCATGCGTACGACTGCGGCTGCACGCGGGCGGAGGTGGCGCGGGCGGCCGGGGCGCCCGACGCCTCGGACCCGGTCGACGCGGCGGGGGCCGTCTACGCGGGGACCTGCCGGGCGGGCCTGCCGCCGGGGCGCGCGCCGCGCGCGGTGAGGTTCCGCGCACCGGAGGGCACGGTCGTCTTCGAGGACCGCGTCCGCGGCCGGATCCAGGAGAACGTCGCGCGTGCCGTCGGCGACTTCGTCGTGAGGCGGGCCGACGGGCCGTTCGCCTACCAGCTCGCGGTCGTCGTCGACGACGCGGCGCAGGGGGTGACGGAGGTGGTCCGCGGCGGCGACCTCCTCTCGTCGACGGCGCGGCAGATCGCGCTCCAGCGGGCGCTCGGCCTCCCGACGCCGTCGTACGCGCACCTGCCGCTCGTCCTCGGCCCTGACGGGAGGAAGCTCGGCAAACGCGACGGCGCGCTTCCGCTCGAGACGCTCGACGAGGCGCGGGTGAGGGAGACGCTCGGCCTGGCGCTGCGGCTTCTCGGACAGGAGCCCCCGGACGGTCCACCCGCGGAGATGCTCGCGGAGGCGAAGGCCCGGTTCGAGACGAAGCGGATCCCCGCCGGTCCGGTCCACGTCGGCGCGTACGGGGCGTCGGCGTGACGGCCCTTTCCGCGAGCGTCCTCGGGGCCGGTCTCCTCCGGCTCGTCCTCGCGGCGATCGCCCTTTCGGCGCTCGCGCTCGTCGGGTACGGCCTCTTCCGGGTCGCGGGGAGGATGATGGGGCGGGGCCGCGCTCCGGCTTGCCCGGAAGCGGGACCACGTCTTCCGGGCTTGCGGCGGGCCGAAGTGGCCCTGCCGCTGGCGCTCTCGGCGGGCGCGTTCGCCGTCGGGTGGCTCTCCTTCGTCGCGGCCCTCGTCTCGACGTGGATCGTCCCCTTCGTCTGGGCAGGGCTCGTTCTCCTCTCCTTGCCCGCGACGCGGGACCTCGCCCGGGACGCCGCGACGGTCGGCCGGAGGCTTCGGGCGCTTCTCCTCGCGTCGCCCGTCGCGTCCGCGATGCTCGGCCTCGCGCTCCTCGCGCTCCTGCCGCCCCTGCTCCTCCCGCTCTGGGACTCGGACGGCCTGCGCTACCAGGTCGCGCTCCCGAAGCTCTTCCTCCTCGAGGGGCGCGTCGTCGCGTGCCCGTGGGACGTCCACGCCGCGCTCCCCCAGCTCGTCGGCGGCCTCCTCCTCGCGCTCCTTCCCGTCGGCGGCGGCGAGGCCGCGAAGCTGCTCCACGCGGCGTTCTTCGTCGCCGCCCTCGCGACGCTCGCTCTCCTTCTGCACCGCGACCGGCGGAGCCGGCGCGCCGCGGTCTACGGGCCGCTCCTCCTCGCGATCGCCCCGGTCGCGGCGGTGCCGGCCACCGCGGCGTTCGTCGACCACGCGGCGCTCTTCCACCTCGCCGTGGCGGGGCTCCTCGTCGCGCGCGGCGCCCCGGGCGGCGCCGCGCTCCCCCTCGGCGCCGCGGTCGCGACGAAGACGACGGCGGGGCCGGGGGCGGCGGCGCTCCTCCTCCTCGCGTCGGCGACGGCGCGGAGGGGAGAGCGGTTCCGGGTGCTCGCGGCGGGCGCCGGGGCCATCCTTCTCGCGTTCGCCCCGTTCGGGCTCCGGAACGTCCTCGAGACGGGAGACCCGGTCTTCCCGGTGGGCCACGTCCTCCTCGGTGTGCCGGTGCCCGGAACCGACCCGGCGCTCGTCCGTCGTGTCCTCGAGTACCGGCCCGATGCCGTGGCGCCCCTCGGCATCGGGTGGCTCCCGGGCGAGCCGGGACTCGCGGCCGACGACGTCGCCGGGCCGGCGCTCTTCCTCGGTCTTCTCGCGCTGCCCGTGACCCTCCGGGACCGGCGGGGCCGGGTCCTCCTGGCCCTCGCGGGGGCGTACCTTCTCGTCGGCTTCGTCGCCCAGCCGCTCGCGCGTCTCCTGATGCCGCTCTTCCTCGCCCTCGCGGGAGCGGCCGCCCTCGCGGCCGACCGTTGGCTCCGCCGGGCGGCGACACCGGTCGTCGCGGCGCTCGCGGCGGGGACCTTCGCGTTCGCGACGCTCCCGGCGCTCGGGCCTTCGGCCGCCCTCGCGCACCTCGCGGGGCGGCTCTCGCGCGACACGTTCCTCGCTGCGGAGGTGCCCGGCTACCGGGCCGCGCTCGCGGTCAACGCGTTGCCGGGCGGCCGGGTCATGGCCCTCGACTTCCCGGGGCCGTACTACCTGGCTCGTCCGTGGATCGCCGAGGGCGTCGTGAACGAGCCGCCGCTCCGCCTCTGGCTCGCCGGTGGAGCAGACGGCGACGGCCTCCTCGAGCGCTGCCGCGCCCTGGGGGTCACACACCTCCTCGTCACGCCCGGGTGGGGCGGCGGCACGAGCGCGAGCCTCTTCCCGCTCGCGCGGAGCCGGGAGGAGGCGAAGGCGGTCGTCGCCTTCCGCTCCCGCCTCAGGCTCGTCGCGACGGTCGACGGGGTGGACGTCTTCGAGCTGCCACGCTGACCGGCGCGGCGAGGACCGAACGGGCTTCCGCGAGCTTCCGATCGAACGCGGCGAGGTCATTCCGCTCGACGAGCGCGCGCCAGGAGGCGAGCTCCTCATCGAGGAGGTCGAACAGGCCGGGCGTCGCGGGGTTCCGCGCCTGGATCGGAAGGGTCAGGTCGGGGGCCTGGTGGAGGATCGGGGCGGCGAGGAGGCAGAGGTTCCGGAAGCTGGTCGAGGCGAGGCCGTCGAGGCTCTTCACCCTCACGCCCTCGCGCGCGAGGGTCGATCCCGCGAGGAGCGAGAGGAGGTGGGCGAGGCCGAGCGTCCGCGCGACCCAGGCGTCGTGCGCGCCGATCGGCAGCGTCGCGAGCTTCAGGCCCTGCCCCGAGAAGAGGCGCGCGGCGGCGCGCGCGGCGGCGGGGACGCCGGCGTCGCAGACGATGAGGTTCTGCCCCGCGAGCGTGCGGACGCCGGGGCCGAACATCGGGTGGACCGAGGCGACGCGGAGGCCGCGCCGGGCCGCCTTCGCGTAGAGGGGGAGGAGCGGCCCCTTCACGCTCGCCACGTCGAGGACGAGGCCCGGGGGGGAGAGGGCGAGGACCTCGGCGAGGACGGCGGGCGTCGCATCCAGGGCGACCGAGACGACGACGGCGTCGGCGCCCGCGGCCGTCTCGAGAGGGACGGAAGGGAACCCGGCGAGGCGCCGGCCGGGGTCGTGGATGGCGACGGCGTGGCCGGCGGCGCGGAACGCGCGCGCGAGGAGGCGCCCCATCCGCCCCGCGCCGCCGACGAGGAGGACTGTCCGGAGCGGGGAGGCCGGGGCGCGGCGACGCTCGGACGCCGCGGGTGCCCCGCTCCGTCGGCCGGCGCCGCGCGCGGGCATCGCGCTACCGCGCGACGCGCAGGAAGCGCTTGCCGAGCCTGACGTACCGGGCCGCGCCCGGCTCGAGCGCGAACGGCTCGCCGGGGTTGTCGGCCTTCGTGAAGGCGACGCCGTCCTCGGAGGTGGCGACGGCCCCTTCCTTCACCTTCTGGCGCGCGACGTTCTTGCTCGCCGCGAGGCCCACCGCGACGAGGAGCGAGGCGAGGTCGGCGGGAGCCGGATCGGGGAGGGCGACGGTCTCGGCTTTCACCGGCCCCTCGGCCTTCGCGAAGCGCCGCTCGAACTCCGCCTCGGCGGTCGCGGCGGCCTCGGCGCCGTGGAAGTCCGTGACGAGCTGGCGGGCGAGGTCCATCTTCACCCGCTTCGGGTGCTTCGCGCCCGAGGCGACGTCGGCCTTCAGGGCGTCGATGTCGTGCGGGAAGAGGTCGGTCAGGAGGGTCCACCAGGTCCACATCATGTCGTCCGAGACGGACATGACCTTCCCGAAGATCTCGTCGGGCGGGTCGCTCACGCCGACGTGGTTGCCGAGCGACTTCGACATCTTCTCGACGCCGTCGAGGCCGACGAGGAGCGGCGTCG
>ERZ795054.2985-NODE-2985-length-13695-cov-3.499487_pt1 | contig 13695 bp, 14 predicted proteins | sample MGYA00375138_ERZ795054 | MGnify/ENA primary metagenome ERZ795054 (study PRJEB30183, sample SAMN05720215) | anaerobic digester metagenome | isolation source: active sludge of municipal wastewater-treating anaerobic digesters | place: USA | collected 2014-12-23 ...
AGACACGATTATTCTGGATATTCCTGATGAGGTCGGTGACTTCGATACGGTCTTGGTTCGCCGTGCCACCGACAAGCTAAAAGCCATCACAGCAGCTTGGGTCGAATATGCCAAGCAGCAGGATGATCCCCATTTTGTTATTCCGCTGATGGTGCTGCAAGTTCCCAACACACCAGACCCGAATGATATTGGCCGGGCCCTGGATACCATATATCAGCAATGGCCTGAGCTTCCGAGTGGTTGTATCGCGCATGTTTTCGGCGAACACACAACGCAACAGTTCGGTAATCGCCACGTGCCTTATATTTCACCTGAGCGCGTTCAGGATTCAACGTGGGTACGTATCCTCATTGCGAAGGACGCTATCAGCACGGGTTGGGACTGCCCACGCGCCGAAGTCATGGTGTCTTTCCGCTCCGCTGTTGATCGCACCCACATTACTCAGCTATTGGGCCGTATGGTCCGCTCTCCTTTGGCTCGCCGCATTCCCGGCAATGAACGCCTCAATTCGGTGGACTGCTTGTTACCTAAGTTCGATGCCAAAACGGTCACACAGGTGGTTGATACCCTGATGAATGGCGACGATACTTCGCCTCCGCCCGGTGGCCGAGTTCTAATCAACCCAGTAGAAATGCTGCCAAATCCCGATGCTACGCAGGCTGTGTGGGATAAATTTGAAGCCTTACCCTCGCAAACCCGGCCACAACGGGGGGCTAAACCGGCAAAACGTCTAACAGCATTGGCCCATGAATTGGCTTTTGATGGCATATTGCCGGGAGCAGGCAAGTTAGCCCATGCAGAAATGCACAAAGTGCTGGATGCGCTCCAGGAAAAACTGAAGTCAGACATTGAGCAAAAGCGCAATGGCGTCATGACGGTTGACGGCAAAACCGTGGTGGCCGATCTGAAGGGGAAAACAAAAACCTTCAACGAATTTCTTGAATCGGCTGACATGGCTGTGATTGATGACGCCTACCGGCGCGCCGCCCGACTATTCAGCCCCGACATTTCGCGCACCTATGTCGATGCTCTCGCATACCGGACCGCCGATCCAGAAGATGAAGAGGAATTTATTGATGCGTTGGTTGATGGACGGGTTTCTGTTGCCGCGCTCGGTTTAGTCGCAGCATCTCAGCCCTATTTTGATACCGAGGCAGACAAGCTAGCCAAATGTTGGTTGGAGAAATACGGCCCAGTCATAAAAAGTTTGTCTCATGACCGGCAAGAGTCGTATCGCCAAATCAGGGAAATGAGCACCGAGCCGCAAGATGTTGATTTGGTGAAACCCGAGGGGAAATTCGAGCCAACCAAGGCACGTGAGAATGATGTTGAAACGCAGCTTCCCACATATAAAAACCATCTGCTTTGCGATGAGAAAGGGAATTACCCCGCAGAACTGAATTCCTGGGAGGAAAAGGTTGTTGCAACCGAGATGAAGCGTGACGGCTTCCTGTTTTGGTATCGCAATCCGCAGCAGCCAGGACAATCATCGCTTGGGATTGCCTATCTATCCGGTGATCAGTACAGCATTGTACGACCTGATTTCATATTCTTTGCAAACAATCCCGATGGAACCGTCGTGGCGGACATTGTTGACCCGCACGGCCTACATTTGGCCGATGCGCTACCAAAGCTGCAAGGGCTTGCCTTGTATGCCGAGAAGCATGCCAAGGTTTACCGCCGGATTGAGTCGGTAGCAGATGCATTAGGAAAACTTCGCGTACTCGACTTGACTAATGAGGATGTACGCAAGGGGATTGCCGCTGCTAAAGATGCTGCAAGTCTTTTTAATGGTGAATTGGCGAGAGACTATTGAAGGCGATGCCTGAATTGGATATCTGATGAAAAAACCGAGTAAGAAAAACAAAAACCTCTGGTTGAAAGAAGTCGACATCGAGGTAGGCGATTTATATTTCACCACGGCCAACCAATACCGTGCTGTCCTAGCGATAAAGGGTGATTTCTTGATTTATGCGCCCAGCTCGGAAGGCATGCAACCGATTAAGTCGGACGATAACATGCCCTTTGAAAACTCGCCGGCTAAAAAATGCCAAATTGCCACGTTTGCCCAAAAGGAATATCAAGCGTTCGCTTGGCAGGACAGCCAGGCCATCAAACACAAACTCACCGATACTCAAATGGCTGAGGCCGTTGCGCAGTGTAATGCCAAGGCAGCCATCGAGGCGCTGTTAGCTGAGTGATGCAAGGGGGCGGGGCCGTAAGGATTCCTTCATAAATGAGTAACTTCCCTGATTATTCTCTTCCATGATGACCAAATGAGTGCCCCATTTGCACGCATCCTGATTGATAAAGTTGTTCCGTCAATCGACGATTTTAGTATAGAGATACTCCTGGCATTTTGGACAGCAATTACCACCGGCCTCCGGTCCATCCCATTGAAATCGACACATGACGCATTCGAATCGGACTGTCCTATTAACCGTGACAATCGGCTGAATTAGATTTACAGCCATAGGCGCAACCTTTTTGTTTATCGGAACAATACTGTATTCCAGGATATTCCCTACCCGCTGTAAATCCTCAATTGCTTCGCTAGCTTTGGGCTTGAACCTGGGATGATATAACCACTTTTTAGATGCTAGGTCATGCTGTAAAAAATCGGTGAGGATTTCCCGATAGGTTCTGTGCTGGGATCGTAGTCGAATAAATTCGTTAGATAACGAATTTAGGCTGATTTCGAGTATGCCGCACTTCGGGTTTTCTGGCTCAAATAGTCTTTCCGGAACAACTCTATCTGGTTGCGAAAAGAAAATGACAAATTGAAAATCTCTGACGGTGCCGATAATGTCAACTGATGTGCCAGAAAATGTAGTATCAACAACAGGGTTTTCTATCACAACCGTCGCCGGATCGGTGACTTTAAACTCCTTGTGTTCTAAAACCCATCGCACACCCTGGTAATACGCAATTTTTCCAATCAGCCCAGGCAAATCAAGTTGGAAACTGTTGCCGACTACTTGTTTTGCCATGAGACGAACTGACGGGTAAAACGAATAGTTGCAAACCGTTTTAGTTTGTTCGTGGGCATGCTGACTATCATGGGCAAAATGCCATTGTTTGAGTGTGCCCTGTTTAGCTTGTAATGGCATTCGACAAGAAGGGCAAATGCAACCGCACCGACTTCCGTTTGGCACTTCGCAGACATCTACGATTGCCTCATCCGTAAGGCGTAATCCAAAGGGAACTTTGCTGAGATCACTCATTTTGACAAAAATGGGTGAATCTAAACAAACGACAGAATTGTTTCACAGGATTTTTCCGCTTGGCGTATGCGGAGCCGCAAGGAATCCTTCCGGCTGCAAAGGTTTGACAGGCGTTAAGCATAGTTCATCAAATTCCCGCATAGTGCGTTTATCCATGATGCCTGCCTCATGCAAGCCTTCGGCGGTTTCATGAACGGTGGCCATCAAAGAGCTACGGTATTGTTTTTTCATTGCAGACCACCTCTACCAATGTCTTGTTTGCCAATGCGTAGGCGAGAACCGCTTCCTCATTCTCCAACATGATATCTAAGAAATCAGCGGGCAGAATAAGTTAATCAGCGCTTAGCCATACCATTGGTTTTCAGTTAAAAGTCATTTTCGTTATCGAAGTAATACGCAATGTCCATGGCTTGATGAGGAATGCCGATAATGTCGATGCCATCAGAATTCAGAAGATAAAATATCAAATGCGCCCCTTGCGGAAAACAATAGTAACCTTCGGCAATATCCGGGCGGTGCTTGCCCAATCGAGGATGCTTGGCCAGCCATGCAAAGCGTTGGTCAAGATCAAGCAAGTAGCGGTTACGTTGCTGTTTACCCCATTTTTGCAAGGTGTAGCGGCCAATCTGCTTTAAGTCATCGAATGCACGCGGAGTCAGTCTATAATCGGGGTTCATCCTTCATTATCCAGATCCTGGATAAGCTTTTGCACGGAATAATTCGGCACGAAATCGCCCCTGGCCGCTTGCGCAGCGCCTTCCGCCAAATGCAAGCGCAAAGCTTCAAGCTTTTGCTTGCGCTCTTCCAGTTCCCGCAATGCGTCGCGTACAACTTCGCTGGCCGAACCATAACGTCCGCTGGCGATTTCGTTTTTGATAAATCCTTCCCAATGCTCCCCAAGACTCAAACTGGTCGTAGCCATCGTTCAACCCTATTTATTCATAGATAACAAATATGAATATACCGTTAACGAATCTTGCTGGCAATCCTTGAAATCTGGCATAGCTCTTAATAAGGTTAAAACCAGCAGTTGTGTTATGAGCCGCCATTTACTCAAGGGCCTTTGTCTGAAGCATAGGAGCTAACGCTATTTATCCCCAGAACCTGTGGATAAATTTGTTACAACTTGGTGAAAAACTGCCCTAACCTACCGTAAATGCAGCAAGACCGCTTAAATTGGCCAAAAATTGATCAAACTTGAATTGGCTTCGTGCGGCACTTCTCACCCCGACGATGCATCTTCAATGATAATTGGCGCATTATGGCTAACGTTACAACCTTGAGAAAAGGAAATGGGACTACAAGACCGCGATTACTATTGGGAAAAGCACGATGCACTCACCCATGGCTCAAAACAAAGGAAAAAACGACGCAACAATGGAATCGTATTCCTTTTTTATCCGTTAATAGCGCTTGCCGGACTTTGGTACGGTGCCGATGCATACTTAAAGTACCAGGCGACTGGAAAAGTGATTTCTTTGCCACCGATTTTGTCAGTGCCCTCCCCTGATCCAACTATCCCTGTATCGCCGATCAAACCTAATGTTGCAGACCCCAGGGCCGGCGGAATAACTTTAAAAGCGGACCGGCAAGGCCATTTCAGAGGCACAGCTTTGATAAATGGCATACCGATGCCTTTTCTGATTGATACCGGCGCAACAAAAACCGTAATCCCTGCCAAGATGGCAATTACCGCAAGACTACCCTATGGTCGATACGTTCAAGCCAACACGGCCGGCGGAAAAGTCGCCGAGCGCGAAACCATAATTAACACCATACAGATTGGTAATGCGGTAATTCGGAATCTCGACGCTCATACCAACGCGCATTTGGACGAGGTGTTGATTGGCATGAACACCTTGAAGTATTTTCGTATGACTCAAGAAGGCAAAACACTGTCGCTGGTAGCCAATAACAAGACGATCAATAGCGTAGCTCAGGTTCCGCCCGGAAATTTCGATACCGTGGCATCAAATCAACCCATTAAGAAACCGGTGACGATCAAAAAAACGGTTACATGCGACGCCAGGCAAGTTTGCACTACGAAATACAGTGACCGTTAGCCTTAAAGGCGCGATAACATAAATCACAGGAGGCGATTTGTTCTATTTTTGATGATTACAAATTAAAGCAGGCGTTGACCGTTGCAACCACTTCCTCAAATATTGCCTTTTTCTTTTTGGCAATGGTGGATTCTTGGTTTTCCTGCCCTATGTAAAGATCGGCCTGCATCAACATTTCTTGTTCGCGAAGCTGGATAAATACGATCCTCCCCAGCTCCCCAAATTTCTTATGATCAAAGACATAACAAAGCCCTCTATGGTCATACCCACTGGATGCGGTGACATCAGGCGGTAAATCATCAGGACGCAACTGCCTTAACCCTGGCCGTATTGGTAATCCCTCCGTAAGCCATTGCAATTTTGCCTGTTGGTGTTTTGTATTTCCCAGTTTCTCAAGTTCTTTTTTTATCTCCCTTGAGTTTGGCGTATGCCCAATTGGAGCTAGGTTCCGGTGTATTCCTTTTTCCAGGTCTTGAGTTCCTCTGTCCATAACCTCCGCTAGAAGATCGGCAATAGTTTTGGCATCCTGGAATAACTGCTGCTTTTCATCATGCGCAAAGTATTGTCCTAGTCCCTTACTCAGCATGACCTCAAATTCCCCCGTAACCAGAAAATTGCCATCCATAATGGTGTTACTCACACTCAGGTGTTTGTACCGCAAGAGTGTTTCGCAACAGGCGTAAACGAACGGTTTCATTTTCTCATCGATATCGGGGTACATATCCTCGGCAATAGCCTCATTCAAAACAAAGTCGATGCTATTACCGCGCAATTCAAAGCGGTATAAAAAAATAGATACATCATTCCCGGCTATATTTTTCAAAACTTCCCTCTTTTCGCAGCATCTATGTGCATGCCACTCTAATTCGATAAAACAACGTATTTTTGATGAGCATGTCGAACCGTTCAGGAAACGACTTACCGGTACTCTTCAAGCCAATGGGTATGGACTGCTCTACCGCCAATTCGCCGAGCAAGCCGTTTAATGTCATCAATACCGAATTGACGCAAGGAAGGACGGCGCTTTCCATTCGCATCAGCAGCATCACAGGCAAGATTCCACGCCTGACCACGCTCCTTACGCAGTGCTGTCAATCCGTCAATCAGCAGTTTGCGCTCGTCGTCGCTCAAATTGTCTATAGGTTCAAGCTTGTTCATAACATATACCTCCACGGCAGGCAGTACCGCCATGGTTGCATATTTCACCCTAAACTAACCAAGAATTCTGATACGGTTACGCCAGTAGTGAATGACAGCTTTTGTAAGTGGCGAACTGACGCAATCGACCCATTGCTGCCCCATTTAGCAACATTTCGAGCGTCTGGTTAATGGCGGATGGCTGACGGATATTTTTTGGAGCTTTCATTAAATGCCTTGCCTTGCTCAGTATACCCAATGCCCGTTTGATTTAGATTTGGATTTACTTGTGTGTTGTGGTTTCTTTTGAGTTTCAAATCTGTCGTCCGGAACAAGGCTTAGCTTGCTGGCTTTTCCTTGATTTCTGCCACCATCGTCCGCGTTATCCATGCAATGCTTGATCATTTCAGTGAGTGCTTTTTGTGCGATTACTTTGCTGACGTAAGGACCGAATACGCCTTCTCTGGCAACAAAAAACCATTCATTTGAGCCTGTTTTGAAATTGCATTGGCAATAAATCCTTTCAACTTTAAACACTATAAAACCCCATTTTGTTGCCTATCTTTAATTTTCAGTCCATTTTAAGCTAATTGCCGATCTACAAGCCAAGCCAAAATCCCCGAATTGGCCGGGAATATTGGTTTTTATATCCGTTCGGCTTCCTTACGCCTACTGAATGCGAGTCCTACCAGACCAAGGCCGACCAGCGCAAATGAGCCAGGTTCGGGTACGGTGATAAAGGATGGCGCAAGAGGAGGGGCGGTAAAAACGATGACGTCTTGCGTCTTATTCCGCGTACCGTCGTTCAAGTATGTGAGGGTATAGTTCCCGGTATTCTCTGCGGTCGCTAAATGGCTTAACCAGTCATTAGCCAGACTTACAAAGGATAATTTAGAGGTCTTTAAGCTGACTTTGAAATTACTATCTGCCGTATCTATTAGAAAATTTCCAACAGTATCAGGCGTGCCATAGGCAATTTCCCAGATGGCTAATTGAAACGCTGCGGATTCGATTTGTGTATCAATGAAGCTGTAGACTTGATTGGCTAATTTAATCATATTGTCTACCCGCATTTGGCCGTCTGAACGTAAGCCAGTCAATACCGTAGCGAGATCATTGGCCGTCTCAACCTTATAGGTAGTGGTGCCGCTACTCATCCAATGATAAATATCCACGCACCAGGCGTTGAATTGGCCGCTTAGTGAAAAGTCGTAGCTTACCATTCCCGTGGTAAAACTGTCTCCACCTATCAATATGCTAACGGTTTTACTATTAGAATCCGGGTTGGGGGCGATAGCGCCGCTACGATAACCAACGGAACCATCGCCAAAGTCGGCCGAACCGGCATAGGTTACGTCTATAGTTGCCGCCATCGAAGATGTGCTTGCAATGCCCATTAACGCAACGAGTGGTAAGAAATGTCTTGGCTTCATTGTGTGGTCCATGCATAATTGACAACACATAATCAGCACTAATTATGCCAACACAAACCATGGATATACGCAATGTTGGAGAGAGTGCGCAAAGCGATGAATTTTCGGTCAAAATATTTTTGATGCGTGTCGCAAAAAACACTTTAAATCACCTCCTGTCAGTATAACAAGCATGCAAAGCGCCAAAAACGTCATACCGAGATGTCAGGTTTGTCATGCCGATAGAGTGTCCAAAGATAACTTTACATATCCGGTTGATCGTTAAAACCATGAACTTCGGATGCATGCTTAGAAATGCCGCAGGCATAAAAATCCCGTTATAACGGTGGTTTGCGAAACAACAGAAACCGACAGAGCCGCATTTGACTGATGTTCACTGAATTCTGTTGAAAAAGTCAGTGTTTTCAGAAAATGCAAGCAGGGCATTACTTAATGCCTTGTATCTAGGGTGGCGTAGAATTAGGAAAATGTCATACTTAAACCTCCGGTCTTAAAATTTGGCAGCAAATAGCCTAAATCCATGAACGCTCGATTTTTGGTTACTAGGCGGCGCTAGTCTACTGCTGTGTTTGTTCATGACATTATTGCAATTGACCGAGCGCATCCTGTCATGCTGCTGTTAAAGTGAACCCCGTTCCATTATTCAGTTTTTAGAAGCATTTCTCAGTATATGTTCTTTTGAGCATTAATAATCCAAGTAGAGGCTTGTTGACATTTTGCAATCGCACCTTGAAAGTTAGTTAGATTATCGCTCTAATGATTGAAATTTTTCAGTCAAGAGAGAAATAGTCTACATTAATACAAAAATGTTTACGGATGAAAATTGGGCAGAATTAAAAGTCATGGAAAAGTAATTATGTTCGGAATTTACAATAAGTACTCATCCATAAATAAACCAGCATTTTTTTCCCGGCTTTTCAATGCACGAGTACTTAAATCTACGCTTTAGAATAGGGTTATTGGCATGCCCTTATACATAAGTCGATGCTATGAAATGCAAACAGGACGCAATCCCTTGATCTCACGAGAGCTCGCTGCAGATTCAATCAGAATTTACCGATCGATAAGCTCTTGATTCATCTGATTTGGGCGACTTGTGTATAAAGGTATGGGTATACACCCCTTAGTTGAGATTTAGCAACATTCAAGTTGTTTTGAGGCAGGTTTGAGATGTATGGAAAGAATGTCAAAGATTTAGGTTTCACTCTAGTTGAACTGATGATAACTGTTACGATAGTTGGGATTATCGCTGCATTTGGAATTCCCAGCTTTCAAGAAATGCTGTATCAAAATCGGGCCACTAGCCTGGCAAACGAGTTAGCCGCATCGCTGAACTTAGCCCGTTCAGAGGCTATCAAAAGAGGTAAAACTGTCACGATGTGTAAGTCCGACAATATCGATGACGAAAATCCGGACTGCTCAACGGTTACGACTTGGAATACAGGGTGGGTAATTTTCGTTGATCTGGACTCGGATGGAGTAATCGATGGAACTGATACACGTCTAAAAATTGGAGGTCCTGCTAGCAATAACGCTACTATCGATGGCGGGAGTAATTATTCAGATTTTATTCGCTACTTACCCAATGGCGTTAGCAAAGGCGATGGCGGCCTAGCAAATGGCAGTTTACAAATTTGCGTCGCTCATGTCGGGCGGTCCATAGCAATAAGCTCAACTGGGCGTCTGCGCATCACAAAAGGGACATGCTCATGAATAATGTTCTTAAATTAAAAGGGAGTACCTTAATTGAGCTATTGGTCACCATGGTCATCATTGCAATAGGATTACTGGGCCAGGCCAGCTTGATTGCCGTCTCAATGAAAGTCAATCACTCCGCATTTGCTCGTACTCAGGCCACATTGCTGGCGTATGACATTATCGAGAGGCTAAGGCTCAATCGGGCATTAGCCGTTGCCGGGAATTTCAATTCGAATTATGCCGATGACAGCTCTGGTTATGATGGAAATGAAATTCAAGAAAAGGAATTACACGACTGGAAAGCCAACGTCGAACAGGCGCTCCCCTCCGGACAAGCACAAATTAGTGTCGATGGTAGTGGCAATGTCTCAATCCTTATCCGATGGAGTGAAGTGATCAAAGCCTCAGATGATGGCTCGATTACCCCGACAGAATTTGCTACGCAGAGCGTGATATGAAAAATCTTTCATACCTTAATCGATCAGGCAATAATCGACGCCGGATGTTGGGCGTATCTTTGATTGAAATCATGATTTCGTTAACGATAGGCCTCATCATCATTGCCGGCATTGGCTATGCCTATCTAGGCAGCAAACAAAGTTTCCGCACTCAGGATGCGTTGTCGCGCATGCAAGAAGGGGCGCGCATAGCTTTTGAATTAATGGCCAAGGATATCCGGATGGCAGGTTTCACGGGCTGTCCACCTAATACAGCAGCATCTGGCGATATCAACGTGCTATCCAATGTGACGGTTTGGTATAAAAATCTATTAGGTCAACCACTGGTTGGATATGAAAAAACCAGTGGCGCATGGAGTGCTTTTCCGGCGGGCGTAACAGGCGTAGTCGGCAGCGTAATCGCCGGCGATGCGCTTACAGTGTTACATGCCGATACCGATAATTCTTATATTGTTTCGTCGCACGACGCTGGTTCATCACAATTTACCCTGACAGCCAATGCCAAGATCAAACAGGGCGCTATTCTCATTGCAGCCGAGAGTGATTGTTCTCGTACGGCCATTTTCCAAAATAGCGATGACGATGACGATGACGGCGACGACATCGTTATACACGGTAGCAGCGGAGAGGTCCCTGAATTCGCTCTAGGCTCTCCTAGCGGCACGTCCTACCCTTTTACTGCCAACTCTCGCCTGTATCCTCTAAGTGCTGTAACCTACTACATCGGCGACGTAAATAATGATGGTGAACCCTCCCTTTACCGCGAAACATTAGACGCTTCCGGCGGCAATCCCGCCACTACAGCCGAGGAATTAGTAGAAGGCGTTCAAGACATGCAATTGCTTTACGGCGAGGATACTCTAGATGCCGTGGACAAAGTCGACGTATATCGAACCGCCAACAATGTCGCCGATTGGACTAGAGTCATTGCCATTCGCGTCACTTTATTGATGGTGTCTCGTCAGGACGAACAAGGCATTACCACTAGGCCGCAAAAATATTCGCTGGACATGAACGGCGACGGCGATGTAACCGATACCGGCGAGACCGTAACCCCCAACGATCGATTGTTGCGCAAAGTATTTACCACCACAATTGCAATTAAAAATCGGCTATGAACATGTTTACAGACATAAAAGCGTCCTGCGAGCCGAAAACGGTTTTGTATCCTCAGAAAAACCAACGGGGTGCAACACTATTTACAGCACTGATTTTTTTGATCATGCTGATGTTACTCGGCGTCAATGCAGCGCAAATGAGTACAATGGAAGAACGCATGGCTGGCAACACTCGCAATCGCGATTTGGCTTTTCAGGCGGCTGAGGCTGCACTCAAGCATGTAGAGCAAAATCTGCATATGGGCGAAAAGATAAAAGACCTTGCTTTTGACGGCACAGTGGCTGGTCTGCGGGCATTCGATGCGTGCCTTCCGAATACGGCAGATTATTGGAATGGCAACGGGGCGTTTGATTGTAATGGCAATACTCAGCAGTACGCTTGGTCTATTAATACAGCGCGTAAACCAATTCATACCCTGACGTTAAATCAGGACGATACCATCAATGCCTCACTACAGCCGATGTATGTAGTGGAAAAAATAGGGGCAAACCAATATAGAGTTACTGCGCGAGGTCTTGGTGGCGACGGGGAGAGCGTGGTAATTCTGCAAGCAATGCTTGAATACATCCCTTAAACCTGTTGGATATACCCAGTTGAGAACTTGCAAACCCCGAAATAAACCATGCGGAATTATTGGCAAGAATGATGGAACAAAGCACTTTTTATGGTGCCCGATGTTTGTTGTAAATGATTGAATGATATTGATTAATTAGCCGTTTAAGCACTATAAACGCAAATACTAAAAGTGTAGGTGCAAAATGATGACCTTAGCTCACATAACTCATTTATTCCGGCGTACATTTCTGTGCCTTGTCTTGGTTGTGGCCAGCGTTACAACCTATGCCGCTCAATTGGAGTTGACGGATACGCCATTATTTTTGACCGTGACCGTGCCGCCTAATCTGGTATTGACTTTGGATGATTCCGGTAGTATGTCCAGAGCATTTACGCCCGACTTATGCGGCAATCCCGATGATATTTGTGACAGCAACCCCGACTCAAATCTCGATCCGCGTTACGTAAAATCAGCTTACTTCAATCCGATTTATTACGATCCAACCAAAACCTACCGACCGCCCCTTAATGTAACCGGTGCAGAATTATCAACGTCCTTTACCTCCGCATACATCAACGGTTTCAAGACTTCTTCTGGTTCCGTTAATTTAGAAACGAATTATCGCCCTTCCGCCGGTTTATACTTGAATGCCAATACAACAACTCACGAATATATGCAGCATTTTTCGGGAGATGTTCGTTGTAGCGGCAGTGGTGGCGGAACAAATACCGATCGCTGTCAATACAAAACCGCCGATAACACATGGATCAATACAACCAGTACCGCCGATTGCGATGCGGATAACGACAACAATCAGGCTGAAGATACGCGTTTTTGTCAGCGTAATGGGATGAATCCATATTACTATGTGTTTGACAACACAAACGCAAACTGTGACGGTTCTGCGACAGATAATGACTGCTATGACATTAAGATTGTTAGTAATACTTCCGGCCCTGGAGGAACCGATGAGCGCCAGAACTTTGCCAATTGGTACTCTTTTTTCCGCACGCGCAATTTAATGACTGTGACTGCGGCATCGCGGGCAATGGCGAATTTACCAAACAGTTACCGCGTCGCCTGGCAATCGCTGAACAGTTGCCGGGGCTCTACAAGTTCTTTGGTAACCAACGATTGCGAAGGCTGGGAAACCACATCACCCAACTTTAGCAATGCCATCAATAAATTCTCCGGCACGCACAAAAGCAATTTCTACACATGGTTGTTTCGGCTCAAAACCAGAACATCGACGCCTTTGCGCGAAGCAACGAAACGTGTTGGTGAATACTACAAAACCAGCGGCGAAAACAGCCCTTACGATAACGACTTCAGCACAGCCAATTCGGGTGAACTGTCCTGCCGAAAAAACTATCACGTATTGATGACCGATGGCATTTGGAACGATAGCGTAACAGGCTTTGGCAACACCGATAATACTGCACGCACTCTGCCGGACGGCACCGCCTATAGCCCGATACCGCCTTATAATGACTCCAATTCGAATAGCCTAGCCGATGTTGCTTTCAGCTATTGGGCGACCGACTTGAGAACCGGAACCGGCATGGACAATAACCTATTGCCATCCTACAAAGACCGCAGCGGTACTGATGACGAAAACTACGAAAACCCTCGAAATGATCCCGCCACATGGCAGCACATGATCAATTACACGGTTGGCTTGGGCTTAAGTACTTTTTTGAGTAACGTAGGGTTTGATTGGGGTGGTAGCACCTTCACGGGCAGTTATCCTGACGTTGCTTCCGGAACGTTAAACTGGCCTGCTGTTTCTGGCAATAACTCCGGTAATAGCGCTGATCTTTGGCATTCCGCCATCAACAGCCGGGGTAAGTTTTACAACGTGGAACGACCCAGCGATTTGGAAAATGCTTTCGCAGACATCTTAACCAGTATCAATGATAGCACCTCGGCAGCCGCTGCGACCGCTGCCAACTCGACCAGCATTCAGACTGGAACGGTACTTTATCAGGCTCAATTCGACCCCAATGA